>JGI12316J15310_10000511_pt3 | contig 32132 bp, 29 predicted proteins | sample MarCyaLeptolynsp_FD_15310 | JGI IMG/M metagenome (IMG submission 15310)
CTTAGTCCTGATGCTCTCACAAACTGTACAAGCGCAAAATGATAGAGGGTATAAGGTCGCTAATCGATCATTAAAACAGGTCCTCAACGACCTGGAAAAGGAGTTCTCTATTTATTTCTCCTATAATCCCGAAGAAGTCAAAAATGAGCGCATAACAGTCTCCAAGGGCTATAATGACCTATCAGACCTTTTGAGTCAAATAATCGATCAAACAAGTCTTGAATTAGAAAAAATAAAGGACGAATTCTATGTCGTTAAAAGGCCAGCCTCCAAATACTTGGACATAAAAATTTCAGATAATGAAACCGGGAACCCACTACCCTACGCTACGCTACGACTTCAAGGCACCTCTTTAGGGCAAGTTGCAGGCTTAGATGGCACAATAAAACTAGTCCTTCAGAATCCTAAATCGGCCATTTTAGAAATTTCATACCTGGGCTTTCAAGACTTTAGCATAGATGTAGCTGAAATTAATAGTAAGGAACAGTTTGTGGTCCAATTGAAGCCTACGCCCATAGAGTTGACAGATTTCGAAATCAAGGAATATATCAATGTAGGCATTGGCTCTGACCCGAAGGCCAATAGCTTTAGGATACTGCCTCAGCAAATGGAAATCCTACCAGGCTTATCAGAACGTGATGTCTTGCTTTCAGCTCAAATTATTTCAGGGCTAACTTCCAATGATGAATCTGCTTCAGGCATCAACATTCGTGGTAGCGCCCCGGATAATACATTGCTGTACTGGAATGATGTCCCGGTTTATCATACCGCCCATTACTTCGGCAATGTATCCAGCTTTATACCATCGGCCATAGGATCTTTAGATGTTTATAAGAACTATGTACCAGTACGGTATGGTGGAGCTACTGCAGGATTGATATCTATTTCTTCTAGGAACCAAATCAATGGAGAAACCAAGGCAGAAGCTAGTGTCAATATGACCCATGCTGACGTTTACGCGAAGCTTCCATTCAAAGAAGATATGGGTTCTGTTATGATTGCACTGCGTAGGTCCTACAATGATGCCCTTCCCACCTGGACCTTCAACTCCTATTCCACCAAACTCTTTGGTAGCGAAACACGAGATTCCCAGGGGCTCTTTCAAATCACAGAAGATGAAAATGACTTCGATAATAACCTGAGTTTTTATGATATCAATCTCAAATGGGATTATCAGCCTAATAGTCGATCCTTATTCACAGCTAGTGTTGTCAATAGTTCTAGTGACTTCAACTACCGCGAACAAGATGAAATTGAGGAGATCAATATAGAGCAAAGGCATAAAATCCAAAGCTTTGGTTTTAACCTGGGGTATGGTCATAGAATTAATGATAATAACTCTCTAAGGGCCAGTCTGAGCTATTCCAACTACGATATGGAGTATGCTTTTACCAATTTAAGAGATGATTTGCTCGAAGAAGATAATGATGAAACCGCGAGGAGTAATTCCGTCAGAAACATTGAATTAAGATTGGCAAATAGCTGGAGATTAAATGATAGCAATGTATTAGAGTATGGCTATCAGTTAAATCGGTTCACTGTCGACAATGTGATCTCAGAGACTGAGTTCTTTGAAGAGGATGCGGTCACAGATATTGGATCTGAAGGTCTTGTCAACAGCTTCTTCTTTGACTTTAACCATAGACCAAATGACAAGCTTGAGGCCGTTCTCAGTGGAAGGTTGACGCATGTTGGGACACTAGGCGAAGCATATTTCAGTCCCCAGGCAAAATTCAACTATAACTTAAAGTCCAACTTGATATTTAAGTCTTCTGTCGGTATTTATCATCAATATTTGAGCACTATACAAGAGTCTGAATTTACACTTTCCAATGCTGTCGAACGTCATTGGTTGCTGTCAGACTTAAATGACGATGAAGACGAAATCACCACTGTACCAATTATCATTAACAGACAGGCAACTCTGGGCTTAGTATATAATAACAGCTCTTGGTTGGTGGACTTTGATTTATACATGAAAGACATTGACGGTATTTTGGCTGTAAATCAAGGCTTTGGGTTTGAAAACGATCAGGCATTCGAACCTGGCTTTGAATTAATTCGGGGCTTCGACCTGACCATTAGAAAGAGGTGGAAATACTTCCGATCATGGTTGAGTTATAACTTTCAAGACTCAGAAGTGGAATTGAATTCTATTTTTGACAATCCTTTCCCTTCAACATTTAATATTAGACATCAATTGCGCCTTTCTACCACCTACAACTGGAAGAACTGGGAGTTTTCTCTGGGCTATATTTTTAAGACGGGGTTGCCTACTACGGCTACACCTGATTTAACTGTATTCTCAGACCCTGATGACGATGATGACGATGATCCAGACACTTCCGATGAGGATTTGATCTATGATCTTGAATTTGCGTCTCCAAACGCGCTAAGACTGCCTAATTATCACCGACTGGACTTATCCATTTGGCATAAATTCGGCAGTACTAACACTAAATTTCGTGGAGAAGTGGGACTTAGTATTATCAATCTGTTGAATCGTAGAAACACCTTCAACAGAGCCTACTCAGTAGATTTCGATCGAAACGATCAGATTGGCGTGCTTGAAAGAACTAAATTCTTTTTAGGCTTCACTCCTAACCTTAGCTTCCGTGTCTGGTTCTAATACTTGACTTAAACAATAATGAACCTCGTAAACTAAAAAGGCCACGACTTTGTCGTGGCCTTTTTGTAAACTACTATCGATTCTTAGTCATCATCATCATCATCCTCTTCTTCCGTATATTCCTCTACAAAAGAACCATCCTCATTGAAGACTAACACTACTTCATTTGCCAATTCGATATAGTATATTTTTTCTTCAGCATCGTACCATGCTTCTTCTATCTCAATGCCCGAGTAGTTAGCTGTAATATAGTCCGTAATCGCAGTTGGTAAGTCAGCAATATCCACTTCTTCACAATCGTCTTCATAGTCCTCATCATCCTGCTCCTCTTCGATGAAATTACCATCCTTGTCAAAAATCACAATCACACCATTTTCAAGGAAGATTAGGTACTCTTCTTCTTCTGTATCGAAAGCAGCAAAATCTATGGCTATACCTGCATAATTCGTTGCTAAATAGTCCTTGATAGCTTGAGAAAGAGAAGTTGTGTCCACCTCTTCATAATCATCATAATCGTCATCATAATCATCTTCGTTGAACTCATCCAAAAGATTTCCATCCATATCAAAGATTAGCACCACACCTGATTCAAGTAGTACCACATATTCACCGTCCTCGGCATTTATTCCAGCTATGTCTATTGCAACACCCGCATGGTTAGCCACTAGGTAATCCAGAATTGCCTGAGGTAAAGCAGTAGAATCTACTTCTTCAAAATCGTCCTCAAAATTATCTGCATATGCCTCAAGATTAAAGGAAATCACAAACTGCTCCGAAGCATTGAAAACCAATACCGTATCGTCACTTAGAAGAATAATGTATTCCCCTGTATTGGTGATCCAAGCCTCTTCAATAGTCTCATTGGCATGATTGTCGGTTACATACTGTTGAATAGCAGCTGGTACATCCGTGACCTCCTGCCAACTGTCCATTCCGGAAGTATCATAGTCTTTTGAATCAACAAACCTTAGTCGTGATTTGCTCGCTGCAGAGCCCTGTTCCTCTATGGGTACAGTATCTGTATTCTGATTATCACAAGATGTCATAATCGTTAGCAATGCCAAGGCTGTAATGCCTAAATAAGTCTTTACGTTTTTAATCATTTTCATTGTTTCTAGTTTTGAATACTTTAAAATCATTTCTATCACTTGCAGGCTTTCAAAGCCATCTTCAACTCGCTTTCGCGGTATTCTTAGGTGAGATATTTCTAATTAATCGTCATCATCATCCTCTTCATCCTCATCATCGTTTTCATTGTCTCCCATAGAACCTCCCTGGGTAACCTGAACATCTGTGCCACTGGCCGTTGCATTAGCAGGTGGGTTCATTTGTTCACAGCCTGAAAAGCCGATTAATGCGATAAGTGCAATGAGCATTGTTAGTTTCTTCATCATTTATTCTTTAAGCGAAAACTCTAAGCATACTTCCATCCAGTTGCGTATTATAAATGGTCAGTCCATTGCGACCATTACCGTTAAGTCCTGTTCCATCGAGTCTAAAGCGTGCACCATGTGCGGTACAATACCATTCCCCATTTCTCATAATCACTTCTTTTCTAGGGTCGTGAGAGCAAGTTCTTGTGGCCGCCACGTATTCTCCACCGGTAGTTCTGGCCACAACCACCTGGTTATTGACAATGACATATCCACCGTTATTGGATAAATTTGAATTGACAGCGGCATTGAGATCTAGGGTGAAATCTATGGTCGCAGTATTACCTGGCTGATCAGGGTTGATGTTCTCAACAGCGCAGCCTCCCAAGCAGGTGGCCGTGAGTGCAAATGCAGCTCCCCCACCTAGTTTCTTTAAAAAGTCTTTACGATTCATATTTATAGTTTATTATTTTAACATATATACATTTTTACATGTATTGTTATTTAAATTTATCAATATCTAAAAGCTAAAATTCATTCCAATACTGAAAATATCTGCGTTAAGGCTTGGCGTCCGTGTGTAATGGCCATACTTAAGGTTGACCTCCTTAAGCGTAAGAAGCCTATTATTTCTACCAGGAAGTCTCAATCTTCCTATTCCCTCGGCTGGCGAGTATCTTAGACCTATTCCGTATTGATGACTGGACAAATTGCTCAAGTCATAATCCGAAGTGTAGTACTGAAATTCTCCGGTATGTTCCCCAAATGCCGCAAAGTAATTGGCCTGAGACTGTGTATGATACCGATAAAAAGGATACACTGAAAAGAAGCGATTGAGTTTCAGTGATGCTTCTAGGGCAACCGTATGCCCTGTTATACCCCAGTCATCCCAGTAAAATCGATAATAACCTCTTAACAGTAGTAAATCATTCACATAATAATTCAGTCTGAGCCCCACCGGGACTTTTAGTCTGGTAAATGGCAAACGCTCTACCCTGGCCTCGGTCTGATTAGCGAAATAAACCCTGTGAAATGGTGTACTCAAGAGTCCTGACTGCGTAACTACATCGGCAGATATACTGGCCTGCATTCGTCTATTGATTACAGTCGAGAAACTTGCGGATATACTATATGATCTTCTTTGATCTGTCGTCACCCATTGTCTGCTTCTCAACTCTCTTGGATAAATAATCTCCCATTTATCAATGAACGCCTGTGCAGCTAATCCGAATGTTCGATTACCGTCTCTTGAAGTCTTAGAGACATAACCAGAGAACTGAAATGAGTTGTAATCATATTCGGTTGATCCACCCAGTTTCAATCCCCAAGTCAAATCATTCTTAGCTTTTCGGCTGTACCCAAAGTTCGCATGTACGCGAGTGTCCTTACTTGAAGCAGATGATACGAAATCGTCAATATTGTCTGTTGAAGCAGACGAATACATGTCAAAACCTCCATCGAAAGACACGGTGCTTTTCTCATCAAGCACCAAGTTCACGATGACCTTGGACGTGAGATCTGTCAGTTGCTCTGTACCCAAGCCGCCAGTTACTGGTGAGTTATTACCGTCTTGAGTATAGTAGCTGAATAAAAGACTGATATCTGATTCAGCCAACTTCTTGATTTCGAAACCAGTGGTATCGGTTTGAGATTTTTCACTCTGAGCAGATGTTTTAGCAACAACCAGAGCTAGCAAAGCCAAGAAAAATATGCCTCTTAATTGCAACCGCATCCCCCACCTACTTTACCACCATTAGCGCCAGAAGCACCTTCTCGGTAGGATTGAAAATTGATACAGAAATAGTCTATTGAGCGCGCGCTCAGTGACATTTCCTGATCATTTAAATACATTTTTTGATAGCTCTTTACACTTGTACAGGATTGGGTGAGTGCAAAGCCAAAAGTGGCTATCAGTCCAATAAAAAGTCTTTTCCTTTTCATGATTTATTATTGATTTCCAGATGTTTAGAGGTAACTATTTCATCATTATCTGTTATTACTAGGCATTCTACTCCCTGCAGTTGATTGATCAGATAAAGTCCTTTTTTTATACCCAGCACGAAGACACTTGTAGACAGTGCATCGGCTAATTCGGGATTTGCTGATATGATGGTGACACTTTTGATACCGGTAGTTGGGTAACCTGTTCTGGGGTCGATGATATGGGCATATCGAACGTTATCAAACATGACATAACTTTCATAGTCTCCAGAAGTGACGACCGAGGTATTGTTTACCTTTAACCATGACAATACCTGGTTTTTCTTTCTAGGGTCTGCTATACCTACTTTGAAGCTTTCTCCATCAATGTCTTTGCCCCAGGCGATCAAATCACCCGCTGCATTTACTACTCCACTTTTGATCCCCAAGGCTGACATTTTCTCTTTAGCTTTTTGGGCAGCATAACCTTTTCCAATCGCCCCAAAGCCGATTTTCATTCCCTTTAACTTTAGGTATACCTCCAACTTGGCAGGGTTCAGTTGTATATTATTGTACCCAATCTTGGATCTAGCCTGCCGTACCGTTTCGACATCCGGCATTTCTTTCATTGACCCATCAAACTTCCAAATGCGATCCATTGAGGCATAGGATATGTCAAAGGCTCCATCCGTAATTCTTGATATTTGGACAGCACGTTGAATCAATTGGAATAGCTCATTGTCTACCTTTACCGGTTTGATACCAGCATTTTTATTGATCAGAGAAGTCTGTGAATTGGGGTCCCAGGACGAAATCAATTGCTCTATCCTCGATATCTCAGCAATTGCAGCATTAATACCATCCCAGGCCTTTTGGGCATCTGCGTCAAAGGCACTGATTTCAAAGCGCGAGCCCATTAATTCCAGTACCTTGTGGTGCTTCTGAGGCTGTTGTGCCGAGGCGGCACAACAGCATATCAGAAGACTTATCACGGTCAAAAACAGTTTCATTTTAAATATTGATTGAATTGCTTGATGTAGTCTTGAGGATGCTTGGTCTTATCAAATCCAAAGCTGCCCAAAGCTTTCCCTGAGGCATCTATAAAGACAGCCAGAGGAAACTCGCCATTGGGATTGTATTTACTTGCCAGTTGCTCATTATGCTTTGTTTGTTCCTTGGAAAGTCGGTTTTTCTTCCTGTAGGGAAAGTCAGCCTTTACTAAGACCAACTTGTCCTTAGCATAAACCGCAAACTCTTCCGATTCGAAAAGCTCTTTGTGTAACTGAATGCAGGGTTTACACCAATCGGATCCTGAAAAGACTACCAATATTGTCTTTTTGGATGTTGCTGCATCCTCCTTTGCCGCTTGGAAATCGAAAGTCCATTCAACAGAGTTGCTGAAGGATAGCAAGACTAAGGAGAGCATGGTCAATAAATTTTTCATCTAGTGTTTTGCTTGATCACTAGAGAATACTGGAGGTATGAGTTTACCCCACCCCCTCAGAGAAATATTATTTCAGATACATTCAAAAAACTCAACTCAACAGAATTGACTAATATTTTTAGTTGACTAATTATTTTAGTTTATTTAGAGCATGAATCGATCAGGTCATGCAGATTTACCCTTGCATTATGGTACTGTGCCCCCATGGTTGGCCAGTCGCATGGCAAAACTGGGAAGGGCAATAACTGAGTCGATTCTTATTGAATATGGCAGTCAAACATTCATACAGCGAATGAGTGATCCTTTGTGGTTTCAATCACTGGGTGCGGTAATGGGAATGGATTGGCATTCTTCCGGCATCACAACCTCAGTGGTTGGTGCACTTAAAAGAGCCATCAATCCAATCTCCGATGAGTTGGGTTTATATGTATGCGGTGGAAGGGGTAAATACTCCAGACAAACCCCCAACGAGCTTGTGAAAGTCGCCATGAAAACTGGTTTGAATGGAGATGAGCTGGTTAGATCCAGTAAGCTGAGTGCCAGAGTAGATAATACGGCCATTCAGGATGGGTTTTCCATTTACCTCCACTCCTTCTTCCTGGCAAAGGATGGCGAATGGGCTGTCGTTCAGCAAGGGATGAATGAAGGCACCGGCTACGCGAGGCGCTATCACTGGCACTCAAAAGCATTCCAAGATTTTCTTAAGGAACCACACACTTCCGTCATTGGTCACAATCAGGGAGAAATACTCAATCTGACTGCGAAAGACGCTGATAAAACCAAAAGTGGTATTCTGGAGATGACAAAAGAGAAGCCTAATATCATTTCTCGAGAAGCGCAGCGATATGTTTTAATGCCTGCACATCATGATGTCCGTGCCGAGGACATTGATCTCAAACGATTGGGTAGCGCCTTGGCACTGGCCCATGACACTGACATCAGCAATTTTGAAGAATTACTGCTACTAAAAGGTGTAGGACCTCGAACACTTCAATCACTCACGTTAGTCAGCGAAGTGATACACGGTACTCTCTCTCGGTTTACTGACCCTGCCCGATTCTCATTTGCGCATGGCGGCAAAGATGGTCACCCCTTCCCTGTACCGCTAAAGACTTACGATGAGACATTAAGTATCCTAAGAACTGGTCTCGAGAAAGCCAAAATTGGCCATAGCGATAAACTCAAGGCCGTTAGGAGTTTAAGTCAAATTTCAGAAAGGCTCGAAAAATCCTTTAAACCCAATACTAATTTTGAAGAAGTAATTGCCAAAGAAAGGGCCGAAAGCTACAAATATGGGGGCATGACTGTCAAAGGGCCTGCAAAAAAGCCTACGGAAAGAGTGACGCGGCAAATAGAACTCTTCTAAGCCATAATGAGGCATAGTTTTTATGGCCTTTTCTATATTTGAAATATGACGCTCAACCTTTGGTCAGCCTTATTAATCGCCTCGGCTTCACAATGTGTGTTCTTGATTGCTTTTTTTCTGCTTAGACCTTCGACCAATAAGACGGCTACCAGATTGATGATACTGCTGCTTGTCATACTGTTGTTTATGAATGTAAGCAACCTTTGGTATGCGGCAAGACTTTATCTGGAAGTGCCATATCTAACAGGAATTGGTCGTGGCACTACATTGTTGATCGGCCCGGCAATATATCTTTATGTACTGTCAGTGGTAAAGCCTGGCTTCAAATTACAATGGAAACATACTTTACATTTAAGTGGTTATATGCTCGGTCTAATACTCCTGTTCGCCCAACCTTCTGGAGCAAATGTTTCAGATGCCATGCAACAAGTCGAAGCTTTTCTTATGAATGGCATTCGAACCACACCACTTGTCCTTGCTCGATTTGCGCTCTATGCACTGCACCTTACCGCATATCTTTTCCTGTCTAGACGAATCATACTTTCTGCTGAACACACCTTCAGTGAAGACTATTTAATATCTAAGTCATCTCGCATTAAATGGCTACGAAGACTAAACTGGGTCATGATAGCTATTGGAGTAGCCGTTATTTGGTTTTTTATAGATGCCCTGATCACCCACTATTATAGTGCTGATGCCAACTATATCAATACCCTGATCTATTCTGCATTCGTTTACCTGATCGCGTATCAGGTACTTTCCGATGAAAGAAACATAGTTCCAGATTTCAAGATTAAATACAAATCTGGGGGCAAAATCTCGCAAAACAAAAGTCTGCTTACTGAACGGCTCAACACCTTATTGAGTGAACAACGAATTTTTACAAACCCTGACCTTACGCAGGCCTCAGTTGCTTCAATGTTGGAGATTCCCCCTCACCAATTCTCGGCCCTGCTGAATCGAGAATTGAATAAAACGTTTTTCGAACTAGTAAATGAATATAGAGTTGAGGCGTTCATCGAAGTTTCAAGAGACAGCCAATACGACCACCTCTCTATAATGGGTAAGGCGCAGGAAGTAGGCTTTAGAAGCAAATCCTCTTTCAATACAGCCTTTAAAAAAATCAAAGGAAAAACACCCTCTGATTACCTGAAAAGTTTAGTGGATTGACTTTTAGGTTCGATTTTTAGAAAGTCGAACCCTATTGGTGGCACAAGTCAATAATTCCTCTAGAACTACTCCTATGTTTGACTTCAGAAACTCAGTGAGTATGGAGTCAACATTAGAAAGATCAATCCAATCATTACCGATTAAGACTAACTGGAGATGTTATTTGTACCAGTTACACTTCATAATAGATTCTAATCATTATGATTTCATTACAAAAGACTATCTACCCAGGCAACTTCAGAAGTTTTGGCGAGCTAAAGGCTTAATAGACTTAAAAATCATGGACAGTCATGTCAATCATGAAATGCTGATCACATGGATCTGGGAAACTGAAGAGGATTTTGAATGTGCTTTTCATTCTCCAGTATGGACAGACTTTCAGAAAGACCTTACGACATGGGGCGCGGAAAAGAGCATTACAATTTTGAGCCATATAAAAAATACATTCACCATTATTGAATAATCTGATATGAACTTACTTTTTAACGTAGAACGTGAAATTGCCATTGCGGCATTTATAGTAATGATGCTTACCAATTGTCAGGGAATGGCCTTTCAAGATGGTAATCAGACCTGGAAGGGAATTTTTGATTTCGGATCGAGAGGTAAACAAGAGGCCAGCGCCCAATTTAATTTGGACAAAAACGAAGGGGTACTTTTACTGCCAAACCTCATCCCAGTCCCTTTAAACCTTAAAGATGTATCCATTAAGGGTGATTCACTGTTTTTCTCTATAGGCTTCCGCTCAGGACCAGCTTATTGCAAAGCGCTAATAGTAGGTAGTCGGATTGAAGGTGTCATGGACAAAGAAGGCATACCTCCATCTAGTTTCTGGCTAGAAGTAGCTAATAAGAGAATCATAGAGTCTGTTACAAAACCCAGTAAGGATGAACCCTTGATTATTAAATCCAAAGGGAATCTTTCCGAAGAGTTAGCCATAAAAGAGAGATTGGAAACACTACTGGCAAAGTATGATCTTGAACCCTATATTTTCACCAAGAGCGTCAATATTGAGAAAGGAGTTATTCCGCATAGTCATCCAGTCTTGACACTAAATGCTGATTTCGAAACGGATACTCAGCTGCTAGCCACTTTTCTTCACGAGCAAATGCATTGGTATACATTGACTGATAATGATGGCTTTCGGAAAGTGGGAACAGCATTCTTAGGGAAATACCCGAAACTTCCTTCAGCAGCACCTGAGGGAGCCGGAAGTGAGCAAAGTACCTTCTTACATTTAGGTGTTTGTTATCTAGAGTTCCACACTTTATCAAAAGTAATTGGCAGGGATAAGGCCCTAGAATATCTTGAATTTATGACAACGCAATACTATCGTTGGGTATATAGAACTATACTCGAAGATTTAGATTACTTCGAATCACTATTCGAACAGAATGGGCTTCACCTAAAATAACTTAGTATCAGACGGAATTGGCACATGAAATTGACAGAGGTGATCTGTAACCTATCTTCTCCTACTCCTGCCTCTTCGGCTGGCCGGATTAGCAGAATGCTTAGGCCGATTCTTGCCTCCCCGCTCATTTCTTTTGTTTCCTTTTCTTCTATTTGGTCTACCTGAAGGTCTTCCCTCTTCGTCTCTATTGACACGAATGGGCCTGCCTTCCACTTCGATATATTCAAAGTGTTTACTCAAACCATCATCATGCTTGGCATCTAGGTTAAAAAAGCTACAATTCTTCTGTAGCGACACTTCTGAAAAGAGTCTTCTTCCGATACCGGTAACATCAGATAAGAAGTGAATCAAATCCGCTTCTGTGATACCGTCCATGCGGCCCACATTGATAAAGTAGCGATTCGCGCCCTCTACAGCCTTTGATCTTCGCTCTTTCTTCTCTCCTTTTTGTCCCTGTCCTTCATTTAAATCATCTTCCTCATTGCCTTGAACCATCAAGTGATCCAACTGAGTTGTGATCAAACGCTTCAAAAGGTCTTCTTTACTCAAACCTTCAAACTGGCCATGGAGACTATTAAGGATATCTTCTGCCTTTTCATCCACCTTGGTATTAAGAATAAGACTCGCCCAATTATTCAAGCGACTTACCTTCAATTCATCAATCGTAGGGATAGTAACCTTCTCAAAAGTGACGTTTACCTTTCTTTCAATCTCGGTAATCTTTCTTCCTTCACGTGGATTGATAAAAGCCATTGAAATTCCTTTCTTTCCTGCTCTACCTGTTCTACCACTTCTATGGGTATAACTCTCCAACTGGTCAGGTAATTTATGATGGAATACATGGGTAAGATCATTCACGTCAATACCTCTTGCAGCAACATCAGTTGCAATCAAGAGTTGCATAGACCTTGTTTTGAAACGTTTCATTACCGTGTCTCGCTGACGTTGAGAAAGATCTCCATGAAGGGCCTCCACGGCATAACCTAGTTTTGACAGTTCATCAGCAATCTCCTGGGTATCCATTTTGGTGCGACAAAACATAATGCCCTTCATATCTGGTTGGATATCAAGGAAACGCTTCAATGCAGAAAGCTTATTATTCGTCTTTGTGACTACATATTGGTGAGAAATATCTTTATTACTCTTCTGAGCAGCATCCACTGATACCTCAAGTGGGTCCTTCATATAAGTATTCACTAACCTTCTGATCTCCTTCGGCATGGTGGCCGAAAAGAGCCAAGTCACTCTATTTTCTAATGTATGTGATAGGATTTCATCAATATCATCCTTGAAGCCCATATTTAACATCTCGTCTGCCTCGTCTAAGACAACAAACTCGACATGCTGAAGATTGATCGCTCGCCTCTTAATTAAGTCTAAAAGACGTCCGGGAGTCGCCACCACAATTTGGGTAGGCTTCTTTAGGGCCTTCATCTGACGACTAATGTCTGCTCCCCCATAAACTACCTCCACATTGACACCTCGTTTACTTTTAGAGAAATTCACCAACTGTTGGGCGGTCTGCTGACCTAACTCTCGTGTGGGTGCCATGATCAACGCTTGAGTTGCTGAGTTCTTAGCATCGATCAGGTCGATCAAAGGAAGTCCAAATGCTGCGGTTTTACCCGTGCCAGTCTGCGCTAAACCAATGAAGTCAGTTGGATTATTCTCCAACAACATCGGTATGGCTTTTTCCTGAATGGGGGTTGGCTGTTCAAAGCCTAAATCTTCTAAAACATCACAGATCGGCTGTGACAGTCCTAATTTGCTAAAATGACTCAATGGGAATTGTTAAATGAGTCACAAAGGTAACCATATGCTTTGGGAATCTCTTCTATATCAAAGATTTATCTAAAAAAGCTCTCCTTGTACACCTTGTGAGACTCTGATATGAGGTATAGGAGCTCTCGATTTCATTGAAGCAAGTGCAAGTCTTGAAGTTTTGGCCGGCCGTTTTAATATCATTCGATCGGACCTACCTAAGGCCTTAGCGATCAACTCATACTCTAGGTTAATAAGGGATTTAAGCTTATTCAGAGCAGGTTCTTCATCTGACAGAAAGCTTAGCTTTTCATCAATCCGCTCTACCGAATTCAACGCAGACTGCAAACCTTCTTGATAAGCATTTGTAGTATCCTCTTTACTGCTCGCAGCAATACTTGAAGGAATACCGATCGCCAAGAGGCTAATTTCATTGATCAAACCTGCCATATTGGTTTGTGTGTATTTACCAGCCAACTGATGAGTGGTCGACACGATTTCCATGCCCTGCTCTAATATTTTTAAACTTCCAAAAGTCTTCATCTCACTTCTTTTAATTTCACGCCCCTTGCAATCTCCGCCACCTGGTATGGCGGAGACTGATCAGTTAAACTGATATGGGACTAACCTAAACATTAATTAAGCCCTAGCAACTCTCCTTCTGATTTAGCAAAGGGCAGTGTCGTCAAACTTTCCCAGGTATTAAAAGGTGCTTTTCTCTTTAATATATGTAATCGTGTAATTCTAAAATTATTAGTGTAGGCTACATGCTCGTAATCCTTCACCGCCTCCATAAACTGAAATGCATTCAAATCGCGTGCAATGCTCATAGCAGGCTGATAGTGTTTGTTCAGAAAGGCCAATGAGATCAGCTCTTTAAAAAGTCTCAGCCTTAACTGATTATAAACATCTAAAAGCGACTGCTTATTCAGTACATCCAAATACACATGCTTTTCTATTCCATTAAAGCCAAACCCATTCAAGAACACTTCAAAACCATTGATTTCGTCAAGCACTTCCTGTGTGGCATTCAATATTTTCTGCTCCCTTTCCTCCGGTTGAAAAAAAGAAACCAAACGAATATGAGCACATGAATTCTGACCAGCATAAGCGCCATATTTAAGGAAAAACTCTTTCTTGAATTGCTTCACCTCTTGGTTGATTTCGGCATAAGGAAGCGCCACTACCATATATTCACTAAGCGTGGTATAGGTAAACATTTTGCTGGTGTTTTCTGTAATCATGATTCAAATATACTAAATATATTAGTATTACAAACTACTATTTTTAGTATTTCTAAAATATAGTCCTATTGAGAGGAATCAGCTATTTTCATTCAAGAGGTAGGGTATTCATAGCTAAAATGTATTCACACCAAAGACCAAAATCATGAAACAAACAATAGTGATACTAATCAGCTTAGTGCTAATTGCATTAGCAGCTTGCAGCAACTCCCCTTCACCGGACTCAGATGCAATAGAGAATCAGACCAATACCTTGAATAATGAAAGAATGCTCTTGGTATTGTCAGCACCGTCAGTCAATGAGCAATACTACGCCCCAGCGTTTGATCTCATTGTGGACTTTCAGATTAACTATGCAAAACAAATTATGGGAAATGATAATGTGGTGATTATTGTTGATCGGCAAACCAAGTCTTTCTATGAAGGCAAAGTACCTGAAGACATACTGATCACTGCAGATGTATACGACATCTGGATGAGAGACTTCACTACAATCAATCCAATAGCACCTGTACAATTCACCTACACCTGGGCATCCATGTCACGACAACAAAGCAGAGAAGTTCAGGGAAGCTTTAACCAATTGGCTGATCGACTTGACATAGCACGAACCCGTACCGACCTTTTAATCGATGGAGGGAATATCGTAGACAACTACAAGGGAAGAGTAATTACCACTACCCGATTCCTGGAAGACAACAACCTTTCGTATGCCGAAGGAGTGTCCCGACTCAAAGACTTGTTGGGTGCAAGCGAAGTGGCCATCATTACACCAGATGAAGAAGTACTGGCGCATTCAGATGGTATGGTAAGCTGGGTGGATGATAATACACTGCTCATTAATGACTATAGTAATGATCCGGATCTAAGAACGGAAATCATGAATGAATTGAACAAGACATTTCCAGGTGTATCAATCATAGAAGTGCCAGTTGAATATACTACTAACCCTCCAGGACAATGGGATGGCTTTGAATCGGCTTGCGGTATCAACCTCAATGCGACAGTTACCTTCAACAATATCTATGTGCCGACTTTTGGAATGAGTCACGAGACAGCCGCTTTGAAAGCCATAAGAGACAATACTACTAAAAATGTCATAGCCGTAAATGCGGAAGGCGTATGTGCCATGGGCGGTAGCGTGAGATGTCTCACATGGCAGTTGACTGGAGAAAATGCTGAACGCCTTATCTTGGCAGCAAGAGCCCAATAGGGCTTGCATCCCCCATTGGATTTTAAGAACTTCCCGTGGTCATAATTAACCGACCATGGAGAAGAAAAATATAGAGGAGTACTTTTCAGCAGATGCACCACATCCGGAGGCAATGAACCTATTAAGGAAAATTGTCATGTCCTTCCCTTTTGAAGAAACCGTAAAATGGGCCTTTCCAGTATATATGATCAATGGAAAGAATGTCATCGGCCTGGGAGGCTTTAAGGCATATACAGGCATATGGTTTTTTCAGGGCGTATTTCTTAAAGATGCTTCACAAAAGCTGATCAATGCGCAAGAAGGTAAAACCCATGGTATGCGTCAATGGCGTTTTAATACTATTGCAGAGATTCAGGAAAATGAAGATTTGATCCGAACCTATATTCAAGAGGCCATTGACAATCAATTAGCAGGAAAGGAATTTAAACCTCAAAAAAAGGCCACTAAACCCCTGATCATTCCAGAAGAACTCAAAGCAGTTTTGGATGCCGATCCCAAACTCAACGAAAGCTTTGAGGCACATTCTCTCACCAATAAAAGAGATTTTGCGGAGCACATTGCTACGGCAAAGCGTGAGGAAACCAAGCAAAAACGACTGGAAAAAATCATCCCTATGATTCAGAATGGCATAGGACTTAATGATAAGTATAAAAAGTAGACTTTATCTGGCTGGCACCGTACTTGTAGTACTAGTCCTAAAAGTGATTATGAAAAGAACATATCTCATTCTAATGGCACTCCTGCTCCCCCTTAGCCTCTTGGCGCAAGATCAGGAAGCCAACACCTTAAAAGTTCAAGGTTCGGCACAGATCGAAATGATGCCAGACCTATTTCAATTTGATCTTAGATTCAATGTGACTACTGAAGCCCAGCGTCAATCTATCGATAGTCTTAATGATATGACTGACTATATGATCAAGTGCCTTACCAAAAAAGGAAAAATCAGCAAAGACAGTTTAAAAACGATTGGCTTCTATACTAATATCAATGACAACCGATACAGACCTGAGGTAAAAACAACCTATACTGCTAGTCAGACACTGCAGTTGAAAATTGGTGCTAATAAAGAGCAAATCATAAAATTGCTGAATGTAATTGCAGATACCAATTTACCCGTCAGCGTAAACACGAGCAGTTACTTCAGTGATGAAGCAAAAGCCAAATCTGAAGAAGCGCTGATCAATGCTGCTTTTGAGAATGGCAGCAGACAAGCTCATATGCTGGCTAGTGCGGGTAATTTTGAAGTTGGGGCTGTGAGAAGTGTCGATTATACTCAGGGGGAACCGTTTCAAGTAAATGCTTTGGCTCGGATGGAATCCATGGCAATGAAATCATCAGACGATAGAAGCTTTGCAAATTTCAACCTTGCACCTCAGGAATTTCAGAAAAGCATTCGAATCTCATACTTCATTCATCAAAAGAAGAATTAATGAAAGCCCTGCTCTGTCATCAATTTGGCTTACCCGAAACACTGACGATGTCAGATATTGAGACACCAAGTCCCAGACCTGATCAGGTACTAATTAAAGTAAAGGCATGTGGCGTCAATTTCCCGGACACACTCATCATTCAAGACAAATATCAGTTTAAGCCGGAATTGCCTTTTGCCCCTGGTGGAGAAGTATCGGGCATTGTGGAAGCAGTCGGCTCAGAAGTCAAACACGTCAAACCGGGAGACCGAGTATTTGCACTGACCATTTGGGGTGGCTTTGCCGAGTATGTGCTGGCTGATGGTCATAAGTGCCTTCCAATGCCAGAGGGAATGGATTTTGTCACTGGCGCCATTACCATGTATACCTGTGGCACTTCGCTCCATGCCTTGAAACAAAGGGCGAATATTCAAGCCGGTGAAACATTAGTGGTACTTGGTGCGGCCGGTGGCGTAGGCTTAGCAGCAGTCCAAATCGGAAAGCTTATGGGTGCTCATGTGATAGCCGCTGCCAGTTCAGATGAAAAACTCACACTTTGCAAGGCCTCTGGAGCAGATGAAACCATCAATTATACAAAAGAAGACCTAAAGACGCGTATCAAAGAACTCACGCATGGAAAAGGTGCTGATGTCATATACGACCCGGTGGGTGATCAATATTCTGAACCAGCCGTAAGGGCCTTAGCCTGGGAAGGTCGTTATCTGGTGGTCGGCTTTGCAGCAGGTGTACCTTCGGCCATCCGTCTTAACCTACCTTTGTTAAAAGGAGCTTCTATAGTGGGTGTTTTCTGGGGAGCTTTTGCTCAAAAACAACCGAAAGAGAGTTTTGAAAACTTTCAGCAAATTCTTGAGTGGATCAAATCGGGACAACTAAAGCAGAATATCTATAAGCAGTACCCACTAGCACAGGGTGCCCAAGCCATTCGTGACTTAATCGATCGTAAAGTAGTCGGTAAAAACGTAGTAGTAATTTAAAAGGGTCAGTACGCAATACGAATTACTCAATACGTACTACGCCCCTTCACTTCTCACAAAACACTCCCTTAGGAAAATAGAGCTGCCTTAGGTAAAAGTCCATAATACCGTCTTTTACCAACTTGTGTTTCTTAAAGTAAGACTCGTATTCCTTCATGCTTGATTCAATCCCCTTGAATATCACCACTTGTCCCTTATTTCCATCAAAAGCCATATCGCTTAAAATTTCAATGTCTTTGAACTGCCTTTGTACCTTCTTGAGATGAGTCAATGTGAAACGATTGGTCTTCGCAGCATAGGCACCATCACTATCAAACTTATTGGTATAGCGGACAATGAAATAGGTGGTCATTTCAATAGTCTCCTCAGGCACATCCCACAAAGGACACATCTTCCCCATCTCCATATTAAATGGTAAAACTTCCAGTTTAAACCTTCCAGCGGCTATCGCTGGGTCCGTATCCAACACCGCTTGTGTCTCTTGAAGGTTTGTATCGAATAGAAAAATACCTCCACCACCATAAAAAGGTCCTGCGGCAATCATTTTTCGTTCGTCCACTAACCGGCCTATATTGGCCATATGACCGGCTTGTAAGCTATCTACCTGTTCTTTTGGCAGTTCTGGTCTATCCTCATTGGTATTGAGAAAAACAAAAGTGTAACGGCCTTGCAGTGGGTCCTGAGCGGATACAGAAGTCGCGATTACAAGAGCAAAAAATGTAATAAGTAGTCTCATGATTCAAAAAGTTGGAACAAATTAATCAAATCTACCCCAATACGCACTACACAATACTCATTACTCAATACTCAATACTCAATACTCAATACTCATTACTCATTACTCATTACTCAATACTCATTACTCATTACGCTCAACCGACCAACCACATCACAATTTTACTGTCCTTCAAAACATTAGCCTTATCAATGTATCAGATTGATTAAATTAAAGCAGAACTATAATTACAACTATGCTTCAAAAGAGAATTACTATCCTCCTATCTCTATTCCTTACCGTTTTCACACTATCGGCACAAGAAAGCTTAGATGACAACCTGAATGGTCATCGCTTTCGATTTATCGGTCCAGAAGGTAACCGTACCATAGCCGTCATCGCTGAACCGGACAATCCACAGGTAGCCTATATAGGCGCTGCTTCCGGGGGGCTTTGGAAAACCGAAGACATGGGTATCAACTGGCGACCGATCTTCGACAAGCAAGACATTTCCTCTGTGGCTGCCGTAGAATTAGCGCCTTCAGACCCCAAACAGGTTTGGGTAGGTACTGGAGAAACCTTTGTGATTCGCCCAGCACATGCCATGGGCAATGGCATTTACTTCTCGCCAGATGCTGGAAAGACCTGGGAGCATAAAGGCCTTGAAAAAACAGGGCGAATCGGAAGAGTAATTGTTCACCCGACCAATCCAAAAGTAGTATATGCTGGGGCATTGGGGCACACCTATGGACCACAGCAAGAACGTGGGGTTTACCGTACCAAAGATGGTGGCAATACTTGGGAACAAGTGCTCTTTATTGATGAAGGAACCGGGGTATCAGATATGGCAATCGATCCTGAGAACCCTGACATCATTTATGCTGCTATGTGGTCTGTCAATATCAACACCTGGGGCTTAAACTCAGGAGGTGCCGGCAGCGGAATTTATAAATCCATTGACGGAGGTGACAACTGGGAACCGTTAAATAAATATGGTCTTGAATTCGGAGCTGAGAGACCTGTAGGCAAAACTTCTGTTGCTGTTGCGCATAGTGATCCAAATATCATTTACGCCCTTTTTGAAGCCGAAAGCCCTGAAGTATGGCGTTCTGAAGACAAAGGCTTAAGCTGGACACTTATGAGCCAAGAGCATGATTGGAATGAAAGAGCTCCTTACTATACTCGTTTGAGGGTTAATACTGGCGACCCTAATGAAATCTACTCGATGACGGTTCGCTTTACCCACTCCTTGGATGGAGGAAAAACACGAAACCGAAGACCTCCAAGAGGCGGTGGTGACAACCACGACATTTGGATCAACCCAAAAAACCCTGATCACTATATGGTAGCCCATGATGGTGGTGCCTCAATCACCTTCAATCATGGTAAATCATTTCAACGCGTGGTACTACCGATCGCTCAGATGTACCACGTCTCTGTTGATGATCAAATTCCTTATAACGTATTCGGAAACAGGCAAGATGGTTGGTCATATATGGGGCCGAGTAACTCACTACAGGGTTATATTCCCCTAGGGCTTTGGAAAGGTGTAGGAGGCTGCGAAAGTGGCTTTGCTAAACCGGATCCTAATGACAACAACATTGTTTGGTCAGGTTGTTATGATGGTGGATTGGACAGACATGACCTCAGGACGGGTCATACAAGGGATGTACGGGTGTGGCCTGAAGCAGGTTATGGTTGGGCGCCAGCAGATATGAAGTATCGCTGGCATTGGAACTTCCCCTTAAGCTTTTCTACCCATACCAAACACAGGGTTTATGCAGGAAGTCAATTTGTGCATCAATCTGATGATGGTGGACAAAGCTGGCAGATTATTAGTCCAGATCTTACCCTAAATGATAAAAGCCACCAGCAAAGTTCTGGCGGGGTAGCCATCGACAACCTGATGACCTTCGATGGTTCTACCCTTTTCGCCATTGAGGAATCGCCTTTACAGGCCGGTATGATTTGGGTGGGTACGAATGACGGCCAGGTACAATTGACCAAAGATGGTGGTAAGGAATGGGTGAACCTCACAGCGAATGTCCCTGACCTACCAAAATGGGGTACCATTGCCAATATTCATCCATCGGCAAATGATGCTGGCACCGCCTATATCTCCGTAGACCTGCATCAGATGGGAGACTTTGATCCTTACATTTACAAAACCGTGGACTTCGGTCAGTCTTGGACGAAAATATCTGATGGTATTCCTAAATCAGAATCGAGTTTCGTACATGTGGTGAAAGAGGACCCAAAAAGAAAGGGCTTGTTGTATGCGGGAATCGATAAAGGTATTTATGTAAGTCATAATGATGGTCAAAGCTGGGCCAGACTAAGACTGAACCTACCTCCTGCTCCTGTCTATTGGCTTGAAATACAAGAGCACTTTGACGATCTGGTTGTGGGCACCTATGGCCGTGGCTATTATATCCTTGATGACATGAATGCTATCAGGAATGCTGATCAATTGAATGGTCAAGCTCAAATCGTAGATATTCGAGACACCTATAGATTCAACAACAAAGAAAGTATTAAGACGGATGGGCCAAGTAATAACTCTGGTCAGAATCCTCCTAATGGAGCCATTATCAACTTCTATTTGCCAGAAAAAGTTGAGGGCAGTGTTAGTATTGAAATCAAGGATAAAGACGGTGACTTGATTCGCACAGTGAACACAAGAGCCAATCAAGGGATAAACAGAACCATTTGGAACTTACGATACGAATCTACCTACAGACCTAAACTCAGGGTTCAGCCTCCTGGCAGACCATGGGTACAATTGAATGGCGAAGGCTGGAGACCATTGGTACAATGGGACCTGGACCTCAATGCAGGTCAGTTAGGCCCTAGAGTAGCACCAGGTACTTATGAGGCTCATCTGGTGATCAAAGACAAAGAGGGCAATGTGACTGAGTCGACTATGAAGCCACTTAAGGTGTTGAAAGACCCTAAAGCCGAGGGGACGCAAGCGGATATTGAGGCACAAGTCGCTTTCTCTTTAGAGTTGAGAAATGCCATGAACCTCGCGGTGGTCAACATTAATGCGGTTGAGGTGCTTCGCAAAGAGTTAGAAGATATTATTGCTGAAGTAAGTGATAGAAGAACACAACGCGAAGCGGTTCGCTTAAAAGCCGCTGCAGAAGAGGTTGCCAGCATGCTCTATGATATTCATTTGACAGGAGCGCGTGAAGATGCTTTCCGCTCACCTATTAAGCTATATGGTCGTTTAAGTGCCCTTGCGAGTGACATCAATAGCAGTGGAATCGATTTTAGACCAACCGATCAGCAAGGCGAAGTAAAAGAAGTACTAAGTGATAGATTAGAAAATGCTATCGCCCAGTTTGACAAACTGATTAAGGAAGACATTCAAAAGTTTAACAAAGCGCTTGAGCGTAAGAATAGAACTATTGAGATAGAGAAAACAGGTGGAGACCGATAGTCCATGGTCAGATAGATAAGTTTCCAAAACCTTAATTGGAAGGTCATTTCGACCATTGAGAGAGATCCAAAAGGATTTTATTAGATCTCTCCTTTGTCGAGATGACTAGTTACTAATCACTAATTCCGAGCAAAAACTAAAATTAGGAAGTCATTTCGACCATAGGGAGAAATCTAATCCCTATTTTCAAGTCACATGCTTATCGCCTTATATATTACGCTTGGTTTTATCGTCATAGGTTGGACCTTCCTCAACTTCCATCCTCAGTTTGGTGCAAAGCCAAACAAAGAGCATATCAATAGATACTCAAAATCCCCACAATGGAATGGGAAGATATTTGAGAATCAGTCGGAAACTCTAATGGATATTAACCTCAAAACATTACCAGGTCTACTCAGGCAACAATTCACAGGCAGAAAACTTCGAAGCCCAGAACAACCTATCCCTATCACACCTTTTGATCAGGAAAGGTTTCAAGTAGATTTCACCAAGCCGAAATTCATATGGTATGGGCACTCAGTCTTGTTACTCCAAATCAATGGCAAGAACCTGCTCATCGACCCTATGCTGGGCCCTAATGCAGCACCTATCGCTCCATTTGCAGTAAAACGATTCAGCGAGAACACATTAGACATTATAAATGAACTACCCCCTATTGATCTGGTTTTGATGACACACGATCACTATGATCACCTGGATTATGCCAGCATCAAAAAGCTTAAAGCCAAAGTGGATACGTGGTATGTCGCACTCGGTGTTTCCAGACACTTGCAATCCTGGGGTATTCCCTCAGAAAGCATTTCAGAATTTGACTGGTGGGACAAGCAAACGTTCCAAGGAATAGACATCACTTTCACACCAAGCAGGCACTTCTCCGGACGAGGCCTGGGTGATCGAGCCAAATGCTTATGGGGCGGTTGGGTGTTCAAGACTGCTGACCACAGCATTTATTGGAGTGGAGACAGTGGCTATGATGAGCACTTTAAGGAAGTTGGGAAACGCTTGGGTCCCTTTGACTGGGGTTTCATGGAATGCGGTCAATACAATGAGCTCTGGCATCCCATTCATATGTTTCCTGAAGAAACCGTGCAATCTTCTATTGATGCTGGTGTGTCTGTGGCGATTCCTGTCCATTGGGGAGGTTTCCCATTGGCTTTACATACCTGGAAAGACCCTATCGAAAGGTTTACCACAACTGCAGAATCTAATGGCCAGAAAATCTCGACCCCTGAAATTGGTCAGGTTGTTATTTTGGGTGAAGAGCCCACAAAAGACTGGTGGTCTGATTTGAAATAAAATAGCCATCACCCTGAACTCGTTTCAGGGTCTCTTGGACTAGATGCTGAAACAAGTTCAGCATGACGCACCACTTTTTCCGTCATTCCGAGGGAGCAACGATCAAAGGAATCTCCTGATCCGTTCTTGAGACTCCTAACGTTCCCCAATGGTCATTTCGATCCCGATTCATCAGGAGAGAAATCTGATTCAACTTTGCCATTTATATCTCCAAACGACTGTACTATATGTGCTTTTCAACATCCTTACCGTTATGCTTTTTGAGAATAAAGCGATTGTGTATTTTCGAACCGGAAAGTAGCTCAGAGCCTTGAAAATAAAAACCCTATTACTTTTTCTATTCCTCACTACGGGTCAATTGGCTATATCCCAGGATAGTGTATCCCTCTCAAAAGACAGGTTTACGATTAGCATTTTAACTTGCTCTCCAGGTACGGAAGTATATTCTGTTTTTGGACATTCTTCCCTGCGTGTGATAGATAGAAAAAACGACACCGACCAGGTATATAACTTCGGCATATTTGATTTTGACACACCCAACTTTGCCTATAAGTTCTTAAAAGGAAAGCTTCAGTATTCCTTGGGCATCCAACAAACACCGCGTTTCATTCAAATCTACACTTCAGAGAACCGACTCGTTTCAGAGCAAGTGTTAGACCTTACTGAAGAAGAGGAAATCGCGATAGTAAGGCAACTCAACTATCTCTACCTGCCAGAAAACAGATTTTACTACTATTCTTTTCTTAATAGAAACTGTTCAACGGAGTTGCGTGACCTGCTTTCTGAAATTCAAGTACACTTCTCAAAAGACACCCTTGAGTCTTCCAATCGAGCACTTTTACAACCCTACCTGAATAGGACTCCATGGTTAAGGTTGGGCGTCAATATGCTTTTGGGCAAGATGATGGACAGCAACTCCAATCGCTTTCAAAGTGCCTTTCTGCCCATTTCATTTGAGGAAGAAGTCGATAAAGCTTTGCTCCACAACAGCGGCATAATCATAGAGGAAAATAATCTCAATGCGCTACCCGAAGACTTAGGCACAAGCTATCAGAAAATATTCTCTCCGCTAAAAGCCTTCTCTGCGCTCTTAATCATTTTACTCTTCTGGAGCCCTAAACCAGTCAAGATCGCGCTTTGCTTGATGGTTGGCGTTACGGGTATTTTACTCGGACTATTATGGATCTTTTCCGGCCACCCAGAAATAAGGAACAACCTCGATATTCTATGGTGCAACCCCTTATATCTGCTTTACATCCCAATGATGCTGAGGAATAAAGTGAGCAAGCTGCTTGCTTATACCCTCTCAGGAAACCTTATCTTGACCGTTGTCATCTGGCTCACTGGAATTCAACACTTTGATATTGCCGTTATACCATTGATGGGCATATTGGGCTTGGTTAATTACAAATCCCTTAAGCGTGAATCTGAACCTGCCTGAGGCAGACAGACTTGTTTCAGAGTTTACGTGACTGAGATGTTCAAACAAGTTCAGCATGACCTATTCTTTCCGTCATTCCGAGGGAGGAGCGGCCGAAAGGAATCTCTATCTCGCTTGATCAGAAATAGCAATTAGATCTCGATCCTGATGAATCGGGGTCGAGATGACTAACTAGGCAGTTCACGAGTCTATTCTTTAATTCCCTTGATCCGTCTCTACCTCCTCTGACGTTTCTTCTTTCTTTTTTGGGAAGAAGTATTTGTCATAGAAGTCAAACATACGCTGCCACTGGTCGTAGTAGTCGCTTTCTACGCTGGCCCAGCCAGCACCATGGCCACCACGCATATAATTCACCCATTGCACATCTTTCCCAAGTCGTCTTAGGGCATAGTACATCTCTCGTGAATTGGTGCCAGGCACGTTCCAATCGCCTTCACCACTAAGCAGCAAATGAGGTGTCTTTACTCTATCGGCAAAGAATACAGCTGAGGTGTTAAAGTATTTAATCGGTGCTTCCCAAAAAGAAGCGCCTATCCTATCCTGCCCAACTTCTGCAGCCGCATAATTTCTGGTCCCAATCTTAGGACTATCTCCTAAAAAGCTGATGATGTTCACCTTACCTGATATATTGATTGCAGCAGCAAAGCGATCCGTTTGAGTAATGATCAAAGAAGTAGCATAACCACCATAGCTCGTGCCGTGAATTCCTACTTTGTCATTATCGACCATGCCTTTGTCTACCAGCATATTGATAGCCGAAGTAACACCCTTTAGCCAACCCTCACCAGGGTATCCTTGCTCCAAATCTACCGAAGGTCTCAAACCAAAGTAGCCTTGGTTGGCAACCAAGTTCATTGACGAACGATACCCATTATTGAAGAAGGTCTCATAAACCTCCAGCACCAATGGATATTGCTTACCTGGCTCATAATCAACCGGATAGTACAAGATTCCTTTGAGCTCTTTACCATCTGCATCACGATAGCTGATTAACTCAGTGTTAGTCCACTTTTTGTTAGCCACCCAAGGGTTCAGGTCCGTAAGCTGATTCTCTGAATTGAAGCTTAGTGTATTTACATAAACTTCATTCGGCTTATCTCCATCTGATTTACTGTAAACCACTCTGTTACCTGAACTTGCAAATCTCCAACCTGAGTATAAATTACTGTTGGTCATCAGGTCTTCAAACTTCCCTGAATTAATATTATATCGCTGGACACCTCTTTTCCATACTTCCTTCTCTGAATATGAAACATATAGATATTGGCCATCCTCAGACCACTTTACCACATTTCTATTTGGCAATTCTTTCTTTTCTTCTTCGCCTTTGGGAAATTCATAAATCTGTTTGAGATCAGTACCATCAGTGTTTATGGTCCACCAACCACCTTTGGAAGTTAAGAGCATCTTCTCTCCACTGGCATGCCATCGATTGATGGAAAACTTCACCGCCTTCTCCTCTTCTTCATCCTCAAAAGCTTTACCCTTGGTAAGGTTTAATGGCTCCTCATCACCAAAAGTATTGACGCTGCTGACATAGACATTTCCAGAGTCTACCCAAGCAAAATGTGCATTGGCTCTGTCCCAGTTGAAGCCCCTTCTTCTTTTGTTTCTTGGATAGATATGTTTGGGTTCATCAAGCGCATCCAGGTTTACTATTGAAGCTTGGTATTCAACTCCGTCATTCCGCTTGTAAGAGGTCTTCATTCTGAAGGTTTCATTGTAACGGAGGTATTGACCATCATCGGAAAGGCTAACACCTGAATAACTTGACTGAGGCAATAGATCCTGTACTTTGCCCGACTTCAAGTCTACTTTCACCACTTCTGCAAGACTACCAGTTAGACCTATTTTATCCCACTTCAAAAAATTATCATTACCGTCATAGACAACGATCGGTCCTTCAGTAGCCTCCTTATATTCTGCCATGGCCTTTTCCATCCACCCCTTCTTTCGCATAGCGAGCACCACGGAATTGCCATCGGCACTCACATCAATTCCAATATTTGTGCTGATAATTCTGTCATCCTTAACTTTTACATACTTGACTTTTTCTGATTTCATATCATAATAGGCCAGCACGAGCTTATCATCCTTTTGCTCAAAGAAGACCAACTTCTCACCTTGATCATCCCACCTCAAAGAGGTCACTCTAGTATCTTGATCAAATACATTAGTCTCAGTACCTGTTTCGGTATTAATGATAACGAGTCTACCTGCTCTTAAATTGAGATAGCTGGGATCTCTAAAGCGAAAATGATCGGTCCCAAATCGGGCTCGGCCGTCCGCAATAATACCGGCAAGATATTGACCGTCATTGCTGAGTGTTTGACTGCCCAGTGATTTGACATTGATCGCATCTTCAACAGTAAAAGTGGTCTTTTGGGCTAAAACCGAAGCGGTAAATGCAAATAGTAGGACGAAGGATAGTATGTATCTGTTCATAATTGATGGTTTGAGAACCAAAATACTCATTCAGCACCAGATTGGTAAGACTCTTTTTACAACTGGTATTCCAATACGTCATTCTGAGGGAGGAACGACCGAAAGAATCCCTCATTCTATTGCACTAATTCCTCAAATCGTTTTAATTGACTATACAATAGACTGAGGTAATGGAAAAAGGTGGATCTGTCTATATTCTAACTAATAAGAATAAAACAACGCTTTATACGGGAGTAACCTCAGACTTACCTTCCAGGATCAGGCAGCATTTGAACAAGGACTTTCCGCGAAGCTTCTCGGCTAGGTACAACCTCACATTGTTAGTCTATATCGAGCATTTTTCTACCATCGATGAAGCCATAGGCAGAGAGAAGAAAATCAAAGGAAAAACTCGGCTGAATAAACAGAAACTGATAACGAAACATAACCCTCATTGGTTAGACCTGACTCCAGAAGTACTAAAATGGTGAAAGAATAGGAAGTACAGACTCTTTCGGTTTTTCGTACCTCAAAACACTCAGAGTGACGTTGTCCAGGAAGTTCACCAATATTTAAACCTATGATAATTTAGGATAGCAGACTTTTTCGTAAGCTTGCAGTCAAAGACTTCTACAATGAAAAGACTATTGCTACCGATCGTTTTGTTTACTGCAGTTTCATTGACCGCTTCTGCGCCTATTTATTGGGGACAAATAGGCCATAGAACCATCGGGCATATTGCTGATGGTATGCTTTCTAGAAAAGCTAACAAACAAGTCAGGCGTGTATTAGGCACCGAAACATTGGCAGAAGTCAGTACCTGGATGGATGAAATCAGATCGGATAATAAATACAGGTACGCTAACACCTGGCACTATTGTACCATCCCTGATGGCATGACTTACGAAACAGCACCCAAACAATCAGGTGGTGATATTATTTGGGCCATTGAAAGAATCATCAACAAATTGAAGTCAGGAAATCTCAATGCCGAGGAAGAAGCCGAAAACCTCAAGTTCTTAGTCCACTTGGTGGGTGATATTCACCAGCCTTTACATGTTGGTAATGGCGAAGACCGTGGTGGAAATGATGTGAAAGTGCAATGGTTTGGGGCCAACACGAACCTGCACAGTGTCTGGGACAGTCGCATGATTGACGGAAAGCAGTTCAGCTATACTGAGTTTGCCAATTGGGTAAATCATGCCTCAAAAGCACAGATTAAAGAGTGGCAATCAGCCACAGTAAGAGATTGGGCAATGGAATCTATGTCTTATAGAGACCAGGTTTACGCCATTCCTGAAAATGGCCGCTTAAGCTATCGCTATTCCTACGATAACTTTGATCTTGTCAAGCAAAGAGTTCTTCAGGCAGGTGTCCGATTGGCAGGTGTAATTAATGATATCTATAAGTAATCTTATGCCTAATTTCCAGGTAGATATTTAGCAGGCAACTTATACGCTGGAGTCTCTCCCATCCAAAATACGCTAACGATCCACCAGCGATCACCACCGTTTAGTAATTGAATACTGTTAATACCTCTGGCGAATGGTTTTTCGTCAGCGAGGGTCTTACGAGATTCATAAGTACTAAAAACATGCGAGATAGTGCCATAAGCCTCACTTTTACGACTGATCTCTACCTCGAAAAAACCCATTTTCTCCAAGTTCGCACCTGCCTGCTCTATATACTCTTGTACGGTCCAGGTTCTGTAGCCAACACCATTCGGACCTTTGCCTGTAGGCATCAATCGACCTTCTGGAATAAACAAGCTCTTCATTCTGTCCCAATCTCTCTTTTCACCTGCAGGGCCTGAGATCACATCGTACAAAGCAGCGATGATGGCATCTGCGGATTTAACATCTTCCAGTTTTGCGTCTTGTGCACTCAGAGATGCAGATATTAGAAAGCATAGGGCTAGGCTAAAAAGTCTTTTCATGGTCTTAGTTTTTTGGAAATTAAAGATAAGCAGATTTCGGTCATTGGTTTTTCTTGCTGAAACCATGGAATATCTGCCCTAAAAAGGTTTTTGGAAATTTCGAAACACCTGGAAAGCCCAACTTGATGGATTTTCCGCTTGAAGGAATGTACGCAGTTCCGAAAAGATAGTCCCATAAACTTAGTGTCAAACCAAAATTCACTCCCCTCTGCCGATCCTCGGGCAAATCATGGGCATGATGCCACATATGCATATTGGGGTTATTCAAGATGTATTTGAGTGGGCCAAGTTTCACTTTGATATTGGCATGATTCCAATGGCCAATAGCAAGAGTGAACATATGCACAAAGAAGAAGTCGTCTATCCCAAATCCTATCATGGCCAAGGGTAAATATTCAATGGTTCGGTACACAATGGTTTCCATCCAATGATACCTCAAATGCGCTGCAAAACCCATTTGTTCAACAGAGTGATGCACCTTATGGTATTCCCAGAGTGCAGGAACTGCATGAAGCAATCGGTGCGTCCACCATTGGATAAAGTCTCTTATGATAAACAAGGTGAACAATTGAAGAAAAATTGGCCAAGAACTAATTTCAATGGCGACAAGGTTGCTAATACCCATGTCTGACAAAAGCCCGTTAAAAGCATCAACAACTACGTTTGACAAAGCATTGAAGATGATCAGCGAGAAGAGGAAAAAGTTGAAAAACATATAGAAAGCGTCTAACCAAAAGTCTTTTCTAAACTTTGGCTGATCTTTTCGCCAGGGTCTTAGCCACTCCCAGACCAGAAATACAAGCGAAATACCGATGAGTGCCCAGAAGTAATTTTGCCACCAAGGCTTGTAATCATACTGAAAAGTGATCTCCTGCCATAGATAATTGGCATAACCTCTATACGCATCTCCTACTATCTGCCAGTCAATCATGCTAAATTTCCGTGATTCTCATTGTTGTCTGACCACTAACATAATCAATTACCCACTTTGAGAATAACTTTTCATGCTTTCACTGAATAATGCTTCTTTACATTGAAATGAAATTTAACCCTATGAAAAGGACAAAGACTGTATTCAAAGCGATTTGCCTTGGTCTGCTCACTTTGAGCTTAATCACACCGAGTCATGATGCTTTGGCACAACGAAGAAAGAAAAAGAATCAAACTACTGCCGATACTCCTACGGAGAAACCGCAAGCACCTCCTAAGAAAAAGGAAAAGACCTATGAGTCTCTCGTAAAGGGAATGGGTGCTGATGATGGTCTCTTTAAGGTTTACCAAAAGGATAGCAAAATCATGTATGAGATACCAAAGGCTGAACTCGGAAAAGACATGCTATGGGTAACCAGACTAGTTTCTGCTCCAGAGAATTTCGGAGGTGGCTTCGTTGGCTCAGGTTCTAAGATGATTGAGCAGGTGGTAAGATGGGAACACAGAGAAGGCAAAATCCTTTTGAAGAAAATCTCTTTTAACAATGTGGCAGACAGTACTGACGCTATCTACAAATCGGTAATGAACAACAACTTTGCCCCCATCATTGGCTCATTTAGAGTGACCGGGCAACCCGAAGATTCAAGCGCCTACCTGGTAGATGTTACCAAGTTCTTTACCGGTGATACTAAGGCCATTAGCGCTATGAACTCGCGTTTCAGAAGCGCATTTCAGGTAAGGAGACTCGATGCAGAGAAGAGCTACACCGAATCTGTAAAGAGTTTTCCTGAAAATGTAGAAGTCCGTCAAGTATTGACCTATGATGCGGGTAGACCTCCTTCTAATAGTAATACAGGCTTGATCACCATGCAGGTAGCTCAGTCAATGATTAAACTGCCAGAAAACCCAATGATGCCGAGGCTTGCAGATCAACGCGTGGGTTGGTTTACTATGGGCAATATCAATTTCAGTTCGGATAAACTGAAGGGCGATCAAGTACGATTCTTAAAGCGATGGAGATTGGAGCCTAAGGACCCTGCCGCTTATGCCAGAGGCGAATTGGTAGAACCTGTAAAACCGATTGTTTATTACCTCGATCCTGCTACTCCTGAAAAATTCAGAAAGTGGTTCAAACTGGGCATAGAAGATTGGCAGGTAGCTTTTGAGGCTGCTGGCTTTAAGAATGCCATCATAGCTAAAGACCCTCCTTCTAAAGAAGAAGATCCTGATTGGAGTCCCGAAGACACACGCTACTCTACTGTACGATATATTGCCAATATGACAAGGAATGCTACAGGCCCAAGTACTGCAGATCCTCGTACAGGCGAAATCATTGAAAGTGATATCATTTGGTATCACAACCACCTTAGATCTTACAGAAACTGGTACCTCATTCAAACGGGAGCAGCCAATCCACGTGCGAGAACACTGAACACTCCGGCTGAGGACATCGGTGAAATGATGAGAGCTGTGATTGCTCACGAAATTGGTCATGCCTTAGGTTTACCACACAACATGAAAGCCAGTTCTGCTTACCCTGTAGAATCTTTAAGAAACCCAGAGTTTGCTGAAGAATTTGGCGTAGCCCCTACGATTATGGACTATGCCCGTGTGAATTATATCGCACAACCGGGTGATGGAGTAACTCGGTTTATTCGAAAAATCGGTCCATATGACAAGTATGTAATCAATTGGGGTTATCGCGTAATTCCAAATGCCTCTAACCCTGAAGCCGAAAAGTCAACTCTGGATCAGTGGATTCTAGACAAAGCTGATGACCGTATGTTCCGTTTCGGAAGTAGCAATGGCTCTAATCCAGAATCACAGACAGAAGACCTTGGGGATAACAGCGTTCTTGCCAGTACCTATGGTATGGAAAACCTGATGAAAGTAGTTCCTAACCTATTAGATTGGACTACTACTGATGGTGAAAACTATGACGATACCCGTGAAATCTATAATGAGATTATCGGGCAGTGGAGAAGATTCGTAGGCCATGTTATCACCAAT
>JGI12316J15310_10000042_pt123 | contig 32092 bp, 26 predicted proteins | sample MarCyaLeptolynsp_FD_15310 | JGI IMG/M metagenome (IMG submission 15310)
GGAATTTCGCCGCAATTGGCCGGTATCGGGAACCAGACCGACTGGCAAGAAACACACAAACCACAAGGGCCGCCCGTTCAGCGGAAACCATCATGATCAAGCGCCTCCTCGCGGCCGCCGTCTTCGCGACACTGTCCATCAGCACTGCATCAGCTGATCCCGAAACCACTGCGAAGGACTTCATCAACAGCGGTGTGGATCAGGCCATCACAATCCTGAAGGAAACCACACCGGAAGATCCCGCGCGCGCAGCCCGGTTCCGCGATTTTGTCGACCAGATCATTGATACGCGCTCAGTCGCCCAGTTCACGCTCGGGCACTACCGAAAAGGTGCCGATGCCGAACTGGTCCGCGCGTTTGAAAAGCAGTTCAAGGAATACGCAACAGCAAGCTACGAAAGCCGCCTGGGTCTTTACGGCGGTCAGACGATCAACATCAATGATGCTGTCGCCCGCAAGGACTCGGATGTCCTGGTGAAGGGCACAATCAACGCCAGGGACGGCAAACACCTGGCAAACGTCGCCTTCAGGGTTCTGACCACATCACGCGGACCGCAGCTCTTCGATGCACAGGTTGAAGGAATCTGGCTCGCCGTGGAGCAACGCAGCCAGTTCGGAAACTTCCTTGGCCAGCACGGTGGCGATATCCAGAAGCTGATTGATTTCCTCGCCGACGAGACCGCCCGGCTTCGGTCAGCAGGATCACAGACAGAAACGGCTGCCGCGGAAGGCTAGATTACTCAACAGCCTTGAGCGCAGGCACCCGGCCATAGACGTCGTCAAACCGGACGATGTCGTCCTCGCCGAAATAACTGCCTGATTGCACTTCAATAATCGATAGCGGCATCTTGCCGGGGTTCTCCAGCCGGTGCTTCTCACCGACCGGGATGTAGACTGACTCATTCTCCGCAACCAGAAGAGTGTCATCCCCAAGCGTCACCTTGGCCGTGCCGCCGACAACCACCCAATGCTCCGCCCTGTGGTGATGCAGCTGCAGGGAAATGGATGCACCGGGCTTGATCATCAGATGTTTGACCTGGTGGCGCGCATCTGTGGCGAGCCCCTCATAGAAACCCCAGGGCCGATAGACCCGCGAATGGGTTTCCTGTTCCGCACGCCCTTCCGTCCTGAGCCGCCCGACGATGGCCTTGACGTCGCGCACATGATCACGATGGGCGACAAGAACAGCATCAGATGTTTCCACAACAATCAGGTCTTCAACGCCGACCGTTGCAACAAGTCTCCCTTCGGCACGGACAAATGTATTCGCCGTGTCCTGGACCATGACATCGCCGGTCAGCACATTGCCGTGAGCGTCTTTGTCCCCGATATCCCATAGCGCCGTCCAGGAACCGACATCACTCCAGCCAATGTCCGCAGGCACCACCACTGCGTCCCGGGTGTATTCCATCACCGCGTGGTCAATCGACGACGACGGGCAGGCTTCAAACGCCTCCCTGTCCAGCCGTAGAAAATCCATGTCGCGATGACAGTTGGAGACTGACATGGCCGCCTGCCGCCAGATGTCAGGTGCGTGCGCTTCGAGCTCTGCAATGATCCGGTCAGCCCGGAACAGAAAGATACCTGAATTCCAGAAGTAGGATCCTTCATCGAGATACGCCTGCGCCGCTTGAGCATCCGGCTTTTCCACGAAGGCATCGATCGCACGTGCGCCGAACTCAACGTCATCGCCCGACCGGATATAGCCGTACCCGGTTTCCGGCGCATCCGGCACAATGCCGAATGTCACGAGCTTGCCTTGTTCGGCAAACTTGGCACCCTTGGCTATCACATCCAGAAAGAGGTCAGGTCGCGCAATATGGTGATCCGCAGGCAGGACGAGCATCATTTCATCCCGACAGTGCGCCGCGCATAGAGCTGCGGCAGCGGCAATGGCCGGTGCTGTGTTCCGCCCCACCGGCTCCAGCATTTCTACTTCCAGATCAACGCCAACCGCCTGGAGCTCGGACGCGACTGTGAATCTGTGTTCCTCATTGCAAACCACAATGGGCGGCAGAAACAGATCTGCATCATTCACGCGCAGGGCAGTTTCCTGAATCATGGTCCGGTCTGATGTCAGCGCCATGAACTGTTTTGGGTGGTGAGCCCGTGAGGTCGGCCACAGGCGGGTCCCGGAGCCACCGGACAGAATGACAGGACGGATTGGTTTCATTGTTGTTCAGGCCCCTGGAACACTGCGCCCTTGTCTAGGCCGGCGCGCGCGGATTTTAGCAGAGGGGTTCTAGCACAAACCGGGCCCATTCTAATCGTCCCAAAACAACACACGGGCTGCGCCAAACAGGGCCATGGCGCCCGAAAGTGTTAACGCCAGCAGTGCCAACGGCATTCCGCTGGCGACCGCAGATCGCACACCAGCCACTCAAAACGTCTGAAAACTGCCAAAAATGGGGCCCGCCCGGGGAATACATACCCTTGGCACAAGGCTTGATCTCTCAACAGCAGTCATTAACGCGCTTGAGAGGCATCCCCCCAATGTCTGCACTGCCCAAAAACAACGCTGAAGCCGCCCTGCCGCTTGGCTCTGCTGAAGAGAGCCAACGTCCTGTTCCCCGCTACATCGCCCGTCGCGATGCGGCCTACGCGGTCCTCACAGCCGATGCTCCCGAAGCATTGCGTCAGCCGGCCCCTCTCAAAGCACCCAAAGCAACTGAAGAGGACACCTCGGCGCTTCGCGAGATCACGATCCGTGCCTTGGATATTCTCGGCGCGATTGCAGGCCTCATCCTCTTTGCACCGGTCCTGGCAATCGTTGCGTTCCTGATCACGCGTGACGGCGGGTCAGCCTTCTTCAGCCAGATCCGCGTAGGCCAGCAGGGTCGTGGCTTCAGCTGCTTCAAGCTGCGGTCCATGGCGTCAGACGCCGAAGCACGGCTCCAGACACTCCTCGACAACGACCCGCAGGCCGCCGCCGAGTGGGCCGAAAACCGCAAACTCAAGAACGACCCGCGCATCACCAAGCTTGGCCACTTCATCCGCAAGACCAGCATTGATGAGCTGCCGCAGCTCTGGAACGTTCTCAAAGGTGACATGAGCCTTGTTGGCCCGCGCCCGATCGTTCCCGACGAACTTACCATGTATGGCAAGGACGCCGCCGGCTACCTTGCTGTCCGCCCCGGCCTTACAGGCCTGTGGCAGGTATCAGGCCGCAGCGACTGCGACTACGACACTCGCATTGCCTTGGATCTGGAATGGACCAAGACACGCACCGTGGCATCCTACCTTGAGATCATCCTCAAGACAGTGCCAGCAGTCCTCGCCAAAGACGGTGCGTACTAGACGTTTCGAGAGGGGAAGCTAGCCAACCTGCTTGGCAACTTCGTCGGCAATCGCCAATGACGATGTGAGTCCGGGGGACTCAATGCCAAGCAGGTTGACCAGCCCGTCAATCCCGTGGACCTGAGGTCCATCTATCCGAAAGTCCGCCGCCGGCTCCCCTTGCGCATTCAGCTTGGGCCGAATGCCCGCATAGGCCGGAACAAGCGACGCATCCTTGAGCCCGGGCCAGTACCTGCGGATGGCCGCGTAAAATCCTTCAGACCTCGACGGGTCAACGGAGTACTCGACGCCATCAACCCATTGCGTGTCCGGACCAAACCGCGCCTGCCCGCCAAGGTCGAGCGTCAGATGAACGCCGAGCCCCGCAGCCTCGGGCACGGGGTAGATCAGCCGTTCAAAGGGCGCCCTGCCCTGCAGCGAATAGTAGTTGCCTTTGCAATAGTGCGCCTGCGGCTTGTGATCTTCCCCCAGACCATCAATGAGGTCCGCCAGTGCCGGCGCAAAAGGGCCCGCCGCATTGATGAATCGCCTGGCCGTGACACGTGCACTGGTGTCTCCACCGGTCGTCACTTCAAAACCGGAGCCGGTCACATGCACGCGCTCGACACTGGTACCAAAGGCGATCGCAGCACCTCGGTCCTCCGCTTCACCCTGATAGCTCACCATCAGTCCGTGACTGTCGATGATGCCGGTTGACGGAGACAGCAAGGCCCCCTCACAGGCGAGATGCGGCTCAAGCGCCAGCGCCTCGTCGCGGTTGAGGAATGTCAGATCATCAACACCATTGGCTGCAGCCCTTGCCTTGATACCTTCTAGTTCCACGACTTGCTCACTCGTGGTGGCCACAATGAGCTTGCCGCAGCGCCTGTGGTCAACGCCGCGCGATGCGCAGTACTCATAAAGCTTATGCTTACCTTCCACGCACATCCGGGCCTTGAGAGATCCCTGTGGGTAGTAGATGCCCGCATGAATGACTTCGCTGTTACGCGAGCTGGTGTGGCTGCCGATCAGCGTCTCACGCTCGATCACGATGACCTCATGCCCCAGCAGCGCGAGGGCGCGCGCTACCGCCAGGCCAATCACCCCGGCACCGGCAATCACTGTATCGGTCTCAAAATGATCCAAGATCGTCTCCACCCTGCCTCAGCTACGTCCCGGAAATACCACGAATTCTTTCCGGTGCAACAAACCACATGCAGCATCGCATGTCGGCCTCTGCGGGTGATGTAAGATCCAGGAGAATGAAACGGCACAAAGCAGCATGGCTCCGACAGCAAAACTTATTGAAACCATCCCGGTCAGCGATCAGCTCGGCGAATGCGTCCTGTGGCGCGACAGCGACCAGACCGTGTGGTGGACCGACGTCCAGGCCTACCGGTTACACAGGCTGGAATGGCCGTCCCTGACGCTGACGACCTTTGAAACACCGCAAAGGCTTTGCTCGTTTGGTTTTCTGGAAGGCACGGACACATCCATACTCGCTGCCTTCGAGTCAGGCATTGCCATCTACGCACCAGAAGAAAACCAGACCGCATGGCTGCACCAGCCTGTCGAGCTTGGAGGTCACCTGCGCCTCAACGACGGACGCACGGATCCAACGGGGCGCTTCTGGGTCGGCTCCATGTCAGAAGACCTTGTACCCTCCGGTGAGCTTTACTGTACCGGCGATACCAGCAAGCTCACCAGCCAACGCAGGAACATTCGCATTTCAAATGGCATCTGCTGGGCTCCCGATGGACAAAGAATGTATTTCACGGACAGCCCGTCCCAACAGATACAAATCTGTGCCTACGACCCGGCAACCGGCTCAACCGGCCCGTGGAAACCTTTTGCAAGCGTTGCCGTCGGCGAACCGGACGGAGCCATAACAGACGCCCAGGGCACCTACTGGTTTGCACATTGGGGCGGCGCACGCATTGCCGGTATAGCGTCGGACGGAAAACAGATGGGACAGATCGACGTTCCTACACCCAATCCCACCTGCCCGGCATTGGGCGGCCCGTCAGGTAGGCTGCTTTTTGTGACGTCAGCCAGGCAGGGGCTGGATCAATCACAGCTGAACGACAACGCCGGTGCCCTCCACGTCTTTGAAACAGACTTGCAGGCGCATGGCAGGGCCAACGTCAGGGCGCGAATATCACACCCCCCGAACGCTGCGGACTTAACCGGGCGCAATAAAGAGGCGTCTACCGGGGCGGCATCTGACGCAGCCGTTCTTCCCAGCGCAGCGCGTCGCCGACGATGGTGGCCAGATCATCAAGGCTTGGCGTCCATGCGAGCGTGGATTTGATCTTGGATGGATCAGACACCAGTTCCGCCGGATCACCTGCCCGGCGATCCGTATGCCGGATCTCAATGCTGCGGCCTGCCACCTTTTGAACCGTCTCAAGAACCTGCATGACCGAGTATCCATGGCCATAGCCGCAATTGAACACGCCACCGCCGTTGCCACTACGCAGATGATCAAGGGCAGCAAGATGGGCGGCGGCCAGGTCTGTCACATGGATGTAGTCGCGAACACCGGTCCCGTCGGGCGTGTCATAGTCACTGCCGAAGACATCCACATGGTTCCGCGCACCGGTCACAGCCTCAACAGCCACCTTGATCAGATGTGTGGCCCGTGCCGTTGACTGACCGGCCCGTCCCCTGGGGTCCGCCCCGGCGACGTTGAAATAGCGCAGCGCCACATAGTCAAAATCATGCGCATTGGCAGTATCGCGAAGCATCGTTTCCGTCATCAGCTTCGAGGAGCCATAGGGGGAAATCGGTGCGAGCGGAGACGTTTCTGAAACGGGAACCACGTCAGGTGTTCCGTACACTGCCGCCGTTGATGAAAAAATGAACCGGGGAACCTTGTGCCGAATGCAGGCTGCGATCAGTTCTCTGGAATTGACCGTGTTGTTGAGATAGTAGCCAAGCGGGTCCGCCACCGACTCAGGCACCACAATCGAACCGGCAAAATGCACCACGGCATCGAGACGGGTTTCACTCATGATGCGGTCGAGCAGCAGGCCGTCTCCCACATCCCCACGAACCAGCGTCACCCCTTCGGGTATAACGGTTTCAAATCCGGTTGAAAGATTGTCGAGGACAATGACGTCTTCACTGCGGTCGCGCAGCGCCAGCATGGTGTGGCTGCCGATATATCCGCACCCGCCTGTCACCAACACCGTCATGGTCATCCCCTGCTGATCCAATGGTCCGGCTGGTGATGTCCCCGCCTGACTGGCGCGGGATCAGCTTCGAACGCCGGCCAGATCCGTTTCCATCATGTCAGAAACGAGTTGCTGAAACGTGACTTTCGGAACCCAGCCCAACTCATCACGGGCCTTGCCCGCATTTCCGAGCAGTGAACTGACTTCGGCCGGGCGGAAGAACCGGGGATCAACCTCAATCAGCACGTCACCGGACTTGGCATCAATGCCACGCTCCTCAACGCCGACACCAGACCATTCGATCTGCCGACCCACATGCGAGAAAGCCAGCTCGGCAAACTCGCGGACACTGTGATCTTCACCGGTGGCCAGCACATAGTCGGATGCCTCATCCTGCTGCTGCATCAGCCACATGCCTTCAACATAGTCCTTCACGTGACCCCAATCGCGCTTGGCATCCAGGTTGCCGAGCCGGAGGGTTCCGCCGAGACCATTATGCATCCGCGCAATGCCGATGGTGATCTTGCGGCTCACAAAGTCCTCACCACGCGTCGGGCCTTCATGGTTGAAGAGGATGCCGTTGGACGCGTGAAACCCGTAGGCTTCGCGATAATTCACTGTCGTCTGAAACGCATGGTGCTTCGAGATGGCGTACGGACTGCGCGGCTGAAACGGAGTCGTTTCGCTCTGCGGTGTCTCCTGCACATTGCCATACAGCTCGGACGTCGACGCCTGATAGAAACGAACGCTGTCGCCCATTCCCAGCAGGCGGATGGATTCAAGCAGCCGCAAAGTGCCCAACGCGTTTACGTTTGAGGTGTATTCCGGTTTGTCAAAGCTGATCTTGACGTGGCTTTGCGCGGCAAGGTTATAGACCTCGTCCGGCTTCGACGCCGTCAGCGCCTGCACCAGGCTTGCGCCGTCGGTCATGTCGCCCGTGTGCAGCACAATGTCCGTGCCGATACGATCAGCACCCACCACTCTTTGCAGTCGGCCAATGGTTGATGTTGACGACCGGCGCATCACGCCATGGACGCTGTACCCCTTGTCCAGCAGGAGCTTGGCAAGATAACCGCCATCCTGGCCGGTGATCCCAGTAATCAGTGCAGTCTTATTCGACATGGCGTGTGGTGTTTCTCAGGAGTTCATGTGTGGGTATGGCATAAACCGCGAACGGGCCTATTGGCAAATTGTCGTTGGCAATGCACCAGGAGTACCTCTGCGTGGCATCCTGGCGGAAAAATTCAGATGCTTGCCTGCCGGTACATGCATGAAGGGCCCATGGGTTGGCAAGGCTGAACCTGGACCATCATCGACACAGTCCGCAGACCCACTTTTACCGGGGCTGAGAATAGGCGGCCGGATTTTCCGCATGGAAAAGCAGGTTGTCTACCCGATGCACCTCGTCCCAGTCTTCCCGCGCCAGGGCTGATATGCGCGAAAGACGCAGCACAGGCGCAACTTCGTCCCCAAAAGTCATCAAAAGACGCATGGCATCAGCGTTTTCGGCCTCAAGGCGTGCATGCATACGCGCGTTGAACGCGATTGCCCGTCTCGATGAGAATTGCCGCCACCAGCGCCGAAGCATGACCTTACCCTGCCGCCAAACGAAGTCCCAAAATGGCACATTGTGGGCGTTGGCAAAAGCCGTTTGGCAACAATTAGTTAAACGCTGAAGTTCGCCTCGACATACTCCACCAGCTGCTGAACGCACTCCTCAACCGAGCAGTTCGACGTGTCTACAGTTAGCTGCGGCGCGTCCGGTGCCTCATAAGGGGCTGAAATACCGGTGAATTCCTTGATCTCACCCGTACGCGCCTTCTTGTAGAGGCCCTTGGGGTCACGCTCTTCGCAGGTTTCAAGGTCAGCCGCCACATACACTTCGTGGAACTGGTCCCCTGCTGCTTCGCGTGCCCGGTCACGGTCGGACCGGTACGGCGAGATGAAGGACGTAATGGCAATGGCACCGGACTGTGCAAACAGGGCGGACACTTCACCCACACGGCGGATGTTCTCCGCACGGTCCTCAGGAGAGAAGCCCAGATTGGCATTGAGACCATGGCGCACATTGTCGCCATCCAGCACGAACGCATTCATGCCCTTCTCAAACAGCCGCTTTTCGAGTTCGACTGCCAGCGTCGACTTGCCGGCGCCAGACAGCCCGGTCAGCCACAGCACGCCACCCTTGTGGCCGTTGCGGGATGCCCGGGCGTCAAGGGTGATGCCATGCTCCACCTTGGTAATGTTGGTGGATTTCTGGGTGATGAGATCACGCTGGTCGGCATAGCCTTCCATGGAAATGATGCCACCACCGGAAATGTCGTAGCCGTCGATGAGCACGAAGCGGCCGGTGCGTGGGCTGTCCACAAAACTGTCCAGCGCCAGCATCCGCTTCGACCGCAGCACGATCTCGGCCACCTGATTGCGCTCCACCTTGCCGGCATCTGTAGCAGACAGATCGGTCGTATCAATAATGCGTTCAATTTCCTGTACCTGAACGCGCGCCTCAAACGTATTGAGCTTGATCTTGTAGGTCTTGCCGACGCTCAGGGGTTCCTTGCCGAGCCAGAAGAGACGGGCACGAAACACATCCGTTTCAATCGGCGCTTCTTCCACATGGCTCGCCATATCACCACGCTCAACGAAGATCTGCTCGTCGAGCGTCACACCGACACTTTCTCCGGCCTGTGCCGACGTCGGCTTCACGAACTCACCCTTGGACGACCAGCCTTCGATGCTGGCAATCTTGGCGCTCTTGTTGGACGGTGAAAATACCAGCGTGTCACCGACGTTCAGTGAACCTGCTTCAATGCGCCCGGCAATGATCCGGCGCGTGTCAAACTTGTAGACATCCTGAATGGGGAACCGCAGCGCCTGGTCCACGGTCGGCGCAGACGGCAGGAAGCTGTCCAGCGCCTTCACAATGGTCGGGCCCTTGTACCAGGGCATGTTGGCAGACTGTTCAGCGATGTTGTCGCCTTCGCGCGCAGACACCGGAATGACGAATGTCGGCGTCACACCAATGGAAGTGAGGTAGTCGCGATATTCTTCCTCGATGAGGTCGAACTGCTCCTGCTCATAATCCACCATGTCCATCTTGTTGACGGCTACAGCCACCTGACGAATGCCCATGAGATGCAGCAGATAGCCATGACGGCGCGACTGCTCACGCACACCTTCGGCAGCATCAATAATCAGCAGCGCTGCATCAGACTGCGCCGCACCGGTGATCATGTTCTTGAGGAACTCTTTGTGACCCGGCGCATCAATGATCGTGTAGTCACGCTGGTCCGTCTTGAACCAGATCTGCGACGTATCAATGGTGATGCCCTGGTCGCGCTCCGCCTGCATGGCGTCCATCAGGAACGCCCACTCAAACGGCATGCCGCGGCGCTCGCACATGGCCTGAATGGCCTCGTACTTGCCTTCCGGCAGAGACCCGGTGTCGTGGAACAGGCGGCCAACGAGCGTTGACTTGCCGTGGTCCACATGGCCGACGATCACAATGCGCAGAAGGTCACGCACGCGCTGCGCCAGGGCAGTTTCGTCTTCATTCACTGAGGCGAGATTGACTGATGTGTTGGTCATGTTTCCTGCTCCCGCCTACATGTAGCCATCAGCACGAAGGCGCTCGAAAGCATCCTCCGAGTCATGGTCCATGGCACGGCCCGCGCGCTCTTCGGTCTTGATGGTTTCAAGCTCGGCGATGATTTCTTCGATGTTCGAGGCATGACTGTCGATGGGGAAGGTAATGCCCTTCTCACCCAGCGAGCGGAACCGCTTTCCGTCCTTGGCGAAGTACAATGGCACCAGCGGAATTTCCTCGCGCTGGATGTACCGCCACACGTCAAGCTCCGTCCAATGCAGCAGCGGATGGATACGAATGTGGGTGCCTTCGGGATAGTCCGTCTTGTACTGGTCCCAGAATTCCGGCGGCTGATCGCGGAAGTCCCACTGGCCGTCTAGGCCACGCGGGCTGAACACACGCTCCTTGGCGCGCATGGACTGCTCGTCGCGGCGGATACCGGTGATGAGGCCGTTGAATCCGTACTTCTCGATGGCTTCCTTTACGCCGGCCGTCTTGCGGGCAGCCAGGCGCGATGCCGGCGGCAGGGTCGGGTCGATCTTCTCAATCGGCGGGCACTGATCCTTGATCAGCTTGAGATCCCATTCCTTGGTGTAACGGTCGCGGAACTCATAGGTCTCGTCAAACTCAAGACCTGTATCCAGATGCGCCACAGGGAACGGTAGATGGCCGAAAAATGCCTTGCGGGAGAGCCAGATCATCACATTGGAGTCTTTCCCTAGCGACCAAAGCATCGCGATGTTGTCGATCCGGTTGAACGCTTCACGCAGAATATAAATGCTCTGCGCCTCAAGCTGGTCGAGACGGTCCATTTTCTGGCCTCCACACTCGAAAAAATGCTGTCAGCTTAAGGATCAAACGAGATCGCCATCCCCCATCAGCTGCCTGGCAGATGCTCCCTGCCACTTGAGGGGCTAGATAATTATCCACCTGACGAATGTCAATTAAATTTATTAACGGATTTTCTGTGTGATATAAGCTGCCAACCATTGATGTCCGCGCGCGAAACAGTCCGGTCTTGGCGTGGATTTTGCTCCAATAAACACCAACAGGCTTTGTCACACAGAAGATCGGCAGGCCAAGACACTTAAACGCCCCATATAGGGTCAAAAATGCAGCCTATAAGGTACGTTGGAGAGTAACGCTGGTGCCACACCTCATCTAGGATGCCCGACCAGCGCCAAGGGATTAACGCCCCAAACCGAGAACCACGGCAAATGAATCGACCTGTGCCACGAGATTCCGCTCTATCGCGCAATTCCCACAATGAAGCTGTGGAAAATGCCTCCGGTGACCTCGCGTCGCGTGGGCCGGTTTTGGTCAATGCCCGCCCTCTGGAACACCAGGCAAATGCCGATGCCGCGATCATTGACTCAGCGGTGCTGGCCCTGCTCGCGGATCGCCAATCTGATCGCAGGCAGACTTGGACCCAGCGCTCACTGCGTGTCATGGCTGATTTTCTGGCCATCAGTTTTGCGCTCATTGTTGCGGCCGCCGGTGCGTACTTCGTCAATGAGTTTTATCTCGACCGCCCCTTTCTGGGTCTCCAGGGTCCTTCCGTTACAGAACGCCTGATCGAATTCTCTGTGCTCACAATGTTGCTGCTGATCATGTTCGGCGGCCGCGGGCACTACTCTTCACGGCACCCTTTCTGGACCGAAGCGCGCGATGTCTCCATTGCCGTGCTCATCTTCGCAATGGCCGACAGTTCCCTGCAATTTGCGTTCAAGGATCAACCTTCGCGCCTCTGGCTGATCCTTACCTGGGTCGCGGCAATTCCACTTCTTCTGCTTGGCAGGATCATGTTGCGCCGGATTCTGCTGGCCGCCGGCATGTGGAACCTGAGAACACTCATGATCGGTGAAGGCGAAGCAGCCTCAAACGCCATCGAAGCCCTGCAGTCTGAAGCATATCTTGGCTACAACGTCGTCGCCCACACAGCATTCTCGGGTTTCGACCCGGATAGCGACAACGCTGCAGAAAACGATAGCCACCTGACCAGAAGCGGCGGCTCAGTGGGACATGCGGTCATGGATCTCGTGACGCAGACACAGGCGCAATTTATCGTGCTCGCCCCTTCGCCGGACCAGTTCGGAAAGCTTGACCAGCTGGTACGACACCTGGACCGCTGGCACATGTCCTACGCGGTCGTACCACCACTGCGGGGCATATCTCTTTTGTCGCTGGAGCCTCAGCACTTCTATTCCCATGACCTGATGATGCTGACCTTCCGGTCAAGCCTCACCAGCCCGGCCGCACGGGCCCTCAAGCGGTCGTTTGATCTTGTTGTATCGTCCCTCCTTGCCCTCTTCCTGGCACCGCTGTTTCTTGCCCTGGCGGCAGCCGTCAAATGGGATGGTGGGCCGGCGCTTTTCCGCCAGAAACGTGTTGGCAAGAATGGACAGATTTTTGAGTGTCTGAAGTTTCGCAGCATGGTCGTGGATGCTGACAAGCGTCTTGCCGACCTTCTGCAATCAGATACCGCCGCACGGGCAGAATGGGACCGCGAACACAAGTTGAAGAATGACCCACGCATCACACGAATAGGGGACTTTCTCCGGCGCACAAGCTTTGACGAGTTGCCCCAGATATTCAATGTGCTGAAAGGCGAGATGAGCCTCGTTGGTCCGCGCCCCATCGTCCAGGACGAAGTCGCCAAGTACGGTGACAACATCGACTACTATCTGAGTGCAGCACCGGGGATCACGGGCCTTTGGCAGGTCAGCGGTCGTAATGACACAACCTACAAGCGGCGCGTGGAACTGGATCGCTGGTACATCCAGAACTGGTCCCTGTGGCAGGACATCGCGATCCTTTTCAAGACAATTCCAGCAGTCATGTCAAAAGACGGCGCCTACTAGTCCGCAACTTTCTGAATTCCGGAGTGCGTTATGAGTCAGACACCAAAAGTCGTTGCCGAAATCGGATGCAACCACAAAGGCGACATGGAAATCGCCAAGGAACTGATTTCCGTGGCTGCCATCTTCTGCAAGGCCGACTACGTCAAGTTCCAGAAACGCAACAACAAGGAACTTCTGTCTGTGGAGCAGTATGCAGCGCCTCACCCGAACCCGGCTAACTCTTATGGCGACACCTACGGTGCACACCGCGAGTTTCTTGAGTTTGATGTTGATCAGCACCGCGAGCTGAAAGACTTCTGCGATGAAATGAAGATCGGCTACTCAACATCTGTCTGGGACGTCACATCCGCGCGTGAGATGGCCACTCTGGAACCAACGTTCCTCAAAGTGCCTTCTGCATGCAACCTTCACTGGGACATGCTGGCGGTCCTCTGCGAAGAGTACGGGGGCGGCATTCAGCTATCACTCGGCATGACAACGCGGGCTGAGGAAGACGACATCATCTCATTCTTCGAAAGCAAGGGACGCGCAAAGGACCTCATGATCTATGCCTGCACGTCCGGCTACCCGGTCGCATTCGAGGATATCTGCCTGTTCGAGATAACGCGCCTGCGTGAGAAATTCGGCAGCCGTGTCGGTGGCATCGGCTTTTCCGGTCATCATTTGGGCATCGCAGCCGATATCGCAGCCCTTGCCTTGGGCGCGGAATGGATCGAGCGTCATTTCACCCTGGACAGAACCTGGAAGGGGACAGATCATGCCGCATCACTTGAACCGGACGGCATGCGTCGCCTGTGCCGGGACGCGCGCAATGTGGCAAAGTCTCTAAGCTACAAGCAGCAGGAACTGTTGCCCGTCGAGCTTGAAACACGCAAGAAGCTCAAATGGGAGCCCGAGGAACGTCAGCGCACCGCAAGCTGACCCCAACTCGGCACGCAAAGACATCAAACAGATATCAAAGCAAATGTCTGACGCCGCCAAACACGCGTGGCAGCGCTTCGCACCCCTTCTTCTGAAAAGGGACGTGCTGGTAATGACAGCACTTCGCGGCGGGGCAATGGGTGGCAAGCTGCTGTTTGTTGTGTTCGCCGCGACCTACATGTCCGAAGCTGATTTCGGCCGGTGGGGATTGATTGCGTCTTTGACACTGGCACTGGTGGCACTTGCCGGCCTGGAGGCCTACCAGCTGTTCATTCGTCAGATCACGCAGTCCACCGGCGAAGAAGCTGACCAGTCACGACGGACCTACGCCACATTCGCCCTTCTGGCACCCTTCGCATCCGGCATTACCGCCGGATTGCTTGCCGCCTGGCTGGGATGGGGCACCAACATCGCCCTCCTCGTAGCAGCACTCGTCGCCCTGGAGCACCTGGGCATCGAAGTATTTCGGATACTCGTCGCCGAGGCCCGAGCATCTCTGGCGACTCTGAACCTCTTTATGCGCAGCGGATCATGGGCAATCATATTACCCACGCTGACCCTGACGGGCATTGCATCTCAGGATTGGAGCCTCGAACTCGTCCTTACTTTTTGGCTGGCTGCAGACCTGGTGGCGCTATTGCCTTTCCTGGTCGTAGCTAGAGCCTATTTGCCAAACGCTGAAAGCATCGCGAGTTTCCTGCCCGCCATTACCGGGATACTTCGAAAGGTGCTGCCCTGGATTGTCGGAATTGTCTCCTGGCGCCTTCTGGAAGGCGGCGGACGTTTTGTCGTAGCTGCCTTTGAAGGTGAAGCAGCATCAGGGCGCTTCACCCTCGTTTCGATGTTTGCCATCGTCAACCTCTTGCTGGCAAAGGGAATCATTGAACCCCTTTATCTTTCAAGGCTGCTTTCTGAAAACTCAGACCACACAATGAGGATGTTTCGACTAAGTCTCTGGCTAATGGTGGCGATCGGGTCATGCATCAGCCTGACATTCGGCTTTGCTTATCACAGCTATGTAAGCACTCTGAGCACTACGGAACTCGTGAGCCTGTTGATCCTGACCGCAGCTTTCGGAGCCCTGTCCATTTCTGTCAGCGCGCATCTTGAATTGTATCGCGCCCATCAAGACCGAAGGCTCGCAGCTGTGAATGCCATAGCCCTTGCCGCCAGCGTCCTGGGGAGTCTGCCCGGGACCTATTGGATGGGCCTTCCTGGCACCTCTGCCGGCCTCCTTGCAGGCTGCCTATTGTTAGCTGTCCTCAAGCGGTACTATGCCAATCGGCTTGAAACGCCATGACCAGCTTTCCTATCCTTGGGTTACTGGCAACACACGAGCCACCGAACCATAGGACAGATGAACTATCGAATTGATATTGCAGTTGGCTCCGCAGTATCGGTCCATACACAGTTTGTAAGCAGCTTTGATGTCATTGTGGACCCGCTAAGGTAGTGACCAGCCGGTGCCGCTCAGCGCACCTTCTTCGCGGTGACATGCTCAAAAGGCACACAACCCATGCCAGCAGTTGGGAAAGCTATGAACTTGCCTCAGGTACCGGTCCACAGGTCCGAGCGGCGCTACGTCTCCTTATTGCTCGTCAATCTTTTTATCTTTGGTGTCTACACAAACATATTCTTTTCCATCACCGCCGGAATCTTCGTACCGGGTGCCTGGGTATTGATATCAGCGGCCCTGATGCTCCTGCATCGTCCCGAATGCTTGCAGAAGGCGCCAATTCCATATCTTGCAGCACTGCTGCTTTTCGCACTCTTTTCCACCCTGGCAGGCAATACCGGCAGCGCGTATCTGACTGAACGGCTGCTTACTTTCCTCATCATCTCGACAGCGCTTGGCAGCACCTACATTGCCATCTGCTATCTTGCGACCTTGGAACCGCAACTGCTGCAGCGAATTCTGGGAGGGTGGCTTGTTTTCCTGACCGTCGGGTGTGCCCTTGAAGTACTCACCCCCTTAAGCGCGCTCTCCGACGGGTTCCGCCAGATCGCCTATTCCGACCGCTGGATCTACCAGACCAATCTGAGGGACGTCCTGACCTACGGGGCGGTCCGGCCAAAACTGTTCACCCAGGAACCGTCCCATGTGTCCAAAGCCTTCATGGTCATTGGGGCGGCATGGTTCGTTCTGACAACCAACCGACACCGGGTCATGTGGCTTGCCCTGTGCACACTGATACTTGTCATCTTTCTTAGAAGCCCATTTGTGCTTCTGGCACTGCCGGCAGCAGCCCTGCTTGAATGGTCCACGCGTATCGCGCCGCGCCTCAGCACGAATGCTCGGTTCACCGCTTACGTTCTGATGTTGCCGGCAATCCCACTTGCAATCGCCCTTCTGGCAGCCGCCGTAGCACTCATCTTCCAGTCACGCGTCGAACTGATACTCGCAGGAAACGACTTCAGCTTCTTTGCCAGAACAATCGCGCCCTTTGAACTGGTTGGGCAGGTTTGGCAGAAGTACCCCCTCTTTGGAACGGGCCTGGGCGCCAAGGAAGCACTCTGGGAAGAATTCAAGATCGTATTCGGTCGCTCGACAGGCGAGGGCTACCTGTACAGCGTGTACCTCTCGCACTTCAACAACGGCATCGCAAACATCCTGATCTATTTCGGCCTTGCCGGATCAGCTGTTTTTGCGCTCCTGACATTTGCCTATTTCAGAAGCTTTGGCCGCTGGGCCGCCATGCCCATGTGCATACTGACCCTCGTATTGTTCATGCTTGATGGAGGGTTCGAAGGAACCCGGATGTGGGGATACATCACCATACTTCTCGTCGCCACGCTGCTTGCAAGGTGGCGCATCAGCCAGACCGCAGCACACTACGCGGGTCCCGCATCTCGGTCGTCAGGCAAAAACAAAACCGGCACCGCACTGCCAGGTTCCAGAAACCAACAGCCCGCGTAGCAGCGGAACCGGTATCCTAGTCCACGAGCACCACATCCACGTGCCTCAGGTCCCGTCCGCTGTTTCCGCGGAAAGCATGGGAACCAGCTCGACACCAACTGAGGTCATCAGCGTTTCCACGCTGGTATCGCCACCATAGGCATGCTGGCAGTAATAGTCGGACCCGAAGTCCATGCATCGCAGTTCAGGCCGGATGAGCTTGAGCGTAACCAGTCCGGTGCAACAGGTGCCAAGTACGGTACCTGCTTCAAGATCACCTGCCATGGCCTCAAGGCTCTGCCCCTCTCCAACCCATTCACAGTCCGGCAGGAGTTCCTCAATCAGCCCTGCCGGATAATGCGGATGCCGCTTGACCAACAGCCGTGCAAATCCCTGCTTGCCAACCCACGCAGCAAAGGCACGTGCATAAGGTTCAAACGCATCTTCTGGCATCCATTGAAACAGTCCGGTGAGCGGAATGAGCGCAACATCCGGATCTGCAGCACGCGCCGCCTGCACCTGCGGATACTCAACAACCTCTACTTTTTCGGCAGGCGCTTTCAATCCTCCGGATGTAAAGGCGATGATCCGGGAGACCGTCGGTTCGTACGCCCCGCTTAAATGGGTGGTGGGTTCTTGATATCGCAGACCCAGCAACCGCGCGGCCAGCGGTTTGAGCCACCACCTCCACGCAGCCCGGTTGGCTTTGCGAATGTCCTGAAAGTTCATGATGCCTTCAGCAACCACGGTAATTTCAGGCGTTCCATGTTTTTCAGCATGGCGCAGCAGATGGTTGCTCAGAAGATTGTCGTTGTTAACGATGTAGGCTTGCCGGATCAGGCCCGCGTTCAAGCGGCTGCGCAACTCCTTTGACCCTTTGCGATAAAAGGGCAGGAAGCGCCCCTGGCCAAAAACGGTCAGGCTGGGCTTGGAAGGATAGCGAACCACCTCTCCGCATTCACGTGCCCAGGGAATATCCAGATCCCGCAGGAGGACAAGAAAGATACGCTGCAACTCCACGCCATCACGCTGCAGTGCTGCCCGGGCCATATCCACCGAAACGGCATTGTTGACCATCACGACGGTATCAATATCTCGTCCGCCCACCGGATGCCTCACTATGTCGAGCGTGCGAGCAGAACATCCGCAAGCTCACGAAGAGCACCGCGGCCTCCGCCACACGTCAAAACAACGTCCGCAACCTTGAGCGCTGAATAATGTGCGTCAGATGGCGCCGCTGAAAATCCAACCGCACCCATGCACTCGATGTCATTGATATCGTTCCCGATATAGACGGCATCCTCGAGGGCAACACCGCACTCCGCCAACCAGGCTTTAAGAGCCGGCAGCTTGTCGTCAATGCCGTGAAGGCACGGCAGCTTCAGCTTCTCGCATCGCCGCAACACCACCGGATTGGGCTCCTTCGACAGCACCAACATGGGAATACCGGCCTTGCGCATACGCTCAAGCCCCATCCCGTCGCGTCGCGAACAGACAACAGACTCGGTGCCGTTCTGATCGACAAAGACCCTGTCATCAGTGAACACGCCATCAAAATCCATGACAACGGCACCGACACGCTCAGGGAGTTGCCGGCCGGCGCTCTGCGCACCCACTTCCGCCATTGCTCTTTCAGCGGCCTCAAAATCAGCGGGCTCATCGATCTCAAGCACACGCCCAAGAGGTATTTCGCACATGACGGTCTTGCCGAAGAACCGGTGTCCGTGTTCCAGAAACCCTTCAGTCTTCATCACATAAACTGACCCGGTCTCAAGATACTGCGGCTCCATGTCTTGTCGCCTCAGCCTCACTGCTTTGTCGTGGTTTACGCCCTGTGCCCCGCCATCATCATCGCAGTCCTGCCATAGAAAATGGTGAAACCGGGCAACGGCCAGACCTGTGTCGGCTTCTTGCTCAACGAGGGCTGCAACCGTCCGGTCGATATCATCACTGGTTGTAAGAGGCGACGTGCACTGCAGGAACACAAGAAGATCCGGATTGTACCCTTCCCCGTCCGCCATGCACGTCAGCGCATGAAGCAGAGCACTCTCTGAACTTGCTTCGTCACCGGCAAGCTCCGCAGGGCGCCGAACAATCTCGGCCCCATACTTTTCACCGATGGCAGCAATTGCATCATCATCTGTCGATACGACAACCCGGTCCACAGATCGCGCCTCATGAGCCGCACGGATCGTATGTGCAATTAGCGGAATGCCTGCAAGGACACGGATGTTTTTACCCGGCAGACCTTTGGAGCCACCACGTGCAGGAATAATGGCAACCGTGCTCATATCTCTCCCCTTGCAACACGCAGGAGGTATTGCCCATAGCTGTTTTTTTCCAGCGCGGTGCCCAGCACAGCCAGAGCATCCCCATCAATAAAGCCCATCCGGAAAGCCACCTCTTCTGGAGAACCGATCATCAGGCCCTGCCGGTGCTCAATCGTCTGAACAAACGAGGAGGCCTCGATCATGCTGTCATGGGTGCCCGTGTCGAACCATGCATATCCACGGCCGAACACTTCAACCTGCAACTTGCCTTCATCCAGGTAGATGCGATTGAGGTCCGTAATCTCAAGTTCACCGCGCGCCGACGGTTTTAGCCCAGCAGCAAACTCGGACGCACGTCCGTCATAGAAATAGAGGCCCGTCACAGCGAGATTGGTACGGGGTACCTGCGGCTTTTCCTCGATGGAAAGGGCCGTGCCTTTGTCATCCACCTCAATCACGCCATAGCGCTCCGGGTCCTCCACCCGGTGCGCGAAAACGCAGGCCCCACGCTCATGTCCCGAGGCTTTCGCAAGAATGTCCGCCAGGCCGTGGCCAAAGAACAGATTGTCACCAAGGATGAGCGCAGATGGCCGGCCGTCAAGAAAGGCATCAGCAATGATGAGCGCTTGCGCCAAACCCTCAGGACGCGGCTGGACCGCGAATTCAATTCGCAGCCCCAACTGCGATCCGTCACCCAGCAGCCGCTTGAACTGATCCTGGTCTTCCGGCGTCGTGATGATCAGAATTTCGCGTATGCCGGCCATCATCAACACAGACAACGGGTAGTAGACCATTGGCTTGTTGAACACCGGTAGAAGTTGTTTGGAGACCGCCCGCGTAATTGGATAAAGCCGCGTGCCGCTTCCACCCGCCAGAATGATACCACGCCGCATTGCCGTCCCCCGATCAGCCATGACCCAGATCCTCGAGCACACGCCGAAGGCTTACCCGCCAGTCAGGTTGCTTGATCCCAAACACCCTTTCAATCTTTCCGCAGTCCAGCACTGTCCGTGCGGGACGCTGCGCTGCGGTCGGATAGTCCGACGTCGCTATGGCATTTATCTTTGGGCGGGTGGCCTTCTGCTCAAAAATCTGATCCGCGAACCCATGCCATGTCGTATTTGGCCGGCCACAAAAGTGGTAGGTGCCCCATCTGTCTGAACCTACCTTCTCCAGGTTACTTTTCTGTGCAACAGCCAGAAGCATATCCGCAATGTCTGCCGCAGCCGTCGGGCACCCGTGCTGATCATCGACCACGCCAAACTCAGGCTTCATATCGGCCAGGCGTAGCATGGTTTTCACAAAGTTTGCGCCATGAACACCAAATACCCAGGACGTGCGGACAATCACATGTCTTGGGTTTGCCCGTCGCACCGCCTGCTCACCGGCCAGCTTGCTTGCACCATATATATTGATCGGTTCAGCGGCATCATCTTCAAGATAAGGCGCCGGCCTCTGGCCATTGAAGACATAGTCCGTGGAGACGTGAATGACGGGAATGTCACGCTTTGCTGCTGCAGCTGCGACAATACCTGCGCCATCCGCATTCACGAGATGGGCAATCCGCGCTTCTTCTTCGGCCCTGTCGACAGCAGTGTATGCCGCCGCGTTGATCGCAACGTCAGGGCTACCAGCTGACTGGAACGCAGCTTCCACCTGACCGACATTACTTATGTCGGCTTCAGCATGTCCGTAAGGTGCAAGCGAGATTCCCTCACGTTCGCTGAACGCACAGAATTCAGCGCCAACCTGCCCGCGCGCACCAAACAGAATGATCTTCATCCTGCTTCCTTTGCGGCTGTCAGGTTACGCAGGCTGGCACGCTCCCGAAGCGGCTGCCACCAATCCGAATTGTGCAGATACCAGTGCACCGTCTTGCGCAATCCCACGTCAACACTGGTTTGCGTGCGCCAACCAAGTTCCGCACCGATCTTGGAAGGGTCAATCGCATACCGCCGGTCATGCCCCTTCCGGTCCTCCACAAAGGAAATAAGGTCCGCATGCGGACGAGAGGTACTTTGAGGAAGTGCCTCATCAAGCACAGCACATATCCGGGTAACAAGGTCGATATTGGTCGCTTCATTGTGACCACCGACATTGTACGTCTCGCCAGGCACGCCCTTTTCGAGGATTACCATCAGTGCCGCGATATGATCTTCAACATACAGCCAGTCCCGGACATTCATGCCGTCGCCGTAAACTGGTATCGGCCGCCCCTCAAGCGCACTGAGAATGACGACCGGTATCAGTTTTTCCGGAAACTGATATGGCCCGTAATTGTTTGAGCAATTGCTGATAAGCACCGGAAGTCCATGAGTATGGAACCAGGCCCGCGCCAGCATGTCAGATGATGCCTTGCTCGCAGAATAGGGCGAATTGGGTGCATAGGGCGTGTCTTCGCGAAACAGGCCCTCAGCCCCAAGAGAACCAAACACTTCATCCGTGGAGACATGAAGAAACCGGAATGCGTCTCTTTGAGGAGCCGGCAGATCATCACGGTACCGGCGCGCAGCTTCCAGCAACGTGAAAGTCCCCAGCACATTGGTATCAACAAAGTCCCGGGCTGCCAGTATCGACCTATCAACATGTGACTCGGCCGCCAGATGCATCACGGCATCCGGCCTGAATTCCCGGAATGCTCTGTCTACGGATACAGCATCACATATGTCGACTTGTCTGAATTCATAGGTCTGCGCCCCGGCAACATCCAGAAGGTTGTCCGGATTGGCCGCATAGGTCAGCTTATCAAGATTCAAAACCGAGTGAGTGGTCTGGGACACAAGATGGCGCACCAGCCATGATCCGATAAAACCCGCTCCTCCGGTAACAATGATCCGCATGCCGCTTTCCTTGCATTCTCTCCACGTCTTGCAACGTGATCACTGGGCGTCAGTGTAGGTGAACGGGCTGTTGAAGTCTGAAATGCCGGGCAGTAATTTGTCTTTACCTGACGTCACTGGAGCATTGGGGAAAGAAGGCCAGTTGATACCAAGCGCCGGATCATTCCAGATCACACCTGCTTCCGCATCGCGATTGTAATAGTCCGACACCTTGTAAATGACCTCGGTATCAGGCTCCAACGTCATAAACCCATGCAGAAATCCCTTGGGAACAAATATCTGCGCCCAGTTGTCGGAACTGATTTCTGCGGTCACATGTCTGCCGAAAGTCGGCGACCCGACCCGCACATCAACAGCAACATCCAGTATCGCCCCCTTTACAACACGCACTAGCTTGTCCTGAGCGTGAGGCGGCGCCTGCATGTGCAGACCGCGCACGGTGCCGGGCAACTCGGAAAGAGAGTGATTGTCCTGCACAAACGTTACATCAATTCCAACGGATGCCATCAGGGACTGATTGTAGGTCTCGGAGAAAAACCCGCGGCTGTCTCCATGCCGGGCAGGAACAAGCAACCGAACGCCGGAGATACCCAGGTCTTGCGCATCCATGTCAGATCCTCCCCCGCCCGAATTCATTAACCTCAACGCAGCAACAGCAAAAATTCACAAGCCGCATGGCGCTGTCACGGGCAGCATTGTGATACTGTAAATGTGACCTTTCGTCGATTTCAAACAGCGCACCACTCCGGAACCGATTGATATGCGTGATAATTCTCCGCACCCGACTTTTGCGCTCATCATTCCCACGCTGAACGCTGAACCGGATCTGGACGCTCTTCTGCCGGCCATCGCCGCGCAGTCTGTCCAGCCGGACCGCTTCATCGTTATTGATTCAAGTTCCAACGACATGACGGCCCGGCGTTTTAAGGACGCCGGCGCCGACGTGACAGTCATCCCAAAATCCGAATTCAACCACGGGTCAACGCGCAACAGGGCCGTGCGGATGGCGCCCGACGACGTCGAGATTGTGATTCTTCTGACGCAGGACGCGTACCCGGCCAGCCCGGACGCATTCGCGAACCTTCTGGCAGCCTTCAAGGCTCCCAACATGGCGCTGGCCTACGGCCGCCAGCTGCCAAAGCCGCACGCGGACCCGATTGAGGCCTATGCGCGCCTGCACAATTATCCCGACGTCAGCGATACGCGAAGCAAAGAAAGCATCCCGGAGCTCGGCTTCAAGACGTGCTTCTGCTCAAACTCTTTTGCCGCCTACCGGCGCGACACCCTGCTTGGCGCTGGAGGCTTCCGGGATGATCTGATCCTCGGCGAAGATGCAGCAGCAGCCGCTGAATTCATTCTGGACAACAAGCAGATTGCCTATGTCGCAAACGCGCGCGTCTATCATAGCCACGGCTACACCCTGCGCCAGGAGTTCAAGCGCTACTTTGATATCGGCGCCATGCATATCCAGGCGCAGCAGATCATGGAACCATTCGGCACCTTGTCTGATGCCGGCGGCCGGTACGTCCGTGGAGAACTGACCTATCTCGCGCGCACAGCACCATGGCTTATTCCCGAAGCCTGTGTGAGGACACTCGCCAAATACATCGGATACCGCATAGGACGGCACTATCGCCGCCTGCCCCAGACCGCGCGGATGCGGCTCAGCATGCACAGCTACCACTGGACGCAGACATAAGACGATCAGCCCTGACAGCAGGCCTAGGCAACCTCGATTGAGGTCCCGAGCCCTGTGACGTCGCTGCCGATGGCATCACGGTCCGGGAAGCCGAGCCACTGATTGCCCGCGCCCACATGCACGATCAGGTGGTTACCGTCGGCAAGCTCCATGAGGATGTCGTCATCCCCATCTCCGTCAAAGTCACCCACAGCTGTTGCTGACCGGTTGGTCTGACCAAGCCACGTGCTCCCGCTGCCCACATTGGCGATGATCTTGTTGCCGTCAGCGAACTCGAACAGGATGTCGTCGTCCCCGTCCCCGTCAAAGTCACCCACCGCCTCGACAGACCGGTCGCTGTTGCCCAGCCACGTATTGCCGACACCGGCGTTGAAGATGAGTTTGTCGCCATTGGCGAACTCGAACAGGATGTCGTCGTCCCCGTCCCCGTCGAAGTCACCCACGCCCTTGGCCGTGCGGTCAGAGGCACCAACCCAGATGTTGTCCTCCCCGAGCCGGGAGATCAGCTTGTTGCCGTCAGCAAACTCGAACAGGAAGTCATCATCCCCGTCCCCGTCGAAGTCGCCCGTGGCGATGAGGGAGCGGTTGTTCAGGCCAAGCCAGGTGTTGCCCTCGCCCACATTGGCGATGAGCTTGTCGCCATTGGCGAACTCAAACACCACGTCGTCATCACCGTCGCCGTCAAAATCACCGACGGCCTTTGCCACCCGATCATTTGACCCGAGCCAGGTGCCGCCCTGGCCCACATTGAAGATCAGCTTGTTGCCGTCGGCGAGCTGGAAGAGAAGGTCCGTGTCCCCATCGCCGTCAAAGTCACCGGTGTCCAGCAACGTCCGGCCTGCGTAGCCGATCCAGCTGCCGCCGGACCCGTCCGCATGATTGATCATCGCGTTGGTGTCCGACACAAACGAGAAGACAACATCATCGTCCCCGTCGCCGTCAAAATCGGAGGACAGCTGTGGTTGGACAACAGCATCCGCAATCGCAACATCCGTCGCGCCGCCACTGAAAGACAGGAACTCGATGTCGCGAAGCGTGTCCGTTCCTTCGTCACCGCTCAGCGCCGTGACAGTGTAATCCCCGGTCCCCGCATCATATGTGACCGTGTACTGATCAGCGGAAAGAGCGTAGACGGCAGTATCCGTACCACCAGCGCCGTCGATTGCGTCATCGCCGCCAAGACCGCGGAAATAGTTGTCAGATGATCTGCCAATCAAAGTGTCGTTGAAGTTGGAACCTTCCAGCGCATTGATGTAGTTTAGCGTATCACTTCCACCAAAACCGTCCTGGGCGGAGCCGGTTGCAAGGTTTGCTACAACAGCTTGTGGGTCAAGACTGTAGCTCGCCCAATCAATCGCCGGCGATGTGATCCGGCCCGTCAGTGTGTCGTTGCCGGCCAATCCCCTGAATACAAAAGTATCGGCATGCCCGCCAATCATGGTGTCGTCGAAGCTTGACCCTTCACCAATTTCGAATGAACCGAAACTTATGACAGCCCCTTCCGAGTCAGTCACCGACCGGTTGAAGAAGTCGATCATCACGCCCCGCGCGTGGCCAGCCAGAGATATAGTATCGAGATCGTTTGTCCCAAAAACCTCGCTGATACCGGTAAACGTGTTCACTGCTCCGCCAGCTTCGGTGGCTTGACCCGTCGACGCATTCACAACGACCGGACCGCCGCGAGCGTCAAAAAACAACTGGTCCGCGCCTGACCCGCCCGAATAGTGATCAGTGCCTAGGCGGTCATAGAAGCGGTCCAAGTGATCCGTTCCAACAAAGCTTTCAATATTGGATATCGTGTCATTACTACCGAATACGTCGTCTATGTTTTCGACACGCCCCTCAGTCCGGTTGACCACCACACCATGTGAAGACCCCGCATATGACAACGTGTCCAAACCACCAGCGCCATCAATGATGTTGCCGCCGTGAGTTACCTGAAAAGTTTCATCGGCAACGCTGCCTGTCAGATTGTCCGCAAATGCTGAACCAATAATCCGCTCAATACTTGTCAGCGTGTCAGTGCCACCCATCCCGTCGTCAACAACGCCGGTTGCAAGATTGACCGTCACGCCGGATGTACTGGCCGCATATGTAACTGTATCGAAACCACCTCGACCATCTACGGTGTCGTCGCCGTCACCCGGGTCAAAGGTGTTGTCTCCGTCGTCACCTACAAGCGTCTCAGATCCCGGCGACGAGCCGCCACCTATTGTGGTGATGTCGACAAGACCACCGGCCAACGCAAAGCTCAAAAACTCCACATTGCGGAGAGTATCTGACCCTTCGGTGCCTGAGTTTGCGGCAACGGTGTAAGTGTCGCTGGCTGCATCATATGTGATCGCGTATTGAGAAATGTCCAGATTGTAGAACACCGTATCAACGCCATCACCGCCATCGATTATGTCGTTGCCGCCACGGCCATCAAATGCCTCATCGGCGGATGAGCCCGTCAGGGTATCAGCATGTTCGCTGCCGATAACGCCCTCGATACTCGTCAGAGTATCGGTTCTGTTGTACCCATCCTGCGCACTCCCAAGAGACAGATTGACGACAACACCGGCAGGGGAGACCTGATACGAGACAAAGTCGAAACCACCGCCACCATTGATGATGTCCGCACCATTGCCACCCAGGAACCAGTTGGCATTGCCATCTCCCGTGAGGGCATCCGCATGCGCGCTACCAACAATGCGCTCAAGGCCGGAGAGTGTATCTGTGGTTCCAAAGCCATCCGACGCGGTGCCGGAAGACAGATTGACGGTCACTCCACTTGTGGAGCTTGAATAGGTGACCGTATCAGTCCCGCCGCCGCCACTGATGATGTCTGCCCCACGATCACCAAGAAAGGTATTGTCACTAGCATCTCCAGTCAGCGTATCGGAGTATTCCGTACCGATAACACTTTCTATCTGCGAGACCGTGTCGACGCCGCCGAGTCCATCCGATGCAACGCCCGTCGCAAGATTGACGCTGACCCCGCCGCCACCCGCACCGACGTCTTCATAGGAGAGCGTGTCAAACCCGCCGCCGCCGTTGATAGTGTCGTTGCCATGCAGGCCAAGGAAGAAATTGTCACCGCTATCGCCTGTAAGGACATCGCCGAACTGGCTGCCGATCAGGGCCTCAATCGAGATGAGTGTATCGGTGCCGCCATGGCCATCAGATCCAACGCCGGTGGCAAGATTGATGTTCACCCCGGCAGGAGAAAGAATGTAACCCGCGATGTCATCACCATCACCGCCATTTAGCGTATCATTTCCGCTCTCGCCGGAAATGAAATCATCCCGGTCACCGGTTGATATGATGTTGTTGGACGAATTGCCCGTGATGAAGAATGCCGACGAGCCTTTGGCATTCAGTTGAACGATACCCGTTGCCATCGACAACTGGATAAGGCCGACATCCTCAAACGCATTGATGGTCAGATTTTCGTCGAGAACGATTGCCGGATCATACGGCACACCGCCGGGCTTGCCCCCCAGCACCACAATCGTGTCACCCGGCGATGCAGCAAGTGTGGCCTGTGAGATTTCATAGTAAGGACCAAAATTCCAGACTGTCAGACTTGCCATCACTTCAACTCATCACTGCTGCGGAACGACCGCATGAAACACAACATTGGTACGAAAACTTTAGCGCAAAGGTAGAGACAGAGTAGAGTGGCATCGCCGCCACATGCGCCCGATATTTTGCTGCGCCGGAACCACTTTGGGTTGCCTCAAGGGCACGGCCACGCGCCCAACGGGCAGCGACCCTGCACCATACAAACGCGCATGGACACCGGCGTACCCAAGCAAGTTGCTGGTATCAAAATCGAGACAGGCACAGCGCATTGGACACTAGGCGACCTCGATCGCGAGCCCGAGCCCGGTTAGGTCGCTGCCAATGGCATCCCGGTCAGACAGCCCAAGCCACTGATTACCGACGCCCACATTCAGGATCAGCTGATTGCCATCAGCAAATTCCATGAGGATGTCGTCGTCACCATCCCCATCAAAATCGCCAACCGCTCTCGCTGTCCGGTCACTGGCACCCAGCCATGTGCCGCCGCCTCCAACATTGGCGATGATCTTGTCGCCATTGGCGAACTCAAACAGGATGTCGTCGTCACCATCACCGTCAAAGTCACCGACGGCCGCGACAGACCGGTCATTGAAGCCGAGCCAGGTATTGCCCTGACCGGCGTTGAAGATGAGTTTGTTGCCGTCGGCAAACTCAAACAGGATGTCATCGTCGCCGTCGCCATCAAAGTCACCCACAGCCTTCGCCGTGCGGTCGCTGGCACCTAGCCATGTATTAGCGCTGCCGATATTGGCGATGAGTTTGTCACCGTTGGCGAACTCGAACAGGATGTCATCGTCGCCGTCACCGTCGAAGTCGCCGACTGCCTCAGCTGTCCGGTCGTTGGCACCCAGCCACGTGTTTCCTGACCCCACATTGGCGATGAGTTTGTCACCATTGGCGAACTCAAACAGGATGTCATCATCGCCGTCACCGTCGAAGTCACCAACCGCTTCAGCCGTCCGGTCACTGGCCCCAAGCCACGTATTGCCAGCCCCGACATTGGCCACAAGCTTATCGCCATTGGCGAACTGCAGCAGAATGTCAGCGTCACCATCACCGTCAAAATCACCAATGCCGGCAGCCGCCCGGTCGGGTATGCCCAGATAGGTATTGCCCGTCCCGATGTCAGAAATCAACTTGTTGCCGTCAGCAAACTGGAACAGGAAGTCGTCATCCCCGTCACCGTTGAAGTCCGTGCTCGTGCCGGCGTCAACAAAGCTGTTGATGGCACCGACTTCTGCACCGGCACTGAAGGCCAGTTGCTCTATGCCGGTCAGAGTATCGACACCTTCATTGCCCGCCCTGGCTATGACAGTGTAGGTGCCTGCCTGGCTGTTGAATGACACCAGATAGTTGTCAGAGGACAGAGCATATACAGCTGTATCCAGATCACCCGCACCGCCATTGAGTGTATCATTGCCTGCACCGCCAATAAGCGTGTCATTTCCAGCCAGACCGTTGAAGGTGTCATCACCCAGACCAAATTGACCATTGAGGATGTTATCAGCCGCATTGCCGGTAACGACAAAGGCTTCCTGACCTGCTGTGGACACAGTGCGAATTGCGTCATTCACCGCAGCGGTGTCCGCGTTATCGTCCGCCAGAAGAAGGTTCACACCCGTTGCACCAAAATCAGCGGAGAAAGCAAGCCCTTCCTTCGTGACCAACTGTGCCCCAAGGCCGGAATAGTCACCACCATTGGCAGAGAATGTCACGGTATCGCCATCGCGGACCTCGGCAGGTATGCCGAAGCCATTGCCACCCAATTGCGCTGCGGCAAGAGATGTGAACACAGGCACCGCAAGGGCTCCAATGGCACCTTCGGGAAAGACTGATGTTGGATCGACGGTGAAAACAAAGCTGAGCGAGTCACCAAACTGGCCAATCGCAGTTGCGGTCTGTGGCATTGAAAGCGCTACGAGACCTGTATCTGCGGCAGTTTCATCAAAAGGTGCCCCAGCACCATCAAGCAGCACATTCCACGCTGCCTGATCCGCAAGCGCTATCACATCATGAAATACAATGGCGTTGTTGTTACCCGGTGGTAGCCCAAGGAATGCTTCCCAGTTGAATTCGACCACCAGATCCCACGCTTCACCGGGGCCAGTCGGATTGGCATAGCCCGCACCTGCGAGATGCTGGGCAAACGGCACATCCCATGCATCCGTTCCGCCGCTCTGCCCGGCTTGGCCAACATGGATCGTGATGAATCCGCCTGCGAGACCAAGATCAAAGACAGCCCTGTCGATACCTGACATAAGCCAGTTGTCAGATATGCCGTCGATCAGACCGTCAGCCGGACCGCGCACACCGTCAGCAACGAAACCATAGAACTGATTCAGTGTTCCATCAGTGTCGATGTCAAAATTGAACACAGTGTCGAATCCGGAACCGAGTCCCCAGCCGACGCTTTCCGTGAAACCACGATTGGCATCAACCCCATACAGAGGGTCCTGGGTCCCCACCAAAGAGGAGTCGCCCAAATCAACGGCATCATTACCGCCAAGCCCGATGAGGATGTCCTGGCCGCTCCCCCCACGCAGAACGTCATCCCCGGCAAGCCCGCCAAGGATGGTGTCGTGGCCGGCTCCGCCATTGATCGTGTTTGAGCCTTCGGTACCTGACAGGTGGTCGTCCCCATCGCCGCCAAGAATGAGATCATTGCCGGAACCGCCGACAATGCGGTCATTGCCACCTTCACCAAACAGGAAATCATTCTCGGACCCACCAAAAATGACATCGCCCTGCGCACCGCCTGTGATCGTGTCACTACCTGCGCCACCATCCAGAGTGTGGGAACCGAGACTGGATTCGACGTCAATGATGTCATCACCGCCAAGACCAGAGATGGTGTAATCACCATGACCGTACTCACCAATGATCCTGTTGGCCGCGTCATTCCCCACAACGGTTGCGTCGCCGAAACTGAACAGGTTGATTTCCTGTACGGCATCATTGACAGCCGCCGTCCTGATGTTGTCGTCGGCAAGCACCAGCTTCACACCAAGCGCATCCCCACCGATGAGCAGGTTCAACGCTTCCACGCCGACGGATACGTAATTCTCCGTATTCAGAATGACTGACCCGTCATTCGTGTAATCGCCGTTGATCAGCGTAATCCAGTCGCCTGTTTCCGGAAGCGCGGAGAAGAACCCGGGAGGTGTCGCACCGTTTACAGCGGCCTGAAGCGTGGTGAATGTCTGAAACGGCAGATTGGGCGCATAGGTACCGTCAACATGCCCGACAAGGTTTGGATCAACCCTGAAGTAGAAGGCAAGGCTGTCACCCAGATAGTCGATGAAGGCATTGGCCTGGGCAGTTGTAAGCTGTTGCAGGCCCGTATTGGCCGCCGTGTCATCAAAGGTGCCCGGTCCACCTGCAGCCTCGAGGAGGCCATCCAGCGCGGCTGTATCATTCGCGGCAATCGCATCATGAAGAATTGTAGCATTGGTGCCGGGTGGAAAACCCAGACCCGTGTAGTCAATCTCGATGACGATATCCCAATCCGTATTAGCCCCGGTCGGGTTGGAATAGCCGGTCGCCGCTAGATGTGATGCAAAGGCATTGTCCCACGCAGCAGCACCGCCACTCCCCTCAACCTGACCGATATGAAAACGGATATTCGCACCGGGAATAAGTCCATTTGCGGCAAGATCAAAAATCTGCCTGTCCTGGCCGTAGAGGATGATCTGATCGCCCCCGGCGTCGAAAGCACCGTCACCAGGATCACGCGTGCCGTCAGGTAGGTTGGTCATCACGCCGTTCAGCGAATGATCCGCATCGATATCAAAATTGAAGACGGTATCAATGCCGGTGCCAAGACCATCAAAGACATACTCATTGGGTCCCCGGTTCTCGAAATCCGACGCAGTAGACACGCCAAAATCCAATGCATCATTCCCTGTACCCGGGAACAGACCGTCATCACCGTTACGGCCGAAAAAAACATCGTCTCCGGCGCTGCCCAGCATCCCGTCCAGTTCACCCCCAAGCACCGTCAGCGGGGCAGTACCTCCCGTTGTGTTGAGCACAACTGCAGAGCTTGTGATCGTTGTCGGGTTGTCATTGCCGGTGACGTCAAAGCCATTGCCTTCAAGAGTCACGTTGGCGACTGAGGTGCCCGGCACCAACGTCAGCCGGGCGAATTCACCCGTGGCAGTGAAGATTGTCAGGTCATTGACGTCGAGATTGGCAATGTGGTCGTCACCGGTGAGTGGTGGTCCGATGATCTCAATGCGGTCTCCGGCAGACGCGGCATCAATGGCCGCCTGAAGTGTCGTGAAATCCGCACCGGCTGAGCCAACTGTTCTGGTTGCCATGTCTGTTCCCCCCAACAAGCGTTACGCATATGAATGCAACGCTTTCTTTTGTGGTGACCCGCTCGCGACGGGTCAGAATTTCCCTAATAAGTAGTAAAGCAGTTGAGAAGCCGCTTCACAACCAAACATGGTGAAAAACGCGAGTTTCCGAGACTGCCGCAGCTGTTCGAGGCCGCCTTCCAAAATCCGACAGACTTCTGCTACGCGTCGCGCTGCTGAAAAAAGAAAAGGGCCTCATCCAAGCGAGATGGATGAGGCCCCTTCCGGAAACGATTTGTGTCAGGCGCTATGCGATCTCGATCGAAAGACCAAGTCCTGTGAGATCAGCACCGACGACACTACGGTCATCAAGGCCGAGCCACTCATTGGCACCGCCAACATTTGCAATGAGCTTGTTGCCGTCAGCAAGCTCAAACAGGATGTCCGCGTCACCGTCACCATCAAAATCACCGACAGCCTTCACGCTGCGGTCACTGTGTCCGAGCCATGTATTGCCACCGCCCACATTGGTGATGAGTTTGTCGCCATTGCCGAGCTCGAACAGGATGTCGTCATCGCCATCCCCATCAAAGTCAGCAACGGCCACAACCGTGCGGTCGCTCAGGCCGAGCCAGGTGTTACCGGCACCGACATTGGTGATGAGCTTGTCGCCATTGCCGAGCTCAAACAGGATGTCGTCATC
>JGI12316J15310_10000048_pt18 | contig 32023 bp, 31 predicted proteins | sample MarCyaLeptolynsp_FD_15310 | JGI IMG/M metagenome (IMG submission 15310)
CTACGGTGCGTTCGTTGACCTGGGCGGCGTCGACGGCCTGCTGCACGTCACCGACATCGCGTGGCGCCGCATCAACCACCCGACCGAGGCCCTGCAGATCGGCCAGACCGTGAAGGTGCAGGTCATCCGCTTCAACCCGGAGACCCAGCGCATCTCGCTCGGCATGAAGCAGCTGGAAGCGGATCCGTGGGAGGGCGTCGAGCTGCGCTACCCGGTGTCGACCAAGTTCACCGGCCGCGTCACCAACATCACCGACTACGGCGCCTTCGTGGAGCTGCAGCCGGGGATCGAGGGCTTGGTCCACGTCTCCGAGATGAGCTGGACCAAGAAGAACGTCCATCCGGGCAAGATCGTCTCCACCTCCCAGGAGGTCGAGGTGATGATCCTGGACGTCGACCCGAACAAGCGCCGCATCTCGCTCGGCCTCAAGCAGTGCCTCGGCAACCCGTGGGAGGACTTCGTCGAGAAGTACCCGTCGGGCACCGAGCTCGAGGGCGAGGTCAAGAACATCACCGAGTTCGGTCTGTTCATCGGCCTGCCGGGCGACATCGACGGCATGGTGCACCTGTCCGATATCGACTGGGACACCCCGGGCGAGGAGGCCATCCAGTCCTTCAAGAAGGGCGACATGGTCAAGGCCAAGGTGCTGGACGTCGACGTCGAGAAGGAGCGCATCTCGCTCGGCATCAAGCAGCTGACCACCGATCCGTTCGAGGCCGGGTCGGCCGGTGTCCGCAAGGGCGCGGTCGTGACCTGCACGGTGACCCAGATCACCGATGGCGGCGTCGAGGTCAGCGTCGGCGAGGGCATGCCGGGCTTCATCCGCAAGTCCGAGTTGTCGCGTGACCGCTCCGAGCAGCGCCCCGAGCGCTTCGCCGTGGGCGAGAAGGTCGACGCCAAGGTCACCAATGTCGACAACAAGACCCGTAAGCTGACCCTCTCCATCAAGGCCCGCGAGGTCGAGGAAGAGAAGAAGGCGATGCAGGAATACGGGTCGTCCGACAGCGGCGCCAGCCTGGGCGACATCCTGGGCGCCGCGCTCAAGCAGCGCGAGGAGCAGTCGAAGACCGGCGAATAAGCCATCCGCCCGTCGACTGACCTGCATTTCGGGGCCGTCCGCACGCCGGGCGGCCCCTCATTTTTGGCCAAATGCCGGACAAGTTCGCGAAAATGGTTCTATTTGAGATACTTAGTCTTGACGCTTCGGGAGGGCGCTGGCACATTTTGCCTGGGGCGGGTAAGTGCGCCGACAAGCAACGCGCCGGCCGCTTCGCGATAGGACTTCGCGGAGGCTCGGAAGCATGACGAAATCCGAACTGATTGCCCGCCTCGCGGAGGCAAATCCGCATTTGTTCCAAAGGGACATCGAACGCATTGTTTCGACCGTATTCGAGGAAATCGCGGAAGCGCTGGCCCGGGGCGACCGGGTGGAGCTGCGCGGCTTCGGCGCGTTCTCGGTCAAGCAGCGCGAGGCCCGGGTCGGCCGCAACCCGCGCACCGGCGAGTCGGTGAAGGTCGACAGCAAGGCGGTCCCGTTCTTCAAGACCGGCAAACTGCTGCGCGAGAAGCTGAACTCGGGCTGAGCCCTATCCCCGCGCCGCGTCGATCGCCGTCCTCACGCAGCCGGCGGCCCAGCGCGCCCGCGCGCGCGGCAGCGAGGCGAAGCCGACCAGGAGCCCGTTGCGCCGGGTGCCGTCGCGGAAATAGGCCGAGATCGGCGCCGGCCGCACCCCCAGCGCCATCGCCTTCTCCGCCACGGCGCGGTCGTCCGGCCCGTCGTCCAGCGACACCACCAGGTTGATCCCGGTCTCCGGCCGCTCCACCGTGCAGCGCCCGTCCAGCGCCGCCTCCAGCGCGTCGGCGAGGGCGTCGCGGCGCTCGCGGTACAGCGTGCGCATCCGCCGCAGATGCCCGGCCATGTGGCCCTCGTCGAGGAACCGGGCGAGCACCGCCTGGGTGTCGAGGGCCGGCTGGCGGTCGAAATGGCCGCGCAGCCGCACCAGCGGATCAACCAGGCGCTGCGGTGCTGCGATGAAACCGATCCGCAGCGACGGCGCCAGCGCCTTGGAGACCGTGCCGACATAGAGCACCCTGTCGGCGCCATCGAGGGCCTTCAGCGGCGGGACCGGCTTGCCGGCGTAGCGGAACTCCCCGTCATAATCATCCTCCAACACGAATGGCCCGCCGCCCATCGACACGTCGCCCATGGCCCAGTCGACGAGGGCGCGGCGGCGCGACAGCGACAGGGTGACGCCGAGCGGAAACTGGTGGGTCGGGGTGACCGTGACCAGCCGCGCGTCCGGCGCCTGCGCCCGGGCCCGGCCCACGTCGAGGCCGTCGCCGTCGACCGGCACCGTCACCAAGGTCGCGCCGGTCGCCACCATCGGCCCGCGCAGGCCCGGATAACAGGGCTCCTCCAGCACGGCCGTATCGCCGGGATCCAACAGGGCGCGCGAGATCAGGTCGATCGCCTGCTGCGCGCCGGAGGTCACGATGAGCTGTTCCGGATCGACGATCAGGCCGCGGAACGCGCCGAGATAGCGGGCGATCGCGTGGCGCAGGTCGATGAATCCGGCGGGATCGCCGTAGCCGAACGCCGTCGCCGGGGTCTCGCGCCAGAACCGCCCGGCAAGCCGCGCCCAGACCCGGCCGGGGAACGCGTCGAGTCCCGGCCGGCCCGGCTGCAGCGGCCCGTCGATCGCGCCGATGCCGACCCGCTCGGCCATCATCTTCTGGGCGGCCGCCGACAGGCGCACCGGCGCCGGCGGCACGGGCGGCGTCGGTTGGGCCGGCACCGGCGGCGTCAGATCGGGGAGGTCGTGGGCCACCCGGGTCCCGCCGCCGCGCCGGCCGACCACATAGCCCTCCGCCGTCAGCCGCTCATAGGCCAGGCTGACCGTGTTGCGGGCCACGACGAGCTGCTCGGCGAGCTGACGGCTCGACGGCAGGCGCGCGCCCGGCGCCAGGCGTCCCTCGGCGATGGCCCGGCGGAAGAACCCGGCGATCTGCTCCTGCAGCGGCGTCGGGTCGCCGCGATCGGGTTGGAACACGCCCCAGACCGGCAATGCGTCGGCCATCTCTTGGCCCCATGTTGAAAGTCACTTTGGCGCGTATCATACGACCAAAAAAGCGGTAGACAACCCGACCAACGGTACGGAGCCGCCCGATGTACATCCCCCCCGCCTTTCGATTGCAGGATCGCGCCGCCACCCTCGCGGTCATGCGCGACAACGCCTTCGCCGTCCTGGTCGCCCACCAGGACGAGCATGTCGAGATCACCCACCTGCCGCTGATGGTCGAGGAGCGCGGCGGTGATCTGGTGATCCGCGGCCACGTCGCCCGGGCCAACCCGATCGTCGCGCTGATCGAGGGTGGGGCCGCGGCGACGGCCGTGTTCACCGGCCCGCACGCCTACATCTCGCCCGACTGGTACGGCATCCACAATCAGGTGCCGACCTGGAACTACGTCGCCGTGCATGCCAGCGGCCGGCTGTCGGCGGTCACCGAGACGGAGGCAACCGTTGACCTGTTGGCGGATCTCTCCGCGGAGAACGAGGCGCCGTTGGCGCCGAAGACGCCGTGGACCCACGACAAGATGCGCGACGGACTGATGACCCGCATGGTCAAGGGCGTGCTCGCCTTCGAGCTGCCGGTCGATCGCCTGGAGGCCAAGGCCAAGCTGAGCCAGAACAAGAAGCCCGAGGATGTGGGCCGGGCGGTCGCCGGCCTGCGGGGACGCGGCGGGCCGGGCGACCTGGCGACCGCCGACCGGATGGAGCGATAGGGCGGGAACGACCGGCAATTAACCTGAATATAGTTCAGGTGATTGGTAGAGGAGAGACATTGTCCCCTCCAGGTGGGGCCGCTAGATTACGGCCACCGCAACCGCCGAGGTTCCGCCATGGCCCGCCGCAACTGGGCGACCAAGCTGATCTTCTACTGCATCACCGTGCCCATCACCCTGGTCGTTGTGCTGTTCGCGGTGTCGAACCGCCACGTCGTGTCCATGGAGCTGTGGCCGCTGCCGGGGGCGCTGGCGGCGCCGCTGTTCCTGCCGTTCCTGATCGCGATCGCCGCCGGCTTCGTGCTCGGTGGCACCATCGCGTGGAGCGGCGAGCTCGGCCATAAGATGCGGGCCAACCGGGCGGAGAAGCGGGCCGAGGATCTGGAGCGGGAATTGGCGGTGATGCGGATCCGCGAGGAAGAGATCCGCGCCCAGGTGCCACCGGTGCCGAAACGACCCGCGCTGATCGACAGGCGGGCCAGCTGATGCGGTCCCGCGATCGAGTCCTGGTCGCGGTCGACACCCCCGATCTTCAGAAGGCGCGATCGATCGTCGACGGGGTGCGCGACCATGTGGGCGGGATCAAGCTCGGCATGGAGTTCCATAACGCCAACGGGCCCGACGGCGTGCGGGCGATCGCCGGCGACACGCCGCTGTTCCTCGACCTCAAGTACCACGACATCCCGAACACGGTGGCCGGCGCGGTGCGGTCGGCCGTCGCCGCCTGCCGGCCCAGGATCATCAACATCCACGCCTCCGGCGGCCCGGCGATGATGCGGGCCGCCGTCGTTGCCAACCGGGAGGCGGCGGCGGCGGCCGGCATCGCGCCGCCGCTGCTGATCGCCGTCACCGTGCTGACCAGCCTGGATGACGGAGACCTTGAGGCGGTCGGCCAGGCGATCCCCTCGGGCGACCAGGTCCGGCGCCTCGCCCTGTTGGCCCGGGAGGCGGGCTGCGACGGGGTGGTGTGCTCGCCGCACGAGATCGGCTCGCTGCGCGCCGCCTGCGGACCCGACTTCACCCTGGTGGTGCCCGGCATCCGCCCGGCCGACGCGGCCGAGGACGACCAGAAGCGCAAAATGACGCCGCCCGATGCCGTCGCCGCCGGGGCCGACTATATTGTCATCGGACGGCCGATCACCCAGGCTCCCGACCCGGCCGCCGCCGCCAAAGCCATCGCCGAAAGTCTCGCATGACCGATCCAATCGTGAAGATCTGTGGGCTGAACACGCTCACCGTGGTCGATGCCGCGGTCGCGGCTGGCGCCGACATGATCGGGTTCATGTTCTACCCGCGCAGCCGGCGGGCGGTGTCGCCGGAGCTCGCCCGGGCGCTGGGCGAGGAGGTCGAGGGCACGACCCGGGTCGCCATCGTGGTCGACGCGACCGACGAGGAGATCGACGCCATCACCGCGACCGGGGTGATTGACATGCTGCAGGTGCATGGCGGCGAGTGCCCGGCCCGCGTCGCCGAGCTGAAGGCCCGCACGGGCCTGCCGGTGATGAAGGCGCTGCGTGTGTCGGAGCGCGCGGACGTCCGCGAGGCCCTGGCGTTCGACGGCGTCGCCGACTGGATCCTGTTCGACGCCAAGGCGCCGAAGGACATGAAGGGCGCGCTGCCCGGCGGCAACGGCCTGAGCTTCGACTGGACCTTGCTGGAGGGGCTCGAGGTCGCGACGCCGTGGATGCTGTCCGGCGGGCTGACCGCCGACAACGTGGCCGACGCGATTCGCCTGACCGGGGCACGCGCCGTCGACACCTCCTCCGGCGTCGAGGACAAGCCCGGCCAGAAGAATCCCGAACGGATCCGCGCCTTCCTGCGCGCCGCCAAGAGTGCCCAGCTGGAGACCATCGAATGACCGCCCTGCCGACCGCCCAGGTCCTGGACCATGTCGACGCCCACCTGGACGCCTCGGTCCAGCGCCTGTTCGACATCCTGCGCATCCCGAGCGTGTCGACCGACCCGGCCTTCGATGCCGAGGTGCGGCGCGGTGCCGACTGGATGGCCGACACCTTGAAGGATCTTGGCTTCGAGGCCTCGGTGCGGCCGACCAGCGGCCATCCGATGGTCGTCGCCCATCACCCCGGCCCGGGCGGCGACGCCCCGCACCTGCTGTATTACGGGCATTATGACGTGCAGCCGGCCGATCCCCTGGAGCTCTGGGAGTCCGGCCCGTTCGAGCCGGTGCTCGTCGATGCCGAGCGTGGCAAGCGGATCGTCGCGCGCGGCGCCGTCGACGACAAGGGCCAGGTCATGACCTGGATCGAGGCGTTCCGCGCCTGGATCGTCGTGCACGGCACCCTTCCCTGCCGTGTCACCGTGCTGCTGGAGGGCGAGGAGGAGACGGGCAGCCCGTCGCTCGACGCCTTCATCGAGGCCAATGCCGAGGAACTCAAGGCCGATGCCTGCATCGTCTGCGACACCGGCATGTGGAGCGTCGACCAGCCGGCGATCACCTACAGCCTGCGTGGCCTTGCCTATCTCGAGGCGACCGTGAAGGGGCCGGACCGCGACCTGCATTCCGGGTTGTTCGGCGGCACGATGATCAACCCACTGAACCTGCTGGGCCGCATCGTCGGCGCGCTGCACGACGACGCCGGCCGGATCCAGATCCCGCATTTCTACGACGACGTGATCGCGGTCGGCGACAACGAGCGCGCGCAGTGGGACGCGCTCGGCTTCGACGAGGCGGCCTTCCTCGGAGGCGTCGGGCTGAAGACCCCCGGCGGCGAGGCGGGTTTCGGCGCGCTGGAGCGCCAGTGGGGCCGCCCGACCTGCGACGTCAACGGCCTGCTCGGCGGCTATGTCGGCGACGGCGCGAAGACGGTGATCGCCCGCGAGGCGATGGCCAAGATCTCCTGCAGGCTGGTGCCCGGCCAGGATCCGCGCGCGGTGCTGGACAATCTGAAGGCGTTCATCACCGAACGCCTGCCCGAGGAATACACCGCCTCCTTCGTCGAACTGGGCGAGGCGCCGGCGATCCGGGTGCCGACCGACTCCCCCTACCTGCGCGCGGCCCAGGCAGGCTTGAAGGACGTGTTCGATCGCGACGCCTACCTGATCGGCTCCGGCGGGTCGATCCCGGCGGTCGGCTCGATCAAGCGCTATCTGGGGATCGAGTCGATCCTGCTGGGCTTCGGGCTGGACGACGACCGGGTGCATTCGCCGAACGAGAAGTTCGAGTTGGTATGCTTCCACAACGGCATCCGCTCGAACGCCGCCGTCCTGGCCCGTATCGCCGGGCTGGCGGCCTGACGCGTGGAGCGGGGGTCACCTGCCAGGGCGCGACCGACAGCGATCGCGAAGATGCATGTGAGTCTGCTTTATCTCATTGAAGAAGAGCATGATTCACGCCTAAGTCGGCATCGCAAAGCGATTCCGTCTGAGACGATCATGCGCTAGCGTCCGATCGGCATCTTGTAGAGAACGACGACCAGTTTCTCGATCGAGCCGTCGGCGCCGGAGAACAGGAACAGGCCGCGGGTGAACCGCAGGTTCGGGCGATCCTCCAGGTCCAGGTCCGACCGCGCGCAGACAACGTCCCGGCTGGCGACGGCATCGTCCACCTCGCGGCGCAGCGAGTTGCTGTCGTCGAGCCGCTTGACCTGGCCGATTTTGAGACCGATGACCGATCGGCCGATCAGGGAGCGAACCGCGCCGCCCTCGAGCGTGTAGACGAAGTGATCCGGCACCTCATCCGTCGGGTTCAGATATTCCGGCCGGCCAAGCGCGATATAGGCGACCACATGCTTCGGCACGGCGCAGATGTCAAAGGCCTCCCAGCGCGGCATCCCGTGATCCGACAGCGACCGGTAATACTCGTTGAACTCCCGCACCGGGTTGTCCGGTTCGATCCGGTCGACCGATACGCGGGAATAGCCGGTCTCAGCCCAGATTTCTGTCAGGTCCGGCGTCGTCTCAAGCAGCGTCCCGTACATCGCATGTCCGCCTGAAAGCACCCCCTAATCTCAGGGATGCGCCTATCACCAAGGTCAAGCGTAGCCAGAAGACGGTTAACAAAACCTTTGAGCCACCGAGACCGTCGGTGCGCCCGGATCAGCACGTGCGCAGGCACAGCTCCTTCAGCACGCCGTCCTTCAGGCTGTAGACCACGCCATGCACCTGCAGGCCGCTGCCGGCGGCCCAAGCGTTGCGGACGACGGTGGTGCCGCAGACGTTGTTGACCTGCTCGATCACGTTGAGCTCGCACAGCCGGTCCAGCGCCGGCTCCTCGAGCATGTCCGCCGGTAGGTCGTCGGCATGCAGGCGATGTACGAGGCGGATATGGTTCAGCCAGTTGTCGATGAGCCCGTTGTCGGCACCGGTCATCGCCGCTCGCACGCCGCCGCAGCCGTAATGCCCGCAGACCAGGATGTGCCTCACCTTCAGCACCTCGACGGCGTACTGCAGCACCGAGAGGCAATTCAGGTCGGACGGGACCACCAGATTGGCGATGTTACGGTGGACGAAGACCTCTCCCGGCGGCAGGTCGAGAATCTGGTTGGCCGGCACCCGGCTGTCGGCGCATCCGATCCACAGGATGTCGGGGTGCTGCTGCTTCGAGAGCCTCTCGAAGTAGTCGGGATTGACCGCCCTGATGCGGTCCGCCCAGGCCCGGTTGCGTTCCAGGATCTGATCGAATGCGTCCAACTTCCACCCATGCCCCATGCCGCCATGCCGTCGCTCGGGAGCGGGAGCGGCAACGGCGTCTGCACTAGCCGGCGAGTCTTGCCGATGCCGCCGCCATCGCCCCGGCCTCGTCGGCGCCGGCCCCCAGGTCCGCGAGCGCCCGCGCGATCTGATGGATGTCGGTCAGGATATCCCCATCCGTCACATAGCCCATGGTGCCGATCCGCACGAGCCGGTCCTTCAGATCCTCGAACCGCGTGCCGGCGATAACCATGTTATAGCGCTCATAGAGATGCGCGATCAACCGTGGCGCCGCCACCCCTTGCGGCGTGCGCAGAACGACCAGGGTCGGGGACGCCGCCCCGGTTGGAAACACCGAGAAGCCGAGTGCCTCCAACCCGGCCGTCAGCGCCGCGTTCAGTCGGGCGTGGCGGTCCAGCGCGGCGTCCGCCCCCTCCTCGCCGATCATGGTCAACGCCTCGTCCAGCGCGTTCAGCATGGCGAGCGGCGCGGTGTAAGTCGGCTCCCCCTTCTCCGCCAGCGGACGGAAGCGGCGGTAGTCGAAATAGCTGCGCGGGCCCCGATCGTCGCGTTCGATCAGCGCCCAGGCCTTCTCGCTGATGCTCGCGATGCCGAGGCCCGGCGGGCACATCAGCGCCTTCTGTGAGGCCGAGACGACGACATCCACGCCCCAGGCATCGGCCCGCATCGCCGCGCCGCCGAGCCCGCTGACGCTGTCGCAGGCCAGCACCGCGTCGCTCTCGCCCACGATCTCGCCGAGCGCCTGCAGATCCGTCAGCGCGCCGGTGGAGCTTTCGCTGTGGACGCTGAGGACCGCATCGTAGCGCCGCTCCCTCAGGCTCCGCCGCACGCCGTCGAGGTCGATCGGCGCCCCCCGCTCGGACACCACCTCGTCGACCTCGGCGCCGATCGCCTCGGCGAGGCGGCGAAACACCGGTCCCCATTGCCCATTGGTCGTGATCAACACCCGGCTACCGGGTCCGGCGAGGTTGATCACCGCCGATTCCATGGCGCCGATCCCAGTCGACGCGAAGAGGAAAGGCGGCATGCCGGCGCGTCCCAGGATCGGTTGCAGGCGCTGCTGGATCGCCCGAAATCGCGCCAGGAACTCGGGGCCGCGATGGGCGAGCATCGGTCGGGACGCGGCCTGCAGCACACGGTCAGGCACGGCGGTCGGACCGGGCAGGCGGAGACGATAGGGAAGCGCCACTCCGGCGGCGGACGTCTCGGGATCGGACATGATCGGGTCTCGGTGGTCGGTTGGGCGATCATCGAAGCAGGCGCCCGCGCGCACGGCAAGCGCAGAGCGCATCTTCACGCCGGCCATGGCGGTCCCTAAAGTCGCCGCACATCGTTGCAGGAGAAGGCCATGGACCTCGGACTTTCGGGCAAGGGCGTGATCGTGACCGGCGGCACCCGCGGCATCGGTCTCGCCATCGCCAAGGCGTGTCTGGCAGAGGGCGCGCGCGTGTCGATCTGCGGTCGCGGCGCCGACTCGCTGGACGCCGCGCTGGCCCAGCTCGGGGACGGGGCGCAGGGCGCGGTCTGCGACGTGTCCGACGCCGACGCGCTGGCGGCCTACATCTCGAAGGCGGCGACGGACCTTGGCGGTCTGTTCGCCCTGGTCAACAACCCGTCCGGGTTCGGCGGCACCGACGACGAGGACGGCTGGAGAAAGGGCATCGATGTCGACCTGATGGGCGTGGTCCGCGCCACCTGGGCGGCGGCGCCGCATCTGGAAAAGACCGCCGGCAGCGTGCTGAACATCTCCTCGATCTCCGGTATCGGTCCGAGCGGCTCGATCCCGTACGGCGCCGTCAAGGCGGCGGTGATCCAGCTCACCCAGTCGCATGCCGTGCGCTACGCCCGCCAGCGCATCCGCGTCAACTGCATCGCCCCGGGCTCGATCGAGTTCCCCGGCGGCACCTGGGAGTGGCGGCGCTACAACGAACCCGACGGCTATTTCAGCACCCGGGACACGATCCCGTTCGGCCGCATGGGCACCCCGGACGAGGTGGCGCGGGTCGCCGCCTTCCTGATCTCCGAGGCTGCCGGCTGGGTGACCGGACAGACGGTGGCGGTCGATGGCGGCCAGAATTTCGGCTGACGCGGCTTAGCTGGTATTGTCCCGTGCAGTGACATCGTCCAGGCCCGGAGTGCCCATCGCCATGGCGGAGATCACCCGAGACGGACCGGTCGGCGCCGGCGCCCGCACCGACGAGGCCTCGCTCAGCCGCCCGCGCGGCGACCGGAGCCAGACGTCGAGCCGCAAGATCAAGCGCTACCTGCCGAAGACCCTGTTCGGCCGCGCCCTGCTGATCATCGTCACACCCTTGGTGCTGATGCAGGTGATCTCCGCCTACGTCTTCTACGAGCGTCACTGGGAGATCATGACCCGGCGCCTGGTGCACAGCCTGGCGGGCGACATCGCCTTTCTCATCGAGGAGCTGCGGCCGCCGATTACCGAGGACGCGGTCGCCACCCTGTCCGAACGTTCGATCCGGCATTTCGACATCGAGCTTTCCTGGCAGGCCGAGGGCATCCTGCCGAACCGGCCGTCGTTCTCGCTGTTCGACCAGACCCAGGTCGCGATGCAGGATGCGATGCAGACCAAGGTGCGCCGCCCCTATGTGATGAAGACCGATACCGTCGACCGGCGGATCGAGATCCTGGTGCAGCTCCCCTCGGGCGTGCTTCGGGTGCTGGCCCACCAGAAGCGGCTGTTCACCTCCACCACCTACGTCTTCATGCTGTGGATGGTCGGCTCCTCGCTGGTGCTGTTCGCCATCGCCATCGTGTTCATGCGCAACCAGATCCGGCCGATCCGCCGGCTCTCGATCGCGGCGCGCGCCTTCGGCCTCGGGCGCGACGTCACCGGCTTCAAACCCGAGGGCGCGACGGAGGTGCGGCAGGCCTCGGCCGCCTTCCTGCAGATGCGCGACCGGATCACCCGCCAGATGAGCCAGCGGACCGAGATGCTCGCCGGGGTCAGCCATGACCTGCGCACGCCGCTGACCCGCATGAAGCTCGAGCTCGCCATGCTCGGCGACAACGAGGACACCGCCGAGTTGAAGGCCGACGTCACCGAGATGGAGCGGATGGTCGAGGGCTACCTTGCCTTCGCCCGCGGCGAGGGGGCGGAGGCGCCGGTGGAGATCGATGTCGGTACCCTGGTCAACGACCTGATCGCCAGCGAGCGGCGCGGCGGGGCGCGCATCGTCTACGAGCAACCGGACGACGGCGCGGCGGTGCTGCCGGCGCGTCCCGACGCCCTGCGCCGGGCGATCGCCAATCTTGTGCAGAACGCCGCGCGCTACGGCAGCCGGGTCAACGTGGCCGTCGTGCGCGCCGGCGAGACCATCGAGATCACGGTCGATGACGACGGCACCGGCATCCCGGAGGAGCGGCGCGAGGAGGCGTTCCAGCCGTTCAAGCGCCTGGAGCCCTCGCGCAACCCGGAGACCGGCGGCACCGGCCTCGGCCTGACCATCAGCCGCGACATCGTCCGCGGCCACGGTGGCGAGCTCACCCTGGAGGACTCCCCGCTCGGCGGCCTCCGGGCGGTGGCGCGGCTGCCGATCTAGGGCTGTTCCCAAGCGTGTCATCCCGGCCTTCGCTCTACGGGCTCCACCTGGATGACACTAATATGAGAGACTGAGGTCACGCCCGACTCCGCTGTTCCCTTTTCGTACCCCCCGCCCTATCTTCCCGCCATGAGCACGCAACTCGTCGACGCCCAGCTTGAGCACCTCCGCGGCCTGCGCGAGGAGGTGAACGCCACCAACCGGGCGATCACCGCCGGGATCAAGGCCGATGTCGCCGCCCAGGACCAGGGCGTGCCGTTCCAGGTCGTGTCCGATTTCGCCCCGGCCGGCGACCAGCCGCAGGCGATCCAGGAACTGATCGCCGGCATTCACGGCGACGAGCTGGACCAGGTGCTGCTCGGGGTCACCGGCTCCGGCAAGACCTTCACCATGGCCCACGTCATCCAGGAGGTGAAGCGGCCGAGCCTGATCCTGGCGCCGAACAAGACCCTGGCCGCCCAGCTTTACGGCGAGATGAAGAGCTTCTTCCCGCATAACGCGGTCGAGTACTTCGTCTCCTATTACGACTACTACCAGCCAGAGGCCTACGTTCCGCGCACCGATACCTTCGTCGAGAAGGAGGCCTCGGTGAACGAGCAGATCGACCGGATGCGCCACGCCGCCACCCGCGCCCTGCTGGAGCGCGAGGATGTGATCATCGTCGCCTCGGTGTCCTGCATCTACGGCATCGGCGCGGTCGAGACCTACGGCAACATGATCCTGAAGCTGAAGGTCGGCGAACGGGTCGACCGCAACGCCGTCATGCGCCGGCTGATCGAGCTGCAGTACAAGCGCAACGACACCAGCTTCCACCGCGGCACCTTCCGGGTCCGCGGCGACAGCCTGGAGATCTTCCCGGCCCACCTGGAGGACCGCGCCTGGCGGCTGTCGCTGTTCGGCGACGAACTGGAGGCGATCCAGGAATTCGATCCGCTGACCGGCGAGAAGACCCAGGCGCTCGATCAGATCCGGGTGTTCGCCAACTCGCACTACGTCACGCCGAAGCCGACGCTGCAGCAGGCCGCCCGCCTGATCAAGGAGGAGCTGAAGGGCCGCCTCACCGAGCTGAACGCCGCCGGCAAGCTGCTGGAGGCGCAGCGCCTGGAGCAGCGCACCACCTTCGACATGGAGATGATCGAGGCGACCGGATCCTGCGCCGGGATCGAGAACTATTCGCGCTATCTCTCCGGCCGCAATCCGGGCGAGCCGCCGCCGACCCTGTTCGAGTACCTGCCCGAGAACGCCATGCTGATCGTCGACGAGAGCCATGTGACGGTTCCGCAGATCGGCGGCATGTACAAGGGCGACTACGCGCGCAAGTACACGCTCTCGGAATACGGCTTCCGGCTGCCGTCCTGCATGGACAACCGTCCCCTCAAATTCGAGGAATGGGAGGACATGCGGCCGCAGACGGTGTTCGTCTCGGCGACGCCCGGCCCCTGGGAGCTGGAGCGCACCGGCGGCGTCTTCGTCGAGCAGGTGGTGCGCCCGACCGGCCTGATCGATCCAGTCTGCGAGATCCGCCCGACCAAGTCGCAGGTCGACGACGTCATCGCCGAGTGCCAGGACGCCGCCGCCAAGGGCCACCGGGTGCTGATCACCACGCTGACCAAGAAGATGGCCGAGGCGCTGACCGAGTACATGAACGAGGCCGGGATCAAGGTGCGCTACATCCACTCCGACGTGGACACGCTGGAGCGCATCGAGATCATCCGCGACCTGCGTCTCGGCGTGTTCGACGTGCTGATCGGCATCAACCTGCTGCGCGAGGGCCTCGACATCCCGGAATGCGCCCTGGTCTGCATCCTCGATGCCGACAAGGAGGGCTACCTGCGCTCCAAGACCTCGCTGGTCCAGACCATCGGCCGCGCCGCGCGGAACGTCGAGGGCCGGGTGCTGCTCTACGCCGACAACATGACCGAGAGCCTGGAATACGCGCTCGGCGAGACCGAGCGCCGGCGCCAGCGGCAGATGGCCTACAACGAGGCCAACGGCATCACGCCGGAGAGCGTGAAGAAGAACATCGGTGACATTCTCGAGAGCGTCTACGAGCGCGGCGACCACGTCTCGGTCGATACCGGCACCGGCGAGGGCGAGCTGGTCGACAAGCCGATCCGGCAGATCATCGAGGAGCTGGAGGCGCGGATGAAGGCGGCGGCCGCCGACCTGGAGTTCGAGGAGGCGGCGCGCATCCGCGACGAGATCAAGCGCCTGGAGGCGGCAGAAATGGGCATGACCACCGACGGCAAGCCGCTGCCGCGCGGCGGCGTGGTGAAGCTGAAGGTAGCGATCCAGCCGCCAAGCGGCCGCCCGCCGGAGAAGGGCTCGGGCGGCCCCGGTCGCGGCAAGGGCCGGCGGCGACGCGGTCGGTGACGGCTGGATCGGTGACGGTGACCCCCTCGTCGCCCCGAACTCGATTCAGGGCCAACGCGTCCCGCGGCACCGCGGTGGCCGCGTCGATCCTGACTCACGTTCAGGATGACTCCGAGGCAAGCGGGTGCGGGACGGGCGGACAGCCGCGCGGCCGGTGACGGCAGGGGCCGCGGCAAGCGGCCACGGCGATCGGCCCGTCGCCGGGTGACGCGCCGGTCGTCGCGCGCTCAGTCGGCCCGCAGCATGGCGAAGATCTCGTCCTTCAGGTGGACGCGCTTCTTCTTGCATTCCTCGGCATAGGCGTCGCTGGTCGGCTCGATCTCGGCCTCGATGCGGGCGACCTCCCGGTCGATCTCGTGATAGGCGTCGAACAGCTTGGCGAAATGCGCGTTCTCGGTCTTGAGGACGTGGATCCGGTCCTTCAGTTCCGGGAACTCGCGGCCGATGTCGTGGTGCAGGTCGGTGGTCATGGGTCGGTCCTCATGTGAGCCAGTGACACCACCCTAGGCGCGCCGCCGGGGCCCCACCTTGACCGAGATCAATCCCGCCGCTTGTTCTCCGCCTCCGGCTCGCCGCCGGACGGCTTGTCGAACTCCTCCAGCGCGTCCGACGCGCCCTGCCCCGCCGCGTCCGGCACGGCCGCGCCAGTCGCCCCGTCGTCCGCCGGTTTGCCGCGCGCCAGGGCGGCCTCCTCCTCCTCGGCCATGCGGGCGGCGACCAGCAGCGGATCTTCCGGCGGCTGCCCCTCGAGGGCCTCGCCGTCCGGGCGCTCGCCGATCGGCCGGCCGATGCCGTCGACCATGCGCAGGCTGCGGATCAGCTCCTCGATGTCGCTCCACTCCGCGCCGGTCTGGCGCAGCACCGCGCCGCCGAGTTGCAGGCTGGCCTCCATGGTCTCGACCACCGTGCCGGCCGCGCCCATCTCCTCCAGCCGGCGGGCATGCACCGGATCGTTGGCACGGGCGAAGATCGGCAACGCCGGCAGCCGGCTCGCCAGGTGATGCACCGTCCGCTCCACCGTGTGACCCTCCGTCGACATGGTCAGCACCACCGCCCGCGCCTGCTCGCCGCCGAGCTTGTGCAGCACCTCCGGCCGGCTGGCGTCGCCGTAATACACGGTGTGACCGTCGCGGCGGCCGTCGCGCACGTTCTGGGCGTCGGTATCGACGGCGACATAGGGCACCAGCTTGGTGTCGAGCAGCCGCGCGATGGTGCGGCCGACCCGTCCGAACCCGGCGATGATGACGTGGTCGTGCAGGTCGTGGCCGGGCTCGGCCTCCGGCGACAGCGCCAGGTTGGCCTGGTGCTCGACCCTGGCGGCGGCACGGCTGATCAGCCAGACGATGCCGGGCGTCATCGCCATCGACACCGCGACCACCAGGAACAAGAGGTCGACGGTGGCGTCGGGAACCACCGCCGACGAGGCGGCGACGCCGAGGATCACGAAGGCGAACTCGCCGCCCTGGGCGAGCAGCGCGGCGCTGCGCAGACTGACGCCGAACGGCATGCGGAAGGCCAGCGCCAGCCCGAGCACCACCGCGAACTTCACCGCGACGAGGCCGAACAGGTAGGTGAGCACCGTCGCCGCCTCGCGGAAGGCGAGACCGAGGTCGATCGACATGCCGACGGTCATGAAGAACAGGCCGAGAAGAATGCCCCGGAACGGCTCGATATCGGCCTCGACCTGATGGCGGAACTCGCTCTCCGACAGCAGCAGCCCGGCGAGGAAGGCCCCCAGCGCCATGGACAGGCCGACCTGCTGCGTGCCCCAGCCGATGCCGAGCACCACCAGGAGCGTCATGGCGGTGAACAGCTCCGGCGCGCCGGCCGACGCGATCACGTGATAAAGCGGCCGCAGCAGCTGGCGGCCGGCGATCACGATCACGACAAGCGCGACGAGCGCCATCGCGGTGACCTTGGTCAACTCCAGCAGGATCGACCAGCCGTCCAACTGCTGGCCCAGCAGCGGGACGACGACCAGGATCGGCACCACCGCCAGGTCCTGGAACAGCAGCGCCGAGAATGACGCCCGCCCATGCCGCGTGGCCAGCTCGCCGCGCTCGTTCATGAGCTGGATGACGAAGGCGGTCGAGGACAGCGCCAGTGCCGCGCCGATGGTCGCCGCGGCCCCGTAGGTCTGGCCGGCCGCGAGTGCCGCCGCCGTTACCAGCACCCCGGTGACCAGGACCTGGGCGGTACCGAAACCGAACACCAGCCGGCGCATCACCTTCAGGCGCGAGAACGACAGTTCGAGCCCGATGGTGAACAGCAGGAACACCACGCCGATCTCCGCCAGCTCGCGGGTCTCGGTGACATCGTCGATCACGGAAAGGCCGTGCGGCCCGATCATCGCGCCAGCAGCGAGATAGCCCAAGACCAAGCTGAACCTGAGGCGGCGCAGCAGCGGCGCGAACAGGACCGCCGCCGCCAGGAAGATCAGGGCATCGCCGATCGGGCTGCCGTGGGCGTTCGACTGCAAGCTGTCGAACACGTCCAGCAGACTGTCCACCGACACTCCTCCATTCGGGTCTCGGGAGCTGACCAGGCGCCGTGGCCGGCACCGCGTTGGCCGTGAGCCTCCGATCCTAGCCGGCCAGCACGATGCCGGCTAGCGGCGGCACGAAATCTCTTCGTATACAATCATTGAAATTTCCCACGGACTCCCCATTCCTATTTGTCACGCGCGCGGCCACAGATGCCGCCACGACCGCCGCCGCTTCGCCGTCAACAACCCCAGCGCTTCGATGACCTTGCCGCCGATCCGCCAGATTGTCCCGAAGCGCCTCAGCCACACCGGTCGCGTGGAACGGACGCGGGTCGATGTCCGGAGAACGGCATGATCTCGGCGGCGATGATCTTCGCGGGGCTGGTGCTGCTGCTGGTCGGCGCGGAGACGATGATCCGCGGCGCCGTGGCGATCGCCCGGCGACTCGACATCAGCCCCCACGTCATCGGCCTGACGGTCATCGCGTTCGGCACCTCCGCGCCGGAACTGTTCGTCAGCCTCAAGGCGGCGTTGGCGGGGTCACCCGGGATCGCCATCGGCAACGTCATCGGCTCCAACATCGCCAATATCCTGTTGATGATCGGCACGGTCGGCGTGGTCGCGCCGTTCGTGTGTGGCGGCGCGCCGCTGCGCCGCGACGGGCTGGCGCTGATCGCCGGCACGGTCCTGTTCGTCGCCGCCGGCATGCACGGCATCATCGAGCGCTGGCATGGCGGCGTGATGCTCGGCCTGCTGTTCGCCTACCTGTTCTATTGCTACTTCGAGGAGCGCAAGCGCCCGGACAGCGTCCACGCCCAGGGCGTGGAGGAGTTCGACGCCCTGCCGACGAGCACGTGGCGCAGCGTTCTGTACACCGTGGGCGGCCTTGCCGGTGTTCTGTTCGGCGCCCAGCTGCTGGTCGAAGGCGCGGTCGATGTCGCGCAGCAGGCCGGTATCTCCGAAACCGTGATCGGCATCACCGTGGTCGCCGTCGGCACCTCGCTGCCGGAGCTGGCGACCACCATGGTCGCCGCCCTGCGCCGGCACAGTGACGTCGCCCTCGGCAACATCATCGGCTCGAACATCTTCAACACCCTCGGCATCCTCGGCACCGTCGCCCTGGTGCAGCCGCTGCCGATCCCGCCCGAGGTGATGTCGCTCGACCTCTGGTTCATGCTTGCCGTGACCGTGATCTTCGTCGCCCTGGCGATCAAGCTCCCGGCCTTCAGCCGGCCCTGGGCGCTGGCGTTCTTCGCCGCCTATGTGGCGTTCATCGCCAACCAGTTCGTCACCGTCGACACGATCGCCTTCGCCTCTTACTGAGACTCGACATGGCTCAGCGTATTCCCCAATCCGTCCCCCGTACCGCCCTGGTGACGGGAGCGGCACGCCGCGTCGGGCGGGCGATCGCGCTGGCCCTGGCCGGCGGTGGCTGGAACGTGGCCGTCCATTACGGCCGGTCCGCCGACGAGGCCGAGGAGACGGCGGCGGAAATCCGGGCGCTCGGCGTTGCGGCGACGACGGTCGGCGCCGATCTCGGCGACGAGGAGCAGGTCGCCACGGTGGTCGAGCGCGCCGAGGCGGCGCTGGGTCCGGTCGGTCTCCTGGTCAACAACGCCTCGACCTTCGAACGCGACACTCTCGAAAGCATGACGCGGGAGAGCTGGGACCGGCATGTCGAGCCCAACCTGCGCGCGCCCCTGGTCCTCATGCAGCAGTTCGCCAGGCGGCTGCCGGCCGAACACGACGGCGTCATCGTGAACATCATCGACCAGCGGGTCTGGAACCTGACGGAGGACTTCCTGTCCTACACCGTCACCAAGGTCGGGCTGTGGGGGCTGACCCGGACCCTGGCCTTGGACCTGGCGCCGCGGATCCGGGTCAACGGCGTCGGACCGGGCCCGATCCTGGCCAGCATCCACCAGGACGACGCGAGCTTCGACGCCCAGGCGCGCGCCATGCCGCTGCAGCACGGGGCCAGCCCGCAGGAGATCGCCGAGACGGTGCTGTTCCTGGCGGCGGCGCCATCGGTGACCGGTCAGATGATCGCGGTGGACGGCGGCCAGCACTTGTGGTGGGCTCCTCCCGGACCCGACACGCCAAGGGACTGACCCGGCCCGCGACGGACGGGTCCAGAGGAAGGCCGAATGTGGTGTCCGAATGTCTCCGGTTGTAGGCTTAGTGTAATCCTTTTATCTATTTCGTGAAATAAACGGCAAAGACCGTAGCCCGTCAGGACTTGGTGGGGATAGCATGTCGGACAAGACCTCCCGCCGAGTTGTTCACACCGACTACTGTGCGGTAGGGCCGTAACCTCGCTGTCAAGGAAGTTTCGCGCAGCGACAGTCAAACACCGATCGCGTCATCGTATGTCATTTAAAAACAATAACTTACTGAAATGCACAAAAAATGTGCAAACCGGTGTCCCGCCACGGAGTCTGCGGCGTCCGAGTGCACGACGGGGCCTTTTCCACGGGGTTGTCCACAGGAGTCGTGGATTACGAAGCCGCACAGTGTGCGCGTCGTGGGCAGACGTTAATCGTGCGGCTCGGGTGATCTGAAGAGACCATGAGCAAGGCATTGGAAGACAGGGATTTTGCCGACCCGCCGAGCGGCACCGAACGGGCCCGCCGCGGGCGACGGACCGTGCCGGACATTGACCGCGGCATCGCCGTGATCCGCGATCAGGTCCGCACCCTGCCCAACGCGCCGGGCGTCTATCGCATGCTGGATGAGCATGGCGACGTTCTCTATGTCGGCAAGGCGCGCAGCCTGAAGAAGCGGGTGGTGAACTACACCCACCCCGCCAAGCTGCCGCACCGGATCTTCCGCATGGTCAGCGAGACCGCCTCGATGGAGATCGTGCGCACCCACACCGAGGTGGAGGCGCTGCTGCTCGAGAGCAACCTCATCAAACGCCTGAAACCCCGGTTCAACGTGCTGCTGCGCGACGACAAGTCGTTTCCGCACATCCTCATGACCGGCGACCACGCCTATCCGCAGATCACCAAGCACCGCGGGGCGCGGAATCGAAAGGGTCAGTATTTCGGCCCGTTCGCGTCGGCGGGAGCGGTCAACCGGACGATCACCGCGCTGCAGCGCGCCTTCCTGCTGCGCAACTGCTCCGACAGCATGTTCTCCAACCGCCGCCGCCCCTGCTTGCAGTATCAGATCAAGCGCTGCGCGGCGCCCTGCGTCGGCTATGTCAGCGAGGCGGACTACGCGCAACTGGTGCAGGACGCGACCCGCTTCCTGACCGGGCAGAGCAGCGAGATCCAGCGTGACCTCGCCGCCCGCATGCAGGAGGCGTCGGAGGCCCTGGAGTTCGAGACCGCCGCCATCTACCGCAACCGGATCCGGGCGCTGACCGCGATCCAGGCCAATCAGGACATCAATGTCGAGGGCGTCGAGGAAGCCGATGTCATCGCCCTGCACGCCGAAGGCGGCCAGACCTGTATTCAGGTGTTCTTCTTCCGGGCGGGAAGTAATTTCGGCAATCGCGCTTACTTCCCGGCGCATGACAAGCAAACGGAGGCCGCCGACGTTCTGGCCGCCTTCATCGGCCAGTTCTACGACGACAAGGTCCCGCCCCGGCTGATCCTGATCAGCCACGAGGTCGAGGAGGCGGAGCTGATCGCCGAGGCGCTGTCGACCCGGGCGGAGCGCAAGGTCGAGGTCTCGCGCCCGCAGCGCGGCGGTCGGCGCAAGCTGATGGATCACGCCCTGACCAACGCCCGCGAGGCGCTGGGCCGGCGCATGGCCGAGAGCGCGTCGCAGCGCAAGCTGCTGGAAGGGGTGGCCGGCGCCTTCGGGCTCGACTCCGTCCCGGACCGCATCGAGGTCTACGACAACTCGCACATCCAGGGCGCCAACGCCGTCGGCGCGATGATCGTCGCCGGGCCCGACGGGCTGATGAAGACCGCCTACCGCAAATTCAACATCCGCAACGTCACCGGCCGCGAGAGCGAGAGCCAGGACGGGTTGGACGCGGTCGAGGCCGGCGACGACTACGCGATGATGCGCCAAGTGCTGACCCGCCGCTTCGGTCGCGCGCTGAAGGAGGACCCGGACCGCTCAACCGGCGCCTGGCCGGACCTGATCCTGGTCGATGGTGGCCAGGGCCAGCTCTCGGTCGCGGTGGAGGTGTTCGAGGAGCTCGGCATCGACGACGTGGCGGTGGTCGGCGTCGCCAAGGGCCCGGACCGCGACGCCGGGCGCGAACGGTTTTTCATGCCCGGCCGCGACGCGTTCCTGATGGACCGGCGCGACCCGGTTCTCTACTTCCTGCAGCGGCTGCGCGACGAGGCTCACCGCTTCGCCATCGAGACCCACCGCGCCAAGCGAACCAAGGCGATCAGCGCCAATCCGCTGGACGAGATCCCCGGCATCGGTGCCAAGCGCAAGAAGGCGCTGATGCATCATTTCGGCTCCGCCCGCGGCGTCTCCCGCGCCGGTCTCGGCGATCTGGAAGCGGTCGAGGGCATCAGCAAGGCGGTGGCGAAGAAGGTCTACGACTTCTTCCACGAGAAGGGCTGACCACCTCCGTCGTCCCCGGCACGATCCGGGAAGACGGCCGGCGTCTCACTCCCCCGGTGCCTGGTCCGGCTCGGCGGAGACATGGCGCAACCCGGCCATCAGGTAGTCCCACCCGGTGTAGAGCGTCAGCACCGCACCGATCCACAGGCCGACCTCGCCGATCAGGCGGGCGTCCGTCCAGGCGGGCGCGTCGTCGCCGATGATCAGGAAGCCGATCGCCAGCAACTGCACCGTGGTCTTCCACTTGGCGAGCTTGCTGACCGGCATGCTGACCTGCAATTCGGCGAGGAATTCCCGCAGCCCGGAGACCAGGATCTCGCGCAGCAGGATCACCAGCGCCGCCAGCACCGTCCAGCCGGAGATATGGTCCAGCGCCACCAGCACCAGCAGCGACGCGCCGACCAGCAGCTTGTCGGCGATCGGATCGAGCAGGCGGCCGAGCGCCGACTGCACCTCCCAGGCGCGGGCGAGGTAGCCGTCGAAATAGTCGGTGATGCTGGCGAAGGCGTAGAAGGCGAGCGCGACCCAGCGGAAGGTCTCGCCACCGACCCACAGACACGCGACCACCGGGACGACCGCGAGGATCCGGGAAATCGTCAGCAGATTGGGCAGTTTGGCAAGCATCGCGCGATCCAATCCGCCGGCCCCGGCGGGTGAGTCTGTCGGACCTCAGAGCCCGCATTACGCCACAGCGCGGGGGTGAAGAAAATGGGCGATCCGGTCGCGCCGGGAGATAGGTGGCGGGTCTGAACCGCCCGGTGTGCAGCGCGGCCCAAGCCATCCCTCACGCCCCGAACAGGTCCTCCAGCGTCTCGACGAACGCGCCACCGCCGAAGGCGGCACCTTCCCGTGCGTAAAGCAGCAGGTCCAGATCCGGCAGCGCCGGCAGGCCCGCTTCCGCGCCGAGAACCCGCAGTCCCGCCGGCACCGCGCTTCGCGGCACCGCCGTCACCGCGATCCCGGCCGCCACCGCCGCGCTCAGGCCCAGCGTGTTCGGACTGCTGTAGACCATGCGATGGGCCCGACCGGCCGCGTCCAAGCGCTCCAGCACCGCGTCGCGATAGATGCAGCCGGGCGCGAACAGCGCCAGCGGCAGCGGGTCCAGAACCTCCGTCTCCACCCCGGCCGACGCCACCCAGACCAGGGGCTCGCGCTTCAGCAGGCGCCCGGCCTCGCGCCCGCAGGGCTGGGTCACCAGGGCGACATCGATCCGCCCGGCCTCCAGGTCGTCGAGCGCCTCCCAGCTGCGACCGCAGCTCATCTCCACCTGGACTAGCGGACAGCGGGCGGCGAAGGCGGCCAGGATGTCGGCGGTGTAGACCATGGAGGTGTCGGTTACGCCGACACGCACCCGTCCGGTCCGCGCCGAACGGTCCAGCGCGCCCAGCGCCTCGTCGTTGAGCCGCAGCATCCGCCGGGCATAGGACAGCAGGTGGGCGCCGTCGGGCGTCAGGTCGACCCGACGGCGGGTGCGCTCCAGCACCCGGCAGCCGGTCACCTCTTCCAGCCGCTTCATCTGCATGCTCACCGCCGATTGGCCGCGGTTCAGCCGCTCGGCCGCGCGGGTGAAACTCCGGGTCTCGGCGACGGTGACGAAGGCGCGCAGCACCTCGAGATCCAGGCTGCGAACGGCACCGCCGATCTCAGAAGTCGTCGCATCCACCGCCATGGTCACCCCACCAAGATAGATTTTCTTGATAAGTCGATCAGATTAATTCGTTTCTGAAATGATAAGCCGATCGCTAGCCTCACACCATCGCAAATCCGGCGGAGTGCGCGACAATGACGGTGAGGCTGCTGATCCTGGTTCTGTGCGCGGGCGCGATCATGGCCGTGGCGGTCGGGTTCCGTCAGGGACTCGGTCTCTACCTGCCTTTCGTCAGCGACGCCCTCGGCGGCGGCCGCGAGGTGTTCGCCCTGTCCATGGGCCTGATGAACCTGTTCTGGGGCCTGGCGGCGCCGTTCGCCGGCGCCGTCGCCGACCGTCACGGGGCCGGACGGGTGGCCGCCCTCGGCGGCATCGCCTATGCCGGCGGCCTCGCCCTGATGATGCTCGGCGGCGAGAGCGCCCTGCTCACGGGCGGCGTCCTGATCGGCCTCGGGCTCAGCGGAACCGGGTTCACCGTGCTGCTCGGCGCGGTCGGACGGGCCGCGCCCGAGGAGAAGCGCGGCATGGCGCTGGGGCTCGCCTCCATGGGCGGCTCGCTCGGCCAGTTCCTCGCCCTGCCCTACACCCACCTGCTGATCGATGGCGCCGGCTGGCAGGTCAGCCTGCTGATCCTCGCCGCCTCGACGCTGATCATCCTGCCGCTGTCCCTGGGGGTCGCCGGGCGGGTGACGGCGGCTCCCCTCCAGGACCGTCAAACCCTGTCCTCCGCCCTGTCACAGGCGGTTCGGGCGCGCGACTTCTGGCTGCTGAACCTCGGGTTCTTCGTCTGCGGCTTCCACCTGTCCTTCGTCGCGATCCACTGGCCGGCTTTCCTCGCCGACCGCGGTTTCGAGCCGTGGCTGGGGGCCGCCGCGCTGACCGCCATCGGCTTTGCCAACATCATCGGCAGCTATGGCTTCGGCGCGCTCGGCGACCGGTACCCGAAGAAGGATGTCCTGGCGGTGCTCTACCTGATCCGCGCCGCCGCCTTCGTCGGTGTGCTGCTGCTGCCGATCACCCCGGCCACCGTCATCGCGCTCGCCACCCTGCTCGGGCTCACCTGGCTCGGCACGGTGCCGCTGACCAGCGGGCTGGTCGGCGTGCTGTTCGGCACCCGCTACATGTCGATGCTGTTCGGCATGGTGTTCGTCGGCCACCAGATCGGCGGGTTCCTCGGCGCCTGGCTCGGCGGCGCGGTGTTCGACACACTCGGCAGCTACGATGCGATGTGGCTCGCCAGCGTGGCGCTTGGCGTGGCATCGGCCGCCCTGCACTGGCCGATCCGCGAGACGAGACTCGCTACGGCGTAAGGTGGACCGCCGGCTATTGCGCGCTCTGGGCCGCGCGCACCTCTTGCTCCCGCCGGGCGCGGGCCCGTTCCACGAGCCGCAGGCGGCGACGGTGGGCGCGCGCCTCCAGCACCTTCTCGACCAGGCGGCCGAGGAAGTATCCGACCGGGACGCCGGCGATCATGAACGGGATCGAGCCGATGAAGATCGCGCCCGTGCCTTCGCTCAGCGTCCAGATGTAGTCGGCGATGTGATGCGAGTCGCGGAAGTTGATCGACGACTCGCAGGTGATCATCTCGCAGCCGACGAAGTAGTAGAACGTGTAGGTCGGCACCATGGTCAGCGGGTTCACCACCAGCGAGCCGATCAACGCGATCACTGTGTTGAAGGTGTTGGGCCGCCAGAACCGGTTGCAGAGCTGTGCGAAGATGAAGCAGATGACCAGCTGCAGTCCCACCGTCGGAGAGAAGCCCACGGCCATGCCCATCGACATCGAGCGGGAAATGACGCCGTCGCCGAGATTGATCCGGCGCCCCTGCCGCAGGATCTTGCTGAACATCCTTAACTGAAGCTGCCGCACCCTTACCACCCCGAGGAATCGAACGCAGCGAACCTATATTTGCGATCCGCCTGAAACAACCGTATCGAAGGATATATGTCGAAGTCGTAAATCCGGTATGATGAAACGGATATTTGGAATCGCCGGCTGGTCCGGCAGTGGAAAGACGACCCTGCTGCGCGCGCTCATTCCCGCGCTGGCGGCGACGGGGGCGTCGGTGTCCACGATCAAGCATGCCCATCACGATTTCGACATCGACCGGCCGGGCAAGGACAGCTTCCTGCACCGCACCGCCGGCGCGCACGAGGTGATGATCTCCTCCTCCCACCGTTTCGCGCTGATGCACGAGCTCAGGAACGCCCCCGAGCCGAGCCTGCGCGACCTGGTGGAGCGGCTGGCGCCCGTCGACATCGTGCTGGTGGAGGGGTTCAAGTTCGACCCGATCCCGAAGCTGGAGGTCCACCGTCCGGCCCTCGGCAAGCCGCCGATCTGGCCGGGCGACCCGCATGTCGTGGCGGTGGCGAGCGACGCCGCCCTGCCCGCGTGTGACCGCCGGGTGCTCGACCTCGCCGATACCGCCGCGATCGCCGCCCTGGTGGCCGACCGCGCCGCTGGGCTGGAGGACGCGGCGTGACCCGGCTCGCCGACGACTGCTTCGCCGCCGACCCCGACCCGTTGTCGGTCGAAGCAGCGCTCGCGCGCATTCGCGGTCGCCTGGCTCCGGTGGCGGCGGTCGAGACGGTCACCCTGGACGCGGCCCTCGACCGGATCCTCGCCGAGGACGTGGTCTCACCGATCGACGTGCCGCCGCATAACAATGCCGCCGTCGACGGGTTCGCGGTGCGCGCCGCCGACCTAGCCGACGGCCGCAGGACCCTGCCGATCGCCCTGCGCATCGCCGCCGGGCATCCGGCCGACCGCGCGCCACCGCCCGGCGCCGCCGCGCGGATCTTCACCGGTGCGCCCGTTCCGCATGGCCTGGACACCGTGGTGATGCAGGAGGACTGCACCGAGCGGGATGGGGCCGTGACGCTGCCCGACACAGTGCGAACGGGCGCCAACCTTCGCCGGGCGGGAGAGGACCTGCGCCGGGGTGCGGTGGCGCTGACCGCCGGCCGCCGCCTGGCCCCCGGCGATATCGGCCTTGCCGCCTCGACCGGCCGCACCGGCCTGCCGGTGCGCCGACGCCTGCGGGTGGCGATCGCCTCCACCGGCGACGAGGTGACCGAGCCCGGCCGCCCCCTGGCCCCGGGCGGGGTGTTCGACGCCAACCGCCACACCGTGAAGGCGCTGCTGTCCCGTCTCGGCTGCGTGGTGAGCGATCTCGGGATCCTCGGCGACGACGCCGGAGCGATCGCCGCCGCCCTGACGGCCGCCGCCGACGGACATGACGTGGTGATGACATCCGGTGGGGTCTCCGCCGGCGAGGAGGACCATGTCCGCGCCGCCGTCGCCGGTGAGGGCCGGATCGATGCCTGGCGCCTGGCGGTGAAGCCCGGCCGGCCGGTGGCGCTGGGCGTGATCCGGGGCAAGGCCTTCATCGGGCTGCCGGGCAACCCGGTCGCCGCCGTCGTCGCCTTCGTGACGCTGGCGCGCCCGATGCTGCTGGCGCTCGCCGGCGCGACGGACGTGGCGGTCACGCGCTTTCCCGTGACCGCCGGCTTCGACCATGCCAAGAGACCGGGGCGCCGAGAGTTCCTGCGCGTGCGTCTCGAGGGCGGTGCGACGCCGGTCGCGCTCAAGGCAGGGCCGGACGGCTCGGGCGTTCTCTCGGCGCTGGCCGCCGCAGACGGTCTGGTCGATCTGGCGGCGGACTCGCGGGGGGTGGCGAAGGGCGAAACGGTGCACTATCTGCCGTTCAGCGAGGTGATGCGATGAAGCTGATGTATTTCGCCTGGGTGCGCCAGCGCATCGGCACGGCGAGCGAGACCGTGGAGGCCCCGGCCGAGGCGGCGACCGTCGAAGCCCTGGTGGCGTGGCTGAAGACGCGGGGACCCGGCTACTCCGAGGCGTTCAAGGACACCCGCGCGATCCGCTACGCGGTGAACCAGGAATACGTCGAGGCCAGCCATCCGGTCACGGCCGGCGACGAGGTCGCGTTCTTCCCGCCGGTCACCGGGGGCTGACCGTGGCCGTGCGCGTCCAGGAGGCCGATTTCGATGTCGGCGCCGAACTGGCGGCCTTGACCGCCGGGAACCACGCGGTCGGCGGGCTCGGCGTGTTCGTCGGCCTGGTGCGCGACATCGCCGGCGGTGAGACGGTGGCCGCCATGTCGCTGGAGCACTATCCCGGCATGACGGAGCGCCAGCTCGAGGCGATCGAGGCGGAGGCGCGGGGGCGCTGGCCGCTGGAGGCGAGCCTGATCATCCACCGGGTCGGCGACCTCAAGCCGGGCGACAACATCGTGCTGGTCGCCTGCGCCTCGGCGCACCGGCAGGCGGCGCTGGACGCCACCGCCTTCCTGATCGACTGGCTGAAGACCAAGGCGCCGTTCTGGAAGCGCGAGGAAACGCCAGAGGGCGCGCGCTGGGTCGATGCCCGCGAAAGCGACGACGCGGCGGCGGCTCGATGGGGCTGACCCACCGACCCGACGGCCGAGCGCACGGCCCTCGACTAACGGCGCCTACCGGAAGATCGACATGAGACTGGCCGCGATCGCTGACATTCACGGGAACCATCTGGCGCTGGAAGCGGTGCTGGCGGATATCGCGCGCCAGGGTGTAGACCTGACGGTCAACCTGGGCGACCACCTGAGCGGCCCGCTCGAGGCCGGCCTGACCGCCGATCTGCTGATTCGGACCGATATGGTGTCGATCCGCGGCAACCACGACCGCTGGCTGCTGGAACAGGCCCCCGAGGTGATGGGGCCGTCCGACCGCTGGGCCCATGACCAGCTGACCGACGATCACAGGACCTGGCTGGCCACCCTGCCCGCCACGCGAACGGTGACGGACTCGGTCCTGCTGTGTCACGGCACACCGGCAAGCGACACGACTTACTGGCTGGAGACCGTGCGCCCCTATGGCGTCGTATCGATGGCGCCGATCGCGGAAATTGAGGCGGCCGCGGCAGGCGTCGCCCAGCCGCTGATCCTCTGCGCCCACACCCATATCCCGCGGGCGGTGCGCCTGGGCGACGGGCAGATGGTCGTCAACCCCGGCAGCGTCGGCTGCCCCGGCTACACCGATGACACGCCGATCCCCCACGCCATGCAGGCCGGCACGCCGGACGCGTCATACGCGCTGCTGGAGGAGAGCGACGGCCGGTGGCGCGTCACCTTCCGCCAGGTGCCGTACGACCACGGCAGCATGGCCGCACTCGCCGCCCGGCGCGGCCGGCCGGACTGGGCAAGCGCCCTGGCCACCGGCTGGATCCGGTAGATCCGTCGGCAGAACAAGTCGGCTCTCCCCACACGGAAAGACGGCAGGGCATTCGATTCCACAATGAGGCGGTGCTGACACAGTATTCCGCGCTTAGATTGGGGTTTCTCACATCGGGTTCGAGACAAACCTGTAGCCTCTCACCTTCTCGCATTTGTCTGCGAAGGAGGGTGAAATGCTGGACAACGCGATAATCGACGTCGCACTCGGCCTGATCTTTTTCTACGTGGTGCTGAGCTTGGCGGCCTCGGCAATCCAGGAATGGATTGCGGCGGCCGTGGGCCTGCGCTCGACCAATCTGAATGAAGGCATCAAGCGACTGGTCGGCGATGACTACGCCGAGGCCGTTTACAACCATCCAATGATCAAGAACCTCGCCAAGGCGGACGACAAACCGTCATACATCGACCCGAAGACGCTCAGCACCGTGGTGCTGGACATCATCGGCCGCGAGCAGGGAAAACCGGAGCTGATCTCCGCCAGCGCCGCCGATGCCAGGAAAGTTATCGGAAAGATCGAGAACGAGGAGATCAAACAATTGCTGAGTTCCATCCTCGGCGAGGCGGAATCGACAGCCGCGACCTTCAAGAATGAACTGGCGGACTGGTTCGATCAGGGGATGGTGCGGATTTCGGGCTGGTACAAACGAAAGGCGAAGCTGTTCATCATCATAATCGCGGTCGTCCTCACGGTCGGCACCAACGCCAGCACGATCCGGATCGCGAGCGAGCTCTCGACCAATGATGAATTGCGGACCGCCATCGCCGAGAAGGCGGTCGACGCGGCAAAGTCCAAAACGCTGGAAGAATTGGAAAAAACCAACCTAGACGCGCTGAAGTCCTTCCCGATTGGATGGACTAAGGAGGGCTTCAACAACCTGAACTGGTCCCAAGCGATCATCGGATGGCTGATAACCGTGGCCGCGATCAGTCTCGGCGCGCCCTTCTGGTTCGATCTGCTGGGCAAGGTCGCCAACCTCCGGGGCGCCGGCAATAAACCGGCTCCCCGGAAGAAGGACAACCAGCAGAACGGCACACAACAACAGGACGCGGCACCGTAGTAAGCGGTCGCTGAACAACCCCGAATGAGTCGAGGAGAGGGTCGCCTACTCCACCATCTCCTCGACCTTGCCGCCACCCTTGGCGGGGCCACCGCGGCCGCGCTTGGCGGACTTGGCCGGCTTCTCGGGTGTCGGCTCGTCGTCGAAATCGAAGGCGAGCTTGCCGTCGACCAGGCCGATGCGCACCACCCCGCCCTTGACCAGGCGGCCGAACAGCAGTTCCTCGGCCAGCGGTTTCTTGATGTGCTCCTGGATGACGCGGGCCAGCGGCCGCGCGCCGTAGAGCCGGTCGTAGCCCTTCTCGCCGAGCCAGCCGCGGGCCTGCTCGCTGGCCTCGATCGACACGCCGCGGTCGGCGAGCTGGGCCTCGAGCTGGATCAGGAACTTGTCGACGACCCGCCCGATGGTCTCCGGCGCCAGCGCCTTGAAGCCGACGATGGCGTCCAGGCGGTTGCGGAACTCCGGGGTGAACATGCGGTTGATCGCCTCGGTGTCGTCGCCCTCGCGCTGGTCGCGCGCGAAGCCGATCGCCTCCTTGGCCAGGTCGGCGGCGCCCGCGTTCGTGGTCATGATCACGATCACATTGCGGAAATCGACGGTCTTGCCGTTGTGGTCGGTCAGCTTGCCGTGGTCCATGACCTGCAGCAGCACGTTGAACAGGTCCGGATGCGCCTTCTCGATCTCGTCGAGCAGCAGGACGCAATGCGGATGCTGGTCGATCTGGTCGGTCAGCAGGCCGCCCTGGTCGAAGCCGACATAGCCCGGAGGCGCGCCGATCAGGCGGCTCACCGAATGCCGCTCCATGTATTCCGACATGTCGAACCGGATCAGCTCGACGCCCATGATCAGGGCGAGCTGGCGCGCCACCTCGGTCTTGCCGACGCCGGTGGGACCGGAGAACAGATAGTTGCCGATCGGCTTGTCCGCCTCGCGCAGGCCGGCGCGGGCCAGCTTGATGGCGGTGGAGAGTGAGGTGATCGCCTCGTCCTGGCCGAACACGACGGTCTTCAGGTCGCGCTCCAGGTTGGCGAGCACGGTCTTGTCGTCGGTCGACACGCTCTTCGGGGGGATGCGGGCGATCTTGGCGACGATGTCCTCGACGTCCTTGACGCCGATGGTCTTGCGCCGCTTGGACTGCGGCACCAGCATCTGCGCCGCCCCGACCTCGTCGATCACGTCGATCGCCTTGTCCGGCAGCTTGCGGTCGCCGATGTACTTGGCCGACAGCTCGACGGCGGTCTTCAGCGCGTCGTTGGTGTAGCGGACCTTATGATGCTCCTCGTAATAGGGCTTCAGGCCCTTGAGGATCTTGATCGCGTCCGGGATCGACGGCTCGTTCACGTCAATCTTCTGGAAGCGGCGCACCAGGGCGCGGTCCTTCTCGAAGTAGGAGCGGTACTCCTTATAGGTGGTCGAGCCGATGCAGCGCAGGGTGCCCGACTGCAGCGCCGGCTTCAGCAGGTTGGAGGCGTCCATCGCCCCGCCGCTGGTGGCCCCGGCGCCGATCACGGTATGGATCTCGTCGATGAACAGCACGGCCTGAGGATTCTGCTCGAGCTCGGTGACCACCGCCTTCAGCCGCTCCTCGAAGTCGCCGCGGTAGCGGGTGCCAGCCAGCAGCGCACCCATGTCGAGGGAGAAGATCTGGGCGTCGATGAGCACTTCCGGCACGTCGCCGTCGACGATGCGCTTCGCCAGACCCTCGGCGATGGCGGTCTTGCCGACGCCCGGATCGCCGACATAGAGCGGGTTGTTCTTGGTGCGCCGGCACAGGATCTGGATGGTGCGCTCGACCTCGTGCTCGCGGCCGATTAGCGGGTCGATCTTGCCCGACGCCGCCTTCTTGTTCAGGTCGACGCAATAGGCGTCCAGGGCCTCGTGGCCCTGCTTGTTGACCTGCTCGCCCTTGGCGTCCTCGTCGGCGCCGTCGACCGAGCGCTTCGGCTCGCTCTGCTGCTGGCCGTGGACCTTGGCGATGCCGTGGCTGATGTAGCTGACCGCGTCGAAGCGGGTCATCTCCTGCTCCTGCAGGAAGAACACGGCATGGCTCTCGCGCTCGCTCAGCAGGGCGACCAGCACGTTGGCGCCGGTGACCTCCTCTCGGCCCGAGGACTGCACGTGGATGACCGCGCGCTGGACGACGCGCTGGAAGCCGGCGGTCGGCTTGGCCTCCTCGAGCGCGCTGCCGACCAGACCGTTCAGCTCGGTGTCGATATAGGCGACCAGGTCGTCGCGCAGCTTGCTGACGTCGACACCGCAGGCCTTGAGCACGGCGAGCGCGTCCTGGTCGTCGGTGAGCGAGAGCAGCAGGTGCTCAAGCGTTGCGTATTCGTGGCGCTTCTCGTTTGCGAGGCCGAGGGCACGGTGCAGGCTCTCTTCGAGGTTCTTCGACAGCATGTCGTCAATCTTTCTCCAAGGTGCACTGCAAAGGATGGTGATGCTGGCGCGCGAAGTCCATGACCTGAGTGACCTTGGTCTCCGCCACCTCGTATGTGAACACCCCGCAAATGCCGACGCCACGCTGGTGGACGTGCAGCATGATGCGGGTGGCTTCCTCGCGATTCTTGTTGAAGAACCTTTCCAACACGTGAACGACGAACTCCATGGGGGTGTAGTCGTCGTTCAGCATGATGACCTTGTACATCGACGGCTTCTTGGTCTTCGGGCGCGTCTTG
>JGI12316J15310_10000123_pt5 | contig 31986 bp, 27 predicted proteins | sample MarCyaLeptolynsp_FD_15310 | JGI IMG/M metagenome (IMG submission 15310)
TGTTGAACATAGCCTTGCCCACATTGGCCAATGGCAAGGTACTCGCGCTCGTTATTTAGGAATTCGTAAGAACTTGTTTGATTTACGACGTATGGCCGTTGTCCATAATCTTCATCTTTTAGCCAGAATGCCCACAATAACTCAACAGAATACCGCCTAGATTTCGAGCCAGATTTTCACACCACCCACATTTTCTTGGCTTTGTCAACCACTTCTACTGGACCGACACTCTAGGGTTGGTCGTGCTGCGTTTATTATTAGGACTGAGTCAGGGAATTCATCTGCCGATGGTGAGTGTCATTATCAGTCGGTGGTTCCCGTTGCAGGAGCGATCGCGTGCCAATGCCCTTTGGCTTCTTGGTCTATTGCTAGAATTAGCTGTCTCACCACTGCTTGTCGTCTGGCTGGTGAATGTTTTTGGGTGGCGATTTGCATTTGTGGTGTTGGGGATAAGTGGCTTGTTAGTAGCAATACCACTGACTGTGAAGTTTGTGCAGGATCGTCCGCAACACTATCCTTCCATGAAGACCGCTGAGCTAAACTACATTGAAGCAGGTCAAGTTCTCTCTACAAATCTGCCAGTCAAAACTTCTGTATTCTCGGACTGGAAGATTCTCATAGGCAAGCACCAATTTTGGCTTATCGTTTTAGGAGGCTCCCTCAACAAATTTTGTACCTTTGGAATCTTGGGGTGGCTACCAACCTATTTTAATCGAGCCAAGGGAATCGATTTTGAAGCCCTGAGTTGGCCCTTAACTGTGGTTTTTATCGCAAGTGTTGTGGGAACTCTCATTATGGGTATTGTAGGCGATCACTTGGGTAAACGGTCTCTGACAGCTGCCATTGGTTGCGGAATCACAGGCTTGATGATTTATACTGCCACCACCATGCAGGATGTCCAGCTGCTAGTCTTTTTCTTTGCTTGTGCTGTTTTTTGCCAAAGTGCTTTTATTGCACAGCAATATGCTATTATTCAGCGATTACTCCCACCTCATCAAATGGGTTCTGGTACAGGGCTTTATAACGGTTTGTCAGTGTTTTTTGGCGGTGTTGGCGGGTCTTTTGTTCCGGGAGCAATCGTGGCTGCAACCGGGGATTTCGATCTAGGTATGGTCAGTGTTGTGGCAGGATCGTGGTTGGCTTCCTTGGTGATGTTGGTTCTCGCCCGTCTGCTGAAGTATTAGAAAAGGAGCTGATTTTATCTGAAACAGAGTTATGAGTGTGAAAGCTGCAAGTTCTGCTCAAGATTATTTCTCATCGCTACACCTAACGCCTGCTTTGCAAAGTCTCTGAAGGCAACTCCCCAAACATGGTCTTGTAATCTCTAGTAAAATGACATGGACTGTAGAACCCAAATTGACCAGCGAGGACAGCTATAGTACAACTCTCTGGTTCGCTTGCCTTCAGGTGTTGTCGCACTGCATTAAGTCGTTGCACCTTGAGATAGCGCATCGGACTCAAGCCAAATAAGTCCTTAAAACCATTGGATAAGGCAGGAACGCTAGACTCTAAATCTTGAGCTAGCTGTTTTAAGGTTAGAGGTTTTTCTAAGTTGGTTAACATCTTTTGCTCCGCTTGGGCAATCAACTTAACTCGTCGAGAAGGTTTAAGGAAACATTGGGAATTCAACTTAGTGGGAATGTTACTAATCAACAAAGTAAGGAAATCATCAGCAACGAGTTTCTCAATATGAGGTTTGTTTAAGAAGGTAGGTTTGTTGACTGCTAACCAAATAAGTTGTTTCAGATAATCTTTAATTTCTTTCATCCCAGTTGGTAACAAATTCACATGATTTTTACTCCGGAAATTGTCGTCTAGATCATGGCGTTGTAGTTGGTCTGCATAGATATAAAAAATTTCAACAGGGATGACAATTTGTGTCAACGTTACACCTTGAGGAAATATTGCGTGTGCTTCGGTGCCATTGAAACCAAAAACAGTTCTTTGAGGCTCGATAGGGTGACGGAAGGAGTAATATTCCTTTTCCTTCTCAGACCAAAGTATGGCAAAAGATATGCAATCCTTTGTCCCATCACCAGAAAATTGAACTCCTTGGTTTGCCTGATTAGATACAAAATATAAGTTACCAACCTGAATCGATAAGAACTCAGCTTCAAGAGAACCGGGACTCAGTTGTATTATTTCCTTCCCTTGATACTCAAAAAACTCTTTGAAACCATCCACATCTCTAAAGGATTTGGAGATAATTTTATGATTGCTCGTCCTGGAATTATCCTCAGCGTGGAAAGTGTTATCACTTTTTGCATCTACCACAAGAGCCATTTCTTGTATCTTTTATTAGTAAAACTAATTTATCTAAAAGAATAGTTATTTAATTTCTATTGTTGAGAAAGTGAGAATTTTTGATTATTCCCAGAGATAGCTTACCACTAAAGTGATGTTGAATGCCTTGAGCTAGCCCATAGCAGAGCAGAGTGGACATGACCCACTCTGCCTTGGTTATTAAGGCTTTACTTTTATTGATCAGGTTTTACCGATGAATTTGAATCGAATTTGGAGAGGGATGTTAGTAGTTGTGATCGCTACTTCCCTCTTCTTCACAAAACTATCGAGTTTACTGTCAACAAAAAGACAGCAAGCAATTCTCGCCCTAACGATGGTTTGTTTGTTTGTCTCAATACCATCCTTAGCACTAGCTGAGGAAATTTGCACCGATGCAGAAATTCAGTACACCGATCAACCCTGGGAGGGAGAAATTCGCTACAAAGCAGAAAATTCTACCCCAGACTATTTTGAAGCCCCAAAACCTCAGCCCGGAGCCCCCAATATCTTGACTATTGTTATTGATGATGCGGGTTTTGCTGGATTAGGTTCCTATGGGGGTCGTATTCAAACCCCTCACTTGGATCACCTTGCCAATAATGGTTTGCGCTATAACAACTTTCATGTCACTCCAGTGTGTTCCCCGACTCGTGCAGCTTTATTGACAGGACGTAATCCTCATACAGTAGGTATGGCAGGGATTCCAGAAATTTCCAATGGCTATCCGAATAAGAGTGGTTCCATTCCTTCGAGTGCAGCCATGCTACCAGCATTGTTGAAACCCTCCGGATACACCACATTTGCTCTAGGTAAATGGCATTTGACCCCAACTTGGGCGGTGAATCCGGCGACGGGACACTTTGATCAATGGCCTACAGGTAAAGGATTTGACCATTTCTACGGCTTTCTCGGTGGTGAAACCAATCAGTATTACCCGGAACTTTATCGAGACACCACTCGCGTACAAGCACCTAAGTCTCCCGAAGAAGGCTATCACCTGAGTGAAGATTTAGTAGATAACGCGATTGGTTATATCAAAGACCTAGAGTCCAGCGATCCAGAACGCCCCTATTTTATGTATCTTGCCTTTGGTGCAGTGCATTCTCCCCATCATACTCCTGAATTTTATCGGGATATGTATGAGTATCACTTCGATGAAGGGTACGATGTAGAACGGGATGAAATTCTCAAAAAACAGAAAGAATTAGGCATTGTTCCAGAAGATACTCAACTCACAGCAAGACATCCAGAAAATCCCAGTTGGCTTTCCTTGGATGACGATGAAAAGCAGTTGTTTACCACTTTCATGGAAAACTATGCGGGTTTTATGACCCATGTTGATGCTCAAATAGGTCGTTTAGTTGACTATCTTGACTCTATCGATCAACTTGATAACACATTAATTATGGTTCTTTCCGACAACGGTGCCAGTTCAGAAGGAAGTGAAAACGGCACCCTCAACGAAATGACTTATTTCAATGGAGTTACCACCGACGTTAATTACAATATAGAACATCAAGATGACATTGGCACCGTCCGTAGTGAACCTCACGTTCCTTGGGGTTGGTCCTTAGCTTACAATACACCCTTCCAGTGGGCAAAACGCTTTCCCCATGAAGGCGGTATTCGGGTTCCCTTTATTGTACATTGGCCTGCTGAGATTCCCGATCCAGGTGCGATTCGTTCCCAATGGCAATACGTTACCGATATTGTGCCAACACTGTTTGATCTTCTAAAGATTGAGTTGCCTAAAACTGTTAATGAATATGTACAGCAACCTTTAGCTGGGGAAAGTTTTTTGGACTCTTTCACAAATGCTGATGCCGATAGTACCCATACGGTTCAGTATTGGGAAAACAAAGCAAACCGAGCTGTTTATCAAGATGGTTGGAAAGCTGTAACTGCACATACTACCCTACTTGGCAGTATCCCTGATGGACATAAAGGGAAGTTTGGCAAAGATACTTGGGAGCTTTATAACTTGGCAGAAGACTTCTCAGAATCCCATGATTTGGCAACCGAAAACCCCAAGAAGTTGCAACAGATGAAAGCTCTATTTGTGAAACAAGCCCAAAAATACAAGGTTTATCCCTTAGACGATCGGGAAACCGCCGAACTTATTGATGCTCAGAATAAGGCATTAGGTGGAGAAAAAACTGACTTTACTTTCTATCAAGGGATGTCACCTCTCCATCAAGCCCTTGCCCCGAATACTTTTGGTACCTCCTATACTATTGATGTTTATCTGGATCGGGAGCATCCTGATTCTGAGGGGGTACTGGTTGCTCAAGGAGGCTCCGGAGGAGGCTACACTCTATACATCAATGAAAATAATAAGTTGGCGTATGAGTACAACTACTTAGGTTTTGAACGATTCAAGATTAACCCCGATCTTTTGGTTCCCACCGGAAAATCCCAAGTAACCTACAAGTTTACTCAAACTGGCATCGATCCGGACCGAAAATATTATATCGGGACTGGACAACTGTTCCTTAATGATGAACCTATTAGCGAGAAAGTAGAAATTCATACTGTTCCCGCTTCCTTTGGCCTTGAGTTTTTTGATGTGGGTCAAGATACTCAATCTCCTGTATCAGAAGCTTATAAGCCAACCTATACCTTTAATGACTCCATTGAAAAGGTAACTGTTCATATTGAGTCAGAAGACGAGTCAGGAAAGGTTAGAAAAATGGTCAAAAATTATTTCGACTAGAACCCGAATCAAACCGTATCAAAATTCTGAACGGTTTGATTAACTTACTAAGCTAAGTTCGACAGATTGTGTTAACCCCTTTTACGAGGTTTTACCCCCATGACACTGAAACAATCTAGTGGCACTAGCGGTTCTAGGATTTTTTCTAAACTAAGCCGTTTCATGGTTGCCATCCTGATCTTGACCTTAATTATGGTCAGTAATAGTCCCCCTAGGGCATACGCTTATACAGGCGACTTCTCCCCAAAAAACTTTGATTTTAGTAGCTTAGAGTTGTCCGAATCAGGGCCGATCGTCCCCACCAGTTGGCAGTATTACAACAATAACCCTGATTTTGAACCCACAACATCGCCTCTGAATGAAGCCGTTGGCAACGCCACGTCCATACTTCGCGCAGCGCCAATCTCGCGGATAGGCTCCGAAGTCGATGCCATTGAGGTCGTAGATGGCGTTTGGATCTTAGATGGTAAGCCTTACGGATCAGTGGTGATTAAGAGCGACAATAACACTCTCATCGTTGTCTCCACAGGTGAGAGTGCTGAGGATGGTGAGCTTTTCCGGGAGGTTATCCGTCGAGATATCTCTGACCTGCCGATCGGTGCCGTCATCTACGATCACGCCCACTATCCAAAAGGAACTGAGACTTTGCTAGATGGAGACGTACCAACGATGATCATTGCGCACCCCGATAGCAATGAGATTGTCAAGAATAGCACCGGCTTTGCCAACCCAAACATCTCAGAACTGGGACCCTATCTGGATGCCCGTGCCAAGATCCAGTTTGGTGCCAATTTACCCGAGACTGGTCGGGATGCCATGCTTGTCCCTCAGACTTTTGTAGTTGGTGCAGAGAGCGCATGGATTCCGGCGGACACAGAAGTTGCAGATGGTGAGACATTGACAGTAGAAGGGATTGAGATGCAGTTCTTCCATGCAATCACCGACACTGAGGACACTTTGACCATATGGCTACCGAACTACAATGGCTACGGGATTGTGATCGATAACGTTGTCTGGCCTCAAAATAACTTGTACACCCTGCGCGGCGATCGACACCGTCCGCCCGAAGATTGGATTGCAGCGTTGAAAACAATCCGAGATCTTCAGCCTGATATTATCTTGCCCGTGAGTTCCGGAGGAAACCCTATCATTGGCCAAGAGGAATGCTTTAACGCAGTCACGAGCCTGATGGACATGATGAGATTCATCAATGACCAGTCTTTACGCCTGACAGCACAAGGCGTGCGACCCGATGAGCTAACTCATCACATGTCAATGCCGGACTCGTTGTTACAAAGCCCCTTTGTCAATGAATTCTATGGCCAGTTCGATACCTACCCTGCCGCCCAACCCACCTTCAATCATGGCTGGTTTTCTGGCTACGCGGAGGACATCCACAGCCTCCCACGGGCTGTTTACGCGGATTATCTCATCCAACTGAGCGGTGGGGAAGAGAATGTTATGGCGGCTTACACGGCTGCGATGGACCAAAGTGAATACCTTTGGGCAAAGGAACTGGCAGTCAATCTCTATTACGCTGTACCTAACAACGACACCTATCGTCAGGCATTGGCTGATGTGTTCCGACAACTTGGCCAGATGAGCCCTGGTGCCATCGTGCGTAACTTCTACATTGGCGCGGCATTGAGCCTAGAAGGAGATGACAGAATCTCCCTGACGGATATTGAACCGACAGAATGGGTCACCGAAAATCCTGCTGAGGCGGTCGATCGCCTTCGCATTCGTATTGATCCAGAGCTGGCGACTGGTGTTGAAGGTGTCCTCGAATTCAACATTGACGGGAATCGATCGGCATTGCACATCCGCAATAGCATCGCTGAGTTTATCCCCAAACCAGACCAGTATTACCAAGCAATTGATGCTTCCGTTGATACATCAGGCGATAATTTTGCAGCGTACTACAGGGGGGAAATTGGAGTTGATGAGTTCTTGGCAAATAGTGGGACCACAGGTCCAGCTCAAGAACTTTTGAGCGTTTTCGATGAATTTGCGGTAATTCCCATGTATCCGGACAACCGCGATCTGTAGCTGTATGGTACTCATCCACAGTATTCACTGTTAGGTAAGTAGTACAGAGTCTATCGCCCGTTCAAAGACCATCAGGCGATAGACTCCCCGACCCATCCCAAAATTGGCTCTATAAAAAAAACGGCATGATATAAATGATTCTGCAACTCAAATGATAGATAATTCTCAAAATTATATTCAAAAACTCCTGATTGTTCTCAGTGTTTTGATTCTTGCCGTTACGATATTTAGTCCGAGTGCATTTGCCGTACCCTCTTCAACTTGTCCCTCAAATATGGTTTTCATTCCCGGAGGAGAGTTCAAAATGGGGTCCGATGAACCAGAATTTATCGAAGAACTACCTGTTGAAGAAGTTACTGTCAGTTCATTTTGCATTGACTCCCACGAAATTACCAACGCCCAATTTACCCAGTTTGTTGAAGATACAGGTTACCTTACTGTAGCCGAACGTCCCTTATCAAAAGAACAATTTCCTGACTTACCCGATGAGGAGCGATCGCCTGGTTCCCTTGTTTTTGAACCTCCCGCAGAAGGCATTCAACAAGTTGCTTATCTAAGTTGGTGGCATTGGGTTCCGGGGGCAAACTGGCAACATCCCTACGGACCAGATAGCAATATTAGCGGGAAAGAAAAACATCCCGTTGTTCATATTGCCTACGAAGACGCCTTAGCCTACGCCAAGTGGGCAGGAAAACAAATTCCCACCGAAGCTCAATGGGAATATTCTGCCAGAGGCGGTTTAAAAGAATCTACTTACACCTGGGGTCAAGAATATTCCGCCAAAAAAGCCAACACTTGGCAAGGATTTTTTCCCTTTCTCAATACCAAAGCGGATGGCTACTTGGGAACTGCTCCCGTTGGTTCGTTCTCAGCGAATGGTTACGGTTTGTATGACATGACAGGTAACGTTTGGGAATGGACAGCCGACTGGTACCAGGTTGAACGAAAGGATATGGCTCATCGCGTTAATCCAGAAGGTCCCAGGCAAGCCGAAAGTTTTGACCCCAAAAAACCTGCCGAGGGTGCATTACACGTCATTAAAGGTGGTTCTCACCTCTGTGCACCCAACTATTGCAGTCGATACCGTCCGGCTGCAAGGGAGTCCCAGTCACCGGATACGGGAACCACTCACATTGGTTTTCGCCTTGTGAAAAACTTGGGCTAAATCAAAAACAGTCCCTCTGAAAAAGAGGATAAATCGATCCTGGCATCTCACAATTACAACGTTGACAATATCAACACTGTATTGATTGAGTGTAAGTCCAGCAAGTGAGCGATAGATTCTGGTTAGGAAGCTATCGTAAAAAATCTGATAAACATCTCCAAAAAAGAATCTGAAATCCTGATTTTATCTAGGTGAAAATCTAATTTCTGGCGATGTTTTTACTCACACAATTCAGCTACAAAATTCTTAAATGCCATGAATCCGAAAACTTTGATACCAACAGACAACTACTACTCCAAACCGAGAGAGGAGGGTCAGAATATTTATGAGCTTTGGGAAGAAGGGAAAGCCTATCAGGATTCCATCACTCCTAGTATCTACACTCCCCAATACCGCAAGTTTATTACCAGCAGAATTAAATCTTTGGTTGACTATGACTACAGTAAACCGATTTTAAGTGTGGGTAGTGGGAATGCTTTCATAGAAAGGGATTTACACTCCTCAGGCTATTCTATCCTGGCTAGTGACCCTAATCCTGATGCGATGCAAATGGCAAACCAGAAGGAAGTACCATTTGTCTTGGCAGATGTTAACCAGTGGGAACCCCAAGAGAAAAACTGGTCTTTGATCTATTGTGATGGGGTCATGGGGCATTTATATCAACCAGAGGTAGGGTTTCAGAAACTATTTTCCCGCTTGCGGAGCTGGTTATTGCCTAACTCGGGCAAAATTTTGATTTCCAATGACGCAGCAGTAATTGATGCCCCTGTGCATCCCCATCCCCAGGTGCAAGGATTTTATTGGTTTTCGCCCCAATATTTGTGTTCTGAGTTATCACAAGCTGGTTTTGAGGAGGTTGAATCAGAAATCTTTGTCTATTCTCGTCCTCTGACAGGGAATAAGAAAAGGGTAATTGTGCAAGCAACGGTTGGAATTTAGAATTTAGAATGGGGAATTAATTGAGGATCTGAGCCTTCTGCTCAATTATACTAATCTCAATTAAAATCGGTGTATGCCGTAACCCACCCCTAGCCCCTCCCTCCGAGGGGAACCGGAAACTAGCCCCTGGCACCTAAACCTAACAAATAACACCTAACATATATGGATTTAGGATTGAGTGGTAAAATTGCTTTAGTTACTGCCTCTAGTAAAGGTATCGGTAAAGCGATCGCCCAGGGACTGGCAACGGAGGGTTGTCAGGTAATTATTTGTAGTCGAGATCAGGATAACTTACTTAAAGCTGCCCAGGAAATAGCAGCCAAGACTGGGCAAGCAATTACATCTATCCCAGTTGATCTTAGTGACAAAGATAGTATCAAACGATTGCTAGAGCAGATTACCAAGCAATTTTCCACCATTGATATTGTTGTCAATAATGTCGGTGGTATGCCCTACCAGCGCCACTATGAGTTAAACCAAGAAGATTGGCAGCAATCATTTGAGCTGACTTTTCTGAGTCAGGTGCAGATAGCGGAAGCTTTACTCCCCCGGATGAAACAACAAGCTTGGGGCAGGATTATTTTCGTCACTTCAGTCGCCGCCAAACAACCAGGTATGTTGATTGCCCATGCCCAAAGAGCCAGTGTGGTAGCTTATGCCAAAACTCTTGCCAATGAATTGGGGGAAGATAACATCCTGGTTAATAGCATCTGTCCTTCCTTTGCCCTCACCGATAAGTATTATGAGGTTGCTGATGAAGTAGCCAGGAGACAGGGAAGCTCCCGTGAAGCAGTTATTCAGCAATGGATGAGGGCTGTTCCCCTCCGTCGCCCTGCAACAGCAGAAGAAGTAGCCAATTTAGCGGTATTTTTAGCTTCAGAAAAAGCCAGTTATATCACTGGAACCTGTATTCAAGTTGATGGTGGATTCGTGAAAAGCTTGTTTTAACTTAACATAATTCCTATGACTTCTTCCTATTTTTCCCCTTTAATCCGTCAATTTTCTCTAATTTGTCTCACTATTGCTCTTATCCCTTTTCCCTTGCCCATCAAATTACTCCCCAAGGCTTACGGTCACGTTCCAGCACAGCGAACTTCATCTTTTTACACTCATCACCTCAAAAAAAGTTTTTTTTATAAGAAAAATCAATCTTTTACTTGAAATTATTTTTTGAATTATAATAGTTCAAAAAAGTTGGAATTTTTGAGTCTTCAAGCCACATTCAGCAGGTTAACTTGGATATAGAATATTTTTTACGACGCTTTCAAATCAAGGAAATGTTTGCAGGATATAGCCTTGGTTTGTAAGCAAATAGAAAATTATTCAAATTGAGTACGAACCTGCTTAATGTGGGTTGCACCTAACACCTAATATCAATTTTCAACAACGATGACTTCACTTTCAAAAGGACATATCCCACAAGGGAATAATAAAGCTGTGTGGGATGCTGCCTCTGCTAATTATGCTGAGGATGATACCGAACTTACCATTCTGGGAGAACCTGTAATGGAGCGTTGGGAAGAGCCATATATGCAAGCTCTCGCCACTATCCAGAAGGCTATTTAGGGCTTGCTGACTTATTCAGCAAGCCCTAAGTAGGAATTGAAGTTGAGCCATAGGGGCAAGCGCATTTAATTTGCACCAAATTCAATCATCAGCTTCTTGTGGAACAGGCATCTTGCCTATCTGTGGAAACATGCAAGATGAATGCATCTAAGCTTACCCCTTTTCTCCATTTCCGTGCTGGACCAACAACAATGTTTCTTCAATCTCCTCTCGCACGATGGGAGTCACATTGGAAGAGCTGTGTAGACAATCCACTAGCAACTTATTGGCATTGTAATACTGCTTGAGTAATTCTTCCTGATGCTCTGTGAACTGCCAATCGTGACCAATGTTGCGATGATCAATGATCACAGTTCGTAATTGCTCAGTCCAATCTTTACCGTTAGCTTTCCACCATTGCTTAACTATATCTAGATCACTATCTGGTTTAGGTAGTTGCGCCTTAAGCTTTTGCAATGCTTGCTTCAGTTCAAAGACAGGGATAAGGTCAAAGATAGGATAAAAAACGTAATCGATAACATCGTATGTTGTAGGGCTAAAAGAAAAGTCAAGGACATAGTGAGGGTCAAACTCGTCAAAAGCATAGTCAATGTCATCAAGGTAAAGGGCGTAGTAAAGATCAATGGCAAGACCACGATCAAAGGCAGGCTCAAGGGCATCACGAGCAAGATAAATAGTTTGAAAATCAGGAGCAAGATCACGACTAAGGGTAAGATCAAGGGCACAGCCAAGAGCAAAGTAAAAAGCTCTAACTGCAGCTGATTTGTAGGGAGCATCAACTGAACTGGATTTCTGGTCAATCCAAATCATAAACTGCTCTAATTTGTCATCTGAAGTTACAAGTTGATCAATTTGTTGCTTCATCAACAGCAGCAACTGATCGGCATTCGACGATATTCCAACTACCAGCACAAAGATTTCTCGCCAGCGTATTTCTGTGATGTGGCTGACTAGTTGTGCTAAAGTATATGCCTCAAAGCTGGCAACAAATTTTATAGCAGTAAAATACTCTTGAAAAGTTAAATGAGAGAAGGAGTAAATTTCCCTTGCCCGTTCCACTAATAATCCATGCTGTGCCTCAATTGCTTTGAGCACCCCCTTGCTACTCATTTGCACTTCATCTGGCTTAGTCTTGGTATCTGGTAAAGTGTAGAGATAATCAGCAATGAGTTGCTGGATTTTATCTTGCTCAAAGAAATAATCTCCCTTCTCAAAAGTAATAGCTGCTACCTGAGAAAGTAGCTGTTTCTTGCGTAGCACAGATAAATTGCGATAAACTTCATCCCGTTGAATACCCCTAGCTTCATCCCATTTGACCAAGAGAATATCCAGCCCTTGCTCATACAACTTGGCGCGGTTTGAGGGAAAATCAGCTCTTGCTTGGAACACTAAGCAGACTAGATTAAGCAAGATTGGTGTAACTGCCAGTTCTCTGATTTGCTGATTTTCTGGACGATTGAGCTGCTTAAGAAATTTTTCTGCCTTCGCTAATCCCTCTTCCTGGTGATGTTTCGCAACTGCTACAAACCACTTTTTGGCAAAGGATTTAATTTGCTCAGAGTTAAAATCTGCCACCTCGACAGGGGTAAAATTTTCCTGCATAAACCTGTACTTAGAGGCAGCAATCCGACAGGTGATCACAAACTGATTTTGGTAATAATCTTCAGAAAACTGCCGAATTTGCTTAACGACTTCCCTATCATCTTGCTCCGGCACTTCATCCAAGCCATCCAGTAAAATCAGCCCTCTGCCTTGATTCAGTAATGCTTCAGTTACCTCCTGTTCCGAGATGCCACAACTGAAAAATTCTCTGCTGATGTAATTCAATAATCTAAAATCACCCTTATCCCTGGCATAATCAGCAAAGTTTTTTAGCCGGATAAAAATCGGCACTCGGTTAGCTTGAAACCTGCCTTGATTACACTCAATGACTAGATGCTGCAAAAAGGTGGTTTTCCCTGAACCGGGTTTCCCTAGCACCATCAACCGAGAATACCTTTTGATTGCTTCTAACCCTGGTACTCGTTTCTGACGCACCTTACCCAAACCCAGGCGCTCAAAGTTCTTAGCAGCTGGGTTAAACTTTTGCAGTAAGTCAGCAATATCTAACCATTGCTGGCTGGTAAGCTGTTGGAGAATGTTGACATTAATGTAGAGACTATCTATGTCAACCGATTGGGAAATGTCCAATAGCTGCATTTTGCCGTACAGCATTTGGATTTTGTCGTGGCAGTGGTGCCGTACTTTTTGGACTAGGGCATCAATGTCTGAACTTTGGGACTCGGATTCAATATAAGCGATCGCTTGCCAGTCAACTCGCAATCTCTCACTAATTTCGACAAAGTTGAGATAAGTAATTGGTTTGCCATTGAAAAAGCTGGTAATAGTGGAGCGAGAGAGTCCCAGATCTAGAGCCAAAGCTCTTTTGCTAGGAAAGCCTTGAGACATCAGAGCCTGATTCACTTGGGGAATACATTCTGGTGCGACTCTGATTGACCGAGACATGAGTGTCATAGCAGAAATTTCTTCTAACTCATTATCGACTTCCTTTTTGGTTAGACGCAAGTTACGCACAAGTCACGCACAAATCAAGCAATTTCCATCACTTCCTAGTCCGATTCTCAAGCACCAGCCGAGTTTAATGAATTTATGGATGCAATTGCCTACGGCACTAGCGGAGCTGATCACTTTCTTGGGTACAAAACCTCGTAGCGCCAGCGATCAGTCAGAGCAAATGCTGTAGCTCACTCTACAAGGCTCCCTTGTAGGGTTGAGAACAACTATTCATCCGTAATTCCTTGTTTATTCTGTGTAACTAAGTTCATTGGAGGAAATTTCTGATGAGCCTTAAGTATTTACCAATATTGACCGCAATCATTTTAACTATGGGGGTGAGCCTACGTGTCAAACCAGTTATTGCTTACGAGCCATTAGAACTTTGCTCCCTCAAGGCCAGCTTACCAGTAAACTCGCACTCAAAAAAACCACCACTTACAGGAAAACCTAGCGATCGCAAACCTGCAGGAACTTATATTCATGATCACTAAAGTTTAAACCGGTTCAAAGACTGGACAGTAACCCTCTGATGTCACCTTAAAGCCATACAGAGGAGAAGTTTGATTCCAGCAGCGTTGTCCTCGTTGGTGGCGACAGGTACCGCAACAGTCGATATTGATTGGTATTCTACTATTACTACTTTCCTTAAGCAATTCTCTTTGTGATAATCCCCGTAACACTAGCTCTTTCCCTTGCCAGCGAGCCTCCACCAAACCAGTATCAGCAAAATCTTGCCAGCGAGGGTCAGTGATGATCGCTTCTGGCAGAGTAATGTTGACTAAGGTATCCAGTTCAGTAAGCTCTCCTTCGTAATTGGTTGGGGATGGTGCTGCTGGTTGCAAAAATATTTCACCAATCGGCAGTTCTACTAAGGTGCCTGTTGGTGGGGAATGTAGATGGTAGCGATTTTGTAATTCCTCTAAGCTCGTTAAGTCAGCCAGGTAGGTTGGAGAACCGTGGAAAAAAATGACGTGCTGAGGACGGAGATTATGAATTAACTGAGTGGTTCCTAAATAATCACTATGTTGGGCAAGGGAATAAGTTTGAATTGCATGTTGCTCGGCTTTTTCTGGACTCAGAGAATATCTTGGTTGTTCCGGTAGCAACACGAGCTGAGGACCACAATCTGGATGGAAGTAGGTGCTCAAATCAGCAGTTTCATCAGTGATGACGATACAGGGAAGCTGACCGATGGTGCGTCGGTTTTCGTCATCCAATCGCCGCACACGAGGACGCACCCGCTCATCCCAAAATAGGGGTTGATGTCGAGCAAAGTTTTGTACCGAAGTAGGTAAGTGAGGTAGGAGTTCTAAGTAGATGTCACAAGCTGCAGCAACAGTACCATCTACCCAAATATCTAAGTTACGACCAGTGAATTGGTGATGACTCCGCAGGAGCATAAGGATTTCTTGACCTAAACCCAAGGTCGGTACTGGCAGCAAGACTGATTTGTTGGATGCGATCGCTTGCTCAATTAACTCTACCAGCTGATTTTCCTGCTGTCGTCGATGAGGATGTCGAGCAGTGCCATAACTGCCTTCAACGATCACTACGTCTGGCTGCGTACCTCTGAGAGGTTCGATAGACAATCCTTCTACCAACCTTGAGTTAGAAAGGAAAAAGTCTCCGGTATAAAGTAGTCGATAAGTCCGACGGGGAGCAGTATAAGAGAGTAAAACCGCTGCAGCTCCTGGCAAGTGACCTGCAGGAAATAATTGGACACTCAGTCCTTCTCTTAATTCCACAGGTGAGCCCCAAGGTAGAGCTTGACAGAATTGGGGAATATCTGAAGCCCCTGTACTCTCTACTGCTGGTGCTTCTGGACTACTACCAGGTTGGGTAACTTCTCTATCGTTTTCTCTAGTTTCCCTAACTTGAGTGTACAAATCCGTCACACTATTAAAGGGCAACGGCAACCAGTTCAGTGGCAGTAGGATAGTCGTCTCTTCACTAGCGTAGACTGGTAGATGGGGAAAAGCTTGGTGTAGAGGTAGCAGCCCTTGAGCATGATCATTATGGGCATGGCTACACAATACCAAATCTGCTGGTGGATGCTCTTCTGCTTGTAGAGGCGTAATATCCGCTAATCCACAGTCGAGGAGGATGCGGTGTGGACCCATCTCCACCAGTAAACAAACTCCCTCTGCGCCCTGACCAACACCATAAGGGAAGCAAGTTAATCTGTCATCTTCAGAAAAAGATGCCAGGGAGCGTTGATTGCTCATTGTAATTCCCGTGAGACCACAGGTTCAGTAAAGCAACCTGGGGATCGTTATTTGTCATTCGTCATTTGTCATCAAATCTAATGGGCAGAACCATTACCGTGGTAATCATCTGAATCATAAAATCCGTTCTTAGTACCGAAGAACAGAGACAATACGGTGAAAGCAACTGTTAATCCCACTAAAATTAGTTTTACACTCATTTTTTAAATAACCTCCTTTTTAGCCACTTTAGCAGGGAATTTAATGAAATTGGATAAGAAAGTTTTACATAACTCCTCAAATTTAACTAATCTAAAGGATAAAGCCAATGATCCGTATTCCCCAGCAGGTGAGCGAAAAAAAGGGTGGGGAGTGTGGGGAGTGTGGGAGGTGTGGGGAGATAGAGATACAAAGGAGAACTAATAATTTGAGAGGATACAAAGCTCGAAAATCCCAACCAAAATTTCGCTCACCCTTCCCCAGCTTCACCAGTGCTCCAGCTCTTCTGCTTCCTTAACTCTCTGCTCCCTTTCCTCCAATTGTGCTTCTGAGTTATCACTCAGGGGCTTAACCACCCGTGCGATCGCATCTTGGACAAAAGCTTTGATAAACTCATCCCGACGGTTTAATTGGAATTGCTTTTGTACTACCTCAGTCATGCCACCATCACCCCAATCTTGGTCATGGCGAAAGTATTCAATAAAGCTTTTACCAGCTATTCTGGTGAGATATGCTGCTGTGACACCCTGAATTGCCTTCCCCACTAAATAGGTAGCTACATTTAGCTGGAGGGCTGTTGAGAGGAGTTGAATTGCTCCTTTGACAATACCCAAACTTGCTAAGGTTTTCCCTAGAGAAAGAGCCAGTTCTCTACCTCGCTCCATATTCAGCTCACAGCCGTAGATTCTGCCAATTTCTACCACCATTTGGGCGTTGACTGCTGCGGTTGCCAGTAAATCTACTACTGGTAAAGGAGTTACTGAAATGACTCCTGCTCCAATCCACTGGAAACGTTCTACTATATTCTCCGCTTGCCGTTTGCGTTGATTATCGATGATTTTTCGAGCTTCTTCTCCTAAACGCTGAGATTGCAGTAAGATGTTGTCGGCAACTAAATCTTCACCCTCGGAGCGTAGGACAGCAGCAAGACGTCGGATTAGGGGCATGACATCAGGCTCTGGTTGAAAGATTTCACCGTCCTCCAACTCTACTGATTCAGGATTTGCTGCAATCGCTACCACATCAGAAGGAGCGATAAATCCTCGCACTCGCTGCCGCAACCGGGCAATAATCTTCTCTTTGTCTGCTTCTGAATAGAGATCGATTTTATTGAGAATGAGGATAGAGCGCTTGCCAATTTCTGCCAAACGTTGTAAAGGAATATATTCTGACTGCCGCAGATCATTATCCACGACAAACAATAACAAATCGGCTTCTGTTGCTAGCTCTCGCGCCATTTGCTCCCGCTGTGTACCAGCAACACCAGCTTCTAAAATGCCTGGTGTATCAGTAATCAGAATTTGGCGATTTAGCCCCTTCAACTTCAGGCTGTAAGTTTCTCCTGCCTCCGTTGTCCCCATTGGAGCTCCCACTTCACCAATCATGCGCCCCAACAGAGCATTAATGAGGGAAGTTTTACCAGCTGATCCTGTACCAAACACGACTACCAACAGTTCTCCACGAGCTAGTATAGATTCAATCTCCCGCGATCGCGTCAGCAAAGCTTGCCGTGCTACTTCATCCTGAATCTGGGTTACTTGCTGTCTTACAGCTTTAAGAGTTTCTGAAGCTGCCTCTGTCTTTACCTCTGGAACTTTGGGTGGAATCAGACGCCTACGTTGTCCCTTTTGAGTAGGTCCCAACAAGCCCATATAGTAGAAGAAGGCGAAGATTAGTAACCCAAGCAGGATAATCAATAACAACAGTAATAAATTAGCTAGAAAAGGGGTTGTAAAGGAAATTTGAATATACAACCGGTAGAGGGAATTGATTAGCCACAGCATTAGCCCCAGAATTAAGCTCAGACCAATAATCAGTGTTAACAGGCGTGAGAGGGGCATGGGGAATTGAGAATTGAGAATTGAGAATTGAGAATTAAGAATTGGGAATTGGGAATTGGGACAAATGTTAATCTGTCATCAAAATTAGTTGAGGTTGGTCAGATTACTTAAATACTAGCCTAAAGTTCGTGAAATCCTCTCGATGCTAATCCTTCGGAGCTAGCGCGGGACTTATCACTCCCCTTTCCTCCCTCAATTAGTTAATGTTGAGGTAAAGTCTGTAGGAAGGGAAAACCCACTTAAAAACTATGAGCTTATTCAATCAAATCCTCGGTGCCATCGATAATCCTAACCAAACAGCGAATTCTGGTCAATTAGCCGGTATTTTCAACACTGTGCAGCAGCTGAGTAGTGCTTACCAATCTAATCCAGAAGCGGTGCAAACTGCTACTGCCATCGTTGGCAAACATGTACGCTCTGCGCTCAAGGAGAAGCGGGATGCACAAGGGGAGCAGCAGGCACAGGCAATTGTCCATGAATACAGCGGTATTCGTCCTAGCAATCAAGCAGTGCAGGCGCTCTTTAGTAGCCCTCAAGTACAGCAAATTGTCAAGGAGATTGAAAGCAGAACTCCTATCCCAAGTGGAACCATTCAAACAATGCTGCCGACACTAGTTCCCCTAGTGCTTAATCTCTTAGAAACTGGTACTGATCCCCAAAATCCCAACAATGCCAACTCAGTTCTCAGTAGCTTTTTAGATGCTGATGGTGATGGGGATGTAGATATATCTGATGCAATGCAGCTAGCGGGACGTTATCTTAAGGGATAGGGAATTGGGAATTGGTTGTACCCCACACTCCCCACACCTCCCACACTCCCCACACTCTCCACACTTTTTGAAAGTTCCCCCAGCTCCCCCAGCTCTCTAACTCCCTGCTCCCTAGGAACGAGCTGCTTGAGCAAGCAACTTAATCAGTTGTCTGAGTTGCTTATTATCAAACGCTTGAATAATCGTCTTAGCAGCAGCTTTGGGTTCCACCGTCAAGGTGATTTGCTTAGGTTCGCTACTAGCAGCTTGTGCCGCAGCAGGGGGGGTTTTTTTGATGAGTTGCTGCAAAGTTAGACTGGGAGTAAGCACACAACTTTGGTTTTGTTGCAGCTGATCACTAGCTTGCTTGAGTTCCTTAATCACCACTGGTGCTAGGGTGTGATAGGAATTCTGAGGATTTGCGATCGCTTTATTAGAAATTTTTACTAACTCTTGCCAAGTTTTATTTCCTGCATCCAGTCCAAATAAATCCTTGCAGTACTTCTGTAGTTTTTGACGAGTTTGTGATGTTTCTTGTTGTTTAAACAACTGTAACATTTGCTTAAGGCAGCTTTTTACCTCTGGTGCAAAATGAGGCGCAAGTTGTTTTTGAGCTTTCTGCGGGGTGGGTGAGGGAGTTAGTGCTGTTACGGTTGCTGATTGGCTGGAGCCACTCATTAGCTCGCTGAGATAACCCTCCAATTCCACAAAGCAAGGTTCTGCTTCTTCCAGCGTTTTCTCAGCTTCCTCTTCCTGAAGACCAAATGGACCTTGTAGCTTATCTAAGAGATCTTTGAGAGTATCATACCCCTTTAAAAACAAGGTCTCCAGCCTTTGGTCAACACAAATCTCATTTTCCTTAAGAACCTTAAAAGAATCCTCTAACTTGTGGGCTGTTTTTTGAAGACTGACAAAGCCAAGCATTGCCGCACCTCCCTTAACAGAATGAGCAGCACGAAACATTTCATTCACTCTCTCCGGATCTGTCACTACTGAGCGCAGATCTAATAGTCCTTGTTCAATGGTATCGAGGTGTTCTTTCGCTTCTTCGATGAAGTAGCCGACGATCTTTTGCTGATTCCCCGCATCCACGGCACTTTTCCTTAATCAATCAAAACAGCTTTGTCTACTTAAAAAGTTCAAGAGTCTACACCAATTGATGGTGGCTCTGAGCAAGATCTAGTATGGGCGTTGCCAAATCTACTTTTTTAGGGTACCTGAAATAGGCCAATGAGTGCCTCTTCTGACAAAAAATTTTCTGTGAGAGAGGGAGGGAGTACAGAATACGGAACATTAAGCTCATCCCATGACTAAAGACTTCTACCTTTTGGCTTAAGTTTTCTGGATGCTTTTTTGGCTCTACCTTTCATCTGAGAAAAAATGCGATAGGCATTGCTATCTAGGTTTACCGAAATTTCTTGCTGTGCTTGTGACATATTTACTAAGTTATATTGCACATTTTCAGCATAAACACTTAGAGTCACTTGCAAAACCTCCAAAAAGTTAATCAACCATTGGCAATCTGATGCTGGCTGACTTTGATAGTGTTCAATTAATTGAGCAAGACAGCATTCTAAATGAGTACGACTTTGTGGGCAAAGTAATACCAGCTTAAGCAGCATGATTGCTAAAGTTAAATTCTTGCCATGGGTTACTAATAAAATAAATAAAGGAGAAGGATTTGCTTGATTAATCGTAGTCAAATACTCGATTAAGCGATTACAAGTTCTCAGTAGTAGCTGATTATCCCAATTTTGTTCATGGTAGCTCTCATAGAGCTTTTCTATGTATTGAGCTAGTTGTTCTTTTGTTGCTTGGTCCAAATCTTGGTCATCTAACGAATAAAATAAATAATTGAGGAGGTTATGCTTAAAATCTTCGTACGAAATCTCCTGAGCTTGGTTGAGAAAGATCCGAGCCAAATTAGTGTAATTAAAAGAACCACGTTTTTGTAAAATTTTCTGAATAAGAGACAACACTTTTTTCCCAATAATTGTTGGGTTAGGCGAGTTATCTTGTTGTTTACCAGTTAAAGTCGAACGAGCTGTATACATTGCCAGTTGCAACTCGAACTGTTTCTTAAGTGCAAGAGAACGAGTTTTTGCGGTGGTTTTCTGCTTTACTGATTTTTTCTGATCCACCGATTGATAAACGAGCAAGTAAGAATTGTAGCGCTGACTCCAGTTGTTTGATTGATGATTAATTTTTAAAGCAAATTTAATCAGTTCTTGGTAATCTTGGCTAGCAACAAAGTTACTACGCCATGATTGCAAAATTTGCAGCGTGCTGGAGGAGGCTTCCTGATTGTCTAAATTACTTGCAATCAGTTGGACTAATTCTTGTATATACTGTAACTTCCTTGTTGCATGCCAATTATTGACAAGAATATAAATTGACCGTTTAAAAGTATTAATGAAGGTTTCTTTGGAGTCAGAAGTGGCAATTTTTACTAGTGCCTGTTGAGCTTCATAGTTCGCTACTTGAGCTAGTTCAAGAAATAACTGCTTAAACCTTTGTAGAACTATTTGAGGTAGAGATTGTTTGACTTGTTCAAGAAAAAATTTACAGATTATTTCTGATGCTTGTGAAAGAGAAATATTTTGCGCCAAATTGCTTGGTATTGCACAGCTTTCTGAGAGCTCTTCATAGGAGATAAATAGCTGACTCTTTTTTAAAGTTGAAATTGAATATTGCTCAGTTGTGAGTTGAGGTAAAGTATTGAGAGATTCCATAAAACCACCAAAGACTATCATACTTTTAGTATCGTAGATTTTTTAAAAAAGCTTAGTGATGGAAAACTCTTTGAGAAGATGATAGTTTTCTCTGTTCTTGGGTGAGCTGAATTACCAACGAGCTTATGATGGGATCACATAGAGTGCCTTTTGCTCTGTAAGTAAGCTATTCAAGTTCTTCTGAGTGCTCTGAAGTGAGTCAAAGTCCCCTTCCTGATGTAAAGGGTCAATGCCCCATTATGCTGGTAGTAAGGGCGATTGTAGTCAATTATCCAAAAAAACCTACTAGAACTAGACTCTTGTCACACCACTCTGTTGTCAATCGCCCAACGTGCTAACTCAGTACGGTTATGGAGACGGGTTTTGCTCAACATATTAGATACATGAGTTTCAATTGTCCTCTGGCTGACCTTTAAATGCTTAGCAATTTCCCTATTAACCATACCCTGTGCTACTAACTGAACCACTTTCAACTCTGTTCGAGTCAACTCAATATGTGTAGGTACTAGGTGTGTATTTGTGGGAGCTAGATGTGTAGATTCTGGTTCTGCTCCTACAACTGAGCGAAAAATTAAACGTTCAGTTTGCTTGAGGGAAGATTCTACCTGTGCTACTAGTTCTTCTGGTTCAAATGGCTTTACCATATAAACATCGGCACCTATATTTAGTCCCCTAACACGGTCTTGAGTTTGACCCTTTGCTGAAAGAAATAGTACAGGAACCCAGCTATTGCGAGGATCTTGCCTAATCTGCTCCACTAAAGTATAGCCGTCCATCTCTGGCATCATAATATCACAAATGATCATGTCAGGGGTTTTGTCCTCTAACACTGAGAGTGCCTCTAGACCGTTAGTAGCAGTTATTACTTCATAACCTTGAAACTCTAGGTAATCTTTAACTAGTAAAATGAGGTTAGGATCATCATCAATTAGAAGTAGTCGCTTGTTATCACTAAGGCTAGTCTCTTTCACTCTGTTGCTCCTCTTGTAACATTTTTTACATTTAACGTGCTAAGATTACTTAAATAATAACTTACACATTATCTGCTAGCCTCTTTTACCCACACGCTAAACTCAAAACAATAAAAAGCACGACCAATACTACTTGGTTAAGCTCGCAATTGTTCGTTTAGGGATAATGATTAAGCTCATCCCAGGTACTTTAGTCGTGGGATGAGCTTAATCATTAGTTATTTGTCCTTAGTACAAATGACTAATGACACTTGACAAATGACGCTTTGCTTAGTTCAACTTTTGGTATAATTATCGATTATTTTAGCCAAGCTGGGTATTGCCTCTTCTATATCACTCTTGACTGACTTGCGTAATTTTTTATACGCCCCTCGCACGACACCATTATTAGTTGTCTCGATTTTGCCGTCGGTAACGCTCAGCAGTGCATCCGCTGAACGGGAGGAGTTTTGACTGAGATATCCGACTGGATCGCCCATCTCTACTCCCTCACTCCAGATAGGATCTAGTGCATCGAAGGCTTCAGGTAGAAGTCGATCTATAGCTCCTTCAATATAACTTGCCTTGACTCCCTTAACAGCGCCATAAGCTGCCTTCAAACCAAGGCCAGAAATCCCACCTTTTCCAGAAACCTGTTCATCTATCAACTTTACAACATCAGCTACGATGCTTGCTCTTTTGTTCGATTCTCTAAGACTATCACTTAGTCCCATTTAAATTCTCCTTAACGTCAAAGTGTTTGATTTCTGGTTGCTGCAAATTAAAGAAACAAGGTCTTTTCCTCTTCCCTACTCCGAAGCTCCCCTCGGAGTTCCCCTCCTCGGAGGGGTTAGGGGTGGGTTGGGCTGGAGGTGGGTTCTACTCCAAAGCTCCCTTGACAACGACATTTTTGCCTTAACTTGTTACCAATGTGCTTGTTGCCTTGTTTCTTAACAACCCAAAATCATTAATAAAGTGCTGCTAGTTCTAGACGGAGGTGATATCCTTTTCTTTTTCAGCTAACAAGTCCTCAATCTTGGCTGTATATTTATCAGTGAGTTTTTGAATCTCATCCTGTAGATCTAATGCTTCATCTTTAGAAATGTCACTATTTTTTTCCTGCTTACGGACGGATTCAACTGCATCACGACGGACATTACGGATGGAGACTTTACCTTCCTCTGCAAATTTGCCCGCTAGCTTAACAAATTCTTGACGCCGCTCACTAGTCAAAGGAGGAATATTCAACCTAATGACCTCACCATCATTATTGGGAGTCAAGCCAATATCTGATAAAGAAATCGCTTTTTCTATTTGAGTCAGGCTACTCTTGTCATAAGGTTGAATGGTAATTGTACTAGCATCCGGTGTGTTGATATTGGCTAGAGACTTTAAGGGTGTTGGACTACCGTAGTATTCCACCATTACTCGGTCTAGAAGACTAGTGTTGGCACGACCAGTACGAATGGTATTGAAAGCTCTTTGAGTTGCCTCAACAGCTTTCTGCATATGACTTTCAGTATCAGCTAATGTCACAAAAACCTCCGACAAATGTTCCGACAGATTCTCCTTGAATCGTGCGTTGGATATTATTGCGCACAGTAAGATCAAATACCACAATTGGGATATTATTCTCTTTACATAATGCGATCGCAGTACTATCCATCACTCGCAAATCATTAGCAAGTACATGACTGTAAGTGAGAGTCTGATAGCGACGGGCATTCGGATTGAGCTTGGGATCACAATCATAAATCCCGTCTACTTTTGTCGCTTTGAAGATTACTTCAGCATCGATTTCGGCAGCTCTGAGAGCGGCAGTAGTGTCGGTGGTGAAGAAAGGATTTCCTGATCCTGCTCCAAAAATCACTACTCGTCCTTTTTCTAGGTGGCGAATGGCACGACGCCGGATATAGGGTTCTGCAACTTGCTGCATGGTGATTGCCGTTTGTACTCGCGTTGGTATTCCGATGCGTTCAAGGGCGTCTTGCAAGGTCATAGCATTCATTACTGTAGCAATCATGCCGATATAATCAGCAGTTGCCCGATCCATACCCCCTGCAGATGCTTTAACACCGCGAAAGATATTGCCACCACCAACGACAATTGCCATCTGAACACCATTGCTCACTACTTCTGCTACTTCAGCGGCTATTTCTTGAACAACTTGTGGATCAATACCGTAGCCTAAGTTGCCCATAAGGGCTTCACCGCTTAACTTTAGTAAGACCCGTTGGTATTTCATCCCCATTTCAAGAATCTTGTTTTGAGATTGTCTTCCCACATAAGATAGATTGTCTTCCCACATTAAGATAACAGTCCAGATGTATTATGTCTCTAGTGTTGGTGGGAAAAATAGGCCGCTTTTGGGATAGTGTTTAGTATTAAGCTTATCCCAAGACTTGTATTACCTGGGACGCAAGGGTTAACAAGTTGTTGGTTGGCAATTGAAAAAAATCTCCTCTTTTCCCCATCTGATGCTTACTATGTGGAATAAGCTAAGTTACACTATTTTCGCCACTCTAGTTGGCTACCAGTTACTTCAGTCGATTTTGGTGAGATGTCTGCCCCTGATAGTAGTGCGGTAATCGCATTTTGCAAATAAGGCACTCGCAGCGCTTTTGCTGCCTTGGGACTATCATCAATGCTACCGATATAGCGAAGAATCCCTTTTTTGTCAATCAGGAATGCAGTCGGCATTTTCTCGACACCGAATCCTTGAGCTACATCCTGAGTTGAATCCCAAAGGTAAGGAAAATTTAGTTTCCTCTCCCTTGCAAATTGCTTCATTTTCTCAAAGCTGCATTCTGGGTACTTTTTAGCATCTTTAGCATTAATACCAACTAGGGTAAAACCCTGTTGCTCAAACTGAGATTGAATTTGTTTGAGTCTGTCTAAATAAGAATCGACATAGGAAGAGTGATTGCAGATAAAGACTACTCCCACTGCCCTCCACTGTTCTAGGTAACGGGAGAGGTGGTGAACTTGATCGTCAATTCCCGGAAGTTCAAAATCCGGAACATAACTGCCAATGAGAGTACCAGTCTTTCCCATAAAAATTATATGGCTTGCTTTTGGTGAACTAGCATTCTTTGACTAGAACTAATTTTTACATAGTTTCATAGTTATTAGCAAAGAAGATGTTTATCATACTATGTTGAAAATTGTGTTAGATCACAATCAGACTAGAGATGACTACCTCTTACTCCAGTACTCCCCTAAATACCAACCTTGATACGAAAACTTGGACTTGGCGGAGTTTCCCCATAACTTATAAAGTCCATGGCAATCAGGGACCAGCAGTAGTAATGATACACGGCTTTGGGGCATCTTCAGGGCACTGGCGTAAGAACTTGCCAGTTTTGGGGAAATACTGTCGTTGCTATGCCCTTGACTTAATTGGCTTTGGAGCTTCCGCTAAACCTAGCCCTGGTCAGGAAATTGAGTATACTTTTGAAACTTGGGGGCAACAAGTTGCTGATTTTTGTAGGGAAGTTGTTGGTAGCCCGGCTTTTCTGGTAGGTAATTCCATTGGCTGCATTGTGGTTATGCAAGCAGCAGTAGAAAACCCAGAGATTAGCTTGGGAGTTGCTTTACTTAACTGTTCCCTGCGACTTCTGCACGATAGCAAGCGTGCAGAACTTCCTTGGTATCGGAGTATGGGAGCATCATTTTTGCAATGGCTACTAGCAAATAAGTGGATTGGTCAGTTATTCTTTAGTCAACTAGCTCAGCCAAAAGTAGTGCGTAAAATCCTGTTGCAAGCTTACCGACGTTCAGAAGCAGTAACAGATGAACTAGTGGATATGCTTATGGCACCTGCTGTTGATGTGGGAGCAGCAGATGTATTTATCGCTTTTACCCGCTACTCTCAAGGGCCACTACCAGAGGAATTACTGCCTATCTTACCTTGCTCTGCCATCATTTTGTGGGGTACACAAGACCCTTGGGAACCTATTGAATTGGGGCGAGATTTGGCTAACTTTCCTACAGTGGAAAGGTTTGTTTCCTTAGAAGGTTTGGGTCATTGTCCCCAAGATGAAGCTCCAGAAATAGTCAACCCTATTTTACAAGAGTGGATTTGGCATCATTTGTAAAATAACAGATGGGGAGATGGGCGAGAGAAAGAGTGAACAATTACCGAGCACTATTGTGCAGATAGTTACTATCAGCTACGCTTCCCACAGGCAATTAAATTCCCAATTCCCAATTCTCTATTCCCTATTCCCTATTTATTTTTGATGAGTAGTCTGGCAATTATCTGTGTTGACGATCAAAAGTTCGTTTTAGACAGTCTCACGGAGCAGCTCAAACGTAATCTCAGAGAGAATTATGATGTTGAAGCAGCCCAAGATGGGGAAGAAGCTTTAGAAATTCTCGAAGAATTACAAGCAGACGGAATTGAAGTTGCCCTAGTTATTTGTGACCAAATCATGCCAGGAATCAAGGGGGATCAACTGCTCAGCCAAATTCATACTGACTATCCCAAAATTCTGAAGATTATGTTGACTGGGCAAGCTGACGCTCAAGTCGTGCTTAATGCAGTTAATAATGCTAACTTATATCGTTACATTACCAAACCCTGGGATGAGACAGACCTGATTTTGACGGTTCAAGAAGCCCTGCGCAGTTATAATCAGGAGCAAAAATTAGCACAGCAAAATCAACTCTTACAACAATTAACTACTTCCCTAGAACAACAAGTTGTACAACGTACTGCCCAACTTCAACAGGAAATTGATGAGCGCAAGCAAGCAGAAGAAGAACTTCAACTATTGTTAACTATCACCCAAGCAATCAACGAAGCACCAGATTTTGAAGGTGCATTGGAGGTAGCACTTCGCCAGTTGTGCGAGGTTACTGGCTGGAGTTATGGTGAAGCTTGGATCCTCCAGGCTGATGGGATGGCACTACAATGTAGCTCTACCTGGTATTGTAACCGTGCAGGTATAGATGAGAGTAAGATCGCAGCCCTAGAAGAGTTTCGAGAGTATAGTGAAGGGCTAATTTTTCTCATGGGTGAAGGTTTACCAGGAGAAGCCTGGGAACAAGAGCAGCCCAAGTGGATTTCGGAGATTTCAGTTGATTTCAATGACGTTTTTTTTAGGTGGCAACTGGCGCAAGAGCGTGGACTAAAGGCGGGGTTTAGCGTGCCAATTTTCGCTTCCCGTAGTTCTGGAAGTGGGGGAGCTATAGAGCTGCTGAAAAATAACAAAGTTTCTCATCAGCAGAGGAATTTGCTAGCAGTTCTAGTTTTTTTTATGTTGCAACCACAACAGCATGAGCAACGATTGGTTGAATTAGTTTCAGCTATAGCAGCTCAGCTGGGAAACGTGATGCAGCAAAAACAAACGGAGGCTGAACTGAGGGCACTGTTTGCCGCTATGACTGATGTGGTGATGGTGCTAGATGCTCAGGGGTATCATCTCAAAATTGCTCCTACAAATCCAGCCCTGTTGCAAAAACCTGCAGAAGAACTCATTGGCAAAACACTACACGATATTTTTGAGCGATCGCAAGCTAATATTTTTATTCATCACATCTGGGATGCTCTTAACAATCGAAATACAGTCAATTGTGAGTATAGTTTAACTATTGAGGGAGCTGAGTTGTGGTTTGGTGCGAGGATTTCACCCATTTCTGAAGATACGGTTATCTGGGTAGCTCGTGATATCACCGCTCGTAAACAGGCAGAGTTAGAGCTGCGTCTAGCTCAACAAAAGTCTGAAAACCTATTGCTGAATATTTTACCAAAGAAAATTGTAGATCAGTTGCAACAAAATACTAGTGCGATCGCTGAGCAATTTGACGATGTGACGATTCTGTTTGCCGACATTGTTGGCTTTACTCCTCTTTCTGCTCGCATGACTCCCATCGAATTGGTAAACTTGCTCAACCAAATTTTTTCGAGCTTTGACCAACTTACCCAGCGGCATGGTTTGGAGAAAATCAAAACTATTGGAGATGCCTATATGGCAGCAGCAGGTTTGCCAGTACCGAAGGATGATCATGCCGAAGCAATTGCTGAGATGGCTTTAGACATGCAGCAGACAATTCGCCAGTTTTACGGGAGCGCAGGTGAAATGTTCCAAATTCGTATTGGTATTAATACAGGACCAGTGGTTGCTGGGGTAATTGGCACTCAAAAGTTTATTTACGACCTGTGGGGAGATACAGTAAATGTAGCTTCCCGGATGGAATCTCAGGGAGAACCAGGGCGTATTCAGGTGACAGCTACTACCTATGAGCGTTTGCAGGATAAGTATTTTCTCGAGGAACGGGGAGTAATTGCGGTTAAAGGCAAAGGAAATATGACTACCTATTGGTTGCTAGATTCAAGAAGTTAAAAGGTAAGAGCAACACTAAGCATTACTCGTTTATCGGTGTTCTAGAATTGAGAAACCCTATTTTTCAGTTTTGTTGTGGAATGGACAGAATCTCAGTTAACCCTCAAATCTACTTCGGTAAGCCTTAGAAAAGATTGATAGCTCCCGCATAGCACAAATTTAACTTAAAAGGAGAGGATATTAAAACCTACTTCTATCAAGGTGCATCTACTAGGTAGCAATTTACCTGCACCTGAGTGGTAAAAGCAACTAATGTCATTGAAAATTCTGAGCAATCGCTTGTCCGAGGTTTCTCAAAAGATGCCCTTGCGCCTTGTGCTGGTGGTACCTTTTGTTGTGCAAATCTTCGCTGCTGTAGGACTGACAGGATATCTTTCCTTACGCAACGGACAGGAAGCAGTCAATGACCTGGCTAACCAGTTGCATACTGAAGTTTGCGATCGCATTATTGGTCATCTCAATAGCTATTTGGCAACCCCCCATTTACTTAACCAAATCCTCGCTGATGCAGCAGTTCGTAGTCAGCTACAAACTCAATCAACTCAAAGTGAGCTGTTTTTGTGGCAGCAATTACAGTCATTAAACTCCCTCAAAAACTCAGACTCAGACTCAGTTAAAATTTTAGACTCAGTTAATACAATTCAGCTGGGCACTGAGCAAGGAGAATACCTGGGAGCTGGATTTGCCACTGATGGTAGTTTAGTTATTAAGGCGGCTGATAGATCAACTAACGGTGATTTTCATACTTATGCCACCGATAGTCAGGGAAATCGCACCCAAAGGTCTAGTGTCCGGGAAGATTACGACCCTCGCATCCGTCCCTGGTATGAGAGAGCTGTTGAGGTTAAGCAAGCTGTGTGGAGTCCCATCTACGTCATGTTTAGCCATCGCATGTTGGGTATTACTATCTCCCAGCCCATTGAAGATGAAACTGGAACTCTTCTTGGGGTTGTAGGTACAGATGTCTTGCTTGACAAAATTAGTCAATTTCTAGGCAATTTGAAAATTGGTCAAACTGGACAGACTTTTATCATCGATCATTCTGGACTCTTAGTTGCCAGTTCAACTCAACAGCAACCGTTCTATTTCAATGATGATGAAGCACAACGGCTACTAGCTACTAACAGTAGTGATCCTTTGATGCGAGCTACAGCTAAGTATTTAACAGCAGAATTTGCTGACTTGAGCCAGATTAAGCAACCTCAACAAATTAAGTTTTTGCTTGATAAGAAGAGCTATTCCCACCCAGGCAATTACTTTCTACGAGTGACTCCTTTCCAAGATAGTAGTGGCTTAGATTGGCTGATTGTGGTGGTGGTGCCGGAATCAGATTTCATGGAGCAAATTAACAAAAATACCCACAACACTATATTGTTATGTCTAGGGGCTCTGGGTTTGGCTACTGTATTAGGGGTCTTTACCTCCCGCTGGATTACCTCCCCTATTCTCCGCTTGAGTGCTGCTAGTCAAGCAATAGCCAGTGGGGAACTTGAGCAGAAAGTTACAGTCAAGAGTATCAATGAGCTGAGGGTTCTGGCTGAGTCCTTTAACCAAATGGCACAGCAGTTGCAAGAATCCTTTGATGAGCTAGAAGAGCGAGTTGAAGAAAGAACCCTGGCATTACGCTTGTCAGAACAAAAGTTTGCCTTAGCTTTCCGTGCTAGTCCTAACCCGATCGCCATCACTATCCTTGCTGATGGACGTTATATTGAAGTTAATGATACCTTCTTGGAAGTTACTGGTTATACCAAAGAAGAAGTAATTGATCACACCAGTGAGGAGCTGAATATTTGGGTTAATCCAGAAGACCGTTCCAGAATGACCCAATTGTTAGCAGAAAAGGGAGAAATTCACAACCAGGAATTCGATTTCCGTCTTAAATCAGGACAAATCAAAATAGGACTCTTATCAGCAGAGATTATCAACCTTGGTGGCAGGGACTGTCTGTTGTCAATCACAAACGATATCACTGAACGCAAGCGAGTACAAGAGGCTCTTGCAGAGAAGGAACAATATCTACGATTGATCTTGGATAATATCCCTCAGCAAGTTTTTTGGAAAGACAGAAACTTAGTGTTTCTTGGTTGTAACAAAAACTGGGCTCAAGCTGCCCAGGTTGACAGTCCAGAAGCAGTGGTGGGGAAAACAGACTATGATTTGCTCCCTAGTAAGGAAATTGCCGAACAATATCGTGCTAGAGACCGGCAAATTATAAAAACAAATCAGCCAGAACACTTTATTGCTCCGAAAGAAAGACCTTCAGCAGATGGGAAAAAAGTTTGGCTCGATATCAACAAAATTCCCATTCATGACCCCCAAGGAAACGTGGTAGGTCTTTTAGGAGTATTGGAAGATATTACCCTACGCAAAGAAGCAGAAGAAGCTTTAAGGGTGGAGCAAGAAAAGTCAGAGCGCTTATTATTAAATATTTTGCCTGAGGCAATTGTCCAGCGCTTGAAACAAGACCATTGGGAGTTAGGGAAATCTAATGGGGAAGCATTAATTGCCGAGCAATTTGACAAGGTAACGATTATGTTTGCTGATATAGTTGGCTTTACTCCCCTTTCTGCCCGTATTTCTCCTAGGGAATTAGTCAATTTGCTCAACCATATTTTTTCTTTGTTTGACCAATTAGCAGAAAAACACGGTTTGGAGAAAATTAAAACTATTGGAGATGCCTATCTGGTAGCAGGAGGTCTACCAGTGCCCAAGGAAAACCATGCAGAAGCTATTGCAAACATGGCTTTGGATATGCAACAGGCAATTAACCAATTTCAAGTAGAAACTGGGGAAAAATTTACTATTCGCATTGGTATTAATACAGGTCCGGTAGTAGCAGGGATAATTGGCATTAAAAAGTTTATCTATGACCTGTGGGGGGATACAGTAAATGTAGCTTCTCGGATGGAGTCTCAGGGAGAACCGGGTAAAATTCAAGTGAGTACTAGTGTTTATGAACGTTTGCAGGATAACTATTTATTAGAAAAGCGAGGTGCGATCGCAGTTAAAGGTAAAGGAACGATGACGACCTATTGGTTATTACTGGAGTTTAGACTAGTTCCCGGTGCAAAACTCCAAAGTGTGACAATCCGTGAGATAAAAAATCAATCGCTAATATAAGTTTCAGTGATGATACTTCGACGCTATCGCCACTGGGAAACGCTTTGCTAGATTGGACGGGTTGAAGCTGCTCCTCACCCAAACACTGTAAAAAGTGGCGAGATGCCGTAGGGAGCGCTTCAACCTCCGCTGCGCCGCCCAATCTTTCCCAGTTGTAGGCTCAAGTGAGTCACGACTATGGAAGTTCTATCCCTTACAAATATTCATAAAAATTGCCAAGTAAAAAGGGAGAAAATTGAAAAGTCAAAAGAATTCAATGTCACTCCCTCAGATGAATAATAGCATAAATAGATTGCAAAAATTCAGAACTGATACCTATGATGCTATTGGATTGGCTAAAGACGCCACCTTTGAGTTAATAGATGCAGTTTTAACTACCAGAAATGCTTATTCTTTAGCTGATTTTTCTCTGTCTCCCTTATTTAGAAGACAATGGTCTTCTGTTTATGAAGCCTTACAAGATTGTCGTCCTAATCGTCAAAAATTAATGAAGAGGTATATCGAAGAAATACCAAAAGATCAAGATGAATTATTATACGTGACTGTAGCGATT
>JGI12316J15310_10000142_pt35 | contig 31961 bp, 30 predicted proteins | sample MarCyaLeptolynsp_FD_15310 | JGI IMG/M metagenome (IMG submission 15310)
CTGACCGATGATGGCGACGAATATGACGCGCCTCTGGAAAACATTCTGGCCGGGGACCGGCTGCGGGTCCGTCCCGGCGAGGCAGTACCGGTTGACGGTGTCGTGCTGGAAGGAAGCTCATCCGTCGACGAGAGCCTCGTCACGGGCGAGCCGGTGCCGGTGCAAAAACAACCGGGAGACAGGGTCACCGGCGGAACGCTCAACAAGAGCGGATCGATGGTCATGCAGGCGCAGCTTGTCGGCGAGGACACGATGCTTGCCAAGATCGTCGAGATGGTCGCGTCCGCGCAGCGCTCGCGCGCACCGATCCAGGGTCTTGCGGACCGGGTCGCGAGCTACTTCGTTCCAACGGTGGTTGCCGTTGCCGTGCTCGCCTTTTTCGCCTGGCTGGTCTTCGGGCCAAGTCCGTCTTTCGTGCACGGGATAATCGCCGCCGTTTCGGTCCTGATCATTGCCTGTCCCTGTGCCCTTGGATTGGCGACGCCCATGTCGATCATGACGGCAACGGGCAGGGGCGCCCAGGCCGGTGTGCTCGTCAAGACCGCCGAAAGTCTGGAACATCTGGCCGAGGTTGATGTCATTGTTGTCGACAAGACCGGAACCTTGACGGAGGGCCGGCCGGCTGTGACCGACATTCTTGCGCGAGACGGTGTCAGGGCGGACGACATGCTGGCGATGGCGGCTGCGCTTGAAAAGGGCTCGGAGCATCCCCTCGCGGAAGCGATCCTGGATGCCGCAAGCGAAAGAGCGTTGGATGTGCCGGCGATGAGCGAATTCGAAGCCGTGACGGGCAAGGGTGTCACCGCGATGGTTGGGGACAGCCGCCTATCCTTCGGGAATGCTGCATTTGCAACAGAGACCGGCGCGGATCTTGGCGCGCTGAAGGACCGCGCCGAAGAGCTGGCCGAACTCGGCAAGACAGTCATGTATCTCGTGCGGGAGGCTGCAGGCGAGGCCGTTCTGCAGGGTGTGATAGCGGTCTCCGATCCGGTGAAACACAATGCCAAGGCCGCGATCGATGCGCTTCACGCTGAAGGGGTAAAAATCGTCATGGCAACTGGCGACGCACCGCGAACGGCCGAAGCCGTTGCCGCTGCACTCGGCATCGATGATGTCCGCGCCGGCGTTCTTCCGGAAGGCAAGCAGAAACTCGTCGAAGAGCTCAAGTCCGCCGGGCACCGGGTGGCAATGGCCGGCGATGGCGTCAATGACGCGCCGGCCCTGGCCGCTGCCGATGTCGGTCTTGCCATGGGCACCGGGGCGGATGTCGCGGTCGAAAGCGCTGGCCTGACTTTGCTCAAGGGAGATCTGGAAGGCATCCTGCGCGCCCGGACGCTCGCCAGTGCAACAGTGAAGAACATTCGTCAGAACCTTTTCTTCGCCTTTGCCTATAATTCGGTTGGCGTGCCGATCGCCGCCGGTGTGCTGTACCCGGTGCTGGGCGTGTTGCTGTCGCCGATGTTGGCCGCTGCCGCCATGAGCCTGTCGTCGGTCTCGGTGATCACGAATGCGCTGCGCCTGCGCACCCTGAAACTTTGAGGGCCTGACATGAATATCGGAACCGCATCGGAACAAAGCCGGCTGCCGGTCAAGACAATCCGCTACTACGAGGATATCGGGCTGGTCCGGCCGCTGCGAAGTGAAAACGGCTATCGCGACTTTTCCGACACCGACCTTCAGAGGCTGAAGTTCCTGCAACGGGCCCGCAGTCTCGGGTTTTCGATTGAGGAATGCCGCGAACTCTTGTCGCTCTACGAGGACGGCAACAGGGCCAGCGCTGATGTGAAAGCGATCACGCAGTCCAAGATCGTTGAAATTGACCGGAAAATCGACGAGCTGAAATCGCTGAAGAAAGTCCTGACAACGCTTTCCAATGCCTGTCATGGTGATGATATGCCAACCTGTCCGATCATCGACGATCTGGCAGGCAAGAGCGATGTGGACACTGAGCTGAAGACCGGATGACCTGGGCTGCTTGCGTGCCAGTGTAGCCGGCGATTGTGCCGACGTGGGGATAGGATGAAAGACATATGAAAACCGGACGATTTGCCTTGGTTGTTGTTGCTGGACTGGCTGCGGCAGGCGGAGCCTTCGCACATGGCGGTGCAACGGGGATCGTCAAGGAACGCATGGACGCGATGACGGAGATCAGCAAAAACGTGAAGGTTGTCGGCCAGATGCTGAAAGGCACAGCGGCCTACAATCCGGAAGAGATCGAACGTGCGGCAAAGGCCATTGCCGGGCATGCGGGTGACGCCATGACGGACCTGTTTCCCGAAGGAAGCCTGAAGTCGCCATCGGAAGCGAGCCCCGAGATCTGGACGGAATGGCCGGAGTTTTCCGACTATGCAGGGCGCCTGCAATCCTCCGCGCAGGCGCTTGAGGGTCTGGCAGCGCAGGGGGCGGAGCAGAAAGCGGTGGCGGCCGCTTTTGGCAAAGTGGCGGCGACCTGCAAGACCTGTCACGAGGCGTTTCGCATCAAGAAGTAGCGTGTCTCAACGATAACGCAGCGTCTTCAACGTCCGTCCTCCGCAATCCGCTTGCCACGACCGGCCGCATGTTTTACCTCACGGTCAAACTTTTCCGGTAAACAGACCAACCGCACGGCAACAGGAGACGGCGCGACATGAGCATCAGATATCACAAGGAAGATCTTCCTGATCTGAAGGCCTATGAGTCGGCGGAGGCTGTTGCGGTCGATTCCGAAACGCTCGGGCTCAACCCGCATCGTGATCGTCTGTGTGTGGTTCAGCTCTCTTCGGGTGATGGCACGGCGGATGTTGTCCAGATTTCGCGCGGCCAGAGCGAAGCACCCAACCTGGCCCGTCTTCTGACCGACACGGCAAAACCGAAGATTTTTCACTTTGCCCGGTTTGATGTTGCCGTGTTGCGGCACTATCTAGGCATCGAGGTCGAACCGGTCTGGTGCACCAAGATCGCTTCGAAACTCGTGCGGACGTATACGGACCGGCACGGCTTGAAAGACATCACCCGTGAACTCCTGGGCGTGGATCTTTCAAAACAGCAGCAAAGTTCAGATTGGGCCGCGGAAACCCTTTCGGACGCGCAGCTTGCCTATGCGGCATCGGATGTACTGCACTTGCACGCGTTGAAGAAGAAGCTCGAGTTCATGCTGCAGCGGGAAGAGCGCAGCCATTTAGCGGATGCCTGTTTCAAGTTCCTGCCGACCCGTGCAGAACTTGATCTCAAGGGATGGGAAGAAACGGATATTTTCGCGCATTCGTAAAGCCGGACCATGGATTGAGCGGCGGCTTCGCTGCAGTTGGAGAATTTGTTGAGTATCACCAGCGGACAGAGGGGACATGCACTTCCCGGGCATCAGCTCAGCCGGGTACAGCGCGCGGCGCGCCGCCACAGCCTGCTGGTGCGTCTGCTGCGCTGGGTGTTTCCGGCGATCGGTCTTCTGATCCTGGCAGGCATGACCGGACTTGTGATCCTGTTCAATGTTCTGAGCGGGTTCGGCGCGGCGAACATGATGCTGACAAGCGAAGGTCTGGTGATGGATCATCCCGAATTGTCGGGTCACGATGGGGACCGGAGCTACAAGGTCACCGCACGCCGGGCGATCCAGAGGCTGAGCGACCCCCGGATCATCGATCTGGAAACCATCCGGGCCGACATTGTTCTGAGCAAGGATGAAAGTGCCGAAATCATTGCTCTCAAGGGCACCTATGACAACGCTGCCGAGACGCTGCGGCTTTATGAGGGCATCCAGATCGAATGGAGCGAGGGCTATAAGGTCGACCTGTCGGTCGTGGACGTCAATTTGAAGAACGGCGCCATGAAAACGTCAGAGCCGGTTTCAATTCGCTCCGATCAAGGGCATGTTCAGTCCGGAAATCTCTCCTATGATAAGGAAAATGGCCTCGTCCGGTTTTCGGATGGCATCAAGATGACGATCAATCCGGCTTCGGAAGGACAATAGCAGATGACAGTTTTGAAACGCCTTGCGTTGGTGGTTGCCGCAAGTTGCCTTGCGTCGGCTGTGCACGCGCAGACTTTCTCTGATTCCTTCGCCGGTTTCGGATCGAATGATGGCGAACCGATTGAGATCGAGGCCAGCGAGCTTCTTGTGGAAGACAACAACAACACGGCGACCTTTGTTGGCGACGTCGTTGTCATTCAGGGCGAAACGAGCCTGGAAACCGAAAGGCTCAAGGTTTTCTACGCTGGATCGGGCGCCTCAACCGGCGAAGGTGCGGTACAGCAACGAATTTCGCGCCTCGAGGCGGAAGGCGGTGTCTTTGTGACATCGAAGGACCAGACCGCGAAGGGCGATGCGGCAAGCTTCGACATGAACAAGGAAATCATGGTGATGACCGGCCGCGAAGTCGTTCTCAGCCAGGGCCCCAACGTCGTTGTCGGCAACAAGCTGACGGTCAATTTGAAGACCGGACAGGCCAACCTGACCGCAGCCAAGGCAAGCGTCTCCAATTCCGGTGGCGGCAGCGGTCGCGTCAAAGTGCGGATCTTGCCCAATAGTGTAGAAGAAAACTGATATTTTATGGGTTGGACCGGTCACAAGGTCCAGGAACAGACAATGCCGCAGGGATTGATTGGATAGTCTTTCGTGAAGATTTCATCTTCGGATTACAACGGATTGCACGGAACCATGCCTGACCACGACTTGCCTGAAGACGACCTGTCGCAGGCTCTTGTGGTCGAAGGCATCGGCAAGACCTATGGCCGCCGCCAGGTCGTGAAATATGTGAGCCTCACCGTCAAGCCGGGCGAGTCCGTCGGTCTGCTTGGACCGAACGGTGCCGGTAAGACCACCACTTTTTACATGATCACCGGCCTGATCCGGCCGGATCAGGGCCAGATCCTGCTCGAAGGCTTCAACATCACCAAGATGCCGATGTACCGCCGGGCACGGCTGGGAATTGGCTACCTGCCTCAGGAGGCTTCCATTTTCAGGGGGCTGACCGTGGAAGAGAACATTCGCGCGGTTTTGGAAGTGATCGAACCGAACCGGCAGAAGCGGCGCGAGGAACTCGATTCGCTGCTGGCGGAATTCGGTCTCACCCATTTGCGAAAATCGCCGAGTATTGCTCTGTCGGGCGGTGAACGCAGACGCGTGGAAATCGCGCGTGCGCTCGCCAGCCGTCCGTCCTTCATGCTTCTTGACGAGCCCTTTGCCGGTATTGATCCGATTGCAGTTGGCGATATCCAGCAACTTGTGCGTCATCTGACGCAACGCGGCATTGGTGTGCTGATCACGGACCACAATGTCCGCGAAACGCTCGGCCTGATCGACCGGGCTTATATCATCGCTTCAGGCGAGGTTCTGACGGAAGGTTTGCCCCAGGAAATCGTGACAAATCCTGACGTACGCAGACTTTATCTGGGGGAACAATTTACGCTTTGATGACGAGTGTCGAGCTAGGGTATAGTGCAGGTCTGTAACAAAGAAGCAAAAAGCAGACCACAAGAAGCCAAACGCGCCTGGGAACTCGATGGCCATTTCAACAAAGTTGGAGATGCGGCAAAGCCAATCGCTGGTGATGACGCCGCAACTGATGCAGGCGATCAAGCTCCTGCAAATGTCCAACCTTGATCTGGTCTCCTATGTCGAAGCGGAACTTGAGCGCAATCCGTTGCTTGAAAAAAGTGACGGCGAGCCCGGCGAAAGCAGTGCATCCGACACACAAAATGCCACTGACCAGACGCCGGACAGCGCCAACGGCACTGCTGAAGGGGCAGACGAGCCGAATGCGGGCGACTGGATGCAGAACGACCTCGAAACCGGGTCGGAAGCCATCGCGTCGCGCATGGACACTGACCTTGGCAATGTGTTTCCCGATGAACCCGGTGTCCCGGCCTCTCCCGATCCGGCGCAGCTTAAGACCGGTGACAGCTATAAGAATGCATCGAGCAGCGCAGCTTCCGAGGACTATAATCTTGAAGCCTTTGTCGCCGACGAGGCCTCTCTTGGAACTTCGCTTGAAGAACAGATGAATCTCGCGCTCAGCGACGAGGCTGACAAATTGATTGCCGGCCATCTGATCAATTCGCTGGACGAGAACGGCTATCTCTATCTGGACCTGAATGATACGGCAGACCAGCTGGGCGTTGATCTGACCCGTGTCGAGACGGTTCTCGGTGTCTTGCAGACATTCGAGCCCGCCGGCGTTTTTGCGCGCAATCTGGCCGAATGCCTCAAACTGCAGCTGATCGACAAGAATCGGTTCGACCCCGCGATGGAAGCTCTGATCGACAACATCGAGCTGCTTGCAAAGCGGGACCTGCAGACCCTGCGCAAGATCTGCGGCGTCGACGACGAGGATCTGATCGAAATGATCGCCGAAATCCGCGCCCTCGACCCCAAGCCGGGCAGTGCCTTCGGCTCCGCACTGGTGCAGCCGGTGGTGCCGGATGTCTTCGTACGCCCGGCCAATGACGGCACCTGGGCCGTTGAGCTGAACTCGGATACGTTGCCCAAGGTGCTGGTAAACCAGACCTACTTTGCGACGGTGATCAAGACGGCGCGCAACGAGACCGAGAAGGAATATCTGACCGACTCGCTTCAGACGGCGAATTGGCTTGCCAAGAGCCTGGATCAGCGCGCCAAGACCATTCTCAAGGTATCGACCGAGATTGTGCGCCAGCAGGACGGATTCTTGACCTACGGCATCGAACATCTTCGTCCGCTGAACCTGAAGACGGTGGCGGAAGCCATAAGCATGCACGAATCGACGGTGAGCCGGGTCACGTCCAACAAGTTCATGGCTACGCCGCGCGGCATCTTCGAACTGAAGTATTTCTTTTCCTCTGCCATCTCCGGAACGGGCGACGGCGACAGCCACTCGGCCGAATCCGTTCGCCATCGCATCAAGACGATGATCGACGCGGAAGACCCCAAAGCGATCCTGTCCGATGACACGATTGTCAAAACTCTCAAGGGGGATGGAGTCGACATCGCTCGCCGGACCGTTGCCAAGTATCGCGAGGCCATGAAAATCGGCTCATCGGTGCAGCGAAGGCGCGAGAAAAACGCGAAACTTTAGACAAGGCAGTGCTTCGCGTGCCGAATCCGGGTTGCCGCCGGAACGCCCGGAAATTCAGCGCAAGTTCGATTTTGTTTCGCAGCGTCCGCGTAAATAAAATCTTGGATATACGCTATTCTAACGCAGTCGACGCGCACCTATTTATTTACAATTGACACTTTGCGTTAGCGCAATTATAGCACCGCCCTCATGACGTAATGAGGGGATGGCGCTTGGGCGCTGACTGGTCCATTGTGGACGTGAGACGTTTCGCGTCTCGGCATCGGCAGCTGCCGATGAACTAACGGCCAACAGAAAAAGAAGAGGTCCCCATGGCTTTGCGGATTTCGGGTAAAAATGTGGATGTGGGCGATGCATTGCGCGAGCACATCACAGACCGGATTGAGGATGCCCTGTCGAAGTATTTCACGGGTGGATTCACTGGCCACGTTACGCTCAGCAGGGAGGGCACCGGCTTCAAGTCGGAGTGCAGTCTGCATCTGGACACGGGAATCGTGCTACAGGTGTCAGCACAGGATCAGGATCCGCGTAACAGTTTCGATGTTGCCGCGGACAAGATCGAGAAGAGATTGCGCCGCTACAAGCGGAAGCTCAAGGACCATCACAGCCACAATGGCAATGGTCGTGAAGCGTTTGAAGCAGCGTCGTACGTCCTGGCCTCGACCGAGGACGACGAGGAGCTGCCCGCGGATTTCAACCCGCTCGTGATTGCCGAAACATCGGCAAAAGTGAAGACGATGACGGTTGGCATGGCGGTGATGGAACTGGATTTGACCGAAGCACCGGTCGTCATGTTCAAAAATGCGGCAAACGGTGGCGTAAACGTTGTTTACCGCAGGCCGGATGGCAATATAGGGTGGATCGACCCTGCACTGGTGGCTGGTGAAGCTGCCGAATAGATGATGCGGACGAAGCTGGCCTTTCAACACAGGCCAGCTTCTAAGACTTGTAGGCGAACTTATGGATCTTAGTGATCTTCTGGGTAAAGACGCGGTGATTGCCGGGCTGAAGGCCAAAAGCAAGAAACAGGCAATTCAGGAACTGTCTTCCCGCGCAGCCGAGTTGACCGGGCTTTCCGAGCGCGAGATATTCGACACGCTGCTGCAGCGCGAACGTCTGGGTTCGACCGGTGTCGGCCACGGCATAGCCATTCCTCACGGAAAGCTGACGCGCCTTGACCGTTTGGTGGGGCTTTTTGCGAAACTGGAAAAGCCGGTTGATTTTGACTCGCTTGATGACGAGCCCGTCGATCTGGTTTTCCTGCTGCTCGCGCCGGAAGGTGCTGGAGCGGATCACCTCAAAGCCCTTGCGAGAATTGCGCGCCAGCTGCGCGACGGCTCGGTCACGCAAGGCGTGCGTGCGTCTTCGGACGCTGCCGAGATCTACGACTTTCTTGTCCAGCCGATCGCGTCGTCGAACGCGGCCTAATCGATTAGACCATGTTGCTTGAATGAAAAAGTCCGGCGTGAGCCGGACTTTTTTGGTTTCAGACCTCTGCGGGCTCCGGATCGCCCTGCACGATGCCGGGCTGTACCACGGTCTGGACAGATCCCTTCGACAGGGCGGCCAGATGAAGCTCGGCCAGCTCCGGCGGCGGCGCGGTCTCTTCCGGAATGCGCCACAGCGTCGACTGGATCCCGAGTCTGCCGAGGGTTTTTGTTGAGGTTGAGACCGCAATAGCGATTGCGAGCAAGGGGCCGACCGCAATGGGCAGGATCGGCCAGACCAGCTCGATGGGCTGAAACGAGAACCATGTGAAGGCCATGATGCCGAACAGAGTCTGCGGCCAGAGCTTGGACATCGCCAGCGTCAGGGGAAGGCGCGCAACGCCGCGCGCCTGTGCTCCCCAGCCGATCGCTTTGCCGGTGGCAAGACCGCCCATGAACATCGTGTGGGCAACGGCCATGATCGGTGCAAGCATCGCCGAGTAAACGATTTCGGACACAAAACTGATCAGGATGCGGATTGGCCCGCCGAACGCCTTTCTGAGGTCCCGCCGCGCAAGCACGTCGATGACGGTGGCTATTTTTGGCGCGAACACCATGCTGAGCACGGTGAAGAACATGAAGACGCCCGTGTCAGCCCGATAGGGCGCGTAGTCGGTCGTCATGCCAAGCACTGCGGCACCAACCATGAAGCCGATCCAGGCTGGCGATCCGAGGAACATCAGGATGGCGAGGACCAGCTGCGCACGGCTGACGGGTTTCAGTCCTTTCATGCCGAGAAGGCGACGATACTGAAGATTGCCCTGACACCAGCGCAGATCCCGGCGGATGAACTCCAGCAAATGCGGAGGGTTGTCCTCGTAGCTGCCGGTTTCCAGCGGAAGGACGCGGCACTCGTAGCCGGCCCGGCGCATGAGAACTGCCTCGACCTGGTCATGTGACAGGATCGTTCCGGCGAGCGGGCCCTTGCCGGGCAGAACAGGCAGACGGCAATGTTCCTTGAACGGTTTCAAGCGCAGGAGTGCGTTGTGGCCCCAGTAAGGGCCGCAATCGCCCTGCCACCAGGCGCTGCCGATCGTGTAGGAGCGCATGCCGAGACGCATCCCGAACTGGAACACGCGGGCAAAGGCGCTGTCCGTCGGAAGACCGACAACAAGGCTCTGCAGGATACCGACATTCGGGTTGGCTTCCATGCGGCGGACAAGCGTCGCTATGGCTTCAGCGGACATGTAGCTGTCGGCGTCGAGCACGAGCGCGAAATCGTGTTGGTCGCCCCAGCGATCGCAAAAATCTTCGATATTGCCGGCCTTGTAGCCCGTGTTGACGGACCGGCGGCGGTAGACGACGCCCATTTGCCCCTGAAATCTCTGGGACAGCCGCGCCGCCATTTCCTGTTCCTGAAGCGCGATCGCGTCCTGGGACGTGTCGCTGAGAACAAACAATTTGAAATGAGAGGCGTAGCCCGACCGGATCAGGTTGGAGACCATTGCGCTGAGATTTTTCTCTAGGACGTCGACATCCTCGTCGCGGACGCAGGACAGAAGCGCTGTCGAACTCGCCAATGCCGCATTCGCGTTGCCGGTTTCAATCGGACAAACCGCTTTCACCGGGTCCTTCGAAAGACGCATGACGAGCAGGCCGATGACGGCGTTCCAGAAGCCGATGATCGTCCAGGGAAGCGTCACCATGAAGCAGACCAGAATGAACAGGTCGAGGGGCGTCAGACCACCGGGCGACAGGGTCACCGCCATCAGGGCGGTCAGCCCGAAAAAGCTGATCGCAAGCAGGGAGGAGAAGACCAGCCGCCGGACAGTCATTGCACGCGCTGATATGACTGAATGGGAGGTGTCAGAGACTCGAAACATTTTTGTGACTTCCAATCCGGGCAATCGTGGCGATAGTGCGCATGTCAAAGTGGCCTGATATTGACACTGGCTAAGTGAATAAGCGGAACGTTACGGGAATGACGGACAAAGGAGTGGTGACGCGCGGCACAGCGGAAGCGCAGGCCTTGTGGTACACCAGAAGAATGCGATGCGAAATCAAGCCGGCTGCGGCAAACTGGCCGCAGTCTGGAGAGGTGCTTGTGGACGCGCTTTTTTCCGGGGTCAGCCGCGGCACCGAAGGTCTTGTTTTTCGGGGTGAGGTTCCGAAAAGTGAATGGCAGCGCATGCGGGCGCCGTTCCAGTCCGGCGACTTTCCGTTCCCCGTCAAATACGGATACGCCAGCATCGGCAAGGTGCGCGAGGGCGACCCGGACCTCGTTGGTCAAATCGTATTTTCGCTCTACCCGCATCAAAGTGCTTTCACTCTCCCGACCGATGCCTGTGTGCCGGTTCCTGATGGTGTTTCGCCAGAACGTGCTGTTCTTGCTGCGAATATGGAAACAGCGCTTAACGCTATATGGGACGGAAAACCATCACCTGGGGATCACATCTGCGTGGTCGGTGGCGGTGTTGTCGGTCTCCTGACGGCTTACGTTGCCGGACAATTGCCTGGATCAATCGTGACCGTCATCGATACAAACCCTGAGCGTGCAAAAACTGCGCGTGCACTCGGACTTAATTTTGCACTGCCGCAAAACGCGCCGGAAAACCAGGATCTCGTGTTCCATGCCAGTGCGAGCGCAGCAGGGCTTTCCACGGCACTGGAGTGCGCCGGAGATGGCACCTCCATTGTCGAGTTGAGCTGGTACGGCACTGAAAATATTGCCGTTCCGCTTGGTGCCGACTTTCATTGCCGGCGTCTGAAGCTGGTGTCCAGCCAGGTCGGGACCATCCCGTCTGAGCGTCAGGCCCGCTGGACGTATCGGCGCCGCCTCGAGACGGCACTGACGCTTCTGAAAGACCCCGTTCTGGACACGCTCATCACCCACAAGGTTTCGTTCACGGCCTTGCCGGACCGGCTTCCCGATTTGTTGAACAAGGCGTCAGATGTGCTGATGGCCCTGGTCGTCTATGACGACGAACCCTGCTAGAAAGTCCCGCGGAATTTTTCCGATACCGTTTCAACCGCAGTTTCAGGAACCAGCAAATGTTTGCAGTAGAAGTTCGCGACCATGTCATGATTGCCCATTCCTTCAGGGGAGAGCTTTTCGGTCCGGCGCAGGCCCTGCACGGCGCAACCTTTGTCATCGACGCAGCCTTTCTGTCCGAAGCGCTCGATGAAAACGGTGTGGTCATCGATATCGGACGGGCTCACGACGCTCTGAAAGAGGTCTTGGAGCCGCTGAACTACAAGAACCTCGACGACGTTCCTGAGTTTGCGGGCGTCAATACGACAACGGAATTCCTCACCAAACACATTCACGATCATCTTGCCAAAGCAGCGCGCGAAGACCAGCTTGGCCGGCCCGGCAGCGAACTGAGCGCCGTGCGGGTGACCATTTCCGAATCTCACGTCGCCCGGGCCTGGTACGAGGCCAAGATCTGAAATCGCATGAAAACGCTGTACTTCGCTTACCCCGGAGAGCTGGACACGCCCACAGGCGGCTACGGCTACGACAGGGAGATTATCGCTGGCCTCAAGGAAATTGGCTGGCAGGTGGAGCTGGTCCCTCTCGGCGACGGATTTCCCTTTCCGGCTGACGAAACACGCACGCAGGCGCAGGCCGCGCTCGAACGCCTCCCGGACGGTGCACTGCTTATCGTCGACGGACTTGCATTCGGCGTCTTGCCGGATGCAGCCGTGGCCGTATCCGGCCGGCTCAACCTCCATGCGCTCGTGCATCATCCGCTGTGCCGGGAAACGGGCGTGTCGGAAGCACAGGCGGCAAGTCTTCTCGAAAACGAGCGGCAAGCGCTCGCCCATACACGGCATATCATCGTCACCAGCCATGCCACGGCCGCGCAGGTTGTGGACCTCTTTGGAGTTGACGACGACAGGATCTCGGTTGTTCTGCCCGGAACCGCGAAACAGGAATTCGCAGAACGTGCACCCTCCGGTATCTTGCGGCTGCTCTCGGTCGGCACCGTTGTCAGGCGCAAAGGGTACGATCTTCTGTTTTCCGCGCTTGGCGAACTCAGGGAAAACGAATGGCATCTCGAGATTGTCGGCGGCCTTGTTGCAGACCCGCGCTATCATTCTGAACTTCTGGAACAGCTGTCTGAGCTTGGGCTCACCGAGAGAGTCACGTTCAACGGAGCAATCGCTCCTGATGATCTTTCCGGATTTTACCGCGAGGCGGACGTCTTCGTTCTGGCAAGCCGGTACGAGGGATATGGAATGGCCTATACGGAGGCGCTGGCGCACGGACTGCCCGTGATCGGAAGCGGTGGCGGTGCGGTCGCGGACACGCTTCCCGAAGGTGCGGCGATCTATTGCGGAACGGAAGATACGGAAAAACTCCGGAGCGCACTCAACCTGCTCATGACCGACGAGCACAAGCGCCTTGATATGGCTAAAGCGGCGAGGGCCGCGGCAGCAGACCTGCCGGACTGGAAGGACGCGGCGGCCAAGTTTGCAGCTGCCTTGAACAGGATTGAGCAATGAGCGGGTTTTCTTCTGATTGGCTCGCATTGAGAGAGCCGCTGGATCTTGCAGCAAGAGACCGAACCGTCGAGGCCGCGTTTCTGGAGCGTGTTCCCCCCGTCGCGCCCAGGATGCTCGACCTTGCGAGCGGGGCCGGATCAACAGTTGCCGCCCTGAGAGACCGCCTTCCCGAAGACGCGCGCTGGCTCCTCACGGACTATGATCCCGGTCTGCTCGAAGTGGCAACGTCACGCTGGAGCACGAGCGGCTCTGGGGATCTTGCGACGCTCGGGATCGATCTCGCGAGCGATGTTGAGGCGCTGCCATTTTCCGAAGTCGACGCGATCAGCACGTCCGCCTTTCTCGATCTTGTCTCAGAGCCGTTTCTTCAGCGGTTGGTGACATGCGTGGTCGAGGCCGGCAAACCGTTCCTCGCCAGTTTGACCTATGACGGGCGCATCGATTTTGAGCCGGCAGCCGTTTTGGACGAGACCATGCAGGACGCCCTGAACGCCGACCAGCTCTTGGACAAGGGGTTCGGCAATGCCCTTGGTCCGGGCGCTGCCGCGCGCGCCATCGATCTGTTTCTGTCAACCGGTTACCAGGTGGTGCAGGGTCAGTCCGATTGGCAAGTTGGACCCTCCTCCACCGGCTTCCTGGAAGAGTTCCTGTCGGGCTGGAGCCGCGTCGGTGCGAAACACGGGGCAACGAACGAAGAGGTCGAGGCCTGGCGCAGGGGGCATCTCAATCAGGCGCGGTCCGGCAGTTTCCGCTGCACAATCGGACATATCGATTTCGCGGCTTTCCCGTCTTGAAGTGTTGGATTTGCTGAAGCTGTCGAAATCATTCAAATAAAGCACTTAAAATTAATACAAAAATAAGTATAAGTGCATCGTTTCGCACAAATTGAGCGTAAATTGCGCAAAATGCCCGATAAATACTGGGCTTCTACATTTCTCTAAAGCGCATGCTAAGAAATTTCCGGTAGTCCAAGTCTTAAAGAGCACGTCATGTGTGCAATCGACAAAGGCAATCAGGGAAAGAGGTTCCGCTCTGAAGGCTCCGTAGAGAGCTGCAAAAAGGGCTGGGTCTCGGGGCATCTGCGTGATGGATCAGCGCTTAGAAACTTCAAACAGGGCGATTTACGTTGACCTTGACGGAACGTTGCTTCGCACCGACCTGCTTTGGGAAAGCCTGTTTCAGGCATTGCGCCGCAACCCACTGATCGTGTTTTCGCTGTTCGGCTGGGTCCTGAGAGGTATCGCCTTCACCAAGGCCAGACTGGCCGAAACAGCCGAAATCGACGTGACTGTGCTCCCCTATCGGCCGGAAGTCGTGTCAGAGCTTGAAGGACAGAAGGCGCTCGGACGTCGGCTGGTGCTGGCGACCGGATCCAACGAGAAACTCGCACACGCCGTGGCGGAGCATCTTGGCCTGTTCGATGCCGTGCTCGCGTCCGATGAAAACACCAACCTGACCTCGGGCCGCAAACTGGCGCGCATTGAAGCCGAAGCAGGCGATCTGGGGTTTGAATATTTCGGCAATTCGCATCATGACGTCTGTCTGTTCGAGGCTGCGTCCGAAGCCGTCGTCGTTGCTCCGGACAGGGCGGCGGACCGGTGGCAGAAACAGTCGGGTGCCAGTCGCATCGACGCGGGCGGAAGTCAGGCAAAGGCGGCGCTGAAGGCAATGCGTCCGCACCAGTGGCTGAAAAACACGCTCATCTTCGTCCCTGCCGTCATGGCGCATGAGATCTTCATAGGCTCCGTGTTTTTGAGTGCGGTTCTGGCCTTTGTCGCCTTCTCGCTGTCGGCATCGGCGATCTACATTCTCAACGATCTGCTGGACCTGGAAGCCGACCGCAATCACAAGACCAAGTGGAAACGCCCTTTTGCGAGCGGGGAGCTCAGTATCCCGAATGGCCTGGCTCTGGCATTCGGCTCGATCGTGGCGGCGTTCCTGATTTCAACGGCTCTGCCCATCGGGTTTGCCGGTATCCTGGCGCTCTATCTTGTCATCACGACAGCCTACTCGTTTTCGGTCAAGCGCATGCTGTTGCTCGATGTGTTTGTGCTGGCGGGGCTTTACACGATCCGGGTTTTGGCGGGCGGTGTTGCCGCGAGCATTGAATATTCCTTCTGGCTGCTTGCCTTTTCGGTGTTCTTCTTCCTCTCACTCGCACTGGTCAAGCGGTTCACCGAATTGCAGCAGGTTGGTGAAACCGCATCGAGAGAGGTTACCGGACGCGGCTACAGGCACGTTGATCTCGAAACGATTTCGCAGGCCGGCATGACCTCGGGGTTCGCGGCCGTTCTCGTGCTCGCGCTTTATATTCAAAGTCCCGCGATTGAGCGCGCCTATTCCATACCGCAAATGATCTGGCTGCTGTGCCCCTTGATCCTCTACATCATCATGAGGATCTGGATCCTGGCCCGGCGCGACGAGATGCACGAAGACCCGATCGTCTTCATCCTGAAGGACTGGCGCAGTCAGTTGATGATCGGCTGCGGTGCGCTCCTGTTTCTCATTGCCGCCATGTGGTGAGCCAGATGACCGCACATGTTGAAAGCTGGGGTGGCCTCAGCGTCGAAACCTCGGAAGTGGTAAAGCCCGAAGCCTTCCTGGCCGGTGACAGAGCACGCGGCAGCGCGCTTCCCTACGGCAACGGGCGCAGCTACGGCGACAGTTGCCTGAACGCTTCCGGAACCGCAATCGCAACGCGGGATGCCGGGAAGATCATTTCATTCGATGACAAGACGGGCCTCTTGGAGGCGGAGGCGGGGCTGCTGCTGTCCGACCTCATTGACGCGGTTGCACCCGCGGGTTGGTTCCCCGCCGTTTTGCCGGGAACGCAATTCGTCACTCTTGGCGGTGCCATTGCAAACGACATCCACGGGAAAAATCATCATCGCCGGGGCACCTTCGGCTGCCATGTCACGGAAATTCACCTGGACCGGACGGACAGGGGATCGCTCGTCATCACACCGGGAGACGGGACCGGTCTTTTTGAAGCGACGGTCGGCGGTCTCGGCCTGACCGGCCTGATCCGCAGGGCGAAAGTGCAGCTGATGCGCATTGGAGCTTCTTCGATCAGGCAGGAGACAACGCGTTTCAATGATCTTGAAGCATATTTTGGGCTCGCACGGGACGCAGACGAAAAACACGAATATGCCGTGGCGTGGCTCGACTCACTCAGCAAGGGAAACCGGTTTGGACGCGGGCACCTGATTGCAGGCGACCATGAAACGGAAGGTGGACATCCGACCGCTTCCGATGCGTCTCCACTTTCGGTCCCCTTCACCCCGCCAGTCAGCCCGCTACAGGGTCCATTCCTGCGTCTTTTCAATGAAACCTATTTTCGCAGCGCGCCGGCGGGTGTTTCGGCGAAGACGGTCGCGCATGAGAAGTTCTTCTTTCCGCTGGACCGGATTGGCAGATGGAATCGTCTCTACGGCCCACGTGGTCTCCATCAGCACCAGAGCGTGATTCCGGAGAAAACCGGCTTCGAGACGGTGAAGAAACTTCTGGAATGCACGCAGGCAACCGGGCACGGCTCGTTCCTGACGGTTCTGAAGCGTTTCGGATCGGTTCGAAGCCCAGGTTTCATGAGTTTCCCGCGTGCCGGTTACACGCTGACGCTGGACTTCCCCGACAAAGGGACGGCGACGCTTGGGCTTCTGGAAAAGCTGGATGAGATCACCCTGACGGCAGGCGGTGCCGTGAATCCCTATAAGGACCGGCGCATGTCCTCCGCCACCTTCAAGGCCTCGTTTCCGGAGTGGCAAAAGCTTGAGGCGATGCGTGATCCGGCACTGCTTTCGGATTTCTGGCGCAGAGCCGCCTTGAGTTAGGGAGATAACAGCACGGTAGAATGGCAAACAATAAAACATCCATCAATAAAGTAACGTTCTGTTATTCATAAGCAGATCGTTAAGCAGAAAGAGTTTCGAGTTAATCCAATCTAATGAAATTGGATAGATATTCGAGTTGATACAAAAAGTGTGCGCGGAGAAAATCCTGCATGAATACCTACCTGCCCTTTATTCTGTTTACGGTTCTGACAAATGCAGCAGCGCAGATCATGTTGAAGTACGGCATGACGCAGATTGGTGATTTCAGCGCGCTGCACAGCAATCTGATCGTCAAGCTTCTGCAGGTCGTCTTCACGCCATTCGTGTTCCTCGGATTGTGCACCTTCGTGATTTCGATGGCGTCGCATCTTTATGTCCTTTCCAAGGTCGAGCTCTCCTACGCCTATCCGTTCCTTTCGCTCGCTTACGTCGTTGTTGCCGTCTACGCCTATTTCATTTTCCAGGAAGACCTGAATGCAATGCGCGTTTTCGGTATCGCGTTCATCTGCGTCGGGACGGTTTTCATCGCGCAGGGCGGTTCGAAACAGGATGCAGTGGCGGCGCAGGCCAAGGTTCAAACAGCTTCTCTTGAGGAGACTTCGAAGTGAAACACATCCTCTTTGGTGGCGACGGGTTCGTCGGCCGGCAGCTTGCCAAACGCCTCTCGGAAGAAGGCGAAGAGGTGATCGTTGCCGACATTGCGGACATGAACAGGCACGTTTATGCCAAGGCAAATTTCGTCAACTGCGATTTAACGGACCCGGATGCGGTCGCAGCGGTGCCGATCGCGAACGGAGACATGGTCTATAACCTGTCAGCGAAGATGCTGTCGCCCATCCAGGTGCGCGCCAAGCGGCACGATTTCTTCTATCCGGTCAATTACAACGGCACGAAAAACATCATCGAAGCAATGGATCGCGCCGGAGCCTCCAGGCTTGTGCACTACACGACCGACATGGTCTACGGGCACACAGTTACGTATCCGATGACGGAAGATCATCCGGTCTCACCCCTTGGTGAATATGGCCAGTCGAAGCTCGACACGGAAACCCTTTCACAGGAGTGGCGGCAGCGCGGTATGGATATCACGCTCTTCAGGCCGCGCCTGATTATCGGACCGGGCCGGCTGGGGATCCTCACCAAACTCTTCAAGCTGATTGACCTGAATTTGCCGGTTCCGATGATCGGCTCGGGCAAGAACCCCTATCAGTTCATTTCCGTCTATGACTGTGCCGATGCGGCTTACAAGGCCTGGAAGGCCGGTGTTCCGAACGAAGCCTATAATCTCGGGTCGATCGACCCGCCACCGGTCAGAAAGCTCCTCGGGGATCTGGTCAGGCATGCGAACTCGAAGTCGATCCTCGTGCCGACCTGGGGATTTGCGGTCAAGCGGACGCTCGACATGCTCGATGCCCTGAACATGCCGATCATGGATCCGGAGCAATACCTGATTGCTGATGAAATGTGTGTCCTCGACGTCTCCAAAGGCGAGCGCCAGTTGGGTTGGGTTCCGGCCTATCGCGACGAGGACATGCTGATTGCCGCCTATGACGAATACCGGGCACAAAAAGAGAGCGGTGCGGGCATCAGCCAGAGCACAGCGCAGCCGGCAGAATAGGAATTCCTGATGATGCAGAACACCGCACTTCGTGACGACTTCGAGCAATCCGGCGCCGACATGCCGGAAAACGGAAAGCCGGACCTGATCACGGTTGAAGAGGCCAAGGCGCTTGACGCCAAAACGATGGCAGATCTCTTCAAGGAGCATATCAACCCGGGCCAGTTCCATTTCATGAAGCTGCTTGGCTTTCACAAGGTCAAGATCGAGACCGCTGAGGGCATGCACTACACCGATCAGAACGGCCGGAAGATTTTGGATTTCTTTGGCGGGTTCGGGTCACTCGCACACGGTCACAACCATCCACGCGTGATTGCGGCGCGGCAGAAGTTCCAGGACGAAGGCCGGCACGAGATTGCCATTGCCTTCCTGTCGCAATACGCCACTGCGCTTGCCAAGAACCTGGCTGCCTGTTCACCTGGTGAACTGGACATGGTTTTCCTCGGCTCGTCTGGGTCCGAAGCCATGGAAGCGGCGGTCAAGGTGGCCGAACGGGCGTCCGGCAGGAAGAACTGCAAGATCGTGCATGCGGGCAATTCCTTTCACGGCAAGACCAAAGGCGTCTTGTCGATCACGGATTCGGATCTTTACCAGGGCGACTTCAAGCTCGTCGACAATCACATCAAAGTGCCGTTCGGCGATCTGGAAGCGCTGACGCAAGTCATTGAAGCGGATCCGGACATTGGCGTTGTCGTTCTGGAAACGATCCAGGGGGGAGGCGGCATCATCTCCGCTCCGGAAAGCTACTGGAAAGGTGTCCGTGCGCTTTGCGACAAGCACAACGTCCTTTGGGTCGCAGACGAAGTCCAGTGCGGGTACGGCCGGACCGGAAAATTTTACGCCTTTGAACACTATGGTGTCATCCCGGATGTCACTGCACTGGCGAAGTCGCTGGGCGCGGGCAAGGCCGCCGTCGGCGCGATGATTGCGAAGCGTGATGTCTATATGAAAGCCTACGGATCTCCCAAAACCGCCATGATCCACGCCCAGGCAACGTTCGGTGGCATTGGCGAGGCAAGCATCACCGCCATTGAGGGGCTGAATGTGCTCTACGATGAGGATCTCATCGAAAATGCCGCACGTGTTGGTGCACATCTGATTGCCAGGCTGAAACAGCTTCAGGAGAAGTACCCGAAGATTATCAAGGATGTGCGTGGTGAGGGGCTGATGGTCGGCCTCGAATTCCAGGACTTCTCGAAGACCATGCCGGTCGTGCTGCGTCCGATGCTGTCCCTGCTGGACGAAAAGCTTAAAGGGTCGTTGTCCGGCTTCATCGGTGCGCAGATGCTGCGCGACTACGATATCCTGGTTGCGTTCACGGAGTACAATCGCAACGTGATCCGCCTGGAGCCGCCGCTGGTCTGCACCACGGAAAATGTCGACACGTTCTGCGATGCGCTCGATGATCTTCTGTCCAAGGGAATTGTCAGCATTGTCAACGGCTTCATCAAGTCGCAAGCGGCATAGCCGGGATCAATCAGGACAAGAGTTTGAAATGCAAACCCGCTCCTTTGTGAGCGGGTTTTTGCTGACCGTTCGAAGCGTTGCCAATACCTATCGAAGGACCTTTTGTGACCGACGGAAGGGTCTCACACAGAGACGGAACGAACGTCGAAACAACGCATCTGGAGGCGAAACTGCCTTATGGGTCATCGATTGTGAGCATTCACGAAACGGCTAAGTTTGTTGTGGGATCTGCGCAACCGTTTGATCAGCGTCGTTTTTATCCCAATGGGGTTCAACGGCAGGAGAGAGCGAGTGGCAGCGTTTATAACGGTTCAGCTGCAATTGAGAAACAGAACAGCAAATTGGACGAGATTGTGTTTGGCGCAGCTTTTTCGCAGTATGCGTCTGCAATTCTTTATTAAGTTATTGATTTCATTATATTTTGATTTCAAGTGCACTCTTTACGTTGTGTTAAGGTTGTGTTAACTTTACCTTAGGGCATAACCCTAAATTCGAGAAAGCTCTGATCAATGAGCTCGCAATTATCACATTTTGGGCAAATTTCATTTCGGTAGGAGTGAACAAATGAAAATTCTTGGAATGGCAATGGCGGTAGCCGCATTAGCGGCGTTACCGCTTGCGACTGTTGGAACGGCAAATGCGATGCCTGTTCCGGGCGTGGTCACTGGTAGCTTTGCAGAAGGTGGTCCAAATGCGCCAAACGACTTGGCACCGTTAGGAACGCCACTTTATACCGATTTCAGCAACTCGGGTTCGAGCCCGAACTTTCTTTGGCAGCTTGGCGGAAAAACTGCGACCATCTTTGGTGTTGTGAAATCGGAAGGCAAGCCTACCGAGAACTTCAAAGACGGTTGGACAATGACCGTAGAGAAGGTAACGGAGATTGTGTTCAGCTGGCGTCCTCAAGACGTGAACGACAACGGCTTCAAAGGAACCTTCTTTTCTGCAGATTTCGGTAACTTCGTTTTCGGAAATGCCCCTGGTTCTGAGTTGATTGGTACACTTTACCCAGGTACGGAATACTCCTTTATCGTTGACCCGACGACGAAAAGCAAAAAAGAGCAGTTCGGCGATTGGGAAATCACCGGTACGGTTGTCCCGCTTCCCGCTGGCGGTATCCTTCTGCTGACCGCCCTCGGTGGTCTTGCAGCGTTCCGCGCCCGCAAGAAAGCCTGAATACAGCGCTCTAAGCATATGCTTGAGAATTGAAAACGCCGCCCGCTTGGGCGGCGTTTTTGTATACTGATCTTCCTGAGAATTTCCGTCAGCGTTGTGAGCGACCGTCCTCGGCAGAGAGCGAAAACACCGGCTTCCAAATTTCCATCAGAACCACCAGCAGAGGCAGCATGTAGGGCAGGTAGATCCGGTCGTCCGGGAGCGGGAAGGTAACAAATTTTCCTCCGATGCAGAGCGTGATCGCAACGACCGCGATCCATTGTCCCTTGGTGACGTTTGCACCAGCGCGCAGCAGGAGTCCGAAGCCGAGAAGAAAGATCGCAAGCACCATCAGCCAGTTGAAGGCCTGCACGGTTCGGGCGAGATTGACAACAAGCGCCTTGATGTAAAGAACCGCGCTGAAGGCCGGGTCGAAGCCACGCATGTCGTCCTGGTATTCCACGTTCGAGAAGTAGAAATGCGGCCACCAGCCCGGGTGATCCGCGGAACTCGTGATCGGGAAATACAGCACAAGGGCCCCGGCAAAGAGGGCGAGATAGACCAGTCTGTCCTTGCTGACGGCAAGTGCGGCAAGCAGCAGGGCAAAGAAGAACAGAAGTCCGTCAGGCCTGACCAGAAACATCATGTACAGGAAGGGTGCGGCATAGAGTGGCCGCTCACGGCAGACGAAATAGAGCGCTGGCAGCGCGAAGGCTGCCATCATGAGATCCGGAGTCGCCTCGCGCGCCGAGAATGTATATCCGATCAGGACCGCGGCCGGCCCTATGATCATGAGCCCTTGAACGAAGTTTTGCCGGGCGCTCCAGAAGAGAATGAACAGCCCGATCAGCGCCGCCGAAGCCGTTGAAATGATCGTCGTCGCATGCACGCGGCTCGTCACGTTTCCGAGCTGCTTGATGGCTTCGATGTAGCCGACCTTGACCCGGAACATCGGAAACAGCGAAACAAAATGCTCCGGCTGCTCATACTGGTTGACGCGATAGGGGATGCTGGCCGTGACCTTGTAGAACTGCAGCTCTGATGCGGCTTCCTTGACTTCGCCATAGGCCAGCTTGTGAATGTCGTCCGCGCTTTCCAGCTGATCCTCGGCGGCGATGCCGACATAGGCCAGAATGTCCCAGTTATAAACCGGGTTGAAATAGGCAAGGGCCAGCGTACCCAGCACAATCAGGGAAAAGACGCTGACCGAGAAGGCGTTGACAACCTCCTTCGACAGCAGTTTTTGAGAAGCATGGAGGATCGTTTGAAAGCGATCGCCAAAGGTGTTCGTCAAGGACATGGTTCTTATGCGTCTTTCCGGTTGGTTGTTCGCTTGATGCCCGTCCCCTGTCGCGACACCACGAGATAAAATCCAATTGCTGGCTTCGTGACACCGGACAACAACCCAAGGTGGGGCCTTCAGTTGAGCGTAACCGCTTCAACCTAATATCGCCTTAATCGGCCTTGCTGCAGCTGATGGGCGTTGCCTTCGTCCTGGCTCATGTTGCCCTGAGCCCGCGGATCCGGTCTCTGACGTTGCTCAAAACGGGCTCGTATTCGGACTTCGGGACGGTCTTTAGAATGATCAGAGCGCCCAGATATACAATGGCAGCAGCGCTCACGGCGATCACAAGACCGGCAATTCCGCTAAGTTTGGAGAGAACGAGCGTGGCCGCGGCTGCACAAAGCAAAGCGGAAAAGATGCTTTTGAACAACGCAAGAACCGGGATCTGCAGGTTGAGAACGCGTTGGCAATAAACGCCGAGGATCACGAGAAGCAGAACGCTTGCGGCCGCACGTGCATAAGCAGCCCCGATTTGTCCGAAGCCAGGCACAACAAGCAGAAGCGCAACTGTCGTGATGGCGCACCAGGCAATCGTCATGCGCAACTCGTCGGCGCTCCGGTCCTTTGCAAGAATGGCGCGGGAAATGACCGAAGAAAGCGCACTGGCAACCGAGAAACCAAGCAGGATCACAGCGGGCCAAACCGCTGGTTGGAAGTCTTCTCCAAAGACGAGCGGAATGAGCTCCGGCGCAATCGAGGCACCGCCGATCGCGATCGGTGAAATCACGATCGTGAGCCAGCGGATCGTACCCTCGAAAGCGGCGGCGACGGCCTCGTCATCCTTCTGGTCGTGAAGCACGCCCAAGCGCGGAATAACGAAGGCCAGACTGAAGATCGCGAATTGCGCCACCATGCCTGACATGGTGAGCCCGATTGAATAGTAACCGACCTGGGTGAACGTGAAGAAGAACCCGATGACCGCAAGTTCAATGCGCGCGCCGAAGAGTGCGAAAATGCTTCCCGAGTACCAATTGTTGCGCGCATAAACCGCGACGTCTTTGGGCAGTTTGCGATCCGGAGGAGGGGAGCTGCCGATATACCGCCTGATATCGAGTGCTTGTGGCAAATGACGCGTTGCGTGTCCCAGGATTGCGCCAACCGGGCCAAGCATAAAAGCGCCTGCAAACACGAGTACCGGTTGGACAAGGCATCCGATCAGGGTCATCGAAGCCGCCCGGTCAAACTGTCCCAGACCCTGGGCGGCGCCAATGGCCATGGAGGCGTAGGCGTAGCTGAGGAACAGAACGGTGGTCGCGATCCAGACCATCGATCCCGGAGCGTTGTCCTGGCTTTGCTGCCAGAGAGCGTAAAGCACAATGCCGCCCGCCATCAGCCCGGTTGTCAGGACAAAACGCCTGAGAAGGCTTCGAAACAGCGGGCTCCGACGATCCTGCGCATCGGTATCGCGGGCAATGAAACGCAACGTAGCCTGCGGCATGCCGAAATCGGAAACCACGGTTGCGACCGACATGAACCAGAGGGCATAGGCGACAATGCCCGTGCCTTCGACACCGAGTGTCCTCGCGACAATGATGCTGCACACGAAGCCCATGAGCATGGACAGCATGCCCGCAGAGGTGTTGATGACCGACATTCCGATCATGGACGCCATTGGATCGCGCTCATTTTCCCCGGTTTGCGCCTTGATTGACCCGCCGACCCGTTTTCGTTTGGTGCGTTTGCTCTGACGGACGGAAGGTGTCTCGCCGACCTGTAGCAGGTGCTCTCTTGTCTGAAGGGAATACCCGAAACCGCTTAAGAATTGATGAGTGGTTGATCTTTCGGAAGGGCAAGCAGACGGTTGGCAACATCTTTCCAGTCAAGCACTTCCGATGCTTCATCCGCGAATGTCGAGCTGAGAGCATCCGCGATTGCCCTGATAACTGAATCGGGATCGCCGGGTTGGTAGCCGTGCCGGTTGATCTTGTCGCCGACGGCAAAGTCTGGGCAGACCGCCGGCAATCGCAGGTACTCGTACTGAATGAGCTTGAGACTTGAATCGGCAAGGTATTCGGCATCTGACCGGAAGCGATAAGGGGCAATGCCCGCATCGGCGTGTTTCAGGTATGGCAGCGTGTCCTTGAACGGCATGCGTCCATATTCGGTGATGTTGTCGAAGTTTCCTTCGATCCCCGGTGTGCCGAGCAGGTGAAAATGAACGTCGGGAAATGCCTCTGCAGCAGTGGTGAAAAACGACGCATCGAACAGCATGGAGCCGACCGTTGCCACATTTTTGGAGGTTTCGTAGGGGCTGGCGCCGATGCCGTCAAAATCGCTTTTTGACACGCCGTGCGGAACAAAGTGAACCGGACATCCGAATTTCGCATAGTGTGGCGCCATTGCGCGTGCAACTACCACGATACGGTCGATCGCCTGCCGGTCGTGGTAGAGCTGTTTCGAAATGAATGTGTGCGCCCCGATGGTTTCCAGCAAATCAGCAACGAAATAGATGATCGTTGTATTTGGCGCCGACTTGCGGATGCGGCCGATCAGGGCAGCGGATATGCCGGATTCCACAATAATCAGGTCTGCTTCGCGCGCGGCCTCGTCAAGCGCTTCGCAACGGGACGTGATCCACCAACGGAACAGTGTGTTGGTCAGGCGTTCGAACGAACCAAGACCTTTCCCGAACGGGTGCAACGGCGATCGCCATAAATAGCAACTGATGCCATCCACTTCTTGCCACGCGTTGGCCTTGCCAAAGAGGCCTTTCCGGTGATCATCGCTGAGCATCGACAGGGCGCTGAAGCCGACGGAGAAGAACTGAACGGACGCACCAAGGTCACGAAACGCATCGGCGAGAAAATGCCGTCCCGCACGCCAGCCGGTCCTGTAGTCGTGCCTCGAAATCAGCAGGATCTTCAGTCCGCTCACAAATGGCTCCCTGTGACCATCGAAAAACCTTGCCGCTAAGTCAGATTTTAACGGTTATGTGCTTTAAGGCTCTTCAAGTTGTTTGCATGCGCCGCGCATGCGTTGGGGAACAATGGCCATGCTCGTATTGATATTGGCTTAAAGAGCGAGAATTCAGGTAGTTGAAATGGAAAGTGTTGCGGTCGGTCCGAAGAAACATGCGAGCGTCAAACACAGGTTGCAGCGTGTCTTCTGGAGACTGATTTCTGTCTTTCCGGACAAGCCCTATCTGACATGGAAGTACTTCTCCATTTTCGGCCGGTTTCCAAACTGGAAGACGCCTGCACGGTTTTCCGAATATCAGCAGATCCGGAAAATCGAAGATCGCAACCCGCTTTATTCCAAAGTCGTCGACAAGGCGGACGCCAAGGGTTTTATAAGCGAGCGGGTTGGAGATACTTTCGTGATTCCAACCTATTGGGTGGGGACTGACCTGGGAACGGTCGACTGGGAAACGGTTCCGCTGCCGGCGGTTGTCAAGCCGACCCACGCGAGCGGCGCGGGCTTTTTCCTCCGCGAGCGAAGCGACATCGATGACCTGATGCGGCAGCGACCGGAAGCGGAGTGGCTGGCCGCCGATCATTCCAGGATTAATCGGGAATGGGCCTATTCCAATGTTGAACCGCGCATCATCATTGAAAAGCTGATCGGTAAGCCCGGCGAACTCCTGAGCGACTACCGCTTTTACAGTTTCAACGGCAATGTCGTGCATATCGAAGTTCGCACGCCGCGTCCGGACGGCATGTATGAAAGCGTCTATTCACCGGAGTGGGTCGTTCTTCCCGTTCACATGAATTACTACCCTTTGCTCGAGGAAGAATTGCCGAAACCGGCGAAATTCGAGGATATGCTGAAAATCGCGCGTTCCCTGAGCCGGGAACTGGGATTTGCCCGGGTGGACCTTTACAACACATCGGAAGGCATCTTTGTTGGCGAAATCACGCTTTATCCAAGCGGTGGCTTTGAGACATTCGTGCCGGACAGCTACGATTTCAAGCTCGCGCGCTACTGGGACGAATTCGTCACTCAATAGCCTTCCTGTTACTTGTCATGTATGCTTAATCAAATATTGCGGATAACTGCACAAAACACCGCAAACAATACGCACTATTTTTACTTTGATTTTTCTTCGAAATTTAAGACCCGTTCCTCATAATCCGTGAGTCTGCAATGCATTTATGGCCGGCAACGGGCCATGCGGGATGACGGGGAACATTATGGACAAGCTGACTGATATCGATCCGGCGCATCGACTTGAATCGAACGTTCGCAGCTATGTTCGCAGTTTTCCGTTTCTGGCAAAATCGGCATCCGGCAGCACGATTGTTGCCAACGACGGCACGGAATACATCGACTTCCTTGCCGGTGCGGGAGCGCTCAACTACGGACATAACTGCGAGATTGTCCGCAACGCACTGATCGACTATCTGTCTGAAGACGGCATCACGCACAGCCTCGACTTCGCAACGGTTGCAAAAAACCGGTTTATCGACAGGTTCGACCGGTTGATCCTGCAGCCAAGGGGAATGAATTTCCGGTTCCAGTTCTGCGGTCCAACTGGAACGAATGCCGTTGAGGCTGCCATCAAGGTGGCGCGTAAGGTAACGGGACGGCGCGATGTTCTGGGCTTTACCCACGGATTTCACGGAATGACAACCGGTTCGCTGCAGCTCACGGACAACCCCTACTACAAGGAAGGTCTGCCCGGCCTTGAACTGCAGGTGCAAAAACCGTTGCCGTTCTGCGGGTCAGTGGATGAACAGGAAACATCGATCGCGGAGATCGCTGAAATCCTTCAATCCCGGGCCGAAGAAGGCGAAGCGCCCGCTGCAGTCATCGTCGAACCGATTCAGGGCGAGGGCGGCATCAACGTCGCGCCTTTGCCATGGCTGAAGGCACTGGAAGGCCTTTGCAGGCAGTTCGGGGCTCTCTTGATCATTGACGACATTCAGATGGGGTGCGGGCGTACCGGCGACTTCTTCAGCTTCGAAAAGGCTGGGATCAGCCCCGACATCGTCGTACTTTCAAAATCGATTGGCGGCTTCGGATTGCCGATGGCGCTCGTCCTTATGAAGCCTGAACATGACATCTGGAAACCGGGGCAGCACAACGGCACGTTCCGGGGCAACAACCTCGCATTTGTTGCCGCTACCGTAGCTCTGGAGCATTTCTGGAGCGACTTCGAATTCTATGACGAGGTCAAGGCGAAGGCAGAGCATATTGAAGACAGGTTAGGCCAGCTCGTAGTGCAGAACCCGGAGCTCGAACTGAGCTATCGGGGCAAGGGATTCGTCTGGGGTCTTGAAAGCAGGTTGTCCGCAGAGGTCCCGGGCCAGATTCAGAAAATGAGCTTCGAACGCGGGTTGATCATTGAGACCTGCGGCCGTGATGACCACGTCCTGAAGTTCCTGGCACCGCTGACGAGCACGCTCAAGGAGATCGACCGGGGCTTCGATATCCTCACCGAAGTCTGCACGCTCCTCAACGATCAGAAAGCCGGCGCAAACATCCGGCAAAAAACGGCCGCCACCGGCTAGCCGTAGTGTCGTGGTCCGCGCTTGCGTGAGCGTGACTAAGGATTATGAATGCAGGCATCCTGCGGCAACTGGCGCTAACGGTCTGTCACGCCGCATTGAGCCGGCACCCCATCCGTTGCCATGAACGGCGCAAGAACCGTCATCTGCGGCCTGTCTTGCCCGTCGACCGGCTGCAGGGAAAGGGGATAGTTGCCCCACCAGTCGCCGGCGGCCCAGGCGGTCCACCCGATCCAGGTTTCGCTGTTGCCATTCAGGTAACGCACCATGTCTTCAAGACCCTGAAGGCAGTCGAGCGATCCGGTGCCGCCGAATTCACCGACAAAACCCCTGTAACCGTGTTCTTCCATCCAGGCGGTAACTTGTTTGAGGGCATCGATTGCGTCTGCGGCTCTCGGGCAGCTTTCATGCGTCCCTGAATAGTCTTCATCCAGGTATTGGTGTACCTCGAAGGCGAAATTGTTCTTCGGATCGCGGATGGTTTCGGCATGTTCCGCATTCGATCCGCCTTCTTGCGGTTCGAACCAGTGTGACGCGCCTGTCCAGATCGTTCCGGGCACCAGCACAAGCTGGTCTGAGCCGGCATCTCTGATGGCGTCAAGCCCGGCCTGTGCGGCTTCAAACCATGTCGTTGCCAAAATGTCCGCCGGTTCGTTCATCAAGCCGAGGACGACCCGGTCGTTCGCTGAGAAATACGGCGTCAGTCGCCGCCAGAAATCGCCAAGTGCTTCGGCACTCACCACCCCGTTGCCGATCCTGTCTCCGCGATATTCAGCGTAGTTGTGCAGATCGAGAATGACCGTGAGGCCGCGGCTCGTGGCGGCCTGAACCGTGACCTGAAGCCGTGCAAGTTCTGCCGGATCGAAATTGCCAAACAGCTCCGGCTGCAGTCTCTCCCAGCGAAACGGCAAGCGGATCGCGGTCATTGAATGGGAAGCGGCCCAGTCGAGCGTCTGATCGGAAGGATAGATGTAGCCTTCGCCATACCTCGCATCCTGCCCGCCGAACTCAGCGCCCGCAATATTGACGCCGCGCAGGCAGCTGGCCGCGTGGGCAAACGCACCTGTCAGGACGAACAGGACCGCAAGGCAGCTCAAGAGCTTGAGCCAGCGGACCGTTGCTGACCTTCCAATTGAAGAGCTGAAAACTGATGTCAGGTGGTTTTGTTGCACGGATGGCCTGCTGGTTCCCGGAAATTGGGGTCGTTAAAGATCTTGTTGACAGGCAGATGATAATGTCAATCCGGACACCCGCGAACAACAGCCCTAACCGGATCGATCAAATGGACGCAACAGGTCAGCCAGACAACGTGGAATGCGTTGCGCCGGCCTTTTCTGGCAAGTCTGTCGTCCACGTTGTCCGGCAGTTCTCACCCAACATTGGAGGACTGGAAGACGTCGTCAAAAACCTGGCGCTTCATCAAAGGGATCGATTTGCCAATGTCAGGGTGGTAACGCTGGACCGCCTCTTTACCGATCCAGGCACCAGGTTGCCCGGCCATGAAGCGATGGACGGCATTGATATCGTGCGCATCCCTTATCGCGGCAGCTCCCGCTATCCGATTGCCCCGTCTGTTCTGGGCGAAATCTCGAATGCCGATCTTGTGCATGTTCACGCGATCGATTTCTTCTACGACTATCTTGCTTTCACAAAACCCTTTCACCGCAAGACACTGGTAGCAACCAGCCATGGCGGCTTTTTTCATACGCGTAAATTTGCGCGGCTGAAGTCGGTCTGGTTCAACACGCTGACGCGTTGTTCCACGCTGCAGTATTCTGCTCTTGTTTGCTGCAGCGACAGCGACCTGGATCTGTTCAACACGATCGCCCCTCGAAAGACGTCCTTGATCGAAAACGGAGTCGACATCGGGAAGTTTCTGGATGCCGGTGCGAATGAGCCGCGCAAACGTTTGCTGACGCTTGGTCGTTTTTCCTCCAACAAGCGCCTGGAACACCTGATGGATGTGATGGCAACGCTGTGTGCCACGGACCCGGAGTGGCATCTGGAGATTGCGGGCATGGAGTCCGATCTGACCGCCACGGAACTCGTCGCCATGGCGGAGGCTCGCGGACTTTCACAAAACATCGACATCCATGTTGGGCTCGGTGATGCCGAGTTGAGAGCATTGTTCACCCGGAGCAGCTTTTTTGTGAGCGCATCGGAATATGAGGGCTTCGGGCTGGTCCTGGTCGAAGCCATGAGCGCCGGATTGCTTCCTGTCGTGGAAGCTAACGAAGCCTTCGGTGCGATTGCACGAAGACATGAGGTCGTTCGCACCGTTGACTTTGCCGATCCTTTGGGGACTGCCGAAGCCTTGAAGACACGCCTTGCGGCCCTCCAGCAGCAACCCGAATTGCGCAACACCGCCATTGCGGCGGCACGCGGCTACGGCTGGTCGGCCAAGGCAACTGAGTATGAAAGCCTCTACCGGAAAGTGATGCCGGCCTGAAGACCGGAACAGTGAGCGCCGGTAATTGTGGTCACACCCGGCGAACGGGGTTCGCGTCGCGTGACCGCCTGGATTTGCTGCGCATCACATCGGCTGCGCCTGCCGCGACCCAGAAGAGAGCAGCCAGTTTGATCGAATAGAACGAGTTGGAAATCGTCATGAGCAGCGCGATGTAGGTCGCCGCGAGTGCCTTGAACTGGATCGCGCGCTGATCCTCGATCGGGGCGAACATGTAAGCGGTCCAGAGTGCAATCAGTCCGATGGCGCCGATCTGGGCAAGCGAGTAGGCAAACCCGTTGTCCGCCAGGAAGGGGATGTTCCTTTCCACGCCGAACAGGACTTCCGGTGTGACTTGCTGGAGAAGCTGGCTTGCATGAAGAAGGCGCCCACCGAGATCGTCGGTCCAGCCGATGGCCGTGGACCATCCACCGTAAAGTGCAAGGGCGAAAACGACAAGAACAGGAAGCGCCCACCAGCTGATCCGCGGCAGAACGTGCCCCAGGACTGCCGCAGCGATAAGGGCGAAACAGACCAGCATGCCAAAACGGGCGTCGGGAAGAACGACGGCGGCAAAGGCGGCGGCAAACATCAGCATGCGGTAGCGCATTCCGCTTCGAAACAGGGCCCAGAGGCATAGAAACGCGCCGAAGTTGCCCATGGTCACAGGTTCAAGAAACACCGAAGATGCGCGTACATTGCCGAGAAAGGCGAGAAAATTCCGGCCGCCGATGCGCGTGCTGGAGACGAAGAGGTTGGATCCTTCGACAAAATTTGAGTCGGCAGTCAGCGTCCCCCGGGCGACGTAGTAATCGAAGATGCTGACGATGCGGGTGTAGACGTCGAGAAAGATGAATTCGAAAAAGCCGACAGCGAGAACGATGATTGTGCAGATCCAGATCAGCTTGTCGGCATCCTCGATACGCCTGAAGTTCCGGCCGATCAGGTAAAAAACGATCGGGATAAGGAAGTCGCGGATCGCTTTAAGGTCAAGTTCGGGTCGCAGCGCCAGGATCAGGCCCATGTAGCTGAAGTAAAGCAGCAGGAGCAGCAAAAGCACGCTGCTCCGGCTGAAAACGAGGAACAGCGCTGCGGACAGTAAGGCCATTTCCGAGAGAATGACAAGGCTCTCGGAGATCCGGAAGGCGTTGGTGTTTGCGAACGCCAGTGCAAAGTTGAACAGCAACGCGCCGAGCACGACCGCATGGACGCATTTGAGCCAGACACGATACTGCGCCGCGCTCTGTATCTGCGGCGTCCGCCAGGTTTGACCAAGATCATACGGGGGTGAGTACGACATTGCCGATGATCCGGTCGAACCAGGGTTCCAGGAAAGCTGCGGCGTGCTCGAATTCGGCCACGTTGGTGTTGCCGACCGCCGTGATCAGCACGATGCAGTCGCAGTGCCGCAAGAGAACCGGCAGCATCGGGCTTTCGTCGATATGTCCGGCATCGACAAGAAGGATATCCTCGTTTGAGCCGCCAAGATCCGCACCGGACGCGTATTTCTTGCGCTTATCGATCTGTTCCACGCTGAGATAGCTGGCCAGTCTATGGCCGTGGCCCATGTGCACCGGTGCGGCTGCTTTGCGCGTGTTGCCGAGTTTGGCAACGACATCGCTGAGGGCATCTATGCGCCTGTCTCTCGACTGCGGTCTCGCATGCAGATCGGCGGTGCTGTCGCGTCCG
>JGI12316J15310_10000812_pt4 | contig 31959 bp, 28 predicted proteins | sample MarCyaLeptolynsp_FD_15310 | JGI IMG/M metagenome (IMG submission 15310)
GGCCATGGGGCTCCCGGCGATCGGACAATTGCAGGGCGTGGTGTCGCTTGTCGAACGCGGCGACGCGATCATCATCGACGCGGAAGCCGGAGAGATTCATGTCCGGCCCCAGGCCGACGTCGAAATGGCCTATGCGGAAAAGGTCCGGGTCCGGGCACGCCGCCAGGCCCAGTACCGGCGGCTGAAAAACAAACCGACGATCACCCGCGACGATGTCGAAATCACACTTTTGATGAATGCCGGGCTGCCCTTCGACATTCCCCACCTTGAAGAGACCGGCGCGCGCGGCATCGGCCTGTTTCGGACCGAACTGCAATTCATGGTCGCCTCGACCCTGCCGCGGATGCGTGAACAACAGGCTTTTTACGAAAAGATCCTGAAGGATTCCGGCGACCGCCCGGTGGTCTTCCGGACCCTGGACGTGGGCGGCGACAAGGTCCTGCCCTACCTGCAGGCGGTGCCTGAGGAAAATCCGTCCATGGGCTGGCGCGCGATCCGCCTCGGACTGGACCGTCCGGCCCTGTTTCGCACCCAGGTCCGGGCCCTGTTGCGGGCCGCGGCCGGCCGCGAATTGCGGATCATGGTGCCGATGGTTGCCGACGTGAACGAAATCCGTCAGGCCCGCGAGCTGATGGAACGCGAAATCCGTTACGCGCGCCGGCACAATCACACGATTGCGGAAAAGATACGCCTTGGCGCCATGCTGGAAGTGCCGTCGCTGCTGTTTCAACTGGAAGAATTGATGACGGTGGCGCAATTCGTGTCGGTCGGTTCCAATGACCTGTTTCAGTTCATGATGGCCGTCGACCGCGGCAATCCAAGGGTTTCCTCGCGCTTCGACACGTTGAGCCTGCCGTTTCTGCGCGCCCTGAAAACGATCGTCGACAAGGCCGGCGAGGCGCATATTCCGCTGACCCTGTGCGGCGAGATCGCCGGACGGCCTCTCGAGGCGATGGCCCTTCTCGCCCTTGGATACAGGTCGATTTCCATGTCGCCCGCCGGCATTGGCCCGGTCAAGGCGATGCTCTTGCAGCTCGATCTCGCCAAATTGCGGGCCCGTCTCCTGCCGAGGCTGGAACCGTCGGGACGCGATACGGACATCCGGGAATTTCTTACGGCATTCGCCGAAGACAACGGCGTGTCGATTTGATAAGGCGGACTGCGGCCCGCCGGATTGCCGCCTCCCGGCCATACGGATCGGACAGCAAGCGGCTCGAACAACAGGCTCTGGGACACGATGTTAGCGCGCGAAAAACTTGAAATGCTGCTCGACCGGTTCGATGTCATCGAACAGTCGATGGCCGGTAATCCGGACCCGGAAACCTATGTGCGTCTGAGCCGGGAATATGCCGAGCTCGATCCGATCGTTTCCAAGGTTCGCCAGCTGATGAGCCAGGAAAAGGAGGCCGAGGGCCTCCGCGAGATGCTCGAGGATCCGGAAACCGAAGCCGAAATGCGGGAGATGGCCGGCGACGAGATCGGCGAACTCGAAGCGCGGATCGCCGCCCTCACCGACGAAGTTCAGGTGCTTTTGCTGCCCAAGGATGTCGCGGATGAAAAGAGCGCCATCCTGGAGCTGCGCGCCGGAACCGGCGGCGACGAGGCGGCGCTGTTTGCCGGCGATCTGTTTCGAATGTACCAGCGATATGCCGAATCCAGGGGCTGGAAGGTGAATGTGCTGACCCTCAGCGACGGTGACGCCGGCGGCTTCAAGGAAGTGGTTGCGGAGATCAAGGGCCAGGGTGTTTTTGCAAAACTGAAGTTCGAATCCGGCGTCCACCGTGTCCAGCGCGTTCCCCAGACCGAATCCGGCGGCCGCATCCATACGTCGGCGGCCACGGTTGCCGTGCTGCCGGAGGCGGACGACGTCGATATCGACATCTCTCCGGAGGATATTCGCATCGACACGATGCGGGCGTCCGGCGCCGGCGGCCAACATGTCAACACAACGGACTCGGCCGTGCGCATTACCCACCTGCCCACCGGAATCGTCGTTCTGCAGAGCGAAAAATCCCAGCACCAGAACCGGGCGCGGGCCATGCAGATCCTGCGTGCGCGCCTGTTCGACATGGAACGGCAAAAGGCCGATGAGGAGCGGGCGGAGGCCCGCCGCGGCCAGGTTGGATCCGGCGACCGCTCCGAACGGATCCGCACCTACAACTTTCCCCAGGGCCGGGTCACCGATCACCGCATCAACCTGACCCTGTACAAACTCGACCAGATCCTGCAGGGCGAGGGTATCGACGAAATTATCGATGCCCTGATCTCCGATCACCAGGCAAGTCTTCTCGCCGCCGAAGATGCCTGATCCGGAGGATCGGCATCCGCGGCTTGGCGCAGTCTATCGGCAGTTGCGGGCCCGGTTCCGCGACGCCAGCCTCGATACGCCGGACCTGGACGCGCAATTGCTTGTCTGCCACGCGCTCGGCATCGAGCCGATAAAACTGGTGAGCGAACCGCAACGGCTGATTGATCCCGATCAGAGCCGGGCGATCGAGACCGTCGCCAGAAGACGGCTCGGGCGCGAACCGGTCGCCCGGATCATCGGCGAAAGGGAGTTCTGGGGTCTTGCATTCCACCTGTCGGCGCACACGCTTGAACCGCGAGCCGATACCGAGACCCTGGTCGAAGCTGTCCTTCAGAACCTGCGCGAACAGCCGGCGCACCCCTTGCGCATTCTGGATGTCGGAACCGGGTCCGGCGCCGTCCTGACAGCGATCCTCTCCGAGCGTCCCGCGGCAACCGGTATTGGCATCGACATCGCTCCCGGTGCGCTGGAAACCGCCCGCACAAACGCCCGGATTCACGGTCTCGGGGACAGGGCACGCTTTGTCTGCATGGATTTTTTCAACGCCCTGGACGGTCGATTTGACCTCATCGTATCCAATCCGCCCTACATTCCGACCCGTGAGATTGCCGGACTGGCCCCTGAAGTTGCGGATTTCGACCCGCAGCTTGCCCTGGACGGCGGAGACGATGGCCTTGACGCCTACCGGAGGATTTTCGAATCAGCGCCGGATTGCCTCCGCCAGGGCGGTCTGATCGCGGTTGAAATCGGCATGTCGCAAGCCGCCGAAGTTGCCGACATTGCCCGAAACGCCGGTTTTTCCACATCCGGTCCGATCCGCGATCTCGGCAACCGCGACCGCGTTGTACTGGCCCGGCCGCGCTGAAACGACGACGTGTTGACCGCCCAAATCGTCACCATATCTTCAATGGCCAAAGGCCCTGGGGACACAGGTTTGCAACAAATCTGGGCCATACAACAACAAAACCCTTGCAAAACAAAGGCTGTTGCCGCTAACGTCAATCTGCCGAAGTCAAGGCGCGGCCTGATGCTAACGGTTTTTCCGGATTGACCTGTCGATTGACATGTGAGTGCTTTGTCAGCGGACAGGGATGTGTCGTTCGACATGCATTCCGAAAAAAGGGATATGTTACGGCAGGCGCCATGTGCAGGACCAATCAGGGATCCAGCTCCAGGTTTGACATCTGCCGAGTTTCGAAGAGGGCCTCGTGACCTCCGGTATTGCTCCAACGTGGCAGTGTTTCGAAAAATGACCGATTCCCGCCGGTGAAACGGGGCTAGCGCCTTTGCCGCGAGATGACGTGTTGTATGCCGTACCAGCGGCGAAATCCGACCGCAAACTGATTGCCAGTTTCAAAATGAGACTTACAACCCTATGAGACAACCCAACAATCAAAACAAACGCTTGCGGAATCGCAACCGCAAAGGCCCGAATCCGTTGACCAAATCGTTCGAATCGAACGGACCCGACGGCAAAATTCGGGGAACGGCCCTCAGTATTGCCGAAAAGTACATTCAGGCGTCCAGGGACGCCTCGGCCTCCGGGGACCGGATCAAGGCCGAAAACCTCCTCCAGCACGCCGAACATTACAATCGTATCGTCGCGGCGGCCCAGTCCCACCTCCCCTCCCAGCAGACACAGCCGCGCGAACAGGAAGCCGAAGAGACCAACGGCAACACGCAGGCGGCGGCACCGACACCGCTTGTGTCCGACCCGGATACGCCCCAGCCGACTGTCGATCATTCCTCACAATTCGCCAACGGTGTCGCCAACGGCAAGATTCCGAATGGCGTGAAGGTCGACATCGAGGCCACCGAAGCCCCCGCAGCCGGCTCGGAAATCAAAGCCGGCGAAACCGCCAAGTCCGATGAGACCGAAGAACCCGCAACACCCAGGCGGCGCCCCCGTGGCCGGCCGCGCGGGTCGACCCGCCGCGCGCCTCCACCGATGCAGCCATCCGAAATCGTCGCTGAAGTGGCAAAAAGCGACGGCGACAAACCGGCAGCCGAACCGGCTGCCCCGGAATCCGGCGAATCCTGAGCCGGGCTATCCTCGAGTGCCTGATATCTTGTATTCTGCATTCCTTATCTGTTCAGGCGGAAGCGTCTGAACAGGAAACGCTCGGGTAGTTCTGCACAATAGTAGCAACTTCAGTCCGATTCGACGGATAGACCGGCTTTTATCGCCTTCAGAACGGCAACCCCTTCTCCGCTGACGATTTCGTCGGCGCAAGAACATCCCCTTGCGCAAGGATTCCGTTCGAGGTGACCGTGGCGTAAACGCCGCAATCCATGTGACCATATTGTTCCATCAAGGTGTTCGGGATCTTTTGGTCCCGCACGCCGGACGTTGGGTCGACATTGGTCGCGGCGCATCGCTGGATGCGCGCGAAGACCGACAGGGATACGGCCCCGGCTTGCAGATTGTGTCCGACCCAGTCGAATTCCGACCAGGCCGGGAGGCCGTCCACGTAGATATTGCCGCGAAACCGCAGCGGATCGATCGGGTGACCGATCTTGTGTTCGAGATCGCGAACGCTTTCCAGATTGATGATCGAAACGCATTTTTCGGCCACATCGGAAAAGCTGAACCCGTCTGAAAACAGGACTTTCGGGGGTCCGCGCAAGTCATCGGCAAACCGGTCGGCAAAAAACGCCTCGATCTCCCGGCAGCCTTCCGGAGTCCGCAGGCAACCGGATACCTGTGATTGATCGTTCTGTACGATCGTCAAAACCCCGCTTGCATCGTCATATCGGGTTTTCAGGCGGGCGAGCCGCTCCTGCTTCATCAGCATCAGGAACTTGATCTTCGGCAGGTAGGACGGCGCCGCGCCATCAAAGCCGGACGGTCCGTTTTCCAGCGCATATGCGCGATCGCCGGGAAAGGTCCTGCCGGCCGCAAGCGCCACATCCGGCAAGCGTTCAGGGGACAGTCCCTTGACCGGATACCGGTAGAGCGACGTGATCAGAGCATTCGATGGCGCCGGCATTCGGATCTCCCGTTGAGATCAGCGGTCCCTGGTTCATGGCAACACAGAACGACCCTGATTCCCGGTTTTTGTGCGCTTCCAGCCTGTTCGGACCCAGCCGCATGATTGGCTACGCGCCCTTAAGCATGTCGTTGGTACCCCCTTCTGTTGTCGAAATGCAACACTATATTAGGAAGTGACCACGCCTTATCGGGTGGTCAGTTCAAGACACCGGATCCGGGCCGACTGGACGGATTTGGCGGGCTTAAGGAGAGATATATGAACCTGGAAAGATATACCGACCGCGCGCGCGGTTTCATTCAGGCCGCGCAAACGCTTGCGCTTGGCCGTGGCCATCAGCAGTTTACCCCCGAACACATTCTGAAGGTGCTGCTCGACGATCCCGAAGGATTGGCGGCGAACCTGCTGCAGAAAGCCGGCGGACGTCCCGCCGACGCCCTTGCCGATGTCGACCGGGCACTTGAGAAGATGCCACGGGTCGAAGGCGGCGGTGCAAGCGGGCTCTACCTCGCTGCCCCGATGGCGCGCGTGCTCGAAGCGGCCGACAATGCCGCCAAGAAGGCCAAAGACTCGTTTGTAACGGTTGAGCGTCTGCTCCTGGCCCTGGCGATTGAAAAAACCTCCGAAGCCTCCCGGATCCTCAAGGACGCCGGCATCACGCCGACCGCGCTGAACGCCACAATCAATGAGATCCGCAAGGGACGAACCGCCGATACCGCGTCGGCGGAAAACCAGTACGACGCCCTGAAAAAGTATGCCCGCGATCTGACCGAAGCAGCCCGCGACGGTCATCTCGACCCGGTCATCGGCCGCGACGAGGAAATTCGCCGCGCCATTCAGGTCCTGTCGCGCCGGACAAAGAACAATCCCGTTCTGATCGGCGAACCCGGCGTCGGCAAGACCGCCATCGCGGAAGGACTGGCCCTGCGGATCATCAATGGCGACGTGCCGGAATCCCTGAAGGAAAAATCCCTGCTCGCCCTGGATCTCGGCGCCCTGATCGCCGGCGCGAAATATCGCGGCGAATTCGAGGAGCGGCTGAAGGGCGTGCTGTCCGAAATCGAATCGGCCGAGGGCGAGGTCATCCTGTTCATCGACGAGATGCACACGCTGGTCGGAGCCGGCAAGGCCGACGGCGCCATGGACGCCTCCAATCTGCTGAAACCGGCGCTTGCGCGCGGCGAACTGCATTGCGTCGGCGCCACGACGCTGGATGAATATCGCAAACATGTCGAAAAGGACGCCGCGCTCGCCCGCCGCTTCCAGCCGGTCTTTGTGTCCGAACCGACCGTCGAGGACACGATTTCGATTCTACGCGGCCTGAAGGAGAAATATGCGGTCCACCATGGCGTTCGGATCACGGATTCGGCGCTGGTTGCCGCCGCGACCCTGTCCAACCGCTACATCACCGACCGCTTCCTGCCGGACAAGGCCATTGACCTGATGGACGAGGCATCGTCCCGGTTGCGCATGCAGGTCGATTCCAAGCCGGAAGAACTCGACGAGCTCGATCGTCGCATCATCCAGCTGAAAATCGAGCGCGAAGCCCTGAAAAAGGAAACCGACCAGGGATCGAAGGACCGTCTGGAGAAGCTGGAAAAAGAGCTGCTCGACCTGGAAGCGACGGCGGGAACGCTTGCCGACAAATGGCAGGCGGAAAAATCCAAGCTGACATCCGCCCAGGACATCAAGCGGACGCTTGAAGAGGCCCGCATCGAGCTGGAAAACGCCCAGCGCAACGGCGACCTGGCCAAGGCCGGGGAGATCTCCTACGGACGCATTCCCGACCTGGAACGGCAACTGGCCGCCATTGAAAGCGCCGGTGAAAACGGCTCGATGATGGAAGAGGCCGTAACCGCCGATCACGTGGCCCAGATCGTCTCCCGCTGGACCGGCATTCCCGTCGACCGAATGCTTGAAGGCGAAAAGGACAAGCTTTTGCGCATGGAGGACGAACTGGCCAAGCGGGTCGTCGGCCAGAGCGAGGCGGTTCACGCTGTGTCGACGGCGGTTCGGCGCGCCCGCGCCGGATTGCAGGATCCCAATCGTCCGATCGGATCGTTTCTGTTCCTCGGACCGACCGGCGTCGGCAAGACCGAACTGACCAAATCGCTTGCCGAATTCCTGTTCGACGATGAGTCCGCAATGGTGCGCATGGACATGTCGGAATATATGGAGAAGCACTCGGTCGCCCGGCTGATCGGCGCGCCTCCGGGATATGTCGGCTATGAGGAAGGCGGAGCGCTGACCGAAGCCGTACGCCGTCGCCCCTACCAGGTGATTTTGTTCGATGAGATCGAAAAGGCGCATGGCGACGTTTTCAACGTGCTTTTGCAAGTGCTGGACGACGGACGGTTGACCGATGGCCAGGGCAGAACCGTGGATTTCCGCAATACGCTGATCATCCTGACATCCAATCTCGGCGCGGAATTCCTCGCCAATCAGGGTGAAAACCAGTCGGTCGAGGATGTCCGCGACGATGTCATGTCGGTGGTCAAGGCCAGCTTCAGGCCCGAATTCCTGAACCGGCTGGACGAGATCCTGCTGTTCCAGCGGCTGAAACGCACGGAAATGGGTGTCATCGTCGATATCCAGATGAAGCGCCTGGACGCCCTGCTCGCGGATCGCAAGATCACGCTCACGCTGGATGCGGGCGCCCATGACTGGCTTGCTGATCGGGGCTATGATCCGGTCTACGGAGCGCGGCCGTTGAAACGGGTGATCCAGAAGCAGGTTCAGGATCCGCTGGCGGAACGGTTGCTGGCCGGGACGATCAGCGACGGCGATACGGTGAGTGTCACGTCGGGCGGCGACAGGCTGCTGTTCACCAACGAATCGGAAGCCGAAACCGAAGCGGCCTGATTGAGGCCGCCTTTTATCCGCCCGCTCCGTCTGCGACGGGGCGGGCGTTTAAGCGTCAACGGTGAGAAACAATGACCTGTCCGATCAGCTGACCGGGTTACCAGATCACTGTTTCTCACCGTTGGTATTTTCAGTTGGTCTCATCCGGCAGAATGGGGAGCGGCTGCACTTCAATGCCTTCTTCGCGCAGGCCTTCGGCCTCCTGCGGCGTGGTTTCGCCGTAAATGCCGCGTTCTTCCGTTTCCCCGTAGTGAATCTTGCGCGCTTCCTCGGCAAAATTCTTGCCGACATAATCCGCATTTTCGGTGATATGATTTTTTAGCTTGCGCATGGCGTCAAGCAGCATGGCCGTTTTCGGATCCGGAGCGGACAGCGCCATGTGCGATTGCGGCGGCGGCGCCGCAGGAGCGTCAGCGACAGGCGCGGCGCTATCGGGGGCCTCCGCCGCAAAGATCCGGTCCTGGCGCGATCTCGATGTCGAGACGGATGGCGCCATCAGAGATTTCGAGACAGTCGTGGATCCGCAGATCGGGCACGAAACGTACCCTTTGCCGGATTGATCCTCAAAGTCACTGGAACTCTTGAACCAGGCGTCGAAGTCATGATCGCTGTCACAGACAAGAGAATAATGGATCATCGCGCCAGGCCCATGTCTCGTCGCAGGATGACTCCAGGGGGCATGACAGATCTCATGACACCGCCCTCAGCGCGCCGTCGCCGCTCTCGTCGTGCAGTTCGAACCGGCGTCCGTTTGTCAGCGACGGCACCCGTCCCCGGGCCTTGCCCACTTGCGAAAGGTCTATGTCGGCAACCGCGACCCCGGGTTCGTCATGCGCCAGCTCGGCAATGACAGTGCCCCATGGGTCGACGATCATGCTGTGTCCGAACGTGCTGCGCCCATCCTGATGATCACCGCCCTGGGCCGCGGCGATGACGAAACACCCGGTTTCGATGGCCCTGGCACGCTGCAGAACATGCCAGTGCGCCTGACCGGTCTGACGGGTAAAGGCCGCCGGGATTGCAAGGATTTCCGCGCCCGCCGATGCCATTCTGCGGTAAAGCTGCGGAAACCGCAGATCGTAGCAGATCGACAGGCCGAGCCGGCCCCAGGGCAGGTCAGCAACGATCGCTTCGTCGCCCGGCCGGTAGACCCGGGATTCACGATAGCTCTCGCCGCCGGCAAGATCGACGTCGAACATGTGGATCTTGTCGTAGCGTGCGGTGACAATTCCCGTCGGCGCGATCAGATAGGCCCGGTTGGCTGCACGCGTTGCCTCCAGCCGAATGGACATGGAACCGACATGCAGCCAGACGCCAAGCTGCTTTGCCAAGGCGCACAGGTCCCGCAATGCGCGATTGTCCTGTTCCGGCTCAATGGTGGCGAACAAAGCCTTCGGATTGAGTTCGATGATATTGGTCATTTCCGGCGTCTGGATGTAGCCGGCCCCCCGCGAAGCGGCATCCCGGATCAGGTCGCTCGCCTGCTGCACGTTCTCATCGATATTCGTGGTCGCCCGCATCTGCACGACCGCGGCCTTGAAATCGGTCATAATATCGTCTCGACTCTCCTTGCCGGTCCGCAATTTGCGTATTTGGTTCCGGTTGCGAACATGGTTCCTGTTTACATTCGAACCAATACAAGCCGTGCCACACCTGGAATTCGTGCCCCGCGCGGCCAATGGTAACGCAATTACACAGGAAAGGGGATTTTAGTTTTACCGGCTTTCCGGCTCAGGCCGCCACCATCCGGTCAAGCTTGCCGGAGCTGTCGAGCGCATAGAGCTCGTCGCAGCCGCCGACATGAATATCGCCGATGAAAATCTGCGGAAAAGTGCTGGCACCGCCGGATTTCTGGATCATTTCCTGGCGTTTTGTCTGATCCCCCGTGGCATCGATTTCCTCAAACGCGACACCCTTCTTCTTCAACAGATGTTTCGCGGCGGTACAAAATCCGCACCATTTGCGGGTATAGACGACAATTTCAGCCATTCTTTTCTCCAAAATCCGGTCGGAACCGATCATATAGCGTTATCAAGCCCGGGAACAACCCGTGCAAAAACAAGAACATCCACCCGTTTCGCGCCCCCTCGCCGAAGCGCCCGGGCGCAGGCCCCGACGGTCGAACCGGTCGTCAGCACATCATCGACAAGCACAATCGTCTTGTCCCGCAGGGACGCGGACAAATTATGCGGAACCCGAAAGGCGCCGAGCACATTTCGGTGCCGCTGATCCGCGGACAACCCGACCTGGCTCTGCGTGGCGCGCGAGCGTTCAAGCAGGCCCGACTGCACCGGAACGTCGACAAGTCGGCCGACCGCATGAGCGAGCAACGCCGCCTGATTAAACCGCCGCATCCACAAACGTCCACGGGCGAGAGGTACCGGAACAATCACATCTGCGTCAGAAAGCAGCTCCCGCCCGGCGCGCGCCATCCACCCGCCGAGCCAGGGCGCCAGGTCGGTGCGGTCGGAATATTTGAGACGGTGCACCAGATCACGCGCTGCTCCGGTATAGACGGCAGCCGCACGAGCCCGGTCGAATGGCGGCGGATTGGCGATCGCCTCGGCGCTCAGCGCACCCGGTCCGATATCGTAGGCAAACGGCGTTCCCAGAACATCGCAATAGGGTTTTTCGATCAGTCGCACGCTTCTCCAGCACGCCGCGCACAATCCGCCGTCGCTGGCCACGGGCGCGCGGCAGGACAGGCAAAGGGGCGGCAGAGCGAAGTCCCGGACCGCGGAGACCATCGCGGCAAGGCCCGAGGCGAAGGGTCGGCCGAATTTTCCAAGCGTTTGCTTCACCGCCATCCCGCTTCCGGTTAAGAGGAACCAGTCATGCACCACCGATACCACACCAAAGCGGTTTGGTTTGATATGATATATTTGATGAGGAAAGATTGTTCATCTGGTAGGCGCGTTGCGCAGCGCGATGTGGGACATCGGGCACACCGCTTTGGACGCCGCACAGGATACAGGCCGCCATGTCGTCACCGCAGATCCTGAACCGCCGCCACCACCGCGCGCGCCTCGAGCGGGCGGCGCGCATCAATGATCGCGGCGCGATGTTCCTGCTCGATCATGTGCGTGAGGACGTCATTGACCGGCTGACCCTTGTGAACCGGAAATTTGGCACCGCGGTTGATGTTTCCGGCTGGGATCCCGATCTGTGCGACACGCTGCGCGCGCGCGCCGTGGCGACAAAGGCCATCCGCCTCGCGCCGTTCGTGGCCAGAGGGCTTCCGCATGCAATCATCGACGATGAAGTCCTGCCGCTCGGCGACACGTCCTGTGACCTGATCCTGTCGATGCTCAATCTGCAGTTCGTCAACGATCTTCCCGGGCTGCTCGCGCAGATCCGTCGCGCCTTGCGGCCGGACGGTTTGTTCCTTGGCGCGGCGATCGGGGGCGATAGCCTCCACGAGCTGCGCACCAGCCTCGCGGAGGCCGAGCTTGAAATCAGCGGCGGCCTTTCTCCGCGTGTTTCGCCCCTCGCCGAAATTCGCAACCTCGGCGGGCTGCTGCAGCGCGCCGGATTTGCGCTGCCGGTAACCGACACGGACCGGATTACGGTGCGCTACAATTCCCTGTCGGACCTGGCGCGCGATTTGCGCGCAATGGCGGCAACCAACATCCTGAATGATCGGCAAACCCTGTGCCCGCCGCGCATGCTGTTTCCGTTGGCGGCCCGGCTCTATGCCGACAAGTTTTGCGATCCTGACGGCCGGCTGCGAGCAACCTTTGACATCGTCTGGTTGTCGGGATGGGCGCCGCATGCCAGCCAGCAGCAACCGCTGAAACCGGGCAGCGCGCAAACAAGCCTTGCGGATGCATTGGGCGCGACCGAAATCGGCTTACAATCGAAGAAGTGAAGCAGTCAGAAAGGCAGGATCAGAAACCGGTCCGAACGCACCAGGTATCGGGTCATGTCCGGGAATTGGCGGGATCCCTCATCAAATACCACTGAGGGCATCGCTGGTCGGCTGCATGAAGCCGCTGGCAAGGACATCGAAAATATCGCCAAAGGTTACGACGACCAGCGCCATGATGGCGGCGACAAGGGCGTATTCGATCGCGGTCGCGCCGCTTTCATCGGCAACGAAACGCGCCACCAGGCACCGAATCCTGATATCCGGGTTCAGCTTTCTCACGACCCACTCTCCCATTCATGACCGACCCGTCTCACAACAGATCGATCAAATGCGACACCAGCGGTTCGTCCGCCGGCGGCATCGGATAGTCCCGAAGTTTCAGGGGACGCACCCATTTCAGAGCCTGCCCTTCCAATCCTTTCGGCAATCCGTGCCATTTTCTGCAAACATAAAGTGGCATCAAAAGATGAAAATCCTCATAAGAATGGCTGGCAAAAGTGAGCGGGGCCAGACAGTCTTTCTTAGTGTTAACGGAGAGTTCCTCCTGCAGTTCGCGAATGATCGCCACCTCCGGTGATTCGCCCGGTTCGACCTTGCCACCGGGAAACTCCCACAGGCCGGCCATGGATTTGCCCGCCGGACGCTGCGCGATCAACACGCGATTGTCCGCATCGACAAGCGCACAGGCTGCGACAAGCACTATTTTCACTGGTTACGGCCCCAATCCGGTTGCAAATAAAAATACCGGTACCGTTCCCGGAAGCCGGCCCCCGCATACAGGTCCAGCGCCGCACGATTGTCCGCTTCGACCTGCAACCATGCGGTTTCGGCGCCGTTTTGCGCGCCGAATGCGAGCGCGGCCGCCAGCAGACTGCGCGCATGGCCTTGCCGGCGGTGCGCCGCATCGACGCAAACCAGAAACAGCCCGAGACAGGCGCCGTCCGCGACACAAAACCCGGCGGCGACAGGTGTCCCGTCATCCGCCTCGATCAGCAGTTTCTTCGAGGCCGGAACGACGCAGGCCAGTGTGCTGCGCAGGGCGACCGCGTCGGCAATTGACGGCCGGTTGATTTCGGTCAGCTTGCGCACCCATTCATTCAGCCCGCCGGCTTCTGCGTCCCCAACACGGCCGGTTCTGGCTCCAGGCTCGGATCCTGTCCGGTTGTCGACCGGCCGCGTCATCACGATCGTCTCCGCGACCTTGCGCCACCCGCTGGCGCCAAGATGTTGCGTGAGCGCCGACGGACAAAGCGGCGTCCAGCGCAAGGTCGGCATCTTGCCATGGCTGCGAAAATGATCGTTCATGCGCGCCAGCCGCGTGGCGATGTCGCCATCGTCCTCCGGCGAGAACGCGGTCACGGAATTGATTCGGCGCGACCGCGCGCCCGGTGTCAGGCGCAGGCACCAGTCGGCGTCCCAAAGCGTTCGGTCGGAAGGCCAGGCATTGAGATTGGCGCGTTCCAGGGCAAGGATTTCACTGAAGGGCGCCGAAAAGGACGGGGTGACGATGTCGGTCATTGCGTCAATGTTTGTTGTGACTGGGCCTGTGGTGACTGGGCTTGTCGTGACCGGAATTGTCGTGGCCGGGTGCAACACGTGTTACGAGCGGTAATCACCGTTGATGGCAACATATTGCTTCGTCAGGTCGCATGTCCAGACCACCGCGCCACCCGATCCCAGGCCGATGTCGACGGACAGTTTGATTTCAGGCTGTTTCATGATCTCGGACACTTCGGCTTCATCATAGTCCGGATCGCGTTCGCCGGCGACCGCAACCCTGATATCTCCGAACCAGATCGCCAGAAGATCCCTGTCGGCCGGTTCGCCCGCCTTGCCTACAGCCATGACAACCCGACCCCAGTTTGCATCCTCCCCGGCAATGGCGGTTTTCACCAGCGGGGAATTGGCGATCGTCAACGCAATGGCCTTGGCAGATCCGTCCGACGTCGCGCCGGTAACGGCGATCTCGACGAATTTCTGCGCCCCCTCGCCGTCCTTGACGATCAGGTGGGCGAGTTCTGTCAGGATTGAACCGAACGCTTCGGCGAAGGCAGTCGCGACGGGGTGCCGGGCATCGTCGATGAGACCGCTTCCTTCCGCAGCGACCCCGAAGACCAGCACCGTGTCGCTGGTCGACGTGTCGCTGTCGACAGTGATCGCGTTGAAACTGGTTTCGCTCAGGCGGCTGAGAAGCGCCTGAAGCAGGCGGCTGGTCAGGGGGGCGTCGGTGAACAGGAACGACAGCATCGTCGCCATGTCCGGCGCAATCATGCCCGAGCCCTTGGCGATCCCGTTGATCCGGAAGGTCGCGCCGTCGACGGTAAAGCTCCGCGTCGCCAGTTTCGGGAACGTGTCCGTCGTCATGATTGCCCGGGCCGCCGCCATATAGGCGTCCGCGGACCCGCTTTTTGCCAGATCCTCGATCACCGCGGCGAATTTCGAGGGATCGAGCGGTTCGCCGATAACCCCGGTCGAGGCCAGGTAAATGTCCTCGGGCGCGCAGCCGGTTGCCTTTGCGGCATAGTCCGCGGACATTTCGGCTGCATCCGCTCCGCGCTGGCCGGTAAACGCATTGGCGTTGCCTGAATTGACCAGCAGGCCGCGCGCGCTGCCCTGCGAGAGCAGGTGCCGGCACCAGACCACCGGTGCCGACGGGCAGCGGGACCGGGTGAACACGCCCGCGACCTCAGCCGGTCGCAAGAACCGGGCGAGCAGAACATCCTCCCGCCCGGAATATTTTATGCCGGCCTCCGCCGTGGACAAGAGGATCCCGTCGATCGCCGGGCACTCGGCAAATGTCTCCGGAGCGAGGGGCGAGACAACGAGATCCATTGGCAGTCACTTTCTAAGGCTTGCGGAGGTCTGACCGGACAACGGCCAGGCCCTTATTTGTCGGCGGCGTTTTTGATGTCGATCGTCGCCCTGGATTTCAGATCGGCGATTTCCTTGGTGAAGCGTTGCCGCACAAGACCGTCCCTGATCTGAGCCGACATCTGCTCCAGCGTGGGCTTCGGTTTCTGGCGCCGGTCTTCGACCTTGATCACGTGCCAGCCGAACTGGGACTGGACCGGGGCCTTGGAATGCGAACCCGGCTCCATCGTGAAGGCGGCATCGGCAAACGGTTTGACCATGCGGTCGCGGGTAAAATAGCCGAGATCGCCGCCGTTCGGTCCGGACGGACCCGTTGACTTTGTTTTCGCCAGTTCGACAAAATCGCCGCCCTTGTCGAGTTCGGCGATAATGGCGTCGCCCTCTTCCTTGGTTTTCACCAGAATGTGACGGGCCCGGGTTTCCGTGGGCGTTTCGAGATTGCCGATATTGGCGTCGTATTCAGCCTGGATGTCGGCGTCGGTTACCGAGCGTCCGATTTTCTGGGCGAGATATTCGTCGTGCAGGGTGCGGGTTTTCAGAAATTCCAGCCGCGCCTTGAAATCGTCTGTCTGGTCGAGATTGTCCAGTTTGGCAGCTTCGGCCAGCAAGGTCATATCGACGATGACATTGATCAGTGCCTTGCGCCTCTGGGCCTCGGGGATCTGCTGCAGTTGCGGGCCGAACGTCGCTGCCGCCATTGCCAGGGTCTGTTCGGTGAGCTCGACGCCATTGACCACGGCAACAACATCACCCGGTTGCGCCTGTGCGGCGGCGGGCCCGGTTTTGCCGGCCAGCGACACCACGAGACAAAGCGCCAGAGTGGCGAGTTGAAGATTGAACTTTCGAGACGTCATGGATTATCCTCGGTTCGCCGCAATCGTCATAATGCGGACTGGAAGCCGGCCAAGTTATGACCGCCATCATTGACAACACTTTGCCCCCCTCTTATCTGTCCAGCGTCCCCTCGTCTAGACGAGACAAGGCTTCTCGCACCCGCGGCATTCACACGATTTCGTTTTCCGTGCATTAATCCTTTTGCGAGAAGTAAAAGGACGGCCAAATTTTTAGAATGCAACCACCCTGGACGGGCCAACCGCCTCGGTGCACTGGACAAAGGGACCGAACATGCTCGGCCTTGGCAAAATAGCAAGAAAAGTCTTCGGCACCACGAACGATCGTCGGGTGAAACCCTATCGTGCCAAAGTCGACCAGATCAACGCGCTGGAAGCGGAATTCGCAGCGCTCAGCGACGATGAGCTGCGGGCCAAGACACAGGCCTTCAAGGAGCAGGTGGAAGGCGGGGCATCGCTGGACAGCATCCTGGCGCCGGCCTTTGCCACCGTGCGCGAAGCGGCCAAACGCACCCTGGGACAGCGCCATTACGATGTCCAGCTGATCGGCGGCGTGGTGCTTCACGAGGGCCGCATATCGGAAATGAAGACCGGTGAGGGCAAGACTCTTGTCGCGACGCTTCCGGTTTATCTGAATGCTCTGGCCGGCCGGGGCGTGCACGTTGTGACCGTCAACGACTATCTCGCCAGCCGCGATGCGGAATGGATGAGCGCAATCTACGAATTTCTCGGCCTGTCGGTCGGCGTCATCGTACACGGCCTCGACGATGCCGAACGGGCGAAAGCCTATGCCGCGGACATTACCTACGGCACCAACAACGAATTCGGTTTCGATTATCTTCGCGACAATATGAAGTACGAACTGGATTCGATGGTCCAGCGCGGACACTTCTTCGCCATCGTCGACGAGGTCGATTCGATCCTGGTCGACGAAGCCCGGACGCCGCTGATCATTTCCGGACCCGTCGAGGACCGCACCGACTTCTACCGCGCCGTGGACGGCTACATTCCCGCCCTCACGGAGGAAGATTACGAAATCGATGAAAAGCAGCGCTCCGCCAACTTCACCGAGGCCGGCAACGAAAAGCTGGAAAAGATCCTCGCGGCCGACGGTCTGCTGAAATCCGAATCCCTCTACGACGTGGAAAATGTCACCGTCGTTCACCACCTGAACCAGGCGATCAGGGCCCACAAACTGTTCCAGCGCGACAAGGATTATATCGTCAAGGACGATGAAGTCGTCATCATCGACGAATTTACTGGGCGCATGATGCCCGGACGGCGCTTTTCCGAGGGTCTGCACCAGGCGCTTGAGGCCAAGGAGGGCGTCACGGTCCAGCCGGAGAACCAGACCCTGGCCTCCGTCACCTTCCAGAACTATTTCCGCATGTACGACAAGCTTGCCGGCATGACCGGTACGGCGATGACCGAAGCCGATGAATTCATGGACATCTACAAGCTGGATGTCATGGAGATTCCGACCAACGTGCCGGTCACGCGCATCGACGACGACGATGAAGTCTATCGCACGGTGGAGGAAAAGTTCCACGCCATTACCAACGTCATCAAGGATTGCAAGAGCCGCGGGCAGCCGGTTCTCGTCGGAACGACATCCATCGAGAAGTCGGAATTTCTCGCCGACATGCTGAAGAAGGAGGGCTTTCGTCAGCGCGACTTCTCCGCGCTCTACGATGGCGATTCCGGCAAGAAGCAGGACATGGTGTTTCAGGTCCTCAATGCCCGCTATCACGAACAGGAAGCCCATATCATCGCCCAGGCCGGCGTTCCCGGCGCCATCACCATCGCCACCAACATGGCCGGCCGCGGAACCGACATTCAGCTCGGCGGCAACGCCGATATGCGCATTCGCCAGGAACTGGACGATATGCCGGAAGGACCGGAGCGGACCGAAAAGGAACGCAAGATCCAGGAGGATATCGACGTTCTGAAGAAACGGGCGCTGGATGCCGGCGGTCTCTATGTCATCGCCACGGAGCGCCACGAAAGCCGCCGCATCGACAATCAGCTGCGCGGCCGTTCGGGACGCCAGGGCGACCCGGGCCACTCCACATTCTTCCTGTCGCTTCAGGACGATCTCATGCGGATCTTCGGATCCGACAAGATGGACGGCATGCTGAAAAAGCTTGGCCTTGAAGAGGGCGAAGCCATCGTTCATCCGTGGATCAACACCGCGCTTGAGCGCGCACAGAAGAAAGTCGAGGCCAGAAACTTCGACATTCGGAAAAACCTCCTGAAGTTCGATGACGTGATGAACGACCAGCGCAAGGTCATTTTCGAACAACGCATCGAATTGATGGACGGTAACGCCGTCGCCGAGGCCGTGATCGATATGCGTCACGATGTGATCGACACGCTCGTCTCGCAATACATTCCCGAAAAAGCCTATCCGGAACAGTGGGATACCGAGACCTTGAAGGAAAAGGTCGAGGAAACCCTGAATCTCGACCTTCCGATTCCCGACTGGGCCCAGGAAGAAGGTATTGCCGATGAAGAAGTGCGCGAGCGCCTGAAAAAGGCCGCCGACCGCGCCGCCGCCCAGAAAGTCGGTAAATACGGGCCGGAAATCATGCGCCAGGTCGAAAAGACGATCCTGCTGCAGACCCTCGATCATCTCTGGCGTGAACATCTGCAGGCGCTGGACAATCTGCGCTCGGTCATCGGGTTCCGGGGCTACGCGCAGCGCGATCCGCTGCAGGAATACAAGACCGAATCGTTTTCCCTGTTCGAAGCCATGCTGACCCACCTGCGCGAAGCGGTAACCGCACAGATGATGCGGGTGGAACTCATGGATTCGGCGCCGCCCGAATTGCCGGACGATCCGGATTTTTCCGGCTACAGCGCCGAGCACATGGATCCCGACCAGGCCGACGGTATGGATTTTGGCGACAACGAATATGGCCACGAAGGCGGAGCCATGATCGCGGAACCGCCGACCAAACAGTCGCCGACGCGCAACAAGCCGCAAAATGTGGCCCTCGATCCCAACGACCCTTCGACCTGGGGAAAGGTTCAGCGCAACGCCCCGTGTCCGTGCGGCTCGGGCAAGAAATACAAACATTGCCACGGCGCGCTCTGACGCCGGACCCGGGTTTGCGATACTCCCGAACGGGTCCGGTCACCGCGTCCGCTACGCCGGGCGAATCCGCTCGAAGATCGTGTCACCGAGACAGGAGGCGGGCATGACCGGCACAGTCGGCCACGATCTCGCGCGGGCAGACCATGGGGAGTGTTGAATATGCGAGCGAGCACCGTCGCCCCGTTTGATCTCGTCGTGTTCGGCGGCACCGGAGATCTGGCCTATCGCAAACTCTATCCCGGACTTTTTCACCGGCATCGTGACGGGCAGGTCCCGCAATCGTCCCGCATCATAGCCGTTTCGCGGCGCCGGCTGGATCGGAACGCCTTCCGGCAATCCGTAGCCGACGCATTGGAAACCTATGTCGGCGATTGCCGCCGCGACGACGAAACCACACACGGATTTCTCGACACGTTTCATTTCATCCGCGCCGACGCGTCCGCACAGGACGGATGGGAGGATCTGGCAGCGATTCTGGCAGCGGACCCGAACCCGGTCACGGCCTTTTACCTCGCGGTCTCCCCCGACCTGTTCGGCCCGATCTGCAGCCGGCTCGGCGCGAACGGTCTCGCCGGCGTCGACACCCGGGTGGTGATCGAGAAACCGATCGGCAGCGATGGCGAAAGCGCAAGGAACATAAACGAATCGATCGGATCGGTCTTTTCCGAAGACCAGATCTTTCGCATCGACCACTATCTGGGCAAGGAGACGGTTCAGAACCTGATGGCGCTGCGGTTTGCCAATGCGCTGTTCGAGCCCTTGTGGAATTCCGCCCATATCGACCATGTCCAGATCACCGTTGCGGAATCGATCGGGGTCGGCACCCGCGGCGGCTATTACGATCGCGCCGGCGCACTCCGGGACATGGTGCAGAACCACATTCTGCAACTGCTCTGTCTGGTTGCGATGGAGCCCCCGGCATCATTCGACGCCAATGCGGTTCGCGATGAGAAGCTGAAGATATTGCGCGCCCTGAAACCGATAAACGACGCCAATGCGGCGTCAGCCACAATTCGCGGACAATACAGGGCCGGAGCGTCGCCCGACGGCGCGGTTCCCGGCTACGTCGACGAGATCGCGCTTGCCGACAGCACCACGGAAACCTTCGTCTCGCTGAAGGTCGATATTGCGACCTGGCGCTGGGCCGGCGTTCCGTTTTATCTGCGCACCGGCAAACGGCTGGCCCAGCGGGTCTCTGAAATCGTGGTGCACTTCAAGCCGATCCCGCACTCCATCTTCGGCCCCTCTGCCGGCGCCATTCACGCCAACACGCTGATCATCCGGCTGCAACCCGATGAAGGAGTCGAACTGTCGATCATGATCAAGGATCCCGGTCCCGGCGGCATGCGCCTGCGCGCCGTGCCGCTCGACATGGCGTTTCGCGACGCATTCGACGGCCATAATGCCGATGCCTACGAACGCCTGCTAATGGACATGATCCGGGGCGACGCCACCCTATTCATGCGCCGCGACGAAGTGGCCGCCGCCTGGGAATGGATCGATCCCATCCTGGATGCCTGGAAACGGACGCCGGATCTGGTTCATGCCTATACCGCTGGCACCTGGGGTCCGACCGCATCGATTGCTCTTATTGAGCGGGACGGGCGGACATGGCACGAGGATCCGCTGTGAGCGTCGCCTGGCAGATATTTCCCGACCGCGGGCAATTGGCGGAAAGCCTCGCGGATAATGTGGTCGAACGTCTGGAAGCCGGAATCCGGCGACGGGGCGTTGCCAATCTGGCCGTGTCCGGCGGCACAACGCCGCGCCTGTTTTTCGAAACCCTGTCCCTGCGCCGGCTCGCCTGGGACCGGGTTCGCATCACGCTGGTCGATGAACGCTGGGTCCCGGAAAGCGATCCGCGCTCCAATGCCCGAAACGTCAAGACACTTCTTGTCAAAAATCGGGCGGCCGCTGCCGTATTCCGGACATTGTATTCCGGTTCAAAAACACCGGAAGACGGGCTGGTAAAAACGGTGCAGGTTTGTGGCGACATTGCGAAAACTCTTGACGTGGCCGTTGTCGGGATGGGACTTGACGGCCATACCGCCTCCCTCTTCCCACGCGGCGACACGCTTGGCGCAGCCATGGATCCAGAAACCGACGCCCTGTTTCTTCCCATGCGCGCGCCGCATCTGGATGAATCAAGAATGACCATGACAGTCCCGGTTCTCATCAATGCGGCTGCGCTTTTCCTGCACATCGAAGGCTCCGAAAAACGCGCCGTGCTGGAAACGGCCTTGCAGGATGGACCCGTCGAAGACATGCCGATCCGGGCTCTGATCCGCGACGTTGAAAAGACCGTGCCCGTCTATTGGGCTCCGTGAGAAACAATATGGAAATGAAACAAAACAAAATCCAAGCGATCCTGTCGCGCGCGCCCGTCGTCCCGGTCCTGGTCGTGGACGACGCAAGCCGCGCCGTCGACATGGCCACGGCCCTGGTGGCGGGCGGCCTGCCGGCGATTGAAATCACCTTGCGGACGCCGGCAGCGCTTGCCGCCATCGAAGCTGTCGCGAGCCGCGTTGCGGGCGCCATTCCCGGTGTCGGGACGGTTCTTTCGGCCAAAGATCTTGAAGCCGCATCCCATGCCGGCGCACAGTTCGCCGTCTCGCCGGGCGCGACAGCGGACCTGCTTGCCGCAGCTTCGATGTCCGATCTGGCACTGCTGCCGGGAGCGGCCACTGCCTCCGAAGCCATGGCCCTGTTTGAAGCCGGTTACGGATTTCAGAAATTTTTCCCCGCTGAAGCGGCCGGTGGGGCGCCGTTTCTGAAATCGCTTGCCTCGCCGCTTCCCGGCATCCGCTTCTGCCCGACCGGCGGCATCACGGAAACCAACGCGCCGGATTATCTCAAGCTCGACAATGTTGTGTGCGTCGGCGGATCCTGGGTTGTTCCCGGCGAGTTGATCGCCCAGGCAGACTGGGCCGGAATCGAATCACTGGCGAGGCGCGCTTCCACTTTGACGCAAGACCGTCCATAAGGCTGCGATGAACGACGTAGACACCCAGTTCGAGCGCCTGACCGCCCACAAATCCGCGATCGGATCAGTTTCGATTCGCGACCATTTCACGGGCGACGACATGCGTTTCGAACGGTTCTCGCTGCAGCTCGGCACACTCCTGTTCGATTTCTCCAAGAACCGGATCGATGACAGGACCCTCGACCTGCTTGTCGAACTCGCCACGGCCGCCGGGGTGGAGCGGCGGCGCGACGACATGTTCGCCGGCAAGCCGATCAACGAGACCGAGAACCGCGCCGTCCTGCATGTCGCGCTGCGCGGGGAGAAATCGCAGGAATTCTCCGCGGACGGCCAGGACGTCGTAACCGGCATCCATCACGAACTTGAGCGGATGCGCAATTTCTCGGACGGCATTCGCTCCGGTCACCTTCGTGGCTTCACCGGTCGCAATTTCACCGACGTGGTCAATATCGGTGTCGGCGGATCCGATCTCGGTCCGGCAGTCGCGACCGCCGCGCTGCGCCCCTTCCATGACGGTCCGCGGACCCATTTCGTCTCCAACATGGACGGGTCCGATGTTGCCGATACGCTGCTCGACCTGGATCCGGAAACGACATTGTTCCTGGCGGCGTCAAAAAGCTTTACCACCGACGAAACCATGACCAATGCCGAAACGGCAAAGGCATGGCTGGTCGCCGCCCTTGGCAAGGATGCCGTACCATCGCATTTTGTCGCCCTGTCGACCAACCTGGCCGCGGTCGAGGAATTCGGAATTCGCCCGGATTATACGTTCGGCTTCTGGGACTGGGTCGGAGGCCGCTATTCCCTCTGGTCGGCCATCGGACTGCCGATCTGCCTGGCTGTCGGGTTCCGGAATTTCACCGATTTCCTTGCCGGCGGGCGGCACGTCGATCACCATTTCACAAACACGCCGCTCAGGCAGAATATTCCTGTCGTCATGGCCCTGTTGGGCATCTGGTACCGCAATATCTGGAACTTTCCGACCCACGCGGTCATTCCCTACGATCAGAGGCTCGCCCGACTTCCGGCCTATCTCCAGCAACTGGACATGGAAAGCAACGGCAAACGGGTGACATTGTCGGGACATCCGGTCAATCGCAAATCCGGTCCGATCGTCTGGGGCGAGGCCGGGACCAATGGCCAGCACGCTTTTTTTCAGCTCATTCACCAGGGAACCGACATCATACCGGTCGATTTCCTGATTGCCGCGCAAAGTCATGAAGATGACAGCCTGCACCACGCCAAACTCGTCGCAAACTGTTTTGCCCAGTCCGAGGCGCTGATGCTCGGAAAGGACGAAGAGGAGGTCAGGCGGGAATTGCGAGCAAGCGACCTGCCCGGCCCTCGAATCGAAGACCTGCTGCCGCACAAGATCATGCCCGGCGACCGCCCGAGCAACACGTTTCTGTACGACAGACTCGACCCGCGAACCCTTGGCATGCTGATTGCGCTCTACGAACACAAGGTTTTTGTCCAGGGAACCATCTGGGGCGTGAATTCCTTTGACCAGTGGGGCGTTGAGTTCGGCAAGAAACTGGCCAACGAATTGCTGCCGATGATCGAACAGAGAATAGCTCCCTCAGGCAGGGATACATCGACGCTCGGGCTGATTCGCACTTTTTTGAACAAGAGTCGGTAGTCAAATCACGGCATTGCCGCTGTTCAACGCTTCAGAACTATGATCTACAATTGCCCGTACGGGAACCGCGCATGCGCCATATTGCGGATGCGTTGCTTCATCTTTGTGATTCGATCCCGGTGAGCGACTATTGTTTGATCGGATCGGGACAGATTGCCGGGCGGTGGAATTGAGGACAAACCTCTGATGTTTGAACGGATCAAAAAATTTATCGAAGACCTTGTTGAAGCCGACGAACGGCGACAAACCAAGGGATTTGCCGCAGACGACCACCGTCTGGCGGCCGCGGCTCTCATGGTGCACGTCATATCCGTCGACGGCTCGATCGACGAGAGCGAAAAGGTCAAGATGCGTTCGGTGCTGCAACGCCATTTCGAACTCAACGGAGAACAGACCGACGCCCTGCTGCAGGAGGCCCGCAAGCGGGATCTGGAGGCGGTGGACCTTTATGGCTTCACCTCGGTCCTGAAGCGCAAGCTGGATGAAGAAGGACGTATGCGCATCGTCGAGATGATGTGGGAAATGGTCTATGCCGACGGCATCGTGCATGAATTCGAAGACAACACAGTCTGGCGCACGGCGGAATTGCTGGGCGTTTCGACCCGCGATCGCATAAAACTCAAGCAGAAGGTCGAACAGTCGGCCGGATGAGTCCGCCCTGACGCAGGGTGCGGTCGATCTGCCTCCGAGTGAACGATAACAGCTTGCATCCGCAAGGAATGAAGGCGTGCTCGGTGTATCAGATTAAACGCAAACCGCTTTAACCCCGCGCGCCAAAAATTGCCGAGCCGACACGCACATGTGTGGCGCCGAGCATGATCGCATCCTCATAATCGGCCGACATGCCCATGGACAATCCGGACAATTGATTGCGTTCCGCGATTTTTGCCAGGAGGGCGAAATGCGGACCGGGATGATCGTCCGCCGGCGGAATGCACATCAGTCCCTCAATTTCGAGGCCCAGATCCTTTCGGCAATAATCGATGAATCCGTCGGCGTCGGCCGGTGCGACTCCGGCCTTTTGCGGCTCTTCGCCGGTATTGATCTGGATGAACAGGCGCAATGTCCTGCCCTGACGCGCCATCTCCGCGGCGATGCTGTCGGCGATCTTCTTGCGGTCGATCGTATGGATGACATCGAAAAGCGCCACCGCATCCTTGGTCTTGTTCGATTGCAACGGACCGATAAGGTGCAGTTCGACGTCCGGATGATCCCGCTTCAGATCCGGCCATTTACCCTGCGATTCCTGGACCCTGTTTTCGCCGAAGATCCGCTGTCCGGCGGCGATTACCGGCCGGATCGCCTCCGGCCCGAAGGTTTTCGACACGGCGATCAGCGTAATGTCGGCTCCATTGCGTTTCGCGGTTTCCGCCGCACGCGTCAGAGAGTGTCTTACCTCAAGCAATCGTTGTTGCGTATCCGTCATCCGGCTTGTCCCTGCCTATCGACTTTTTGCTGTCTGTTCATGAAACGGTATCGGATTCGATGCAAGATCGATTTGCGCGGACCAGATCCGTGGCGTGTTCACAGCCCGCCTGCCGGCGCGCCAACCTGACCCTCGACGCACTGTGGTGGTTGACCAAAGTGCGGATTTCTGGTGATGGTCCGTCAAGACATTCACAAGAGATCCCCGGGACACCGACGATATGGCCTCCGAACGCTACAATCCGCAAGAAGCAGAGCCGAAATGGCAGCGCATCTGGGATGACGCACGTGTTTATGAAACCGCGAACGACGATCCGCGCACGCCCTATTATGTCCTGGAAATGTTTCCGTACCCGTCCGGGCGCATCCATATAGGCCACGTTCGCAATTATACGATGGGCGACGTCGTTGCCCGTTACAAGCGCGCCAAGGGCTTCAACGTTCTGCACCCCATGGGCTGGGACGCCTTTGGCATGCCGGCGGAAAACGCGGCCATGAAAAACAAGGTGCATCCGAAAGCCTGGACCTACGACAATATCGCGTCGATGCGCGGGCAATTGAAAATGATGGGCCTGTCGCTTGACTGGTCGCGCGAATTCGCCACTTGCGACGTGGACTATTACGCCCAGCAGCAACATCTGTTCCTGGACTTTCTCGAGCGCGGCCTGGCCTATCGCAAGACCTCGAAAGTGAACTGGGATCCGGAAGACCAGACGGTGCTGGCCAACGAACAGGTGATCGAAGGCCGCGGCTGGCGTTCGGGCGCCTTGGTCGAGCAGCGCGAACTGACCCAGTGGTTTTTCAAGATCACCGAATACAATCAGGATCTGCTGGATTCGCTCGACCGGCTCGACAAGTGGCCGGAAAAGGTGCGCCTGATGCAGCGCAACTGGATCGGCCGCTCGGAAGGGCTGCGGGTTCATTTCGAATATGACACGGATCATCCGGCCGGCGAGCATACGCTGGAGATCTTTACAACCCGTCCCGATACCCTGTTCGGCGCCAGCTTCATGGCCCTGTCTCCGGATCACCCGACCGCGCAGGCCTGCGCCGCCGGCAATCCGGACCTGGCCGCCTTCATTGAAGAATGCCGCCGGATCGGCACAAGCGTCACTGCGATCGAGACCGCGGAGAAGAAGGGCTTCGATACCGGCTTGCGGGTGCGCCATCCCGTTGAGGACGGCAAGACGCTGCCGGTCTATGTCGCCAACTTCATTTTGATGGACTACGGCACCGGTGCGATCTTCGGCTGTCCCGCCCACGATCAGCGCGACCTGGATTTTGCCAACAAATACGGCCTGGCCGTCCCCCCCGTCGTGCTGCCGGGCGGCGAGGACGCGGCATCATTTCGGATTTTTGAAGAAGCCTATACGGGCGACGGCACGATCATCAATTCCGGATTCCTCAATGGCATGTCGATTCCCGATGCCAAGGAAGCGATTGCCGTACGTCTGGAAGGCGTCGAGATCAACGGAGCCCCGCAAGCTGAAAGGCAGGTCAATTTCCGGCTCCGGGACTGGGGCATTTCCCGCCAGCGCTATTGGGGCTGCCCAATTCCCGTCATCCATTGCGACAGCTGTGGGACCGTTCCGGTACCGAAGGCGGACCTGCCGGTCCAATTGCCCGAGGACATTGAATTCGACCGCCCAGGCAACCCGCTGGATCGCCATCCGACCTGGCGCGATGTGGCGTGCCCGCAATGCGGTGCGGCGGCGCGGCGCGAAACCGACACGATGGACACATTCGTCGATTCGTCCTGGTATTTTGCCCGCTTCACGGCGCCGGGCGCCAAGACGCCGACGGACCGTGCTGTTGTCGACAGGTGGCTGCCCGTGGATCAGTACATTGGCGGTGTCGAACACGCGATCCTGCACCTGCTCTATTCCCGCTTCTTTGCCCGCGCCATGCGCGACACCGGGCATATGTCGCTGGACGAACCGTTTGCCGCCCTGTTCACGCAGGGAATGGTTACCCACGAAACCTACCAGGACAAGGACGGCAATTGGGTCAGCCCGGCCGACATCGTCATTGCGGACGAAGACGGCACCCGCGTTGCCAGAATGGCCGATAGCGGCGAGGCGGTGAAAATCGGCAAGATTGAAAAGATGTCGAAGTCAAAGCTCAACACGATTGATCCGGCCGATATCATGATGACCTACGGCGCCGACACGGCGCGCTGGTTTGTCATTTCCGACACGCCACCGGACCGGGACATTCAATGGACGGATGCCGGTGTGGAAGGCTCGCAGCGCTTTTTGCAAAGGGTTTGGCGGTTTGTTGCGGAAGCGAATCGGATCCGCGTGGCGATCGGCAGCGAAAAGCCGGACACTTTTATCGACAACGCGCTGGAGATCCGCAAAGCCGTGCACAGGGCGCTGCTGGCCGTGGAATCCGATATCGAGGCTCTGGCGTTCAACCGCTCCGTGGCCCGGGTTTACGAACTGATCAACACCCTCACGCGCATTCTCGGCACGCTGCCGGAGGATCCCCATCCGTCCATTCGCTGGGCGCTGATGGAGGCCGTGGATTACCTGATCCACATGATGGCGCCGATGACGCCGCATTTTGCGGAGGAATGCTGGAACCTTGCCGGCCAGAGCGACCTGGTTGCGGAGCGACCCTGGCCCGACGTCGACAAGGCGCTTCTGGTTGAAGCCATGATTACGCTTCCCGTTCAGGTGAACGGAAAACGGCGCGGTGAAATTCTTATTGAAGCCGACGCGAATCCGGGCGACGTTGAAGATGCGGTTCTGGCCCTTGAAAGCGTGCAAAAATTTCTTGATGGTAAGCCGCCGAAAAAGGTTATCGTCGTGCCCAAGAGGATCGTCAATGTCGTCGCATAAGCGTACCGGGACCCAAATCAGTCGACGGCAAATGCTCAACGCCTTCGGCCGTGCGTTGGCATTGCCGGCGCTTCTGCCGCTGGCCGGCTGTTTCCAGCCCCTGTACGGCCAGCGGACGCTGGCAAGCGGAGAGGATTTGCTTGACGTCTTGCGGACCATCGAGGTCGAAAATGCCGGCGCGGTGACCGGCCGGTTCTATCGTAACGAACTGCTGTTCCTGCTGCGTGGCGGCAAGACGGAGCTGCCGCCGGTTTACAGACTCGAACAACAATTGGGCGAACGGGTGTCGGCCATTTCCGTTCAGGTACTTTCCGACGTGCCGCAATCCCTGATCCTGAACCTCAGCGTGACTTACGCCCTGTGGCACATCGCCGACAACAAGGTGGTCCTGAAAGGTTCGACCTTTGCAGAATCGTCTTTTACCTTTTCCAACCAGAGGTTCACCAACTCAAGGGCCTATCTCGACGCCCGGGAACGGGCAGCCAAGGCGGCCGCGGATGATGTCCGCACACGCCTTGTCGCCTTTCTGTCCAAGCACCACGTTTAGCGCTCTTCCTGTTCGGGCGGAATCTTCCGAACAGACAAGAATACCAGGAAATGGGGACCGCAAGCTTATTACCTGTTTTCATGAGACTGCAAAAAGCGCTGAAGCCTGACCTTCATCCTCGGATCGAGCCGAGCGGAACCAGCCCATGGCCATTCTGAAAGAACCGGACTACAGACGCCTTCTTTCCGATCCCGACGATCGAATTCCGGTCATTCTGGTCTACGGGCCCGACAACGGCCTTGTGAGCGAACGGTTTGGCGAACTGATGTCCGCTTACGGCCGCAATACCGGCGACGACCCTTTTGCAAAAATGGTGCTCGATGCCGCGGAAATTGACCGTGAACCGGATCGAATTGTTAACGAAGCGTTAACTGTTTCCATGTTCGGAGGCAAACGCCTGATCGGTTTGAAAGCTGCCGGAAGCAAAACAATAGATAAACAAATTCAGGCACTTATGGACATCGACGATATACAGTCGACAATTGTCATTGCTGCCGGCGACCTTAAGAAATCACAGTCGTTGCGCAAACGAATCGAAGCGGACAAACGTACGGCAAGTGTACCGTGCTACGTCGACGCCGCCCGTGACATCGACCGGATAATCGACGAGGAAACCGATCGATCGAGCCTTTCCATATCGCGCGAAGCCCGCGAACTCCTGCACACAATTCTCGGAGCCGACCGGCTTGGCACGCGACAGGAACTGCAAAAACTCTGCCTGTATTGCGCCGGAATGGAGACGATCGGCGCCGATGATGTCGCCGTTGCCGTCGCCGATGCGGCTGCACTGGCGCAAGATGTGCTTATCGACGCGGTCGCAGACGGCCGTCCCGGCCGTGCCGAACGGGAATTCGATCGATTGACCGCGTCCGGGCAGAATCCGTCCATCATCGCCTCGCAAATGCTCCGCCATGTGCAGGCGCTCGATCTCGCAATCGCCGCCCGGGAAGCAGGGGCGAGCGTCGATGCGGCTATGGGCATGATCCGGCCGCCGATCTTTTTCAAACGCCGCGACGGCGTCAAGCGCCAGCTCTTGCTCTGGGACAGCGTAAGGATTGGTCGGGCCGCGAACGTTCTGTATGACGCAATTGAACAAGGTCGCAAAAACGCGCGGTTGGAACACGCAATCGTCTCCAACGCGCTTCTGTCTGTCGCACGCGTTGCCAGCGCTCTGGCGCGGCGGCGCTGATAATGGCCTTTCCGAGAGTCCCGATTCCGAGTGTCGGAAAATATCCGCAAAATCAAGAGATTACAGCAAAGCGGATATCTTGCTGCCTACGATGCGATTGCATCTGAATTTGTATTATTTCTGCAGGCATCCCGGACTTTGACACCGGCCGGCTTCCTCCTGAAGCGCCGGCTTTGTCGGGCCACTAAAACGCGTCGCGTTGATTCTGATTCACCGAACGCGCTTTCCTTATTTGGTAACGCAAGTCGTTATCGGTCGATCTGAGGCAGATTGAACGCAACATGCGTTAAGGGCGATCCAGCGCACGCCATCCGTTCTTTAAACCTTGAAAACCGCAAACCTGTTCACAAGGGCGAATTACTCGACACCCAGCGTCTTGCAAAACGCTTCGAGCTGATCGAGGTCCTTGTATTTCACCTTGATTTCGCCGGCGCCGTTCGGTTTGTGATTGATGGTAATTATCAGACCAAGGGCATCCGAAAGCCGCTTTTCCAGGGCTCTGGTGTCAGCGTCTTTTTCAGGTTTTTTCGCAACCGGCGCGGATTTCGTCTCCCGCTCCTGCTGCGCCATCGCCTCGGCATCGCGAACGGAAAGGCCTTCGTCGATAATCTGCTGCGCCAGACCTTCCGGATCCTCGGCATTGATCAGCGCACGAGCGTGGCCGGCGCTGAGCGCGCCATCGGCCAATTGCTCCTGAATCGCTTGCGGCAGTTTCAGGAGCCGCATCGTATTGGCCACGTGGCTTCGGCTCTTTCCGATCACTCCCGCCAGATCGGCCTGAATATAGGAGAACTCGTCCATAAGCCGCGCATAACCGCGGGCCTCTTCGACCGGGTTGAGGTCAGAGCGCTGAACATTTTCGATGATCGCCAGTTCCAGCGCTTCGCGATCGGACACTTCCTGTATGAAGACCGGGACTTCGTGCAGCCCGGCTCGTTGCGCCGCGCGCCAGCGCCGTTCGCCGGCAATGATCTCGAACGCATCGCTGCGCCCTTCTTTCGGCCGGACCAGGATCGGCTGTACGATGCCCTTTTCCTTCACCGACGCTGTCAGTTCCGCTAGATCCTCGTCGCCAAACGTCGTCCGGGGGTTTCTCGGGTTCCGTTCAAGGAACTCCACCGGCACGCGTCTTTGCGACCGTGCCCGCGTAACCACCGCCGCATCGGTCTCGACTTCGCCGATCAGGGCCGCCAGACCTTTACCGAGGCGGTTCTTTGCGCTTTCTGCAGCTTGGGCCATTTCATTCTCCCAAAGTTCGTTCCGCATGTGAATCGGTTGCGGATCCTGTCATTCTCAAAACGGGGGCGACGCCCTAACCAGTTGTTTCGATGCCGAATCTCGGCACGCACTCCCTGAATCCTAGGCAGCGACGCCGCGAAAGGTCTTTTCCCGCTGGATGATCTCCGATGCCAGTCGCAAATAGGCTTGGCTTCCCGTACATTTCAGATCGTACAACAGCGCAGGCTTGCCATAGGACGGGGCTTCCGAGACCCGCACATTACGGGGGATGATGGTTTCGTAGACCTTGGTGCCCATGATTTCGCGCACATCCGACACAACCTGCGACGCCAGATTGTTCCGTTTGTCAAACATGGTCAGGACGATGCCGTGAATGCTGAGCTCGGGATTGAGCCCTGCCTTGACCTGTTCCACCGTTTCCAGCAACTGGCTGAGGCCTTCCAGTGCAAAAAATTCACATTGCAGCGGCACCAGGATCGAGTGGGCCGACGCGAGAGCATTGATTGTCAAAAGGTTCAGAGAGGGCGGGCAATCGACCAGAACGTATGTGAATCGCCGCTCCTCCGGGCTTTCGGCCGAATGGGCGGCAACAGCCTTGCGAAGCCGGTATGCCCGATCTTTGTGCGGTGCGATTTCAAGCTCCAGACCAAGCAGATCCAGTGTCGACGGCGCCACACACAGGCGGGGCACGGCGGTGTCGATGACCGAATCCGCCAGGGGATTGTCCCCGATCAACACGTCATAGGTGGAGATTTTCCGGTCCTTGCGATCGATTCCCAGGCCGGTGGACGCGTTGCCCTGGGGATCGAGGTCGACCACGAGAACCCGCTCGCCGATCGCGGCAAGCGCCGTGCCCAGGTTGATTGCCGTCGTCGTTTTTCCGACGCCGCCCTTCTGATTGGCCAGGGCCAGGACGCGTGGTGATTCCGGTAGCTGTTCCATCGGGAGCCTCAAGCTTTTTTGAGCGCGGTCATGGCGCGGATTTCGATCAGCCTGCCGTCGGCATCGACCACGCTGTCCCTTACTAACAGATCGAGATTCCACTCGTGAAGGGCTGATTTGATTTCCGCTTCGTATTCCCTGCCTTTGGGAAAGATAGCCACAGTTTTCTCCCCCATGAATGGCGCGGAATAACCGCACAAATCCGTCAGGGAGGCCAGAGCCCGGGCCGAAATCACGTCGGGAGGTGTGGGTTCGGGCCAGGAAAAGGCTTCGATCCGGGAATCGTGGACGGTCGCGGAAATCCC
>JGI12316J15310_10000041_pt55 | contig 31854 bp, 38 predicted proteins | sample MarCyaLeptolynsp_FD_15310 | JGI IMG/M metagenome (IMG submission 15310)
CGGCGGAATGAACCCGGCATCCATCGTCGACCTGCGAAAACTCCACAGAAGACCATCTCCATCGAGAAAGCTCGGACCCCGCCCCACCAGGTCGTGGAGCCCGGTCGGCCCGTCTTGGGGGTCCGCCACGGCACCTCTCACCTCGCCGCGAGGCTGAGGCACAGAACCCGGTGCCACCGGAACGCAACCCTGAGCGACCCCGACGACGAGCCCGAACGAGAGCAGGCAACCGCGGCGCGCGACGAGCATCCTTGGCATGACTACCATGACGTCTCCACCGCCTGAGCGCGACCCGTCGGCGGGCGGTTGCGACGAACGACTCCGCCGTGCACCGCGAAAAACGTTCATCGGTCGTCAGGTCACCGAGCAGCGCTGCCTTCGTCGAGTCTGGCTGAAGCTCACGGCTCTCGCAAAGAGAGCTCGGTCCGCTTTTGTCCTCGCCCCTCCTAAGCGAGAGGTATCCGAGGGTGCCAGCGCCGCCCCAGGAACACAGATGCTTCGTCGGCGTGGGTGTGGTCTTGGGTGCGGCAGAGCACTCGAGCGCGTCCTCAAACGGCCCCGGCTGCTTCTGGAGTTGCCCCCGAAAAATCGGACATGCTTTCAGTTTGCGTGAAGTCGGCGGAATTGCCGGGGTGAGAGCATATTGAGCTCTTTGTGGGGCTGGTATTCGTTGTAGTCGTCAAACCAACTTGGAAGCAAGGCCAAGACGGTTGCGGCGTCGGGCAGGTCGGCCAAGTACACGTAGTCGCGCTTGATCGTCTTCACGAACGCCTCGGCCATGCCGTTCGACTCGGGCGAGTAAGCGGGAGTGTTTCTGGGCGCCAACCCGCAGCTCGCGGCGAAGGCCCTCGTCTCGTTGGCGGTGTAGGGCGGGCCGTTGTCCGAGAGCCACTCGACCCTCGTCTTGGGCGGCTGGTCACCGAAGCGAGCCTCGACGCTCAGTGCGATCAGGTCGCGGACATCGCCGCCGTCGAGGTGCCGGTTCGCAGCGACCCACCCGATCGCCTCGCGGTCGCAGCAGTCGAGGCTGAAGGCGACGTGCACCTTCTCCCCGTTCCAGCAGCGGATCTCGAACATGTCACTGCACCAGCGCATGTTGCTGGCGAGCGTGATGATCTTGCCGTCGTGCTTGAAGTTGGGCTTGGGCCCCTACCGCGCGAGCAGCAGGTTCGCCTTCCGCATGACCCGGTAGACCCGCTTGTGGTTGACGCGGGGCTCGTTGGGCTGCTGGTTGAGGTGCGCGGTGACACGACGGTAGCCGCAGGTTGGCCGTGCCTCGACGATCGCCTGGATGCGCTCGAGCAGCGCGGCGTCGCCCCGCTTGTCGTAGCTCGCCCTGGGCTTGGGCTCAGCGTCCTTCGTGCTCGCTAGATGGGGCCTGGAGATGCCCAGAGCCGCCGCGATGCGCATCACTGGCCATTGCTTTCGTCGGGCGAGTTGCCGCCCGAGATCCACTTTTTCTCTTTGGCGATCGCCACCGCCTCCTTGAGGATCTCGGCCTCCATCGTCTTCTTGCCGAGCATGCGCTCGAGCTCGCGAATGCGGCCCTGCGCCTTCTTGAGCTCGCTCTTCGGTACGACTTGCTCGTTGGCCTTGAGGCTCTTGTTGGTCGCGTCGTCCATGACTCGCTTCCATTTGGAACAGAAGGCTCGGAGCGACGCCATACCGACGCGCTGTCTCGGAGATCGATCCTCCCGGTTTGGCTGCTTCGTCCAGCAGGGCCCGGTTCTGCTCGGCGGTGTAGCGGCGGCGTCGTCCCGGCTTCGCGGGCTCGAGCTCAATGGGTTCGTTTGGCATCGGTTTCGTCCTTTCGGACGTGTCCGGTTCAAAAGGGGGCTAGATCATGCCGAACCGTTGGGTCGTGCACGTCTCCAGCGGGTGGGTCGTGGGCTGGCACGGCGAGGTCCCGTACGACCCCTCGCTCTCCATCCGCTCCACCGCTCCCAACCCAGCCGAGCAAACCGCGACCGTTTCGGTGGATGTCGACTCCCAGTTCCTCGGACTTGGCGACGACGAGCTCTACGCCAGCCACGAGCTCGCCTGGCTCGACGAAGGTCTCGCCGTCTTCGTGTCCCACGACCTCAACGCGTACGGGGGTTCGACCCGGCTGATCACCAGTGACGGCGTCGAATCGATCCACCGCCGAGCGCTGAAGTCCAAGGAGCGCATGCACCTGCTGCTCGAGGGCTCGGTCCTCACCACGCCGGACGCCTCGTTCAAGCACACCTTCGCCATCAGCAACCTGGACAGCCCCGACGGCGAGTACCGAGTTCGCATCCGAACGAGCATCGCCGAGGACGGTGGGTTAGGCCCCAAACCTCCCCGGACGGTGGTGCATCGCATCGCCAAGGATACGGGTCAGTCCGAGATCATCAGCGAAGGCAAAGGCCCCGGCTGGGCGCTCTTCGGCCCGCAGGGCGCTCTGTTCGTCGAAACCGGAGGAAGCGTGCGCCGGTGGAGTGATGCGGCCGACGACTCGCCCGAGGCGACGCTGGAGGGACTGCACCTGACGATGCCGATTCCGACACAGCCGTGCGATTCTTGCGGGTAGCCCGGCGCTGCCCATGAACGGCCGATCCAATGCCTTCACTGTCCGCCTCGTCGCGGTGCTGTTGGCGGGCGGCTGTGTTCCCGAGAGCATGCCACCCGCCTCCAACGAAGGCGCCGAAAGCTCGAGCACATCCGACGTCGAGCCCGGTGGCGAGTCCGCTCCGAATGGAATGGGGTTTGTGCCTCCACCGGACGTGGGTGCGGGCGTGTTCGAGTGCAGCATCTGGGTGCAGGACTGCCCCACCGGGCAGAAGTGCATGCCATGGGCAAAGGACGGTGGAAGTGCCTGGTCTTCCACGCGTTGCTCACCGATCGTAGCCGAGCCCGTTGGAATCGGTGAGTCATGCCAGGTCGAGGGCAGCGGCTTGTCCGGACTCGACGACTGCGATCTCGCAAGCATGTGCTGGGACGTCGACCGGGAGACCAACCTGGGCACCTGCGTGCCCATGTGCGTGGACGGCCCCGAAAACCCACGATGCGAAGACCCAAACAACCACTGTGTGCAGGCAGCCGGGGCCGTACTCAACATCTGCTTTCCCACCTGCAACCCGCTGCTCCAAGACTGTCGCGAGGGCCTCGGCTGCTACGCCACGCCGGACTCGTTCATTTGCGCGCCGACAGCATCGAGCAACGGCATCAACGAGGCGTGCGAGTTCTACTCCGTCTGTGCCCCCGGGCTTCAGTGCATCGCGCTCGATGGACCGCCTTGTCTCGACGACGCGACCGCATGCTGTCGCCCGTTCTGTCGTCTCGACGATGAGGAGTCCTCGTGCTCAGCCGTCGAAGAGTGCGTACCCTGGTTCGATGCCGGCGATGCACCGGCGCGGTGGGAAGATGTGGGTTTTTGCGCGTTTCCGGATCTTTGACGTTGGTCTCTTCATCGCTTCGGGCGCGGCGCGCGGAGTCGTCTCAAGCGCGAGGCGATTGGCTGTTCACCGTCGAGCCCGTCTTCTTCCTCCGCCCAATCCTCGACGACGTCGCGGTATATCGCCGCCGCGTCGCGCAGCGCTCCCTCGGTTTCGGCCCAGAGCCTGTCCACTGCTTCGTCTCCAACTTCCACCATGTCATTGATGCAGTTGAGTACGAGATCCATAAGGGCCTGTTTCTCCTGGACCCCGTAGTCACTTCGCGCGCACGTGGCTAGGTATCGCTCGATCCACGCGGGCGTTCTATATTCCTCTGGGAGCTCACTTGCCCAGTCCTGGGTGTACGTTGACAACCCTGGGATTCCGAGGTCCAAGGAGATCTTGGCGACAGCGTCTTTGTACGTGATCGTCATGGCTAGTGTCGCGGGTGTGCTGAGTTGAATGGAGCGGCGGTTCTCACTGCTCCGTCCGGTTTAACCACGACGAACGCCATGTCGGCGATCACTTCGTCCCCGTTTGCCAAGAACGCTACGCCCCTTCACGCCCGCGGGCAAGGGCACCACATGCACACCACGCCCGCGCCGTGCTCGAAGCTGGTTTGGACTCCGCCTTCCTCGATGAGGGCGTGCTGGGGTTCCTGGAGCGCTTGCGGGTCGAGTACGCGGCGGCGGTTCCCTTCACCCGTTTCGTCCGGCTGCGTCATCTCGTCGACCGGCGCCAACGCTGGCGCGCCATCGACGAGGAGTGGTCCTTCTTCGAGACGAGCTGGCGACCCAAGTTTTGGTCCGACAATCGTCGCATCATCTTCGTTCGGAGGCCGCAGCCGACCCGTCGCAAGGGGCCGTCGGCTACGAGTTCCACCACAAGGCCATCGTCACGTACAAGCCTGTCACCGCGGCGAGCGTACTCGCGTTCTTCAACGGCCGAGAAATCCAGGAGCAGCTCTTTGGCGAGGCTAAGCAGCACGCCTCGCTCGACGACATCCCTTGCCGACGTCTCGTGCCTAACCAGCTCTACGTCCTGTCGGCGATGCTCGCCCACAACCTCGGCCGAGAGCTGCAACTCCAACCCAAGCCCCAGCGCCGTCACACGACTCCGACGCGGGCCGGCACCTTCATTGTGCGTACCCTCGGAACGCTTCGCGACCAGCTCATTCGCCGCGCCGGCGCACTCATCCGACAACGCGGTCGCCTTGCTCTCACGACCGCCGCCTCTACGCCGGCTCGCGACGAGTTCGACGGTCTGCTCCAACATCGCGACGCTGCGTGAGCTGGGCTCAGGCCGCTCTTAGGCCGCCCTGATTTGCAACGCTGAGGTCAAGCAGGTTCTCGTCGCCGGTCGCGCTCGCGTTGTCGACGTCACTAGAACGGAGTGGTTAGATCCTCCGTCCGAGTTTCGGGTCGCAATGCTACGTCGGCCGTATAGCCCTCATCATAGTAGACCAGTGCTTGTGAGACCGGCACATATGCTCGATACCGAACGGCGAACTCAGCGCATCGGTCGATGTCCCCGTCGAGGACAATCGTGTTCCCTTCGGCGTCGAGGCTGCCCTCGACTTCGCATTGACCAGCAACCCAAGTCCATTCGACCGAGTGCGCTTGCGATACTCCGCGTTCTCTTATCAGCACGCCGGAGAACTCAGACGAAAGCCAACTAGCGAAAGCACCAGAGTCGAGTCGCCAGTCAGTCTTGTTCGGTGGTGAGATGTAAATTTTCATACGCTGCCGTGCCCTAGCGAACGACTACCTGTCCGGGAATATCAAGATTCCTCATCAGATCTTCAAAGAACGGAGCCGCTCGGTCATCGTTGATGATTACGGTGAGTTGACGGACGGGGTTGCTTGGATCCGCAATTACGGCCCCATACCTACGAAACTCATCTGTCACTTGAGATGTTATCTTGTCGCGAATAAAGTCAGGTACGTCGGACCCCGAGATAAATGGACTGCGACTGGGCCGTCCAACGTACTTGGCCTCAAGTGCTGCCATCGATGCGGCATCAAGACCGTCAGACCACACCACTTCGCCACCGCCAGCAAGCTGAAAATTGCTGGAACCCGTTTGAGCGATTTCATACCGGTCCGCCGGCTTATTCGTGGGCGTTTGCTTGGTCGGTAGCCCTTTCGACCAGCGGTCGAAAGCAGCAGCTTCACTCGACAGACGCCCTCCTCCACCACGCTCGTGTGGGTGGATTCTGCGCGCCCTCGCGGCATCGTCGAAGCTGCCTGATGCGTTCTTCAGCGACCCCGTAAGCCGCCGTGCGACCGTCGGGCCTACGAAGATAGCGGCGAGCCCGACAGCGGCCGCCACGTAATCGCCGGCCTTAGCCGACTGTACAACATCGTACGCCGCCGCAGCGTCTCCAACCACGGGGATTGGCTCGGCGAGGATCGGACCAATCTCGCGAGCCGCCTTTGTGGCGTTCTCCAGCTGGAACGCGAAGTTGTCGAACCTCTTGGCCTGCGCCGCTTGAGTTTCACCGATGGCAGTTGCGAGCGCCCCTGCGCGCGCGACACCTTGTCCCACAGGATCGCCCTCTAGGTAACCTTGAGAGTATGCTTGGCGGAGTCCTTCGTTCGCAGCATCCAACCCAATCTGAGCTTGACGGAGTTCGAAAGTGGCGTAGTGGACCCTGAGTGCGCCATCTTCGTTGCCTGGGTTCGCAGCCGCTGATTGAGAGGCCGCGATGAGCTCACTGCCCGCGCGTGCGAGTTCTTGTGAAGCCGCGTTGAGCATCGTCGTCGCATCGTGAATCGCCCGCTCACGGACGTCGTGCGCCCTCGCCCTTTGCTGCTGAAGCTCAGCGGCCTCGCCGCCCCGAGTCCCGCTCGGGTCGGTCATTCTTACGGGGTTCCCTGACACGTACGCGTACCGGTTCACCCCATCCCCAAGCCCGATCGGATCCGCCGCCGTCCATCTTCCCAACCAGGGCGCATAGTACCGAGCCCCCATGTGGTCGAGCCCGGTCTCCTCATCCCGCTCGAGCCCCGCGTACCGATACCGCTTCGCACTGACCCCGATCGTCGAGTCCACCGCCCGGTACGCACTGCCTCCATACGGATGAAACTCCTCGTAGGAGATCACCGCCGCGCTGTCATCCAACTCCAGCGCCACGGTCCCGAGGTGATTCCCATACTGGTACCGAGCCACGTTCGCCGGTGAGGACACCACCGTCCCACCGTCAATCGTCAGCGTCTCGACCATCGCGATCCGCCCGGCATCATCCGAGATGTGCAGCGTCTCGCGCTCGTCGTTCACGGCATCCAGCGCTCCGCTCACGACGTCGCGCTGCCGATACACCTCCACCCCACCGAGATAGATCCGCTCGTTCGCGGCCGTCCCGGCGGAGTTCACCTGCACCTTCCGCACCCGATTCCCCGCGGCGTCGTACTGAAACCACACGTCGCCGCCGCCGCCGAGGTCGGCGTGCTGCATGCGCTGGGCGTAGTCCCAGTCGATGGCCGACAGGTGCGGCATCGCGGTCATGTTGCCATGGTCATCGTGCGTGTAGCTCGCCGAGTACGTCGCCGGTGTCCCGACCGTGTCGCCCGGCAAACTCGTCGACAGCAGCCGGTTGCCATCCGTCGCGTAGTCGTACCCACGGCTCCAATTCCCCCCCGTCGCGACGTGCTCGACCAGCGTCAGGTTGCCGACTTCGTCGTACGTATACGACTCGGTGTACGTCCGCATCGCGGCGGGGTCGCTGGCTTCCGGCTGGGCGCCCGGTGTCAGCTCACTCTCTGTCGGCTGGCCTTGGGACGTGTGCTCGCGGCCCGTGGCTTCGACCAAGCGGTACAGCGCGTCGTACTCGAACGTCTGGTCGGGCGTGACGACAGCATTGTCGAAGTACAGTGTCTGCTGAGCCCCGTCGGTGATGCTCGTGATGTTTCCGACTGCGTCGTAGACGTACTGCAGGTCTTGCATCACCGCCGAGTCCGAGTCGCGCTCGGTCGTCACCCGCATCAGCCGGAAGCTCAGCGGGTCGTACTCGTACGTCGTGCTCGTCCCGTTGGCGTACTCGATGAGCGCAAGTCGCCCGTGCACGTCGTAGTCGATGTTGTCGACGAAGTCCGTCGCTGGCGTCGCGCCTCGAACATCCGCCGACACCGACTCGAGCAGGCCCGCGTCGTTGTAGCCGTACCGCGTCACGCTCCCGTCCGGCGTCGTCCGAGTCACCGGCCGCCCGAACGCATCGAACGTCCCCTCGGTCGTGAACACCTCCGTGTCCAGCAGTGACGCCGCGGCCGTATCCAAACCCGACAGCATCGTCTCGTTCGCCAGCGTCACCCAGTCCGGCACGACATCGTGCGCGTCCATCAGCGTCCGCTCCTGCTCGAGCAGGTTGCCGGCGAAGTCGAAGGCCACGCTCTCCAACAGCCCGGCGCCGTCGTACATCCGAAGCGTCCGCCCACGCAGGTTGTTGGTCTGCGGGCTCGTGGCCGTCTCGCCGTACACCGTCCGCGTCACCAGCTGCTCGGTCACCGCCGGAGGCTCCAGCACCCAGTGGTGGGTCGGCCGACGCAGCGCGTCGTACTCCCACCGGTGCACGCGCGACAACGTCGGGTCATCGAATGCCCGCAGCGGCGTGCCCATGACGTCCACCATCGAACGCCGCTCTCCCGCGTCGACCGAGTCCGTCTCCAGCACCTGCCCGAGCATTCCGTGCACCGACGTCTGCGCCGTGTTGTCTCGCGCATCCGTCACCGTCAGCACGTTGCCTTCGATGTCGAGCTCCACCCGCGTCAGGTACGTCGTCCCTCCGCCGAGGTCGGCCACCGACACCACCGGCCGGCCCTGCGCGTCGAACCGCGTCACCATCGGCGTGTCGTGGTGGTCGTCCGTCGACTCGGCCGCAACGCGTTCGAGATCACCGACGGGCAACCCGACCCGGGTCGAGTACCAAGTCGAACCACCCGCCGTGTCGTTGCGGTCCCAGTGCTCGACGTGCCACGGTGAGAACTCCACCCGTGACTCGGTCCCGTCGGGATACTCCGTCCGGATCAGCCGACCCAGCGGGTCGTAGTGCAGCAGCGGCGTCGCGCCCTGCTCGCGGAGTTCCTCCTCGCCCTCGTAGGCCTCCGTACTCGAGAAGTACGGTTCGTACTGCTTGACGGCGTTGCCTTTGTTGTCGAACACCGTGCGACCGGTGCCCACCCAACGCGGGTCGGACTGGACCAAGACCGGGTCGTCGTTGCTATCGAGGACCAGCGCACCACCAGCGTCGCGCTCCGGCGCAAGCCCGGCTTCGGCGTTGACCTTCTCCAAGATCGGGTTGCCCGAGCCATCGGTGTACACGTACCGCGTCAGCCAGCGCGTGGTCGGGCTACCGAAGGTCTCGCGCGCCTGGGTTCGCACCCAGATCGGCTCGCTGTTGTCGCGCCACGCAAACACGTCGTACGAAGATGTCGAGGTCGGATCGGCCAGCGTGTCGCCTTCGCTCGCGCCGACCTTGCCCATCAGCGCCGAGGCCACAACGACGCCGCGGATGTCGAACGACACGGCGCTGCGGTTGCCGTTGGGGTCGGTGATGAGGTCGGGGGCCAGCACCCGATAGTCGTGGGAGACCGTCACCACGTTGCCGATCGCGTCGGTCATGCTCGTGACGAACAGATCGTGGGTGTCGTAGGCGATCGTGGTGGTATTGCCGAACGGATCGATGCCACTGGTCGGCAGATAGAACGCGCTCGCGTCGAACACCTGCCGGCCCGAGACGGCCCAGAACAAACTCTCCGCGCTGACGTAGCCCCCGTCCGTGGTCAGCAGCGTCGCGTCCACGTCGGTGCCGAACACGCTGGCTCGCTGGCCTTCGCTGATCGCGGCGGTGTGCGAGTGGTACGGCAGAGCCCGGGTTCCGCACTGGCCCAGCGGCAGGGCGCCGGAGAGCGCATCGTTATAGTAGTAGGACCGCGCGATGGTGAGACGACACCTTCCGCAGAGCTGTCGCCGGATCGGAGGGACCGACCCCGACCGTGACGTTCGCCGGTCCGTGGTCCGCCGCTTCCCGCTTCCCGTACCGTCGGTATCACCGCTCTCGTCGCCGGCGAGCGTGCCGTGGTCGCAGCCGCGCACGGCCGTCGGTGCCCGGGGTGCGGGCGCGAGCGCGTCGAGCAGAAGTTCGGCACGCGGGCCGATACGACTACGTGTCTGACTCGCCTCGGTCGCGCAGATCAGCGGTCCCCCCGGACAGGGCGACCCAGGGCAACGAGAACACTGGGAAGACCGTGTTCTTGCCCCTCGGATCCCCCCGGGATCAGGCCCGGGAGCCCCCGGACGATTCCCGCCTGCCATCTCGTGGGTCGGGTTCTAAGGGTCCGTCACGCGTTGGGACGCGGCAACACGGCCCAAGGACGAGGTCGTGGGCGTCGTACGCGATCGTGGTGGTGTTGGCCCAACGGGTCGATGCCGCTGGTCGGGAGGGAGAACGCACTCGCGTCGTTTCCCGGTGAATCGCCAGATCAGGCTATGCGGCGGAGACGACGTCCGAAGGGCGTCATTTGTCCTGATCTTCACCTTGGAGTGAGGCGATGAACTCGTCGTCTTCAAGATGGTCTAGGACCTGATCGTGGAAGGCGGCCTGCGAGGTTGATAGCTCGGAGGGCGACTCCACCGACCCACCTCTCTCTCGAAACAACTGGGACCCACGCATCTTCACCAGCACGCGGTCCCCAATTGAGAGTCCCAATCCCTGCAAGTATTGAGCGATTTCATCGCGCCCTTTTCCCGATTCCATTAGAGAGCAAACCTCGCGTGCTGGCGTCTCTAGTTGGTCTTCGAGTTGGCTCATAGCGTCTCCAGATCGACCTCGATATTGATGAAACATCGGGCTGCCCGATCGCGTCGTCGACCTCGCAGAAGGTCGCCTCGGTGATGATCACCGCGCCCAGGCTGCCTGCCTTCACGGACCGCGTAGCTTCGTGAGCAGATCCGCGAAGCTGTCGGCGATGCGCCGAAAACGGATGCGGTCCTTCTCGTCCGGCACTGAGCCAAGCACGGCGGGCTCATCGCCACCCCGGTAGCTCAGAACCCACAGCTCGTCATTCACGCCCGCGCCAATGGCGACAACAGTGTTCACGTCGATGAAGCCACTTCGAGCACTGGTCGCCAGTCCGAGCACTTCAGCCGCTCTGTGCGAGGCATGGCGAACGAGCGCCTGGGTTTGTCTCTCCATTTGCTCGCGGTCCAATAGCAGGAACCCCCCGGGTTCCTCGACCCCCAAGGCCTCCCACGCCTCTGGCCCACTCGACTGGTCAGGCCACTCTCCTTCTTCGAGTGCGTCCACAAGTCTTTGGGGGAGTTTGTGCCCGCAAACTCTCACGGCTTCTCCAGCGCGCGGTGTTGCACTTAAACGAGGCTACCTTGGCACGCCCGCCCGCTGCGACTGTCGCATGGCAGGCGCTTTCATGCCTCGGGCCCGCCGCAACGCCGAGCTAGACTCCACCCCCGTGATCCTGCCGCACACGCCGGAGCAAGCAGAGCGCTGGAAGACCCGCGACCCCGAGCCGCTTCAGCTCGCTCCCGAAGGCTGGGCTCGCGCCGAAGTCCCTCGGCGTTCCCCAACGAATGCTGCTACGAGCTCCGCCGCGGCAGCGCCGTCATCACCGTCACCCGCTGGTGGGATCGCCCGCTCCATCCCGGTGGCCCCATGGTCACCGAGTCGACGCGGGCGATCGAGATCGACGGCCACGCATTCGAGCTGGCCACGACCTCGCAGTTTGACGGGCGACCACGGCAGGTCGGCGTGGCGTTTGTCCGCGGCGACGACTGGTTGGTGCGCATCGTCTCCGAATCGTGCAGTGACGTGACGTGCGACGAGGTCTGCGCAGCCGGCAGGATCATCGGCGAGCTTCCGACTTGACCTGGAGGGCTCCTGTGCGAGCGCGTCGGCGAACTACGGCCGACTCATGCGCTTCCGGCCGGCCGGTTGGTAGCCGACCACGAGACCATGCCGTAAACTGGTGACATGACCGCAAGCGCGAAGAAGATTCTCGAAGATGCGCTGGCACTCCCGGAGAAGGAGAGAGTTGCGCTCATCGATGCGCTTGCGGATAGCATCACCGGCGAAGATGACGAGCTGAGTCCGGAGTGGAAAGCCGAGATTGCGCGGCGCATTGACGCGATCGAGCGCGGCGAGTCCCAGTTGATCGCCGGTGACGAAGTCGATGCTCGCATCAAGCAAGCGCTCGGCCGTGTGTGATGCGCCTGCCGTTCGAGGCCGAGGCCCTCGCCGAGTTCGAGTCAGCCGCGGTTTGGTATGAGGAACGCCGCACGGGCTACGGCGCCTTGTTTGCCTCCGAGGTGCGGCGTGCGATAGCCCGAGCCGCGGACCTTCCTCAAAGTGGTCGGCGAGTTCGAGGGACGAGTCCAGCCCACGACGTGCGCCGCTTCATCGTTCGTCGCTTCCCTTACGTGGTGGTCACGGCGCGTATCGCCGGAGAGCGAGCCGTTGTCGCAGTTGCCCATAGTCGACGTCGCCCCGGGTACTGGCGAAGCCGTCTGAGCAGGTAGTTCCTCGTCGATGGACCGAACGCCGAGCTAAACTCCACCCCGGTGATCTTGCCGCACACGCCGGAGCAAGCAGAGCGCTGGAGGGCCCGCGGCCCCGAACCGATTCAGCTCGCTCCCGAAGGCTGGACTCGCACCGAAGTCACCTCCGCGTTCCCCAACGAACGCTGCTACGAGCTCCGCCGCGGCAGCGCGAGCGTCACCGTCACCCGCTGGTGGGACCGCCCCCTCCATCCCGGTGGTCCAATGGTCACCGAGTCGACACGGGCGATCGAGATCGACGGCCACTCACTCGACCTGGCCACGACCTCGCAGTTTGACGGTCGACCACGCCAGGTCGGCGTGGTGTTTGTTCGCGGCGAGGACTGGTTGGTGCGCATCGTCTTCGACTCGTGCAGTGACGCGACGTGCGACGAGATCTGCGCAGCCGTCAGGATCATCGGCGAGCTTCCGACTTGACCCAGAGGGCTCCTGTGCGAGCGGGCGCCCGCGAACCGCGGCCGACAACGCCTTCGTGGCGACGACGGCCGCTGAGCTCTAGGCCTGGTGTTACGGTCCGGCGTGGCCCGCTCCCGGCGTTCCTACGAACACCAGCATCTGCTCGCGCCTCTCGTCGTGATGGTGGCGATGGGGTGTCCCGCGTCGACTCCGAGCTCGACCGCCACGACGAATCCCTCCATGTCTGCGACCGATGCGCCCACGCCCCCGAAGGCTGAGACTCGCCCTTACGTCGTGAAGTCTCCGCACGGCGATCGAGACGATCCCTACTACTGGCTGCGGGACGACGAGCGCAAAGACCCGGACGTGCTCGCGTACCTCGAGGCGGAGAACGCCTACCGTGACGCCATGATGAAGCCCGTGGAGGGGCTGAAGCAGACCCTCTTCGAGGAGCTGGTCGGGCGCATGAAGAAGACCGAGGAGTTCGTCCCCCACCTCGACCGTGGCTACTACTACACGCGGCGCCACGAGGAGGGGAAGGAGTACGCGATCGTTGGGCGCAAGAAGGGCAGCCTCGACGCCGAGGAGGAGATCATTCTCGACCAGAACGAGCGTGCCAAAGGGCACGAGTTCTACTCGAACGGCGACTACGAGGTCAGCCCCAACGAGAACCTCCTCGCGTTCGCCGAGGACACAGTCGGCCGCCGCCAGTACGTCATCCGCTTCAAGGACCTGAGCACCGGCAAGGTGCTCGAGGACGAGATCCCCAACGCCAAGGCCAGCATGCAATGGGCAGCGGACAACAAAACCCTCTTCTACGTGGAGAAGGACCCGGTCACGCTGCTGGGCAAGCGGGTCAAGGCGCACGTGCTGGGGACGCCCGCTTCGGAGGATCGCGTCGTGTACGAGGAAGCCGACCCCACGTTCTACATGAGCGTCGGGGAGACCTCGGACCGCCGCTACATGGTCATCAGCCTGTCGCACACCGTGATGAGCGAGACGCGCTACCTCGCGGCGAATGACCCCACCGGGACGTGGACGGTCCTCAAGCCGCGGGAGCGAGACTTCGAGTACTCCCCCGATCACATCGACGGGCGATGGATCGTGCGGACCAACTGGAAACAGAAGAACTTTCGCCTGATGGAGGCGCGCGACGAGGATGTCTCCAAGCTCGACGCGTGGAAGGAGATCGCCAGCGGCGACGAGAAAACCCTCATCGCGGGTTTCCAGGTCTTCGACGACCATCTGGTGATCCGCGAGCGCAGTGAGGGCAGCACCCGCTTGCGCATCCACGACTGGAAGGACGGCAAGGAGCGCATCGTCGAAGTCGACGAGAGCGTCTACACCATCCGCTTGGGCACGAATCGACAGACCTACACCGACTGGCTCCGCTATGAGTACGAGTCCCCGGTCACGCCGGATACGACCTACGACTTCAACATGAAGACCGGCGAGCGGCGCATGCTCAAGCGCGAGGAGGTCCTTGGCGGCTTCGACCGCGAGAACTACGCCACCGAGCGCGTGTGGGCCGAGGCCCGCGACGGCACCAAGATCCCCGTCTCTCTCGTCTGGCGGAAGGGGTACGAGAAGAACGGGAGCGCTCCGGTGCTCCAGTACGCATACGGCAGCTACGGCTCATCGTCCGACCCCACCTTCCGGCGCAACACGCTGAGCCTCCTCGACCGAGGCTTCCTCTTCGCCATTGCCCATGTACGCGGCGGCCAGGAGATGGGACGCGGCTGGTACGAGGACGGCAAGCTCCTCAAGAAGAAGAACACCTTCACCGACTTCGTGGACGTCACGGAGTTCCTGGTGAAGGAGGGGTATTGCGATCCGAAGAAGGTCAGCGCCATGGGCGGCAGCGCCGGCGGTCTACTGATGGGCGCCATCGCCAACATGCGCCCGGACCTGTACACCGCCATCGTCGCCGCGGTGCCCTTCGTCGACGTGGTCACCACCATGCTCGACGAGACCATCCCGCTCACGACCAACGAGTTCGACGAGTGGGGCAACCCCAAGGACAAGGCGTACTACGACTACATGCGCTCCTACTCGCCCTACGACCAGGTGGAGGCCAAGGACTACGCCGCCATGCTCGTCACCACGGGCCTGTGGGACAGCCAGGTCCAGTACTTCGAGCCCGCGAAGTGGGTGGCCAAGCTGCGCGCCAAAAAGACCGACGACAACGCGCTGGTCCTCTCCGTCAACATGGACGCCGGCCACGGCGGCGCGTCCGGAAGGTTCAGGCGCCAGGAGGAGACCGCGCGCGAGTACGCGTTCATCCTTCAGCAGTTCGGGATGGTCGAGTAAGACGGAGCGCGGTGGGGAGGGTCGGTCGACGGGACTGCGCGGACTCGTTTGACGCTCTCCTCATTCACGCAGGCGCGTGCGCCGGTTCGAAGGTCGCACGACGCAAGCGCCATCGACTCCAAGCTGAACCTACGCCCGTGGTCCTGCCGCACACCCCAGAGCAGGCCCGCCGCCGCAATGATCTCCGCCGCAGCAGCGCCAGCGTCGCCGTCACCTCAGTTTGGAGGTTCTGGCTTGCACCTACTCTGCCTCGACGAGCGCCTCGAGGCTGGCAATCGTGTCGCGGCCGAACATCGGCGTTCGGAGAAGCTCGTCGATGCCGACGATCGAGCGGGCGACCCCCGTTGCGCGCTCTCGGATCGGCGAGCTTCCGGTACGGCCGAGATGAACCAGTAGGTCTGCGAACGTCGAGCGCTGCTCATCGGTAACCCCGAACGCACGGAGGAGGGCCGATAGACAAATGAGGGCGTTGCAGGCCTCTCGCTCTGTGAGGCCACCGGCCCGCAGGAGGTGAAGCAAGATGCCGAAGCTCTGATTTCCGTCCTGCCGGATCCTCGCGAACTGATCCTGACCGACCTGCCGTCGATTCAGGATTTCGTACTTCATCTGCTTTTCATTCATCGCCTCTCCAGGCGCTCCTTAGGGGGCTTCGACGAACGATCCGCCGTTGAGGTCCATCGGAAAACGATCGTCACTTCCCTTCGAGCGATCGTCACAGCGACGGAATGAACCTCGCCTCACGCGTAGTCTCGTCGACGACAACGACCGCGGGCCCGTCCACGACCTCTTCGGGGTTTCCACCGGGGAGCTCGGCCTTGTAGAGCACAGTCCAGCCTGGCGCGTGCTTGGACGGGGCACGGGCGCCGATCAGCTCGGGACGTCGGCCCCAGCGACTGGAGACGAAGGCGGTTGCGATCTTGACGGCTTCTTCCTCCGTCATCCCAATCCTGCCCTACGGAAGGCCACTACTCTTCCCCCTAAGTGTAGTAATCGATGTGAGCCTGGGTGTAGCGCTCGGCGTCGAAGCCGAGGAAGTCCCCGGCGCGCTCGCATGCGGACAAGTCTTGCCGCGGCCTCGGCAGCCACCTGGCCGGGTTGCTGCCGCAGGTATTCTCGGGTCTCCGCAAGCCCCCGGCCGCAAAGGAGCTGGATATCAATCGACGCGTCGGAGTCCATGCTCGCCGACTTCGCACGCCAGACCAGGAGCGAGTCCGCGACAGTTCCGGCCGTGAAGAGATAGACGCACAGCAGCTTCATCAGCAGAGTGTCCCCGTCGCCTTGGGAACCTCGCTCCTTGTCGGTCTCCCGGGCCAGGAGCTCTCGGATCTCGTCCAGCTCCCCAACAGAACCAGGTAGACCAAACCGAGCCAGTGCATCGTCTTCCGTCATCGTCCTCCGCGTGCCCACTGTCGCCTACCTTCTCGCCAAGCCTTCTTGATAGCAAAGACCGTGATGGCTTCGTGTACTTCCTCGGCCCACGGGAATTGAGCACCGAGGACGGAACGCAGTCAGCGAACAGCCGCCGGCGCTTTGGTGGGGCATTCGTCGAGGTCGTCGGCTCCCAAAATCGCGCACCTGTCTCGAATGAAGCCTACTCGACCCGCGCCATCACTCTAAGTGATTCGAACAGGATGCGGAGCTTCCCGTCGGCGTCGGCGAGCTCTAGCGCCGGGCCTCCCGCATGCTCTGACTCGCTGAGCTCGAGGACGTATGGTCCCCCGCGTAGTACCCCCTCAAAGACGTACGGCTCCAGCAACTCCAGTCGAAGACCTTTCGGATAGTCCCTCTGGTGCAGAGCCACCACCATCCTGGAATGCGTGATGCCGTACTCCAGGACCATAAGCCACCACACCGGCCTATTGCCGAGAATGGCGCTTACTCGGGCGAATTCTTCACTCTCCGGTTGCATCGGACCAGCACGAACTTACGCAGGCACGTCTATGACATCAAAGACTCTCCGCCGCTCAGACTCGTTTTCCCAGATGTGGCCCCGGGGCTGGATCGCGACGATAGCTTCGAACCTCCTCGGTTTCGGCTCCCCCGCCCACCAGTCTCCGAATCGGCTCGTCCCGAGAGTCGGCGCCAGACAGAATCCCTCTGCGATTGTGAGCCGGAACGGCCTCCCATGCCTCAGCGAGAGCTTCTCGAGCTTCCTTCGATGGTCGCCTTACACACGCACGGAAGGCGACGAGACAGTCATCGATCGATGTGCGACGCCCCTCGAGGTATCGCTGGGCATCGCGCATCTCCTTCGCAAACTCGTCAGGAAGGACGCGCCAAGACTCAGCGCTTTGAATCACGACAACCCCAAACAAGGTCAAGGTCAGTCGGTCGCCGGGTTCGAGCCGAGAAGTGTAGCGTCGCTGATCCAACAGCCGGATAAAGTCGTCCAGCTCAACCGGCCCCCTCCGGAGAAACAACGCTCCGCTCATCGAGCAGCAAGCGTGTTTGCCGATAAGTGCCGGGGGACCACTCATGAAAGACTGAAAATGCGATGGCCTTCATGTTTGGCCTCCCGGCGCCCTGAGGTCCAGGCGCTTGCCTCGGATTGACATCTGCGTCATCCATTCGGACACACCCAAGCCGGAGAGGCAACCCGAGGGACGTCCACGAAGCTCAGCCCAAGGTGGCCGCGAGGTCCAGTCGGTGCGTGTCTAGAAAAATGAGACGAAGTTGTTGGGAGTTTACGGAAGGCCGAGCTCGACCTCGGCGCGGTTTTCGGGTGGGTTGATCCAAACGGCTTTCGGCAAACCGTGCACCTTTGGGGCCCCGGCGACGAAGCGCTCGGGGGTGCGGAGCATCGCGTCGTGCATCACGTGCTTGCGCTGCTCGATGATCTCTTCGGCGCGGCCAAGGAAGACGTCGGCCGGGGTCAGGTAGGCGATCCCAGAGTGCCGATGCTCGTGGTTGTACCAGTGGAAGAAGCGCCGACAGAACGCTCGTGCTTGCTCGAAGCTGGCGAAGGAGTTGGGGAACTCGGGGCCGTACTTCATCGTGTGAAACTGCGCCTCCGAGAAGGGGTTGTCGTTGCTGACGCGTGGCCGGCTGAACGACGGAACGACGTCGAGGTCGGCCAGCATCTGCTTGACGGTCTTGCCCTTCTGCACCGAGCCGCGGTCGGCATGGAGCTTCAGTGAGCCCGGGATGATCCGGTGTCGCTGGCAAGCTTCGCGGATGAGCTTGGCCGCGAGTTCGCCGGACTCTTCGTGTGCCAGCATCCAACCGGGGTTGAAGCGGCTGTACAAGTCGAGGATGACGTAGAGCCGGTAGTACACGTACTTCGCCGGACCCCGAAGCCACGTCACGTCCCACGTCCAGACCTGGTTGGGCGCCGTAGCAAGCAGTTCGGGTCGTGTGTACGTTGGGTGGCGCAGCTGGTCGCGACGCTCGCGGACTTCGCCCTCGTCGGCCAAGATCCGGTACATGGTTCGCGGGTGGCACAGGTACTCGTTGTCGTCGAGCAGCATCGAGTGGATCGTGGCTGGCGCCTTGTCGACGAAGCGCTCGGAGTGCAACACCTCGAGCACCTTGGCTCGCTCGGCTGCGCTGAGGGCTCGACGTGGCTTCGGGCGTGGCCGACGAGGGCCGTACACCGCGGGCTTACGCCATCGGTAGGCTGTCGACCTCGGTACGCCCAGGGCCGCGGCCGCAGCCGGGACGCCGACTTGCTCCGCGAGCTCGCCCAGGGCTTGCTTCACCTCGGGTCTTCGGGCTCCTCCGTGCCCAGCACTTCCGCAAGTTTTTTTTGGACTTCGATGATCTTCTCCGCCTTGCGCAGCTTCTCGCGCAGGCGCTCGTTCTCACGTCGCAGCTCGTCGGCCTCGAGCTGCTCCGCGGTGCGTTTCGGCTTCGGCCCGCGCTTGCGTCCCAATGCCTTCAACGTACCGTGACGCCGCAGCGCTCGCCACGTCGTCAGGTGCGAAGAGTAGAGACCCTCTCGCCGTAACAGCGCCCCAACCTCGCCAGGCTTGGTGCATTTGTCGGCTTCCTCCAGGACGCGCAGCTTGTACTCGTTGCTGAAACGGCGGCGCGTGGCCTTCTCTGGGATCTCCGTCTCGGTCGGTGTCGTGTTCGCGGTGGCTGGCATATCGCTGGTACTCCGGCTCGCCCCTCAGTAAATTTCGGCTCGGGAGCGTCCCACGTTTTCTTGGCACGGGGGGAGTTCCTCGATCTTCTTGCTGACGAGCAGGCGTAGCGCCGGAGGCATGCGTGAGTGGCTCTGCAGCGTGGTCAGAAAGTCCCGGGCGTTGGGACCGCCCGCTCGAACGAGCATCTGCCCCATGCCCTTCCGAAGGACCGCGGCGGCCTCCCCCAACTCTTCGAGGTAGCGCCACGCAGTCAAGAATTCCTCGACGATGTCCGTCCAAGAGACGTCGCCAGGCAGTCCCGCGCGGTGAGGGCCGCGGTCTAGCGCGATGCTGACCAGCTTGCACCGAACCCTCCATCGTTCCCTTGGGTCCAGCTCAGTGCGGGCGACGATCTCACCCAGGATTCGAAAGGCCTCGTCATCGGGCGCGACAAGATCCGCGAGGGCAGCGCCCACGAACCACAGGTCTGTCTGCTGCCAGGTCGTTCTCAACAAGAGCCGCATCGAGTGCCGCTCGGTGGAGATCAGCTCGCCCAGGTCCGCGCGAGTGAAGGCGCCGCCGGCAAGCTGACGATAAAGCGATCGTGCGGCCTCGAAGTCCCCTCGCTCGAACGCGTCGTCTGCCTTCGATCTCAGCTCTTCGATCTGACTTGGTGCCCCTGCGGTCATGGTCGCCCAGTCTCGGTTCACTTCGCTCGCCGGGGACGGCGGCAGCTCGCCAGCTGGTGTGCGCCTATCGATGCTCGGTCGACCGGGATCCTCGCCGCTGCTCGGACGCACCTCGAGACTTGCTCATGCTCATTCGTCGTCCCAAACGAATCCATCTTCCCAGTTGACCTTATCAACCGTGTACGGATCGATTGTGAAAGAATCGGGGAAGCTGCGGAAACCGGGCGCGGACCGGAGCTGCGTAGCCACCTCTGCAGCTCTTTTCTCCGTCGCGAATACCCCGATGAGCTTGTCGTTGCCGGGGTCCGTATCGCTCGTCGCTGGCCGCGAGTGCCACAGAAGGAAGACAGAGCTCTCAGTCGAATTCATAGCGCCTTGTCTTCGGCCTACCACGACATGTTCGCCGAGTCGTTCCCCAGCGCCATCGGCGGCCGTGGTGAGGAGTACGGGCGGAGCTCACCCGCCGCCTTTGGATTCGTCCAGCCGGGCGATGAGGGAAGAGAGCGAACCGAGCGAGATCCAGCGGTTCGGAGGGCCTCGGGGCCAATCGAGCCACAAGATCGCGTCCGCCCCACCGGGGCGCGATAGGTCCAGCACGAGGAAGGCATCGTCCCCAGGAATGAGCGATCCCCCGAAGAACACCGCCTGCTCGTGCGCGACCCTTGGATCGGACGGCGACTCGCGGTCGCTCACCCGGCGGACCATGCAGAACTCCGGGTCATCCACGTATCCGTGACGACCCCCAACGAGCTGATGGATCCGCTGCATGTGCTCTACGTCGCCGAACAGCCGAAGCGGTGACTCGCGACGCGCAAGTCCAAGAAGCTCCGCCAGCCGCTCAGGCCCGGGGTCGACCCAGCTCCCCTGACTGATCGCGTCGGTGATGGTTGCGGGTATCAGCACGTCCTTCATTCTAGGCCGCAACCTGTCCGACGAGCACCTTCAAGTCCGCCTCTCACTCCTCGAGCGGGAATGGAACGTCATCCCACTCACCGTAGACGTCCGGCTCCCAGCCCACTCGCTTCCACCGGAGCTCTTGCCCGTCACCTCGTAGCACGTGAGTGACGTAGTCGCCGCCCTCGGCGCGCACTCGGGACTGGGTTCGTGCATCGAAGAAGAACTGCACCAGGCCCACGTTCAGTCCACCTTCCTCGCGGAGCAAGCCAGACAGGACGCCCGACCAGACATGCGGCGACCGATGCTCGGCGAAGAGCCACACGGAGAATCCCAGCTCGGTGACCTGCGGATCCGCGTCGACTTCTACCGGTTCTTCGAGGTGTTCGAGGATGGTGGGGACGATCGCTTCGATCACCCGCCGTGAAGCTTCCCGCGACTGCAGGTCTGTCGCGGTGGCGCACGACAAGAGCTTCGCGGTCTTCTCTCTGGTGTTCATGGGTTGCGGTTCCTCCAGGATTGTCGGCGGAGGTTGCCGAGGACCGGGACGAAACGACCTTCGGTCGCGCCCGAGTTTCAATCACGATCGCCATCCGCGAGCACTCTGGCAAGCGGCTCTGCAAGCGCTTCTTGGAGCTCCTCGAGGCTGCGCCCGGTCTCTTCTTCGACCACGATGCGCTTGGCGTCGACGAGACTCAAGCCGAACAGTTCCCGGATCATACGTATCCGGGCGGCTTGATCGAGGCCGGCCCGCTTGGCGACGCGCAGCACGTGAAGTGGCCCTTTGTCCTTGACCGTCTCGTATTCCCGAAACTCGCTCATCTGCTCCTCTTGCTCAGGACCTGGATCGGAAAACGAAGCGCGGTGCCCCAGGCCTCGGCCGCTTAGTTCTGGTCGAGCTTTGTCCGTGTTCCGGGACGCAACGCGTCCATACACTCGAGGAATGCGTCTCGCTCCTTCTGCGCAGCCTTCTCGAACGCTGCGTTTGCGCGTGCCAACCTCCTCCGCGCTTCCTCCGTGTCGTCTAGATCGGCACTGGCGGTGTTCTCTCGGATTATGGCTTGCTCAGCCATACGCAGCTCCTCGTATGCCGCGTCCCAGCGAGCTTTGCCCGCCAGCCGGGTCTCACGACGCATGGCCGGGCTGGCGAATTTTGCAAGAATGTCCGAGAGCAACACGTGAAACGAGGACAGACCGGCAAGGGCGACCGAGACGTCCTCGGACGCCACGACCGCCTGCCTGTGAAGCTCCGACATCCGCTCCGGCCACGGTGCCTGCATCAACTCGCCGTGGGAGTGCTGGGCAAACAGGGTGCTGAGCTCGAGGGTCAGGGACCGCAGCTTTTCTTGCGCAAGCCTGAAGTCCTCGACGCGCTTCCAAAACTCTAGTTCGTCGCTCATCGGGTGCCTCGGGACTCGCGGCTCCAAGGCAACTCATTGGCCGTGAAGGCGCCTAGGAGAACACCGCGAACCCAACTGAACGAGTTTATCGACGACGACGGTCGTGCTGGACTGCACGATCGCCGCAAAGTCTGCGCACATGCGTGTCGCCTGTGTTCCCACCCGAGTCATCGCTCTCTGCGAGAGTCCGCCCCGCGCTCATGTCGCATCCCCTGCCGCTCCACACCGGACTCCACCGGGTCAGTCATCGCCATGGGAACTCCGTGTTCGGAACGACAAGCCCGTGCTCCCGCCCCCACGCTCGGAACTCTCGCCACATGGCGCAGAGCACAGAGCCTTCAGAACAGCGCCCCAGGTCAGGAAGCAAGCGGTCGTACTGAGCCTGTTGGAGGCCCTCCGACTGCAGCGCATCTCTGATGCGGGTCGCGACCACGAGCTCGTCGCGGTACTCGTTCCACGCAGCGAAGTAGTCGCAGTACCAGTCGATCCCAGCGAGGAAGTCGATATTCGCTGAGTCCGCCATCGTGTCCGAACTCTATCTTACCACGCGACAGTGGCACGTTTTCACCCCGACGACAGGTTGGCAATCATGCGTCCCATGGCATCGTGCGCGCTCTGAGACGTGGGCGAACCCGCTGCCAACTGCTCGGGTGGCTGGATCCAGACACGGACGCGGTCGTCGCCGATCTCCTCAATCAGCGCGCCGACATCGATGAGATCGGCCGCCTCCTCGGCGATCGCTGCCTCTGGCGAGATGACGAGCACGCTGGGAGGGGGCAGGCCCAGCGTTCCCACCGCCGTCTCGCAGTACTCTCCGGCGACCACGAGCACATCCGCCTCGAGCGAATGAGCGGCCACCGTGGCGAAGTCAGCGTACGCCTGAAGCACGGCCAACGGTGAGTCCGGCGCACGCCTCGTGATCGTGGTGCCGACCGGCAAGAACCCATCGATCCGAAGCTTGCCCAAGTCTGACCGGCGATCGACGGCAACCCTCGCCCGGGGGCAACCCTCGAACACATCGTATTCCCCCGAGGCCGTGTTGATGCCTTCAGCGTCGAAGATCAGGATCCCGTCGAAATCATAGATGCTGGTCCCGGGGTCGCAAATCGTCGTGTTTGGTTGGCCCTCATCGTCCCACGTCAAGAACCGCCACAGATGGTACTTCTTGTCGATCGACCACAGCCCATCCATGCACGCCTGGAAGGTCATTGAGGTCAACCCAGCTATCCGAAAGTTCGCGTTTCTCAGGTCCATGGCCTCACCGAGCTCAGCCCGAAACCCGGGGTCAGAGGCCTTCGACTCACCCACGATCCCCCGAAGGAATTCCACCTGCGCAGGTTCGAGAAACTCGGCCAGCTCATCGAGCTCGGCCTCGAGAGCGTGGGCTTTCAGGTTGTCGAGGCAGGCTCCGAGGAGGTGCATCATGCCGCCGACGTCGTAGCCGTCCCCCGACCAGGACCGCCACGTTCGGAGCAGGTCCACCAAGGCTTCGTATGACTCGATGCGTCTCACCTCACCCCCCAACCCAAGCCCTTGCACGCTACCGCGCTCGGCCAACGAAATCTCGCCTTCGGCTCGCTCGAATGGTTCGCCCGCTTCGTTGCGCTCGCACCACGAGCACGGGCGAAATGGCGAGCCGTGAGGCACGTGCACGGATGGAACCGCGCCGGTCTGAGCGAGTGCGAGCACGTGTCCCGTGACGGTCCTCTGGGTGGCTTGCTCCCGCCCGGTGGGCGAAGGATCCTGGCGATGGCGCCTGGGTCGTGTCTGAGGTTTCCTGCCGTTCCTTTTCCTACTTCACCGCTGCGGAGCAGCGTGGGTGGATCTCGGTCGATGCGCTGGTCGATGGCCTGCCCGTAACGCGGGCCTTCCTCGAGGACAAATCGAACCGCGTTTCCTGGGAGTTGTGGGCGAAGCTGTGCGACCGCTTCGGTGAGATGCTGGGGTCGCCGCAGGCCGTGATCAACAGCGGCGAGCTGGTGCGCGACGAGGGCTTTCGCGGCTACATCGCACGGCTCACCACGTTGTTCACGGGGCCGCGTGATCTGTACGCGCTCGGGATGCGCTTCGCCGCCCCGGGGCTGTTTCACAGTCACCGATTCCACGTGGTCAATGCCGGTGGTGGGCGGCTGCGGATCACGGCCGAGCTTCTTGCTGGGTACCGCGATTGCGAGACGTGGTTTCTGATGTTCCAGGGCGCCATTGGCCTCATTCCCGAATTCGTGGGACTGCAGCCGTCGCTCGTCGAGACGGTGGAAGTCACACCCCGCATGATTACGGTCTTGGTGACGCCACCGCCGAGTCGCTCGGTGGCCTCGCGAGCGCGCAGTCTGGTTCAAGCGCTGCGCTCGCCCAGCACCGTGATGCGGGAGATGACCTTTCAGCACGACCAGCTTCGTCGCACATTGAACGCGCTGCGCCGAGCCGAGGGTGGCTTTCGCGAGGCACTCGATTCGCTGCCGGCTCTCGTCGCCCTGCACGAGAACGGCCGGGTGCTCTTTGCCAACCGAGCCTTTTGTCGAGCGGCGGGACGCGACGACGTGCTCGGGCTGGAGCTGACCGCATTGTTCGACGATGCCGACCGGGCAATGGTGACCGAGCTGCTGGAGAGCCCGGGCAAGTTCGACGACCCCATCGAGCTGGGGCTGTCTCGCTCCGACGGCACGCACATTTCGATCGAGGCATCGGGCATCGACCGCTTCGACTTCGCGGATCGTGTCGCGCAGGGGCTGGTCGCGATCGACATCACCGAGCGCATCCAGGTCCAGCGAAAGCTCGACGTCAGCGAGGAGATGAACGAGCTCCTGGCGCACTCGCTTCCCGAGCTGTTCGTACGGGTGCATGCCAACGGGACCATCCTCGGCAGCTTCGCTGGCGCGAGTGTTCCCGAGGCATCTTCGGTCGCCAAGCTGACCGGACTCAACGTTCGCCTGGCAGCGGAGCTGGTCCCGCGGGCGGGTCGGCACCACATCGAGAACGCGATCGCAATGCTTCAGAGCGCGCTCGAAACGGGAGAAGAGCAGCAGTTCGAGTTCGAAGCCGTCGAGCCGGAGCACCGGGTCTACAGCTGTCGGGTGCTTCCGCTGGAGAGCGGCAAGGAGGTGCTCTTCATCATCAACGACGCAACCGCCGAACGGCACAAGGCGCGTCAGCTCGCGATTTCGGAACGCATGGCATCGCTGGGCACGCTCGCGGCGGGCGTGGCTCACGAGATCAACAATCCGCTCACCTACGTGACGCTGCACCAAGGCGAGGTGCTGGACGCCCTCGATCGCGCCGAACACGGTGAGGCGCTCGATCTCGATCGACTCCGTCAGCAACTACGGGAAGCGATGGAGGGTACGCAGCGCGTCCAAGAGATCGTGCGCTCGCTGCGGACGTTCTCACGGATCGAGGAGTCCGCTCCGTCGCCCGTGCTCGTGGAGCCCGCCATCGATGCAGCAATCCGAATGACGGTCAACGAGATTCGACACCGTGGGCGACTCGTTCGCCGCTACGACAACGCGGCCCCTGCGATCGCCGACGAAGCGCGTCTCACTCAGGTGCTGATCAACCTCCTCGTCAACGCCGCCCACGCCATCGGTGACGGCGCGCCCGACCACAGCGAAATCGTCGTGCACACCCACAGCGACGACGCGTCCGTATACATCGAGGTTTCGGACAATGGCGCGGGCATTCCGGCCGAAGTGCTGCCCCAAATCTTCGACCCGTTCTATACGACCAAGCCGGGCGGAAAAGGAACGGGCCTCGGTCTTTCGCTCGCCCACCGCACGATCGAAGAGCTCGGCGGTGAGCTCACCGTCGACAGCCGGCTGGGCCACGGTTCGACCTTCGTCATTCGATTGCCTCGCAGCTCGGAGCCGGTTCGGATACCGGTCCATACCCGCGAGGCGGCCAAGCCTCCGCCGAGCCAGCACGCACGCGTGCTCGTGGTCGACGACGAGCCCCTGGTCGGCTCGGCAATTTCGCAGTGCCTGCGCTCGCACGACGTGAAGTTCGTGACCAACGGCGACGAGGCCACGGACTGGCTCAGCGACCACGGCGCGGACGTGATCCTGTGCGATCTGATGATGCCGGGAACCACCGGGATGGACGTCTACGACCGGGCGACCCGTCACGACCCCGCGCTGGCGGAGCGCTTCGTGTTCCTCAGCGGTGGGGCATTCACCGACCGGGCGCGCACCTTTCTCGACGAGTTCGACGGCGTGGTCCTAGGTAAGCCGATCCGAAGCGCGGAGATCCGGCGCGCGGTCGCACGCGTGGTCGAAGCACACGGCGTGCGCGCCCAGGGCTGAGCGGCCCTCGGTCCGTTACGCGGCCGTGTCCCGCGCTCGTCCATGATCCGGTATCCTCGCCCCCCCCGTCGGGTTGTCGGGCAAAGGAGGCAGTCGTGGCTCGTTCCATCATCGTGTCCCTCGACGGCGCCGAGTCGAGCTTCGGGTTTTCCCGACTCGATCGCGCCAAGCTCTATGCGACGCGCAAGCGTCTGCCCCTCGATTCGGAGGGCAATGCCTGCAAGCGAGCCGAGCTCGCCGACGACGGCTCGATGCTGATCAGCTCGGGCATGACCGGCCAGGGCTACTTCGACGACGGCGGCCGCTGGGTCCCCAACAAGGAGTTGGTGGGCATCGACGACGACGGCAACGAGGTCGAGCTGCAGCCCTCCACGATGGGCGTCGCGCAGGACCTCGAGGAGGTTGGCCCCGAGGCGGTGCTCGACGCCTCGACCGCCAGCATCTACATGCTCGACGAGCAGGAAGTCGACGACGGCCTCAAGAAGGCGCTGGCCGAAGGCAAGATCTATCGCTTCCCGTTCAACATGCGCGCCGACTACCACATGGAGACGGCGTACATGCTTTCCAACGACAACGGCATCTTCGTGCTGCTCGGGGACACGGTGGAGACGCCGTGGTGCGAGCTCGACAAACCAACCGTGCTCATCGAAGACGACGAAGAGAGCGACGACAGCGAGCTCGACTTCGAGATGTTCTAGCGGAGGCCCACGATGCGACAGATTCACATTGCCAATGCCGCCGGGCGCGACGCGACGGTCACGTACGCCACGCCGCCCAAGCCTCCGATGCCGCGACCGGGACTCGTCGGGCATCAGATCGAGTTTCGCCGCTACCTCGTGGCCACGCCGGACACCATGCACGGCCCGCTGCAGGAGTCGCTCGAGGAGGACTACTTTCAGCAGCTGATCGACGGCGACCCGGAGATCGACCTCGAGAAGGTCGGACGGCGCTTCGCTCCCGTTGCGCGCGTCTTCCTGTCGTCCAACGGCGACGTCATGCATGCGGTGCCCACGACGGTCGAGGTCATCTACAACCCCGACGGCAGCGAGCGCGAGCGTCGGGACCCGCAGGACGTACCCGGCAACGTCAACGCGGATCTGCCCGTGATGTGGACCGGCAAGAAGATGTCCAAGCGCGATGCGGTGCGGCGCTTTGCCTTCACGCGCACGGTGGCGCTGGCCCACACCGACGGCCTGAGCTTCGATTTCCTGCAGGGCATGGCCAAGGAGCTCGCGGACTCGGATCAGATGGTGCTCATCGGCGCGGGCAAGGGCGGCAAGCAGCCGCTCGTGCTGCAGGAAAACGGCTCGCCCTACCGGGCCTTCCTCGAGGGTCGAGTGGACGGCGACAAGTTTGCGCTGCTGCTGCACCTCAGCCACATGGAGCTCAAGCGCCCCGCGGAGAAGGAGGAGGACTGAGATGCCCAGCTACTCGACGCAAGGAGCCCGTCCCGTCGGCGACGGTGGACAGCACAGCCCCGGCGGCTCGATCACCGACCCCGAGCTCAAGGGCGCGATCAGCCGCTACAAGCGGGGCATCGCGAGCCGCTACACCGCGCTCGTTCCGGACGAGATCGACAAGCGCCTTCCGCCCGGCCCCTACCTCGTCTCGCCCAAGGTGGACGGCGAGCAGTGGTGCTTGGTGTTCGAGGACGGCGACGTCTACCTCGCCAACCCCAACGGGCGCGTGCTGTCGGGCAGCATTCCGGTGCTCGACGAGGCGCGCAAGTTCATGGATCGCGTGGTCGACAAGGGCACCACGGTGATCGCGGGCGAGCTGTTCGCGGCGCGCAAGGAAGGCCGCTCGCGTCACGGCGATCTGGCCAACGCGCTGGCCAACGAGAAGAAGGCCGAGGTCGAGCGCATCGGCTTCTTGGCGTTCGACCTCGTGTGGGGTGGCGACCCGACGGCAAGAATGCCGATCGGCACCTACCAGGGCCGGTTCGAGACGGTGGGTCGCATCCTCGATGGCGGCAAGCGGATCCGTTCGGTCAAGACCGAGGGCGCCAACGAGACCGCCAAGGTCGCGGAGCTGTTCGACACCTGGGCCGCGGACGGCAAGGCCGAGGGCATCGTCGTTCGCACGCCCACCGAGCACACGTTCAAGGTCAAGCCGAGCGTCACGATCGACGCCGCGGTGATCGGCTACACGCAGCGCTCGGAGGACGCCACGCAGACCAGCTCACTGCTGCTCGCACTGATCCGACCGGACGGCAGCTACCAGATCATCGGGCACTGCGGAAACCTCGGCAGCGAGAACGAGCGCCGCAAGATGAACGTGATGGTCACGCAGTACGACTGCGACTCGAACTACAGCGAGGCCAACACGCGCGGGGCCCTGTTTCAGCCGGTGCGCCCCGAGCTCGTGGTGGAGGTGCGCATCAGCGACGTGCAGGCCGACACCTCGTCGGGCGATCCGGTGCAGCGCATGGTGCTCTCGTTCGAGGACGGCAAGTGGACGGCGAAGCGGCGCATGCCGGGCGTCAGCATTTTGCACCCGCGTCTGCAGCGGGTGCGGGACGACAAGAAGCCGATCGTGGAGGACGTCCCGGTCCGCCAGGTGTTCGAGCGAGTGCACCTCATCGACATCGAGGCCAAGGCCGACGTCGTGGACCTGCCCAAGAGCGAGGTCCTGCGCCGCGAGGTCTACACGAAGGTCACCAAGGGCAAGACCGCCGTGCGCAAGCTCGTCGTGTGGAAGACGAACAAGGAGACCGAGGACCCGATGTACCCGGCGTTCGTCGTCCACTGGACCGACTACAGCCCGGGCCGCAAGGATCCCCTCAAGCGCACGGTTCGCCTCGCGCCGGACAAGGGCCTGGCGCTGGAGATCGCGGACGACTTGATCAACAGCGAGATCAAGCGCGGCTGGAAACCGGTCGAGTGAGCTAGAAGCGGCCCGCAAGGCCGATCGAGCCAAACCCGAGCACCGGCCGTAGACGAGCGAGCTTGGAGCGCTGGTCTTTGCGTGCGCGGTGGATCAGCACCGCGCCAGGAACGGCAGCGCCGACGCCGACGACCATCAGCGCGACACCGGCGGTCCCGATTCCGACGAGGCGTCGCTCGCGAACGCAGCCGTCGGGCACTCCCGCACTGCACGTGAATATCGCCCACGCTGACTGCATCCCCGCACCCGCTGTGAACGACACGAGCCCCGTGGTCAGCAGCGCCACGCCCAGCCCGAGGTGCTCGGAGGGCTTCGGTTCAGGTTCAGGAGCCGTATGAAACGCATCGTCACCATGCGGACCCGGATTGGCTAACGCCGTCCAGGACACGCCAAGTCCCAACACCACCACCAAACTAGCCAACCGCATCATGTGCACTCTAGCACACGCAAGAAAACGCCAACGGCCGGTGCGACCTGTCGCCACTGTCGGGGTTGACCCGACGTGGGGTGCACAACAACGAGATGGGCAGCTGCGTTGGTCATGGCCAGCGGCTGCTACACGGGCGTCCCGCCGACTCAGGGTGGGGCACAGACGGACGGCCTCGGCTTTGAGGACGACACGGGTGGCGATCCGGATGACGGCGCAGGTGACGGCGACGAATCCGGTGAGCCCGACGACCCACCACCGCCGCCCTTGTCGGTCCTCCCGAGTCGTCGACTGACACGAGTGCAGTTCGACAACGTCGTCGCGGACCTGCTCGGGGATACGACGCAGCCATCCCTCGGTCTGCCGGCGGATTCGGAGGCCTACGGCTATGCGAGTAACGGCGAGGGTGACCAGGTCTCGCTGCTCGCCGCGGAGCAGTACGAGACCGTCGCGGCCGAGGTTGCCGCGCGGGCGGTCCTCAATCCGTACGTGCTGCTCGGGTGTGACCAGGCGAGCATCGGGTGCATCGATGGGTTCATCGAGCGCTTCGGCAGTCGTGCCTTTCGCCGGCCGCTGTCCACCACCGAGGCGGAGCGGCTGGCCGAGCTCTATGGCACCGCGCTGTTGACCCACGGGGCTGACAAGGCGCTCGAGCTGCTCGTGCAGGCCGTGCTGCTGTCACCGAAGTTCCTCTATCGCATCGAGGTCACCGATGCGGACGGACGGGTCGACGACTGGACGATGGCTTCGCGCCTTTCGTTCCTGCTGTGGAACACGATGCCCGACCATGCGCTGCTCGACGCGGCCGCCGACGGCACGCTGAGCACCGCCGAAGGCGTCCGGGCCCACGCCGAGCGCATGCTCGACGATCGACGCGCCGAGCCGATGGTGCTCGATTTTCATCGGCAGTGGCTGCTGCTCGACTGGCTGTTCACCGCCGCCAAGGACCCGGCGGTGTTTCCGACCTTCGACGAAGACCTGCAGCACCGACTTGCGGAGGAGACCGAGGCGTTCATCGCCGACGCGGTGCTCACCGGCGACGGAACACTGTCGTCACTGCTCACCGACTCCGCGACATTTTTGGACGGTCCGCTCGCCGCACACTACGGCCTGCCGGCGCCCGCAGCTCCTGAGGTGCTCACCAGAGTCGCGCTCGATCCGACGCGAGCCGCCGGGTTTCTGACCCAAGGTGCCTTCTTGGCCGCCCACTCGTCCTCGAACACCACCTCCCCCGTGCGTCGCGGCAAGTTCGTTCGCGAACGCCTGCTGTGCGGCAAGGTCCCTCCCCCGCCGCCGGGCCTCGATACCGATCCGCCCGTCCCAACGCCGGGCAGCACGACCCGGGAGCGCTACGAGCAGCACTCGACCGATCCGGTGTGCGCCGCCTGCCACGACATGATGGACCCGATCGGGCTGGGCTTCGAGCACTACGACGCGATCGGCCGCTGGCGTGATCTCGAAGGCGGTCGGGAGATCGACGCGACGATCGAGCTGATCGGCGTCGACGATCAGACCAACGGCACCGTCGACGGCGTGGTCGAGCTCGCGCATCGCCTGGCCGACAGTCCCACCACGCGCAACTGCGTCGCCCGCCAGTGGTTTCGCTACGCCTACGGCCGCGACGACTATGCCGACGCGTACTCGGACACCATCGCCGCGCTGCAAGCCGACTTCGACGGCGACATTCAGGCCCTCATCATCGCCATCACGCAAACCGATCTCTTTCTGGGAGGACGTCTACCATGAGCCGCATCCTGACCCGACGCCGACTGCTCCGCGGAGCAGGTCACGTGGCCATCGGCCTTCCCTTTCTCGAGGCGTTTGCACCCCGCCGCAGCCAGGCTCGACCCGGCGCTGCACCCAAGCGACTCGTGGTGATGTTCTCGGGAGGATGCGGGACCATCGCGTCCGCGTGGCGGCCCAACGGCACCGGCAGCAACTTCACGCTCGGCCCGATCCTTCAGCCGCTGCAGCCGCACATCGGTGACCTGGTTGTGCTGTCGGGCATCCACAACGCCTCGTGCGACACCCAGGCGGCCGACTTTCACACCAAGGGCATCACCCACATGCTGACCAATCGGCACCTGATCGAGATGCCGGAGCTGGACGCGTGCTGCGGCCCGCGTGGCTACGCCGGCGGACCTTCGATCGACCAGGTCGCCGCTGACCACGTGGGCGACGCAACCCGTTTCCGCTCGCTCGAGTTCGGCGTGATGACGCAGTCGTTTTGGGGCATGCACCCCAACGCGTGCATGTCCTACGCCGGCCCAAGCGATCCGGTGCCCGCCGAGGACGACCCCAACGACTCGTTCGCCCGCATCTTCTCCGACCTGGGCACCGACCCGATGGAGCTCGAAATCATCCGAGCCCAGCGTCGCTCGGTGCTCGACTACGTGCTCGAGGACTTCGAGGACCTCAACGCGCAGCTCGGGGCTGAGGATCGCACGCGGCTCGAAGCCCACATGGATCGCGTGCGGCAGATCGAGGACAACCTCGACTTCGCCCCCGATGCGCAGTGCCCGATCCCGCC
>JGI12316J15310_10000044_pt36 | contig 31769 bp, 36 predicted proteins | sample MarCyaLeptolynsp_FD_15310 | JGI IMG/M metagenome (IMG submission 15310)
GAGATCGCATGACTGTGTCCGGTCTTGGGAGCGGCCGCAGCGCCGGGCACAAAAAAGCCCGGCAAAGCCGGGCACGCATCTATGGGGCGGGAGAAGGGCTTTGCATCAGTGTGGTGGGGCCGCGCGGGTGCACGCCGGTACGACAAGTACCCGCAGCAGGTAGTCCGCCCTGAGAATGATGCCGGTCATCGGTGCCCGTGCCATCCGTCTTGAGTTCAATTGGCGCCAGCATGACTGCGTGCACGCAGGCCGTCAACGCGCGGACTGCCAATCACAGCCCGAATTCGGACATATCTACTATGCGTCCCTGCTCGATCGAGCGGTGCGCCGCCAGCCCCATGGCCACCGAGCGCAGCCCGTCGCCTACAGTCACCAGCGGTTTCGCGCCGGTGCGGATCGCCTCCTGAAACGCCAGATGCTGATAGTAGGACGCCCCGTGATGATGCCCCGCATCCAGCACCTTCTGCTCCACATCAATATGCGTGCGCACGGTCTCGTTGCCGGTGTTGAGCGTATGCGCCAGCTCACTTTGCGGAATGGTCACTTCCAGCGCACCCTTTGTGCCGGTCACGGTCAGGTGCTCGCGCTGCTCCAGTGCCGTTACGAACATGCACAGCTCGTGGCAGGCCCGCACCCCATTGTCGAACTCAACGATGACGAACGCATTGTCCATGATGTCCGGCGTCTCACCGTCATAGCGTTCATCAAGGTGGTTCACATCCTGCCCGCCCGACGCCATCACCCGGCGCGGTTCGGCGCCGATGATGTGCCGCATAAGATCAAAGAAGTGGCAGCTCTTCTCCACCAGCGTGCCACCGGAGTTGCGGTTGAACCGGTTCCAGTCATCGATTTTCTGCAGAAACGGAAACCGGTGCTCGCGGATGGTCAGCATCTTCACGTCACCGACGGCACCATGGCGGATCTCTTCCACAAACCGTGTCACCGGCGGCATCCAGCGATATTCCAGCCCCATCCACACCACGCCGGGATAGTCGCCGGTTGCGTCCTGCACCCACTGGCAGTCGTCGAAGGTGGTGCACAGCGGCTTTTCAATCAGCACATGCTTGCCGGTCGCAAACACATCTTCCAGCACCGCCCGATGCGTGAAGTTGGGCGTCGCCACAATCAGCGCGTCGAACGTCTCCGGCTTCGCCAGCAGGTCCCGGTAGTCCGCATACAGCTCAATGGGCTGCCCCTCCATGGTGAGCTTCGCCCAGTCGCGTGAGCCTTCATGCGGGTCCGCTGCCGCCACAACCTCGGCCCCGTCAATGATGGCGATGTTGCGGATGTGCTCATTACCCATCATCCCCGCGCCAATGATCGCGTAGCGGATCGTCTCGCCCATACCGTTGCACTCCAGCCTGTGTTATGGGGTGCAGTCTTATGCGACCTGCCTGAGGAAATAAATGTCCGATCTCGTCATCGACAAAAACCCCCGCCGCCTCGGCGGGAGCGACCTGACCGTAGCCCCCATTGCCTACGGTATGTGGCGCTTTGCCGGGGCGACCGGCCACCAGGCGGAGATTGACGCCAACGCCAAGGTGGAAACCGCGCTGGAGGCCGGCATCACCCTGTTCGACACGGCAGACGTCTATGGCCTGGATTCGGACGCCCCCTTCGGCGCGGCGGAAGAGTTGTTCGGCCATGTCCTCAAGGCGCGCCCCGCTTTGCGCGATCAGATGGTGATTGCCAGCAAGGGCGGCATCATTCCCGGCACGCCCTATGACAGCAGCGCAAAGTATCTGCGCGAGGCCTGTGAAGCCTCGCTGAAGCGCCTGCAGATCGAGACCATCGACCTTTATCAGGTCCACCGGCCGGATGTGCTGACCCACCCGGCAGAGCTGGCGGATACACTCCAGATCCTGCGGAAGGAAGGCAAGATCAGGGAGTTCGGCCTCTCCAATGTCACCGCCCACCAGATCGCCGCCCTGCAGGCCCATCTCGACCATCCCATAGCCACCCAGCAGCCGGAATTCTCCGCGCTTGCTATTGATCCCGTCACCGACGGCATTCTGGATCTGTGCATGGCGACCGACATGACGCCCCTGGCATGGAGCCCGCTGGCCGGCGGCCGCCTGCTGCTGGAAGCGTCCGAAGCGCCGACGCCGGAACAGGCGGATGTCATCACCACGCTGGACCGTCTCGCCGGAAAACACGCCACCAGCCGCACCGCCACCGCCCTGGCCTTCGTGCTGGCCCACCCGTCAAAACCCATTCCCATCATCGGCAGCCAGACCCCCGCCCGCATCGCCGACGCGGTGAGCGCTCTCGACGTGACCCTGAGCCGCCAGGACTGGTACGCCGTCTACGAAGCTGCGCTTGGTGCGCCGCTTCCCTAGGAAAGATCCCCCATGACAACGCCCGTCGAAGTCTCCTGGTTCTCCGCCCTGTGCGATGACGATGCCGAGTTCCTCGGCACCCAGGACCCGGCCTATCTCTCTACTTTCGAGCACTGCAAGAAAATCGTCGATGCCGCTGAAGCAGGCGGCTTTGACAACATCCTGCTGCCGTCCGGCTTCTCGCTTGGCATTGATCCCGTCGCTTTCGCCGCAGGGGTTGCGCCAACGGTGAAGAACATGCGCCTTCTGCTCGCGGTGCGCTGCGGTGAGATGTGGCCGCCGCAGCTGGCCCGGCAGATTGCGACGCTGGACCAGATGCTCGGCGGCCGCCTGACCGTGAACATCATTTCCTCCGACATGCCCGGCCAGACAATGGAATCCACCCCGCGCTATGGGCGCACGCTGGAAGCCATGGATATCGTCCGCACGCTCCTGGACGGCAAGCCCGTGGATATCGATGGCGAGCATTATCAGATGCAGCTTGACCCCATGCGCATCGGGACCGTGTCCGGCAAATGCCCGCCGTTCTATTTCGGCGGCATGTCGCCGGCCGCTCGCGAAGTTGCGGCAAAGGGCGCGGACGTCTTCCTCATGTGGCCGGACACGAAGGACAAGGTGCAGGACCTGCTGGACGACATGCGCAAGCGCGCCGCCAATCATGGCCGCGAGCTCAAGTTCGGCTACCGCGTGCATGTCATCGTGCGTGAAACAGAAGAAGAGGCGCGGGCCCACGCCCGCCACATCATGTCGAAGCTTGATGTGGAGGAGGGCGAGAAGCTCCGCGCCCGCGCGCTGGATGCAACATCAGAAGGTGTACGCCGCCAGGCCATGATGCGTGATGGTGCGGATGATGAGGGTTTTGCGGAGGAAAACCTGTGGACCGGCATCGGCAAGGCCCGCTCGGGCTGCGGTGCCGCCATCGTCGGCAACCCGGATCAGGTGGCCGCGAAGCTCGAGATGTACCGCGAGATGGGCTTTTCCGCCTTCATCCTGTCCGGCTACCCGCACGCGAAGGAGGCCGAGTACTTCTCCCGGCTTGTCCTGCCGAAGATCAATCACGGCCCCCTGCTGAACGCACGTAGCTAGGGTCTAGACCCGCCCGTAAGGCAGCATCCGCTGGAACACCTTGTCCCGGTCGATGAGCCAGTGCTTTATGGCCGCTGCCACGTGTACGATGATCAGGGCCGACAGCGCCAGCCCGCCAATGGCGTGCATCACATGAAACACCTGCGTCAGCGCGGCGTCAGACGGTGCAAGCCCCGTCAGATTGATCAACCCATAGGGCTTGATGTCCCCATCCACATAGGTCAGCGCGTGTGAGATGCCGACGAGCGGCTGATAGATCAGCAACGCATACAGTCCGTATACGTTCCATTTGGACGCCTTTTTCTGCCAGTCCGGCATGCTGTCCGGATAGGCTGGCGGTGTATGCGTGCGCCGGTAGCGGATGCGGTAGAGCGTAAGCAGCAGCACGACGATACCGTTGCCCGAGTGGATCATCAGTGTCTGCAACCGCTCATCCAGCGGCATGCCTTCAAAGCCCGGCGGAATGACACCGAAGGAAAACAGGATTGCCACCAGCACCAGCAGCGCCGTTATCCAGTGCAGCCATTTGGCCGTTGCCGAAAATTTCTCTGAAGCCGTTTCCTCTGAAGCCATGTGAGCATCCTCCCCTGATCCGGGCCTGAGTCCGGCCCTGAATCCGGCATGTCCCTGCCGGTCATAGCAGTATGGGGACGCTCGGAAAGCGTTCAAGTCAAAATCTGATCACTTGATCAGGACATGAGAAGAATCGGCGGAAATCAGCCCTTCAGTTCCGGTTGCCCGGTTTCAGGATCGGTGATGATGAGCGGCAGACCCGCCTGCTTCCACTCGCCCAGCCCGCCGGCCATGTGACTGGCTTCAGCCGCGCCGTCCTCAAAACACTTTTGTGCCGCCATGGCTGACCGCTTGCCGACGCCGCAATGCAGGATCACCGGTTTGCCGCCGGTGGGCAGCGCCGACGCGTCAAAAGTGGACAGCGGAAAGTTGAACGCGCCGGGAATCCGCTCCGCGCCGAACTCGCGCGGCTCACGTACATCAATGACCACCACATCACCCGCATCCATCCTGGCCTTTACCTCTGTGGGTGAAAGCTCGTGCAGAATTTTGTCGGTCATTGTCCTGTCCTTTTGTTGTGGCCTGTGTCGTGGCTTGGGTGGACCTGATCATATGCCGCTCAGGGACCGCGTCGAGTGTTTCAATGCCGCAGCTCGTAGGGCGGCAGGCGGCGCCCTGCGACATCCCTGCGCATGTGACAATTCCCCAACTCTTGTCGGGATGTATGACCGCCTAAGCTGCATGTTACGAAATGCCGGTTTGGCCGGTGCAAACCCCGAACTGTTGTCCTGCGATGACAGCCGGGTTGGGAGTACGCGACCATGACTATGATGCTCAACCCGTCTGCCCCCACCGTACGGGTGAAGACCTGCGGGATGCTGGCGCTCAGCGCTCTTTTGCTCCTCACGCTGGCTGGGTGTGATGGGCAGTCCGGCAGTAACGAACCGGACATCGCCCCCACAACGTCGCAAGCCATCGAGGAGCGCACTGTCGCATCGCGTGCGGCGGTAAAGGCCTTTGCGTCCGAGTTGCAGGGAGAGCTCAAGGCCGCGATGAGTGCCGGCGGACCCGTCGCGGCCATCTCTGTCTGCAAGGAGGCTGCTCCGGCAATCGCCCAGGACATTTCAGACCGGAACGGCTGGCAGGTCGGCCGCACCAGCCACAGGCTGCGCAATCCCGCCAACAAGCCGGACGCCCATGAAGCTGGGATCCTTGCCCGGTTTCTTGAAGCGCGTGAGAACGGCGCTGATCCCGCGACCCTGGAAACATATGACGTGGTCATGCTCGCCAATGGCCGCACGGCCTACCGCTACATGAAGGCCATTCCTACTCAGGCTGCCTGCCTGGCATGCCACGGAGCAAACCTCGCGCCGGAGATCGAGGCGGCGCTGGCGTTGTCCTACCCGGATGACGAAGCGACGGGCTTTCGGGAGGGCGATATTCGCGGCGCTTTCACCATCACCCAGATCATCGACTGACCTGACCGGCTGGGAGGTGCCTAGACCTTCCGCACCGGATCGGACCCGTCCCAGCTGTCCGCCGCATCACGGATCGACTGGAAGAACGCACCCTTGCGGCCATTGGTTTCCGACAGTTCGATAACGCTGCCCGGGTGGTCCTGCCTGGTGAAGTAGACGAACCGTCCGTCCGCGCCGATCTGACCGGAGTGACCGACTTCGAACCCACGCTCGGTCATGCGCGCCATGTCATCGTCAAAGTCCGCCGTCCAGAACGCCACGTGCTGCAGCCCCTCATGACCGGCATTGAGAAAGTCGAGATACATGGACGGCGCGTCATTGCGCTGCTGGATCAGCTCGATCTGCAGCGGGCCTGAGTTCGCCAGCGCGATGCTCATCTTCACGTCGGACGGTTTGCCGCCATACTGGAAATTGCTGACGGGCACGTCCTCGATATAGAAGAACGGCCCGACGCCCATCACTTCGGTCCAGTGGCGCATGGCGCGATCGATGTCGCGCACCACATAGCCGTTCTGGCGAATGTCGCCCAGAAACCTGCTCATTGCTGACTACTCCGCAGCTGCCGGCACCTGCGCCGCCGCAGGCCGTGCCTGGCTGCCGCGAATGAGCTTGCCGCCGAGAACGCCTGTTGGCTCGCCATCGCGGAACGCGACCGCGCCTGAGATGATGCTCGCCGTATAGCCGCGCGTCTTCTGCACGAAGCGTTTGCCGCCTGCGGGCAGGTCGTAGACGATCTCCGGCTTGTCCATGGTGAGGTTGTCAAAGTCGATGACATTGACATCCGCCTTCATGCCCGGGGCCAGTACGCCCCGATCATAAAGACCCACAAGCTCCGCCGTCTTTTTCGTCTGCCCACTGATGATCCACTCAAGCGGCAGCTTGTCACCGCGCGTCCGGTCCCGGCCCCAGTGGGTCAGCATCGTGGTCGGGAAGCTGGCATCGCAGATGATGCCCACATGCGCGCCACCATCGCTGAGACCAAAGGTCGTGTTGGGATGCTTCAGCATCTGCTCCACATAGGAGAGATCGCCCGGCAGATAGTTCATCAGCGGGAAATAGATCAGCGCCTTGCCGTCATCTTCCGCCATCCAGTCCAGCAGCACTTCGCGCGGGTCACGTCCCTGGCGCTTGGCATGGGCTTCCACGCTGTCTTCCGGTGCGGGCTCGTAGTTCGGCGGACTGCCGAGCGGGAACATCTTGTGGAACCAGGTGAACAGCTGCGTGGAAATCTCGCCTTCCTTGAACTCGACCTTTTCAGCCAGCAGCCGCGCCCGGAAGTCCGGATCCTTCAGCGCTTCGACCTGCGCTTCAAGCGTCCGCGGCATGATCTCGTGCCACGTCTTGTAGAGCAGGAAGGGGTTGAGCGACGCCGTCAGCCCCATCACCACCCCGGTGGGGCGCGCTGGCACCTGGCCGCGCATGGGCAACCCTGCTGCATTGGCGTCAGCAATCTTGTCCAGCACCTTGCTCCAGATGTCCGGATGCCGGTCATCCTGCTCGATTGTCAGCGACAGCGGGCGGCCGGAAATCTCGACCATCTTGCGCAGCATGCCGAACTCCCAGTCCACGTCGCGGAAGTCGGCGATCAACTGGATCACGCCTTTGCCGGACCGCTTCATGGCCTCCGCAATGCCGTTGAGTTCCATCTCCTCCGCCTTGTAGGTCGGCGTGTGCTCGCCGTCCTTGTCGCGATGCTTCTCGGTGCGTGAGGTCGAGACGCCCAGCGCCCCGGCCTCAAGCGCGTCTTCGACGAGCGCCGCCATCCTGTCCGTGTCTTCGCGGGTGGCCGGTTCCAGCCGTGCTCCGCGCTCACCCATCACATAGGCACGCAGCGCGCCATGGGGCACCTGCAGGCCGACATCAATCGCGAGCGGAGACTTCTCGACCACATCCATGTAGTCGGGAAAACTCTCCCAGCCCCATTTTATGCCCTCGGCAAGCGCCGTACCCGGAATATCTTCCACGCCCTCCATCAGGCCGATGAGCCAGTTGTGCCGGTCCGGCGCGCACGGCGCAAAGCCGACGCCGCAATTGCCCATGATGGCGGTGGTCACCCCGTGAAATGTCGAAGGCTGCAGATAGGGGTCCCACGTGACCTGACCATCATAATGCGTATGCGCATCCACAAAGCCCGGGGTCACGATCTGACCCTTGGCATCGATCTCTTCGCGGCCTGCTTCCGTCACCGTTCCGACGATGGAAATGGTCGCGCCGTCGATGGCGACATCCGCCTCGTAAGGCTTGCCGCCCAGCCCGTCATAGACGAGCCCGTTTCTGATCACGAGATCATGCATGGGTTTCCTCCGGAATTTTCTTTTCTGGCGCAAGTGTGGACCGCCACCGTCGCTACTTCAACCACGGCCCATTTGCGGGAATTCAGGTGATACAGGCGAGCGCCCAATCTTGCACCGCCGCAAGGTGGAACGTTTGTCCTATGCGCGCGGACAAGGCATTCTTGTGAGCTGTTGCCAGCTGAAACGATTCAGCAGCTGGTGGCAGTCAGTTTCAAAGAGGCTCCGCGAATTCCATTCGCTGAGTTTCAACGTGATCGGCCCAGGCATCAAAGATGCGCCAACACACTAGTATTTTGACATCTCTCCGGTGAGGTTTTGGAACGTGAAGAAGCTGTACTTGTTGGTGGCGACTTGGTTCTTGCTGGCTTTGATCGAGACAAACTCAGAATTAGACATTCCGAGAATTGTGTATCTGGCTTTGGGGATAGTCTTTTTCGTCTTCTTTTTTAGGGAGTCCGCCAGTATTTTTCGTGAGAACTCGGGAAAGATTAGATCTTTTTTTGGCGGGCTCAAAAGGGATTGAACCCCATCCCAACGCCCTAGTTCTTATTGCTTCGATGGCCCTCCGACTTGCCGCAGTCGCCGCTTCAAGATTGTCTGGCGAGTCTCAGCGGCCGCAGAAGAGACCCGGAACAAGAGGTAAAAATCTTGCAACTCGCCAAGAATTCGCTTGATGTCGGGCTCTTTACCAACACCCCGGAGGAGGTGTCGGCCTTCTGGGTGGAGCACGCCCATGTGCAGTTCGATCATGTCCTGCCTGTCTCCCGCGAGCTGCGGCAGCACCGCCATACGCTTGAGGGCGCCGTGCTCAAGATCAACCACGCAAAAGACCCGCTACCGCCACGTGGACCGGCGGGGTATCTGCGGCTTGTCGTTGCCTGTCCGGAGGTGACGGAGCCCGAGACGCTGGTCGATCCCGATGGCAATGAGCTTGTGCGCTGGCCCGCGGGACGCGACGGCATCATCCATTGGGCCCTGGAACTGGCGACCCCGTCCGTCGAGGCTTTCATGACCTTCTATCGTGACGGGGTGGGGCTACGGGTTGATGAAAGCCTGCCCTGTGCGGTGGTCTGCGGCCAGAGCCGCATTGTCGGCCGTGTCGTCCCCGATGTGCCGGACCGGGCAGACAATGACGTGATGGTGCGTCCCGGCCTGCGGTATTCGACGATCCAGGTGTTTGATGTGGACGCCGAATATGCCCGCATCACAGCCCATGACCCGGCCTATGGGGCACAGGAGCCCAGAACGCTCGGCAAGACGGCGCGCATTGCCTTCATCCGCGACCCGTTCGGCAACTGGATCGAACTCTCCCAGCGCGCCTCGCTGACAGGTGCCCTGCCGGAGTAACTCTAATTATTGCGCAATAGGAAACAATAATTCCCCATTTGTCCGGTTAATCCCTTCAGGGAAAACATCCATCTTGATCTCATCAGCAATTCAGCAGCGCCCGTCCAGGGCCGCGACCGCAAATGGAGAGACAAGATGTTCAACCGCAAGAAAGACGCCGCCGCCGCATTCACAGTCCTGCACATCGATGCCAGCGCCAGAAAGTCAGGCTCCGTGAGCCGCGATCTCAGCGACCGCATCGTTTCGGGACTGATGAGCAACAACAAACACGCCAAGCTCATTCGCCGCGACCTCGCCGATGGCATCCCCTTCATCGATGACACCTTCACTGCCGCCATCAACACCCCGGCGGACGAGCGCACCGCCGCCCAGCGCAAGGCGCTGGATGTGTCAGATGCTCTGGTCGCCGAACTCCAGGCAGCAGACGCCATCGTCATCGGCTCACCGATCTACAATTTCGGCGTGCCCGCCGCCTTCAAGGCCTGGATTGATCAGGTCGCCCGCGCCGGCGTCACGTTCAGCTACACCGAAAACGGCCCCGTCGGTCTGCTGGAAAACAAGAAGGCCTATATCGCGCTCGCCTCCGGCGGCACCCAGGTCGGCTCCGACATCGACTTTGCGTCAGGCTGGCTCAGGCACATCATGGGCTTCATCGGCATCCATGACGTGGAAATGGTCGCCGCCGACCGCACCATGATGGACGACCAGTCCGTCGCCCGCGCTGAAGCGGAAGCCGAGAAACTGGCCGCCTGAACAATTGACATACATATTGTCAAAACAAGAAAAACCCGCCATCCTCCCGCATCACAGGTGCCGGGAGAGATGGCGGTTGTGCTATGTCACTCCCGGATTGAGCCAACGATAAATCTCGAGGGGGCAGCCATGGCGCCGGCGACCACAAACGTAATCCGCACACCTGATGCCCGGTTTGAAAACCTGCCGGACTGGCCTTACGCGCCGCACTATCAGGAAGTCGCTCCCGGCATCGAGATGCATTACGTCGACGAAGGGCCGCGCGACGGCAAGGTCGTCTTGCTTCTGCACGGCCAGCCCAGCTGGGGCTATCTCTACCGCAAGATGATCCCGCCGCTGGTGGACGCCGGCTACCGCGTCATCGTGCCGGACCTCATCGGCTTTGGCCGCTCCGACAAACCGACATCGAAGGATGCCTTCAGCTATGCCGGCCAGGTCGCCTGGATGCGCGCCTTTGTGGAGCGCATGAACCTCACCGATATCAACGTATTCCTGCAGGACTGGGGTGGCCTCATCGGCCTGCGCGTTGTTTCAGAAATACCGGAGCGGTTTGCGGGCCTCATCGCCGGCAACACCGGATTGCCCGCAGCCCCGTTCCCGATGTCGGTCATTGGCCGCTGGATGATGCGCTACAAGGCGTGGCGCACCGGCGACGCCATCAAGAGCATGGCCGAGATCAACGGGTTCCCGGACTGGATCGCCCACGCCCGCTATGCCCGCGAGTTCAGTCCGGCTGCAACACTCCAGCACGGCACGCTAAATGATCTGAGTGCGGATGAAATGGCAGCCTATTCAGCACCCTTCCCGGACGAGCCCTATATGATGGGTCCGCGCTCCATGCCGTGGATGGTGCCCAGCGAACTGGCTCAGGGCCATGCCGCCTGGAAGAAGCTTGAAAAACTCGACACCCCGGTGCTGCTCGTCTTCTCGGACAGCGACCCCGTCACCGCAGGTCAGGACAAGGTCTTCGCCAAGCGCTTCAAAGGCGCCAAGGGCCAGCCCCACAAGACCATCGAAGGCGCCGGCCACTTCCTTCAGGACGACAAGGGCGGGGAGATTGCCGCCCACATGATCGGCTGGCTGAAAGGTCTCTAGGCCGCGTCCCGCTTCGGCGTGAGCAGGAAGGCGGCGATGAAGGCAATCACCAGCGCCTGATCAATCATGCCGCCGATGAAGAACTGCTCGTCGCCGCGCCCGGTGAGATAGAGGACGACGAAGGGCAGGGCGGCGAGCTTCTCCAGCACGCAGATCAGCATCACCGGCCGGTAGCGCACCGGGTCCGTCGAGATCAGCAGAAACAGCAGCTGGAACGCCAGCGCCAGCCCGGCAAAGCCGTAATAGTGCACCGGCTCGGCCAGATCAGCCGTATCCGCAAAGAACAGCGGCACAATGACCAGCAGCCCGTAAATCCCGGCAATCCGAAAAATCCATTTTGCAGCAATCATGATGTGTCCCTTTGTTGTCTTTGTTGCGGAGACTAGTCCCGCCCGATCATGCCGCCAACACGCCGCCGGCGTGACCGCGCGCAAAGCCTAGGCCGCGTTCCGCAAATCCCTCATGTGTGGCCATTTCGAGTGGACCCTCCGGTCAAGCCGGAGGGATACGGGGGAAGGAAGGAGCGAGCACAACCGGGCCGCTCAGCGGCCAAATGCGCGACTGCGCGTCGGCGCTTATTGCGCCGCCCCGCCGGAGGGCCTGCGGCCCGTGAGGCCAACAGGGCCGCAGAGCGGCCAAGCACCCGACCGGGTGCCGGCCGGTCAGGCCGCCCCAGCGGAGCGCCTGCGGCGCGCGAGCACAACCAGGCTGCAAAGCAGCCAAGCGTGCGACTGCACGCCGGCGCCCATTGCGCCGCCCCAGCGGAGCGCCCGCGGCGCGCGAGCTCAAAAAAGTCACAATGGCAGAATCTGAGGGGTCCGCAGGACTAGCGACGTGGATTGCTTCGTGCGAGAGTCCGCCCCGGGATGCGAAATCAGCATGAAAAAGAGCGGAAATCCGCCGTTTCACTATGGTTTTGCCGGGGATTTGGAGCAGGCGGATGTCCGCCCGCTCGCCCGCACGAAATTGTCTATTTGCGCTGCGCCTGACAGTCAGGCCCCGCGCACAACATGGGAGTAAAGACGTGAAGGAAGCCCTCCAGTTTTACATCGACGGTGCCTGGGTAGACCCGGCCACCCCCAAGACCCTTGAGGTCATCAACCCGGCCACCGAAGAGCCCTGCGGCACCATTTCCATGGGCTCGGAAGCGGACGTCGACAAGGCTGTCGCCGCTGCCAAGGCCGCGTTCCCCGCATGGTCCAACACGACCCGCGAAGAGCGCATTGCGATGTTCGAAAAGATCATCGAAGTCTACCAGAAGCGCTATGACGAGATCGCCGAAACCATCTCCACCGAGATGGGCGCGCCGATCTGGCTCGCCAAAGCCGCCCAGGCCGCAACCGGCCTTGGCCACTTCACCACCAACCTCGAAATCCTGAAGAACTACCAGTTCGAGGAAGTGCGCGGCTCTACGCAGATCAAGAAGGAAGCTGTGGGCGTCTGCGGGTTCATCACGCCGTGGAACTGGCCGGTCAACCAGATCGTCTGCAAGGTCGCCCCGGCGCTGGCCGCGGGCTGCACCATGGTGCTGAAGCCGTCTGAAGTGGCGCCGCTCAATGCCATCATCGTGGCTGAAATCCTGCACGAAGCAGGCCTGCCCAAGGGCGTGTTCAACCTCGTGAATGGCGATGGGCCCTCTGTCGGTGCCCCGCTCTCCAGCCACAAGGACGTGGACATGGTGTCCTTCACCGGCTCCACCCGCGCCGGCATCCTGGTCGCCAAGGCCGCTGCCGACACGGTGAAGCGCGTGGCGCAGGAACTCGGCGGCAAGTCGCCGAACATCGTTCTGGAAGATGCCGACCTCAACGCCGCCGTCGCCGGTGGTGTGCAGGGTGTGATGATGAACTCGGGCCAGTCGTGCAACGCACCGACCCGCATGTTCGTGCCGGCGTCCAAGAACGACGAAGCCAAGGCCATCGCCAAGGCCGCTGCTGAAGGCGTCAAGGCTGGCGACCCGATGGCGGACGGCACAACGATTGGCCCCGTTGTCTCCGAGGTTCAGTTCAACAAGATCCAGGACCTGATCCAGAAGGGCATCGACGAAGGCGCAACGCTGGTTGCCGGCGGCACGGGCCGTCCGGACGGCCTCAACAAGGGCTACTATGTCCGCCCGACCGTCTTTGCCGACGTGACGCCGGACATGACGATTTCCCGCGAGGAAATCTTCGGCCCGGTCCTCTCCATCCTGTCTTACGACACCGAAGAGCAGGCCATCGAGATGGCGAATGACACGGAGTACGGCCTCTCGTCCTACGTCCAGTCAGGCGACATCAACCACGCCCGCGAAGTCGCCGGCAAGATCCGCGCCGGCAACGTGCACCTCAACGGCGCCGGTCCGGACTTCAACGCACCGTTCGGCGGCTACAAGCAGTCCGGCAACGGCCGCGAATGGGGCGAATTCGGCTTCGAAGAGTTCCTAGAAGTCAAAGCCGTCCTCGGCTACGAAGCCGCATAACGCGCAAACTTCAGACGCGACACAAAGAAAGCCCCGGCGGAGCACTCCGCCGGGGCTTTTTTTGTTATGCCTTCTGGCGCCAGCGCGGCATACGGGCACAGAGAATCCCCTTGAAGATCAGTGCGCCCCCGGCACCGGAAAGGCTACCCACTGTGCCAGCGATCAGGAGCTCTGTGGCGATCTCCCCTGGCTCATCAGCATTCATAAAGACGATACTTAACCATCCCCCGCCGATGATCGCACCAATCAACCCGCCCAGTGCCATCCATACGGGAAACCACATCTTACGCATGATGGGGAACATGGCAGCTACAACGATCGAGAAAATCAAGGTGCCAACGATGGACGGAAGTATCCCAATGAATCCGGAAATGAACCACAAGCCAGGCAGTATTTCGATGCTCTGCTCTAACGAGCGTATGCTGAAACCGCGCGCAACAAATTTGTAAACGGCAATGCTGGTCATCGGAACAGTTGGGGCCAAGAGAGACGTTAGAACAAATGCAGTCATCCAACGGTCAAAAGAAGGTTTGTCAGTCATTGCGTGCACTTGATGAAGCCACCAAAGGAACGGTGGTAGCCTGCCTTAAGAAAGCCAATCGAAAGGCGATAGCAGCAACAAACCCAGACAGGCCGCCCATCCCCAGCGCAGCTTCAAGATGAATTTTGTGCAGTTGTCCTGAATGCCGAGCTAGGTCAAATCCAAGCAAGACCAGAAAGCCGATTGCTGCACCGGAACATGCCCACCAAAACCAATTGCGGTTCGCGAAACGGTCAAAGAAAATATGCACAACCGTTGTCAACAGAACTGCACCGGTCAGCGCGGGCCAGAACCCAATGTAAAGCCCAAAACCGATGAAGATAAGAAAGCCAGAAAAGATGTTCGAAATGGTGAAATCGTCTGGCGACATATGAACAAGAACCTTCAATCCAAAAATGCAGACCCACAATAAGACCGAGGTGGCAACCGCCGCTGCAATCGCGTTGAAGTACCGGGAAGGATGGGAGCGGGCCATATCCTGCGTTCTCCAAAGAGTCTCGTTTACCTTGGACGGGGCGATGTTCACGGCGTACCGCTCACCAATAGGCGTTCTACCCAACACACGCGAGGGTATGAGTGGACCTCCTAAGAAACTCCATACACAGCCCCTAAAATGCCGCGCGTCAGTTCGTCTCTAGTCATGGATGCGACGGAACGCCCAGCTCCACCCGTTGAAGATGTCGTGTGTGCCCTCCCGTGGTCAGTCAGGAGAACAGCCATGACGTCTTCCCTTCGCGCGCCCGGTCGCGCAACAAGCCGGGCCGTGTCGGCTGCGGTCGTCGCCGCATCCGCCCTTATTGCAACAGCCGCCTTTGCGCCGTCCGAGGCCCATGCCGCACCCCGCCATGTGGCGGTCAAGGCGCCCGCCGCCGTCACCCTTGCGCAGGCCAATGTGGTTGTCCGCGTCGCGCCGCCCACACGTCGCGTGGTGACCACACGTCCCGCACAGCCCAATGCGCGCGCTGTGTGGACGGACGGCTACTGGCGCTGGAACGGCGCCAGGCATGTGTGGGTCGGCGGGCGCTGGGTGTCTAACCCCAAAGGCACATGGGTGGCAGGCCGCTGGGTAAAGCGCTCCGGCGGCTATGTCTGGATCGACGGCCGCTGGCGGCGCTAGGCCGCGCCTGCGCTGCCTGCACCTCGCTGTCGCCGGAAGCAGCATCCCCGCATAGACTGCCTTTCATTTCAGACATGGAAATTTCAGGAGAGTCCCATGGGCATGTCCCCAGCTCTATTCGTGTGTTTGCTGCTTCCCGGCCTCGGCGTCTTCTTCATGGGCATCGCCGCCATCTGGTGGGTGTCGCTTCAGGCAAAGGAAAGACAGGGCGCCGGTCCGGGAGCCTGATATGCTGCGCGCACCCGTCACCCAGGACCGCGCAGCACCCCATGGCCGACCCGCACGACACCGCCCCCCACGATACCAACAGGGGCAACATTCTTTTCGTCACCATTGATCAACTGCGCGCCGATGTCGTGTTCGGCAATCTTGCGGGCGTCGTATCGTTGCCGACACTGGACCGGTTGCGGGCGGAGGGCACGAGCTTCACCAACCACTTCACGGTGACGGCCCCCTGCGGCCCGTCGCGCGCCAGCCTGATGACCGGGCTTTATGCCTTCAATCACCGCTCCATCCGCAACGGCACGCCGCTTGCCGATCATCATGCGACCCTGGGCATGGAGCTGCGCAAACAGGGCCGCGAACCGCTGCTGTTCGGCTATGGCGACATTGCCGCCGACCCGACGGATCTCGAACCCGGCGACCCGCGCCTGGCGACCTACGAACTGCCGCCGCCCGGCTTTCGTGAAGTGACGGAAATGCGCTTCGAGGACATGTCCGAGTGGCGCGCCCACCTTGAGGCGAAGGGATACAAACTCCCCCAGCCGCAGCCGGACCGCCTGTGGGACATCTACCGCCCCATCTCGCCGGACGGGTCTGAGCCCAAGCTCACCGACCCGCCGCTCTACCGCGCGGAAGACAGCGATACCGCCTATCTGACGGACCGCGTGCTCCACCACCTCCATGCCCGCCGCCACCAGCCCTGGACGGCGCACGTCACCTACATTCGTCCGCACCCGCCCTTCGTGGCGCCCGCACCGTGGAACACGCTGGTGAACCCGGGCGACGTGCCGCCGCCGGTGACGGACCACGCCTCCCACTCCTTCCGGGACGCCTGGTTCTCCAAACCGTCCCAATACGGATTGTGGATGGGCTTTGACGGGCATTGCGATGCGCTGACAGCGGAACAGGTCGCCCAGCTGCGCGCGCTTTATCTCGGGCTCGTGGCCGAAGTCGATCATCATCTTGGCCGCATCATCACTTGGCTGGACAAGACCGGCCAGCGCGACGAAACGATGATCGTCATAACGTCAGACCACGGAGAAATGCTCGGCGACCAGGGCTACTGGGGCAAGGACGCCCCCTTCATCGGCTCCCACCACATCCCGCTGATCATCTGTGACCCGTCGCGCAGGGGCCGGGCAGGGGAGACCGTGGACGCGCTGACGGAGTCGGTCGACATTCCCGCTACCCTTCTCGCATGGACAGGCGCTGAACCCCCGCGCGCCATGGACGGCACATCCCTGCTGCCGTTTCTGGATACGGGCGAACATCCTGACGGGCGCGGCACGGCCTTCACGGAAGTGGACTATTCCAACCCGCTCAAGCCCACGCGCTACCAGACGGCATGGAATGTCGATGACACCGGAGCCAACGCGGCGATCCTCCGCGATGCCCGCTGGACCTACATCCACTTCAATGCCGGCCAGCCGCCCCTGCTGTTCGACCGGTCCCATGACCCGCACGAGACAAACAATCTTGCCAATGACCCTGCCGCCTCAGGCGAAATCACCCGCCTGCAGTCCGCCATGCTCGACCTGCGCATGCGCCGAGCTGATCAGCGTCTGACCAACGTCAGCGCCGGTCATTAGTTTTTGGGAGATGCCTTCCAAGCGTCCGACCGGACGCCGGCCCTTATTGAGCCGCCCCACCGGAGCGCTGCGCGCGTGAGATCAAAAATGCGAAGCAGAAAATGGTGCCGCGAGAGAGAATTGAACTCTCGGCCTCACCCTTACCAAGGGTGCGCTCTACCACTGAGCTACCGCGGCTTAACCATGTCGGCGGGCAGAATGCCGTGAAACCAAGAGAATTGGGTTAACACCCCGCCGAAGGAGGCCGGAAACTGCCATAAGGTGTTTCGCGCTGCAATAGCGGTTTTCCACATAAAACAGGGGCGCGCGACAGGGATGCGGACCCTGCCCTTGACCGGGGCGGGCCACATTTGCAGGATCGCGCGCAATCCAGCCCTGAATTGCTGAGAACCGGGGCCAAAACAGTCAGGACACCGCCGAAATGGTGATGAAATCAAAGACCCGCACCAGCGGCCGTGAACCCGGCGCGCCCAATTCGCGTCACGGGGCGGATCTGTCAGACCGTCAGGCCCGCCAGGCAGCGGCCCTCAAGGCCAATCTCCAGAAGCGCAAGCAGCAGGCCAAGGCCCGCGCGGCCGCGAGTGACACCAAGAGCGACGCGTAAACCGGCTGCCAACACTTGTTGCGTTAAGTTTTTCGCCTCAACGAGGCCGCAATCGCGCGTCATGTGAGACCGCCATCCGGGTCTCACATCTCTCACTCTCCCTCAAGGATTTTCCATGGACAGGATCAGGCTTACCGGCGGCTATGAGCTGAATGGGACCATCCCCATTTCAGGCGCGAAGAATGCCGCCCTGCCGCTGATGATCGCCAGCCTGCTGACCGATGAGCCGCTGGTCCTGACCAATCTGCCGCGCCTGACCGACATCGCCACGCTGGCCCGCCTGCTGGCGGAACTCGGCGTCGAGATTGATGTACTCAACTCGAATGGCGAATGGGAAACACTCACCACCCGGACGGAAGGACGTCTGTCGCTCGGCGCCGACCAGGCCAGGCGCCTGGCCGGTTTCGGCCCGGACACCAAGTTCCGCCCCGGCGGCCGCACCCTGCGGCTGACGGCCAGGACCATCGAAAGTACGCACGCGGACTATGAGCTGGTGTCGCGCATGCGCGCCAGCTTCTGGGTGCTGGGTCCGCTGCTGGGCCGCTGCGGCGAAGCAGATGTGTCGCTGCCCGGTGGCTGCGCCATCGGCACGCGGCCTGTGGACCTGCACCTGCAGGGGCTGGAAAAACTCGGTGCCGACATCGAGCTCGACAAGGGCTATGTGATCGCCAGCGCAAAGGGCGGTCTCGCTGGGGCAGAGATCCGTTTCTCCATGCCCTCCGTCGGCGCCACCCACAATGTGCTGATGGCCGCCGTCCTCGCCAAGGGCGAGACGATCATCGAGAATGCCGCCCGCGAGCCGGAAATCACCAATCTGGCCGAATGCCTTGTCGCCATGGGCGCGAAGATCGACGGCATCGGCTCGTCCACCCTTCGGATCACCGGCGTCGACAAGCTGCACGGCGCCGAAGTCGCCGTCATCTGCGACCGTATCGAAGCGGGTACCTACGCCATGGCTGCCGGCATGACCGGCGGTGACGTGACGCTCACAGGTGCCGACCCCTCCCTGTTTGAAGCAGCGCTGCAGGCCTTGTCTGCGGCAGGCGTCACCGTCGAGCACACCGGGCAGGGCATCCGCATCACCCGGTCCGGCACGCCGTTGACCCCGGTCGACATCGTCACCCAGCCATACCCGGCTTTCCCGACCGACCTGCAGGCCCAGTTCATGGCATTAATGACCATGGCCGATGGCAACGCCCAGATGACCGAAACGATTTTCGAAAACCGCTTCATGCATGTGCAGGAACTGGCCCGCCTCGGTGCGCTCGTGTCCCTGCACGGCGACCGGGCCATTGTGTCCGGCGTCAAGTCCCTGCGCGGCGCGCCGGTCATGGCAACGGATCTGCGGGCTTCGGTCTCCCTCGTCATTGCGGGGTTGGCTGCGGAGGGAGAAACCATTATCTCTCGCGTCTACCATCTTGATCGCGGGTTTGAGCGGCTTGAAGACAAGCTGTCCGCCTGCGGTGCCGACATTTCCCGCCTTCCTGGATAAGTGCCCGGATAGACCATGAAACCGCTTCGCCTGCGCATCGAAGACCCGCAAGACCTTGCAGTGGCGTCCGCCCATCTGCAGGACGCGGTGACGGCTGTGGGCGATTTTGCCTATGAAAAGAAGCGCCGCCGCTTTGCCGGGGTCTTCAACCGCTTCCGCTGGGAGGCAGAGGGCAGCAGAAAACTGGGGCCAAAGCGTCACTCGCGCATCCGCACCGGATTTCACTTCGACGATGTCATGGCCGTCCGCTCCCAGAACATCAGGCTGGATGCGAAGGACGCCGTCGTTGAGCTTCTGGCGATCCGCTTTGAGGCATCAGACGGTGAGGAAGACCCGTCAGGCATCATCACCCTTGATTTTGCCGGCGGCGGGACGATTGCACTGGACGTCGAGTGCCTGGAGGGCCATTTGACCGATATCGGGCAGCCGTGGGAAACCACGTCCAAGCCCGAACACGATCTCCCCTAACGGGACCTGAAAGCCTGACACGCGCTTAATCGCGCCCCCAATACCAAGTGCCTCCCAACACCAAGTGATGACATGACCGGAAGATCAGAACCGCGGCGCCTCGATGCACGCAGTGCCGACTTTGAAGCTCAGTTTGCCGAACTTCTCACCGCCAAGCGGGAGACAGCGGTGGACGTGAACAATGATGTCGCCGCCATCATCGCTAACGTGCAGGCGCGTGGGGACGCTGCAGTGGTCGACCTCACCAACAAATTTGACCGGCTGACACTCTCTGGCGCGGACGACCTGCGCATCCCGCAGGAGCGGCTGGACGCCGCTGCCGCCAATGTCCCGGCGGAAACCCTGGACGCCCTGAAGCTGGCCGCCGAACGCATCGAGGCGTTCCACGCCAGGCAGCTTCCCAAATCCATGCGCTTCACAGACGAGGCCGGTGTCGAACTCGGCCATCGCTGGTCAGCGGTGGATGCGGCCGGGCTCTATGTGCCCGGCGGCACCGCGGCCTATCCCTCATCGGTGCTGATGAACGCCATTCCGGCCCGCGTGGCAGGCGTTGAGCGCGTGGTCATGGTCGTGCCCACACCCGATGGTGTCGAGAACCCGCTCGTACTCGCTGCCGCCAAGCTTGCGGGCGTGACAGAAGTCTATCGCATCGGTGGCGCGCAGGCTGTTGCCGCGCTCGCCTATGGCACGGACACGATTGCACCCGTCGACAAGATCGTCGGCCCGGGCAATGCGTACGTAGCCGCCGCCAAGCGTCAGGTATTCGGCACGGTCGGCATCGACATGATTGCCGGTCCGTCGGAAATTCTCGTCGTCGCGGATGGCGACAATGATCCGGCATGGATCGCGGCCGATCTTCTCAGTCAGGCCGAGCACGACCCCTCCTCCCAGTCGATCCTCATCACCGACAATGCGCAGTGTGCGGACGATGTAGCGGCGGCGGTCGAGAGCCAGCTCAAGCAGCTGTCCCGCGAGAATACCGCCTCTGCGAGCTGGTATGATTACGGCGCCATCATTGTGGTCCCATCGCTTGAAAACGCCATTCCTCTGGTCGACCGTCTGGCGCCGGAGCACCTGGAGCTTGCTGTCGCCGACCCCGAACCCTTGGCGGACAAGGTACGCCACGCAGGCGCCATCTTCCTGGGCCGCTATACGCCGGAAGCGGTTGGCGATTATGTGGCCGGCACCAACCACGTGCTGCCGACGGCCCGCTCGGCCCGGTTCTCGTCAGGCCTGTCGGTTCTGGACTTCATGAAGCGCACGTCACTGGTGAAATGTGACGCGGACAGCTTGGGCCGCATCGGCCCGGCAGCCGTGGCCCTGGCAGATGCCGAAGGCCTGGAGGCCCATGGCCGCTCTGTGTCGATCCGGCTTAACAAGTAACCTGTTCTTGGTGCAATGCCGCCATGCTGAGCGCACTAGGTATTACGCGCCGGAGCGCTTAGACTGCGCGCATCCAATTCTTCTGGTCCTTGCATGACTGACGACCCCACATCCGAGCAGACGCCCGATCCGACCAAGCGGATCGCGTCCATCGTGCTCGACGAGGCCAGTGTCGTGCGGCGGACGCCGGAGATAGAGCACGAGCGCAAGGTCGCCATCTTCGACCTGCTGGAAGAGAACACCTTCGCCCCCAACGGCAGCGACGGCGGGCCCTACAGCCTGCATCTCTCCATTGAGGAAAACCGGCTCGTCTTCGATATCCGCAATGAGGCGGAGGATCCCCACGGCAAGGTCATCCTGTCCCTGACCCCGTTCCGCAAGATCATCAAGGACTACTTCCTGATCTGCGAAAGCTACTACGAGGCAATTCGTTCAGCGTCTCCCTCGAAGATCGAGTCCATCGATATGGGAAGGCGTGGCCTGCACAATGAGGGGGCGGAACTGCTGACGGCGCGCCTTCAGGGCAAGATCGCCATGGATCACGATACCGCACGCCGTCTCTTCACGCTCATCTGCGTTCTGCACATGAAAGGCTAGGGCGCCATGCGTGGGCCCAACGGCGAAGACCTGCCGGACGCGATCCTGTTTGCCTGCGGGCAGAACGCCGTGCGCTCGCCCATGGCGGAAGGCATCATGCGGCATCTCTACGGTCGCCACGTCTTTGTTGATTCGGTCGGCGTGCGGGCAGGGGAGCTGGACCCCTTCGTCATCGTGGTGATGGAGGAACTGGGCATAGACCTCACCAGGCACAAGCCGCGCAGCTTTGACGAGCTGGAAGATACAAGCTTCGACCTGATCGTGTCCCTGACACCCGAAGCCCAGCACAAGGCCGTGGATCTCACCCGCACCATGGCGGCAGACGTCGAGTACTGGCCGACCCATGACCCGACCCTCGCCCAGGGCTCGCGCGAGCAAAGGCTCGACGCCTATCGCGAGGTGCGCGACACGCTGATGCAGCGGATCAAGGACAAGTTCGGCTGGCGCCCGGCGCCCAGCGGATAGGCCTCGGTGACTGAGTTGCTGGGTGGCTAGCTCTGTGTCGGATGCCCTTCAAACTGCTGGGCGTCGTCACCAATCTCGTACCAGTCCGGCTTTTCAGACACGAACTCATGGAAGCGGTTGCGCACCTGCGGGTCATCGTCCAGCACATTCGCTGAAATCGGAAAGCTGTCATCCTCCGACAGGATCTCACCCAGTGACGTGCCGCAGATTTTGCAGAAACAACGCGCATATTTATGCGGCGGCGCAGGCTCGTACTTCTGCACCTGGTCGCGGCCGGCGATCCATTTCAGATCATCCTTCTTGATGAAGATAATGGCGCTGGCCCCCACCTTGCGGCAGCGGGTGCAGTGGCACGTCCCCATCATGGATGGTGGCGATGTCAGCTCGAATTTGACGGCGCCACAGCAACAGCTTCCCTGCATCGATTCCTCCCTAGCCAAAAAAGAACATTATGAGAACATCAAAGCTGTGGTCAACCGAACGGGCTGAGAATTGGATGGAACCTTGATTTTGCGGCCTCAAATGCCCATTCTCCGGCCCAATTCATGGACATACGCGTCAATCGCCGCTTCCTGACACCGCAATTGTTGAGGGTGTCCCGCGTGTCCATCAGGTTTTGAAAACTGGAAAGGCCAGTATGGCAAAAGAAGAACTGCTCGAGTTTCCAGGAACAGTCGTTGAACTGCTCCCGAACGCCACCTTCCGGGTGGAGCTTGAAAATGAGCACCAGATCATCGCCCACACCGCCGGCAAGATGCGCAAGAACCGCATCCGTGTGCTGGCCGGTGACAAGGTGCTGGTGGAAATGACGCCCTATGACCTTACCAAGGGCCGCATCACCTATCGCTACAAGTAAGCCCGACGGCGCGGCCCGGCGCACCTCTCATATGGGATCCTCTCCCATGCCCACCGATATCGCGGATGCAAAGCTCGTGCTTGCCAGCGCGTCCCCCCGCCGCCGCGAACTCCTGGCCCAGATCGGCATTACACCGGATGCGGTGGACCCTGCCGATATCGATGAAACCCCCGGCAAGACTGAAACCCCGCGTCCCCACGCCCGGCGCCTGGCGCGCGACAAGGCGCTGGCTGTTGCCGCACGCCATCCGGACGCATTTGTGCTGGCTGCGGACACGGTCGTTGGGGTTGGGCGGCGCATCTTGCCCAAGACCGAGGACGAAGCATCTGCTCGTACCTGCCTGGACCTCCTGTCCGGGCGCGCCCACAGGGTATTTACCGGCGTCTGCCTGGTGGCACCCGGCGGCGGCCAGTCCCTTCGGGTGGTGGACGCGCGCGTTCAGGTCAAGCGGCTGAGCGAGGCGGAGATAGCGTCCTACCTCGCGACCGGCGAGTGGAAGGGCAAGGCGGGGGGCTACGCCATCCAGGGCCATGCGTCAGCCTTTATCCCCAGCATCAGTGGGTCTTACACCGCCATTGTCGGCCTGCCGCTGGCGGAAACGCTCAATATGCTGACCGGCGCGGGTTTCGTCGCGGCCTCAAAGAGTTAGCTCGCCTCGACTGGTCTTTTGCCTTAATTGCGGCCTAGACTTGAAGCCGAAATCAAATGTGAGTCTCAGCCTTTCATGAGTGACGAAATTCTCATCAATGTCGGAATTGGCGAAACGCGCATCGCGCTCGTTGATGATGACATGCTGCGTGACCTGGTGATTGAGCGCAGTGTTGATGACAGCGCCCAGGGTCCGTGTTCCGGCGGCACCACTGGCGCCAGCCTCGTGGGCAATCTCATGATAGGCCGCGTCGAGCGGGTACTGCCCGGCATGCAGGCGGCGTTTGTGGATATCGGCCTGCCACGCTCCGGTTTCCTCGGCGTGCGCGAAGCCCAGTGCCTGTGCGAACTCATGGGTCTGCGCGATACCGGCAAGATGCCCCGCATTAATGACTGCGTGCGCGAAGGCGAAAAGGTGCTGGTGCAGGTCCTCAAGGATCCCATCGGCGACAAGGGCCCGCGCCTCTCCGCCAACGTCACTATCCCCGGGCGACTTCTTGTCCTGGTGCCGCACCAGCCCGGCGTCGCCCTGTCGCGCCGCATCGAAGACGAAGATGACCGCGCCCGCCTGACCGAACTGGTGGAGCGCGTCGGCGCTGATGTGGCCGCCGGTGAAGAAGGCGATGATCTCAAGAAGGCTGGCTGGATTGTCCGCACCGCCGCCCTGCAGGCGGATGAAGCCGCCGTCGAGCGCGACGCTCGCCATGTGCTGGAAACCTGGCGCGAGGTCAAGGAGCGCGCCAAGGGCATGAACGGCCCGGCCACCGTGTTCAAGGAACTCGGCCCCGTGCAGCGCGTCCTGCGCGACCACCTCAATGAAGACACCAAGGCGGTGCTCATTGATGACGCCGACGCCTATGTAAAGGCACGCGCCTATTGCGACGCCGTCATGCCCGGCTATGCGGATCGGCTGAAGCATCACACGTCCCGCAACCCGCTGTTTACCGAGCGCGGTATTGATGCGGAAATTGAAACCGCCCTGTCTTCACGGGTGGATATGCCCTCAGGTGGCTGGATCACGATCGAGCGCACAGAGGCGCTGACGGCTGTGGACGTGAACTCCGGCAGCTTTACCGCCTCCACGAACCTTGAGCAGACCAGCCATCGCATCAATCTGGAAGCTGCAGATGCCATCGCCCGTCAGGTGCGCCTGCGCGGCGTCGGCGGCCTTGTCATTATCGACTTCATCCATCTGGCGGAAGACGAACACAAGGAAGAAGTCGTGGCCCGTCTCGAGGCCGGCTTCGAGGGTGACCGCACACCGACGCAAATTCTTCCGATGACGGAGTTTTCCACTGTCGAGATGACCCGCAAGCGCGTCCGTGAACCGCTGGACCGTCTGCTGCTCGACCCCGTCCGCCGCGATGCCAACAAGACCCGCGCCACGGTCGCCTATGAAGCCCTGCGGGCGGCGGAAGTCGCTGCATCAGAGAACCCCGGCCAGCCCCTGGCACTCCACACGGCGCCGGACATTGTCACCTGGCTCGAAGATTCAGGCCTGATGCCGCAGCTGCGCGCCCGCCTGGGCGTGGACGTCATGCTGAAGCCCGTGGAAGGCGCCCGCCGCCACCACATCGACGTCGCCGTCATGGCCTGAGTGGAGCCCTGCCCATGACAGTGTCCAAAGCCAAATGCACTAACTGCGGCAAGCCGGTGGTCACCGAATACCGCCCGTTCTGCTCGAAACGCTGCGCTGACGTGGACCTCTCACGCTGGCTGGGCGGCAAATACGCCATTCCCGCCGTCGAACCGCCCGACGAGTGGGACATGGCCGCTGCCCAGAGCGAAACCGAGACCAAACACTAGCGTCAGCAGGCGCCCGGAATGTCTCGTGTGATGACAGGTCGATTTCCCGCCGCGATGACTGGACTTAGCCGCCGGATTTGCCTATAAACCGCCGCCTTGGCCCCGGTTTCTCACCGGCTCCCCGCAAGCGCATAGGTGCAGAGCGGACACTCACATACGGCCAGGTTCGCCCAGGTAGCTCAGTTGGTAGAGCATGCGACTGAAAATCGCAGTGTCGGTGGTTCGATCCCGCCCCTGGGCACCACACTTTTCCATTTTCCCAGATGTGGTTCGTCTTTCCAGACGGCTTGCTTCATGGCTCCATCAGTCAACGATTGACCCTTGCTTGGCGGTCTAGGCGAGGAAGTAGATACCTGCCACTACGAAGACGAAAATCCAGCCTGTTTCCAGGGTGACCAGCCCGATGGGCTTCCACCCCACAGCGAAGACTTGCCGGAGCGATGTCTTCATTCCCAGCGCCGCAATGGCGGTGACGAGGAACCAGCGGGACGCATCTGCTGTCAGGGTGCGGATGCCCTCGGGGATCGTTCCGGTGCTGTTTACAAGCACCAGAACCGCGAACCCGATCAGGAAGTAGGGTATCTGAATATGTTTCTCACCGACCGGTCCGCGGGTGCTGCTGACGACCGCGGCGATGATGAAGACAACGGGAAGCAGCATGGCGACGCGAAGCAGTTTTACATAAGTCGCTATTTCGCCTGTCTCGTCAGATATCGTGTAGCCCGCACCCACCACCTGGGCCACGTCATGGATCGTGCCGCCCAGAAAGATGCCGGCGGTGGCATGGCTCATGCCGAACGACTCCGCGAATATCGGATAGACGACCATGGCGACCGTGGAAAACGCCGTCACCAGAACCACAGTCAGGATCGTGTCTGCTTCCAGTCTGGATGATTTGGGCAGCACTGACGCAATGGCCAGGGCCGCAGACGCCCCGCATATGGCGACGGCGCCGCCGGAGAGAACACCGAACGACGGGTGTAGTTTCAGCGCCCTGGCGAACACCCAGCCAAGAAATATGGTGGTCGCAACGCCTCCCAGCACAATAACGACAGGAGCGGGGCCAAGCCCGGCGAGTTGATCCAGGGTGATGCGGACCCCAAGCAGCGCCACGCCAATCCGAAGGATGGTGCGTGACGCGAATTCAATGCCCGCAAGACACCGGCCATCCTCGTGCAGGAAGTGGAACGCCATGCCCAGGAGCAGGGCAAAGAGCATGACCGGCGCCTCATATCGTGTCGCAAGCCAGGTCGATGCTAGGCCGATGGTGGCTGCAACAAGCAAACCCGGATAGACCGCGTAGATCAGGTCGCCTTTGGGCACACGTACAAACGCCTGCGGCGTGGTCGTTTCCTCTACGAGGACGAGACCTTCCATGCTGTCGAGGGATTGTAGCTGATCCACGGAGAGTGATCGTCCGCCGGCCCTTTTCAACTTTGTGTCTCGTGCCATGAGCGACCCGATGTTTTTTTGTGACGTGTGCAGCTTGAAAAAGCGCACCGGCCATCATGAATGGGACGTCAAAAGGTAGGCGTCAACCCGGCCAGATGGCAACCACGTCACTGGTAGACGGTTGCGCAGCCCGGACGGGCAGCGCCGGGGATATGGACGAATTATCAATTTTTCTGAACGTGCGGGTTCATACCCGCCGGGCCTCTTGCGTTATATTTATGGTGTGTACGGATTAATAACAAAGATCCGGCACCATAAGGGAGGGTTCCATGTGTAGCGCACGAGTGGACGAAGAGCCTTGCGGTCGCGAGGCGATCAAATCGTATTTCAATGCAGAGCAGGGGCTGCTCGATCGGCGGATCTTCGCTGACAAGGATCTCTACGATCTGGAGATGAAGCAGATATTCGCGCGTGCATGGAACTTCATGTGCCATGAATCACAAATTCCCAATGTCGGTGACTACTTCATCAACTACATCGGCGAAGATCAGGTCATTGTCGTGCGCGACAAACAGGGCGAGGTACAGGTCTTGCTCAACACCTGCCGCCATCGCGGCAATGCGCTGTGCCGTGCCGAGCAGGGCAACGCCGAGTCCTTCGTCTGCAGCTATCACGGCTGGAACTACGATCTGGATGGGGAACTGATTGGTGTCCCCGGCATGACGCCCTACTACCGCAAGGACTTTGACAAGAGCCAGTGGGGCCTCGCCAAGGCGGCGCAGGTCGATAACTACAAGGGCTTCTACTTCGCGACCCTCGATTCCGAAGCGCCGCCGCTCTATGACTATCTGGGCGATGTCGGCCGCACCGGCCTTGGTCTTCTTGTTGCCCGCGGCGACGTCATCGTCGTCGACGGCATTCAGAAGAACGTCATCGACTGCAACTGGAAGATCGCCGTCGATAACCTGTTTGATTGGTATCACGTCCAGTACAGCCATAGCTCCGCCGGGGCGACCGGCTACATCGACCTGCCGAAAATCCTGCACCCGCAAAACCAGATGGTCATGCTGGGCGAATACGGCCACGCCATCAGCGGTCCAATGATCCCCTCCGACATCCAGGAAAAGATCGACGCTCTGTCTGACAAGGAGCGCATGGAGATGGGTGTGGAACTCCTTGCCGAAGAAGGCAGTACCGCAATCCCTATTCGCCCGCATGCGGCAACCGACCTGATGGGCCCTGTCGGCGTGCGGTCCATCGGCCACCCGAACATTTTCCCCAATCTGTGGGTCGCGACAAACGGCATGCAGCTCAGCCTGCGGCTGCCGCGCGGACCCTTTGAAACAGAGATCTGGTGGTTCACCGTTCTGCCCAAGGGCGCTGACGCAGAAGCGCGCAAGAAAGGCATGTCCTTTGCCATCCATCTGTTTGGACCGGGCGGCATTCTGGAGCAGGACGACGGCGAGAACTGGAGCCAGAGCACAAGGGCCTCGCGCGGCGTGATGAGCCGCACCTACGACCACAACCTGCAGATGGGCCTTGGCCACGATGAAATGCTGGAAGACCCGTCCGGCCAGAAGCGCATCGAGACCAGCATCAACGAGCACGGCCAGCGCTGGACCTATCAGGCATGGACCGACTGGATGGCGGCGGACAGCTGGGCTGACCTGAAGGCCAACCACACGCCTGTTCCGACGGGGAGGGTCTGATGTCCGTCGCACAGAAAAACCCCGACACAGCCGCCGGCCTGGCCGACATGCCGCTTGCAGACCGTGCCCTGCTGCAGTTCGAAGCAGAACAGTTCTTCTATGAGGAAGCGGCCCTTCTTGATGGCCGTCAATACACCGCATGGCTCGACCTGTTGACCGAGGACATCCGCTACTGGATGCCCATTCGCCGCACGGTCACGCTCGCCAATATTGATCAGGAGTTCACCAGACCCGGTGACATGGCTTTCTTTGATGAAGACAAGGATCTGCTCCGTGTGCGCGTAGCCAAGATGGAGTCCGGATCGTCCTGGTCGGAAGACCCGCCGTCCCGCTCGCGCCACTTTGTCAGCAATGTCCGCATCACCGGCATCGAAGGGGATGAGGTGGCAACAGATGTGGCCTTTCATCTCTACCGCAGCCGCTTGAACACCGAAGTCGACAGCTGGGTGGGACGCCGGGAGGACGTTCTGCGCCGGGAGAACGGCATGCTGAAGCTCGCCCGCCGCAGCATCTATCTCGATCAGACGCTCATCCGCGCGACCAACATGAGCACGCTGTTCTAGCGCCGCGCGTCACCAACACACGCCTGATTTGCAGCAAACGAGGTCGACAATGTCAGCTTTGCTAGGGGAAGCCGTCCTGATTACCGGCGGTGCGTCCGGTCTCGGCCGCGCAGTTGTCGACCGGTTCGTGGAGGAAGGTGCCCGCGTCGCGGTCTTTGACCGGTCGGCCGACAAGCTCGATGACGTCGCCGGGGTGCATGGCGACAGCGTCGTGACCATTGCCGGTGATGTGCGCTCACATACGGACGCACAGGCAGCCGTCGATGCCTGCCTGCAGGCCTTCGGCAAGCTTGACTGCGCCATCGGCAATGCAGGTATCTGGGATTATTCAACTGCGCTGGACGATATCCCTGCGGATCAGCTTGACGCCTCGTTTGACGAAATCTTCCACATCAATGTGAAAGGCAATCTGCATCTGGCCAAGGCCTGCCTGCCGGCGCTGGTTCGGTCAAAGGGCAGCCTGATCTTCACTGTCTCTAATGCAGGCTTTCACCCCCATGGCGGCGGGCCTCTCTACACCGCATCCAAACACGCCCTGGTCGGCGTCATCCGTCAGCTGGCGTTTGAGTTTGCCCCCCATGTGCGCGTCAACGGCGTGGCTCCCGGTCCGATCAACACGGATCTGCGCGGCCCCCAGGCGCTCGGCCTGTCGGACACGCCGATCAGCAGCATTGATCTACCTGCCCTCGCCATACCCGCCGTGCCGCTGGCCATGGTGCCCGACCCGGAAGATTACGCAGGCGCCTACCTCTACTACGCCTCACGCCGCGACAGCGCACCGGCAACCGGCGGCGTCTTGATGTGTGAAACAGGCATCGGCATTCGCGGCATTGGCGTCACAGCCGCCGGGCAGGGCCTGGCTGACAAATACCTCTCTGAATAGGAAAACCCCATGAGCATTTCATCTCTTGGCTATGTCGGTTTTGAAGTCAGCGATACCAAAGCCTGGAAGGCCTTCGCCGAGGGTTTCCTCGGCCTCATGCCCGCGGGCGGGAGTGGCGACCAGATGCGGTACCGCCTGGATGCCCGTGCCTGGCGCATCGCTGTTGAACCCGGCGACAAGGACGATATTTCATTCGCCGGCTTCGAGGTGGACACACATGACGCCTTTGACGCTCTCAAGGCTGATCTCAGCGCACGCGGCATTGCGTTTGAAGAAGCAGATGCCGCTCTCAAGGACGCGCGCGGTGTGCGTGACCTGATCCGGATGACGGACCCGGCGGGCCTGACTGTTGAAGTCTATGTCGGCGCGACGGAAGTCACCGACAGCCCCTTTGTCTCCCCTGCAGGGGTCACGTCGTTCCTGACCGGGGATCAGGGCGTAGGGCACATCGTCCTTGCCGCAGCCAACATAGACGAGGTGCGGGCTTTCTATGCGGATGTCCTCGGCTTCCGTTTGTCAGACACGATCGGCCTGCAACTGGGCCCGGACATGTCCGTGCTGCTTGAATTCTATCACTGCAACCCGCGCCACCACACCTTGGCGCTGGCCAACATGCCTGCGCCCAAGCGTCTCAACCACTTCATGCTCGAGATGGCGACGCTGGATGATGTCGGCTACGCGATGGACCGCATCAAGCCTTGTGGCGTGCAACAGACCATGACGCTCGGCAAACACTCAAACGACAAGATGGTCTCGTTCTACGCCCGCACCCCCTCAGGCTTTGAGGTGGAAATCGGGTGTGAGGGCGTTCCCGTCCATGACGATGTGTGGCGCGTGACCCATCACGAGGTCACCAGCATGTGGGGCCACAAGCGCGTCAGCTAGACCAAAACTCTTCTCTCAGACCAACAACGAAACAGGGCTCAGGAACATGGCGACAGCGACACTCACACAAGAATCCACAAGCAAGACGGTGAATGTGGACGGGGTGAACATCCACTACCACGAGGCCGGTAACGGACCACCGCTGGTGCTCATTCACGGCGGTGGCCCCGGCGCAGGCGGCTGGTCCAACTACAACCGCAACATCGAACCTTTAGCCAAGAAGTATCGCGTCCTGACACCGGACCTTCCGGGTTTCGGCAAGTCGGACGTAAAGCCCAAGGGCAGCTCCATGCCCGAGTGGTATGCGACCAAGATGGGGCAATTCCTGGATGCGCTCGACATCAAGACCGCGCACTTCGTCGGCAACTCTTTGGGCGGCATGGTGACCACCCGCCTCGCCATGGACAGGCCGGACAAGGTCGGCCGGATGATCCTCATGGGTCCCGGCGGCAGCATGCCCATGTTCAGCCAGTACCCGACTGAGGCCATCAAGACGCTGCTGTTCTTCTATGACGGGGAAGGCCCGTCCCTTGAGCGGCTGCGCGGATTTGTCGACGAGTTCGTCTACGACCCCTCACAGATTACCGATGAACTGCTGGAAGGCCGCATGGAAGTCGCGCTGCAGCCGCACATTATTGAAAACCCGCCCATGCGCCCGCAGCGCGGCGTTCACATCGAGCCCATCTGGTCGGACCCGCGCCTGGCGACGCTGCCCCACGAGACCATGATCATCTGGGGCCGCGAAGACCGGGTGATGCCCATGGACATGGCGTTCCCGCTTCTCAAGCAGATACCGCGTGCACGTCTGTTCGTGTTGCCCCAATGTGGCCACTGGGCTCAGTGGGAACATGCCGAAGAGTTCAACGCCACCGTCGATACATTCCTGAGTGCAGCTGATGCCATTTGATACTGAAACCCACGCGAAGATTGCCGCAAGCCTCTACGAGGCCCGGCAGTCCTGCGCACCTGTGCCGCCTGTGACCACATCCCATCCAGGGTTTGATGTGGACGATGCCTATGAGGTGCAGGAGATCAACACCAAGAGGCTGATCGCAGAGGGCCAGCAGCTGGTCGGTCGCAAGATCGGCCTGACGTCGCCTTCCGTGCAGGCGCAGTTCGGCGTCAGTGAGCCGGACTTCGGCATGTTGTGGGCAAGTGGTCAGGTCGCGGAAGGGGACGCGGTTCCAAC
>JGI12316J15310_10000040_pt18 | contig 31517 bp, 31 predicted proteins | sample MarCyaLeptolynsp_FD_15310 | JGI IMG/M metagenome (IMG submission 15310)
TGATAATATTGACATTGTTCTCAATGAATTAGATGCTTTAGTTAATGTGGACTTGAAAACTAGAGAAGTTAAGGATAAACTGACATCCCTTGAGTTAGTTAGAATTGGAACCTGTGGTTCAATCCAAGAAAATGTTCCTTCAGACGAAGTCGTAGTTTCTCAATATGCGATCGGACTAGATGGATTGATGAATTTCTATAAGTTAATTCCTCATGATTTTGAACAAAAATTGCTGCATGCATTCATGGAACAAACGTCCTGGACTGTTGATTCAAATCGACCATATGTTGTGGGAGGAGATAAAGAATTAATAGAAAAAATAGGAAATGGGTTTCATCCTGGAATTACAATAACAGCGAATGGTTTTTACGCTCCACAAGGGAGGCAAATCAGATTAGCTCCTAAGAATGCCAATCAAAATGATCTATTCAGAGCATTTCAATTTGAACAAAATAGAATTGTTAACTATGAAATGGAAACTTCTGCTCTTTATGGACTAAGCAGACTCATGGGTCACAAAGCGTGCACAGTTTGTGCTGTTGTTGCGAACAGATATATCAACTCCTTTAGTAAAAACTATCCTGAAGTAATTTCCGCACTAATTGATAAAGTCCTAATTAGATTAACAAAGGACAGTGAATAATTAGAATTTCTAAAATATCATAGGATTAGCCTATAGTTAACTTTGTTAAGGTGAATAGTTCAGATAAAATATCTGCCTTAATCAATCTATTAGATGATCCTGATGAAGTTGTTTTTCAACAAGTTTGTGAGGAACTGATCCAAATTGGACCATCCGTTATTCCTGATCTAGAAAGTGCTTGGGAAAGTTCATTCAATGCAATATTACAACAGAGAATAGAACGCATTTTACATCAAATTCAATTCTTAACTGTAAAGGCTGAATTGTCTACTTGGTCCAATTTAGAAAATCCTAAATTGATTGATGCAGCATTAATTATTGCCAACTACCAATATCCCGATTTAGACAAACAAGATTGTTTGGATTTCATTGAAAAACTTACCAAAGACATATGGTTAGAAGTAAATGATGACATGACCGCAATGGAAAAAGTCAATATCATGAATAAGGTATTTTTCGATCAAATCGGCTTTAGTGGCAATAAGAAAAACTTTCACTCTTCAAGAAATTGCTTTATAAATAATGTAATTGAAACAAAGAAAGGCAGTCCAATAAGTCTCTCATTATTGTATATAGAAGTAGCCGAGCGACTCAAGATTCCAATATATGGTGTAAATCTGGCTGAACATTTTGTGCTAGCTTATACCCAAATTCCTATTGACTTCATAGAAGAAGTAAGTAAAGAAGACATTTTGTTTTATATCAATCCATTCAATAAAGGAACCATTTTTCAATACGATGATATCTTGCAATTCATTAAGCAATTGAAATTGGATTCACAGGATAAGTTCTTTTTACCATGTAGTAAGATAGATGTTATTCGAAGACTCTTAAATAATTTGATTTTCAGCTTTTCTAAATCTGGAGAGGAGGACAAAATCGAGGAGTTAAAAGAATTATTGAAGGGTTTAGGTTAGTCAAATTATACTCTAAAAACCCTATCTTGGAGGCTTAATATATTTCGTATGCATGAATCTTCCGCAAAAGAGGCCCTGATTACAAATGATGCAACTGTTTTTGGGATATTAGTCATATTACTTGCACTGGTATTTTTTACTTCATCAAGTCAGAAATCACATTGGGTTAAATTCTATAAGGTTATACCAGCTCTATTGCTATGCTATTTTCTACCCTCAGTATTAAACTCATTAGGTGTAATTGATGGAGAATCTTCCAATTTATATTTTGTTGCATCTAGATATCTTTTGCCAAGTAGCCTTGTTTTACTTTGCTTAAGCATTGACATGCAAGGCATTGCGAGATTAGGCTCGAAGGCTATTATCATGTTTTTTGCAGGAACGCTAGGTATTATATTGGGAGGTCCAATTGCCATCCTTGCCATTTCAGCATTTGCTCCAGAAATTGTTGGCGGAAGCGGTCCGGATGAGGTCTGGAGAGGTTTGGCAACAGTTGCTGGTAGTTGGATAGGTGGTGGTGCGAATCAAACCGCCATGAAAGAAATATATGGAGCCAGTGATAAACTCTTTTCGGCCATGATAACAGTTGATGTAATTGTGGCCAATATATGGATGGCATTTTTGCTTATTGGAGCTGGAATGTCAGAAAAGCTCGATACTATCTTTAAAGCCGACTCTTCAGCAATTACAGAGGTCAAAGAAAAAATTCAAAACTATACTGCTAGTATCGCTAAAATTCCAAATCTTACAGATATTATGATCATTTGTGCAATCGGATTTGGTGGTACTGCCATTGCTCATTTTGGTTCTGATATAATTACTCCATTTATGGAAGCTAGAAAGGAAACCCTAATGGAATATCGCTTAACATCAATGGCAAGTAATTTCTTTTGGATAGTAGTTATCGCCACCATAATTGGATTGGTGTTATCCTTTACCAAAATGAAAAAGTATGAAGGAGCAGGAGCATCAAAATTTGGGAGTGCATTTTTATATGTATTAGTTGCTACAATCGGCATGAAAATGGACATTACCGCAATCTTTAATAATATGGGGTTATTCGTTGTAGGATTAGTCTGGATGTTGGTGCACGTCATCATTTTACTTGGTGTAGCAAAATTGATTAAAGCTCCCTTCTTCTTTGTAGCTGTCGGTAGTCAGGCCAATGTTGGTGGAGCTGCCTCTGCTCCAATTGTTGCATCAGCCTTTAGTCCAGCCTTAGCACCAGTGGGGGTGTTATTGGCTGTATTTGGATATGCAGTTGGAACCTTTGGTGCAATTATTTGTGCTCAAATCATGCAAGTAGCAGCCCAATAATGAATTGGATATCAAAAATATTTGCAAACTCATTAGCGGTAATTGTAACCGCCTATGTGCTTCCTGGAGTTGAAATAAAAGATTTTATTACTGCTGTAATTGTAGCTATTGTATTGTCTTTATTAAACTTCGTACTTAAACCCATATTAATCATTATCACTATTCCCGTGACCATACTCACTTTTGGGTTATTTCTTTTGGCAATAAATGCTATAATTATCATCCTTGCTAGTGACTTAGTTGATGGTTTTTATGTTGCAAGTTTCTGGTGGGCCTTTATATTCAGTCTGATTCTTAGTCTTATCAATTCCATATTTGAGAAACTGAATAAAGATTCAGACAAATCCAAACAAAAAAAATCCTGATTATGTATAACGAACCCATGTTTAAAGGTGAAGAATTAAAAGACAAAGTAATTCTCATCACCGGTGGTGGTACTGGTTTAGGAAAGTCCATGTGCAAGTATTTCATTGAACTTGGCGCTAACGTAATTATTGCAAGCAGAAGACAAGAGGTATTGGACCAAACTGCCCAAGAACTTCAAAATGAAAATACCGGAAGAATTCTTCCTATTGCTTGTGATGTTAGAAAAGAAACCGAAGTTGAGAATGTCATTAATAAAGGGATCCAAGAATTTGGACAAATTAATGGTTTGGTAAATAATGCTGCTGGAAACTTTATCAGTCCTACAGAAAGATTATCTACTAAAGCATTTGATGTCATCGTTGATATCGTACTTAAGGGGAGTTATAACTGCTCTCTTTTATTGGGTAAATACTGGATAAAAAACAATATTGCGGGAACTACACTTAATATAGTAACCACTTACAGTTGGACAGGCTCTGGATTTGTGGTTCCATCCGCAGTTGCCAAAGCAGGAGTTTTATCTCTAACTCGATCTTTGGGAGCCGAATGGGCAAAATACAAGATTAGAACCAACGCTATAGCTCCAGGTCCATTTCCTACTCAAGGAGCATTTAGTAGACTATTTCCAGAAGGATTAAAAGAAAAAATTGATCCCTTGAAGAGAATTCCATTAAAAAGATATGGCGAACATCAGGAACTTGCTAATCTTGCAGCCTATTTAATGTCCGACTATTCTGCCTATGTCAATGCCGAAGTGATCACTATTGATGGTGGCGAATGGGTGTATAATGCAGGCGAATTTACTGGCCTTGACGAAGTTCCAAAAGAAATGTGGGATTTTATTGAAAAACAGGTCCGAGGTAAAAAATAAAACCGGCCCCCTTGAGAAGAGGCCGGTTCCAACAAAACAAGAAAACAACTTAATTTGAAATCAGAATAAAACTTCTGAAACGTCTGATACAAACGTAATCCTTTTTAAATTATTATTAAAATAGATTGATTAAAAAATTAATTCTTGTCCTCCTCTTTACCTTATTGGGACTGCTTATTTATTACTTCCCTATAGTTAAGTATGGTGTAGAACAAGGAGTTGGACAACTGAAAATTATCAACAACACCGTCCCCATTAAAACACTAATGGAAGATGAGAAATTCCCCGATTCAATAAAAACCCAATTTCGCTTCATTGAAGAGATTCGAAAATTTGCAGAAGACTCCTTAAGTCTTAACCAAACTGAAAATTATACCACCTTTTACGATCAAAAGGGCAAGCCAATATTATGGGTAGTTACTGCTAGTCCTGAATTTGAAATTAAAGCCTATGAATGGGACTTCCCCATTTTAGGTAGTTTTCCTTACAAAGGCTTTTTTGATCTTGAAAAAGCTAAAGTGGAAGAACAAAAAATGAAAGATTTGGGATATGATACCGAAATCGATGAGGTAAATGCTTGGTCCACATTAGGCTGGCTAAAAGACCCCATATTGTCATCCATGTTAAATCGGTCTAAAATTCGATTGGCAGACCTTATCATACATGAATCCATGCATGCAACACTTTATGTGAAAGATGATGCTAAATTCAATGAAAACTTAGCAAGTTTTGTAGGTAAAGCTGGAGCAAAAATGTTCATAGAGAATAAATATGGCAAAAACGCTAAAGAATTAAAGGAAACTGAACGAATTAGAGAAAGGGGAAAGATTTATAAAAAATACATGAATCAGGCCATTAAAGATTTAAATATCAAATACAAGACATTGACAGAGAATCAAAGCATAACCGAAAAAAGAGAACTAAAGACAAAATGGTTGAATGAACTTAAATATGGTTTACTCGATACAGAATACTATAATGATAAGGATGCTGGTAAAAGAAGGTTAGATCAATTTGAAATTAATAATGCCTACCTAAGTGGTTTCTCCACATATGCGGTTAAACAGAATGATCTCCAGCGACAATTGGAAGAAGAATTTAATGGTAACTTAAGGCTAATGATCGAAGAATTCAAAAAGAAATACCGTTCTTTATAAGCATGAATCCCAAGAGTATTACAGAATCGGAAAGCAAGTATAATCATCTGGAACAGATGGGTGTAGAAGAGATACTTTCTAACATAAATAAAGAAGATAAAATCGTTCCATATGCTACCGAGAAAGTAATTCCACAAATCGCAGAAATCATTCCTATAATAGCTGATAAATTGAACGAAGGTGGTCGATTATTTTATTTGGGTGCAGGAACTAGTGGAAGATTGGGAATAGTAGATGCTTCTGAATGTCCACCTACCTTTGGAGTAAGCCAGGATTTAGTAATTGGATTAATTGCAGGAGGTGATTCTGCCATTCGCAAGGCGGTTGAATTTGCTGAAGACAATAGAGATTTGGGATGGGAAGAATTGCAAAAGTTATACGTTTCGGAGCAAGATTTCGTCATAGGAATAGCAGCATCTGGAACGACACCATTTGTGGTTGGAGCGATGGAAAAGTGTAAGGAAAATGGAATACAAACTGCTTGCATTTGTTGCAATGAAGGAAGTCCTTTAGCAGAAGCAGTAGATTTTCCAATTGAAGTGATTGTAGGACCTGAGTTTGTTACAGGCAGTACAAGAATGAAAGCAGGAACTGCACAAAAATTGGTATTAAACATGATTTCTACTGGAGTAATGGTCCGTTTGGGAAGAGTTAAAGGAAATCGCATGGTGGACATGCAATTGAGCAATAACAAATTGGTTAAAAGGGGAATTCAAATGTTGGTAAGCGAGCTGGAAATAAGTTATGAAGAAGCCAAAGAACTTTTAGACAAATATGGTAGCGTTCGCAATGCAATTAATAACTATTAAATGCTTCAATATATAAATGCACACTCTTGAACCACATTACCGTTGGCGAGATTATTATATCGCATCAGAAGATGAACGATCTCCTTTCTATGAGCGGATATACAGCGAGTTCGAGTTTACTCATGCCATTTATAATCATGTGATACATCCACAATGGGATGAAATAGGTTCACCTACGCTTTTTGCCAAAGTAATTATGGTCGATTATGATCAAGCTTATGCGATAATAGAGTTAATAGGCGAATGGAATGATCTTTTGCACAATGACATCATGCACCTCAAAAGAAACTTAATCGATCCTACAATAGATGAAGGAATCAACAAATTCATCTTAATTGGAGAAAATGTCTTGAATTATCATGCTTCCGATGATTCTTATTATGAAGAATGGTTTGAAGATGTGGAAGACGGTTGGATTGCAACCATTAATTTCAGACCTCACGTCATCGAAGACATGCAGAAAGCCAATATAGATTACTATCTGGTTTCTGGAGGAGTGCTTAATGATATGAACTGGAGAACATATAGGCCACAAAATTTCTTTGAACGTGTGGATAATATGGTTACACTTCGAATCAATGCCTAAACTTACAATTGCAAGGCTTTTAAATCCCGATACAATCCATTTTCTTTCTGCGTGAGCTCATCATGGGTACCAGACTCTACCAATTCTCCTTCTTTTAAAACCAGAATTTTATTTGCCTTCTGGATGGTAGATAAGCGATGAGCAATTACGATTGAAGTCCTGCCCTCCATCAATTTTTGCAGAGCTTCTTGTACCAACTTTTCAGATTGAGAATCTAGGGAACTTGTTGCTTCATCTAATATCAAGATTTTTGGATTCTTGAGAATAGCCCTTGCGATTGCAATTCTTTGCCGTTGACCACCTGAAAGTTGTATACCTCTTTCTCCAACAATGGTCTCCATCCCTTCAGGAAAACTATCAATAAACTCCAAAGCATTTGCTTTCTGAGCCGCTTCCCTTACTTCTTCCTTGCTTGCATCTGGTTTACCATAAAGAATGTTTTCATAGATGGTCCCTCCAAACAATATCACATCTTGCGGTACAATAGCCATTGCTCCTCTTAAATTCTCCAAGGAATAATCCTTAATCGGGAGATTATCAATTAGTATTTCTCCTTTGTTGATGTCAAAAAAGCGCAAAACCAAGGAAGTGATGGTACTTTTTCCTGCACCTGAAGGTCCAACGATAGCCAATTGATTTCCTGCGTCAACTTGGAAACTAAGGTGTTTTAAAACTTCTATATCCTTTCTACTTGGATATGCAAAATTGACGTCCTTAAATGCGATACTACCCTGTTCAACGGTGTTACCATTGTGTACCGTTTCCTCATCTTCTCTTACTTCATCGAAAATCTCTAATAAGTTCTCTGTTGCTCCTATTGCTTTTTGCAATTGAGAATACAAATCGGCAATCCCTCCTAGAGATGCTCCAACAAAGACAGAATACAAAATGAAAGTCAATAAGTCACCAAATGACATCTGTCCATTTTGGATGAGGATTACTCCGTACCAAATCACTGCAACGACAGAGCCAAATAGACAAAAGATGAGAAAAGATGCAAACATTCCCCTCCATTTGGCACCCTTCAAGGAAACTACAATTACCTCATCTGTTTTCTTTTTGTATCGTAAAAACTCGAACTTTTCATTAACAAAGGCCTTTACAGTATTGATAGCTTGCAGGGTCTCCTCTACAATTACATTGGACTCTGCTACTTTATCTTGGGCATCTTTAGAAAGTCTTCTGATTTTTCGTCCCAAAATTATCGCAACAACAACTACTGCTGGAACTAGTGCAAGCATCAATAATGTTAGTTTCACTGAGATCAGTGTTAATAGCACAATACCGATTAGAATAATGATTATTTGCCTCAGAAATTCTGCGATGGTAGTGGTTAAAGTCTCTTGCAATAAGGAAATGTCTGATGAAATGCGACTGTTTAATTCTCCTACCCTTCTTTCCGAAAAAAATGTCATTTTCAATCGAATCAGTTGATCATAGGTAGCCTGTTTCAAACTGGCCAAAGCTTTTTGGGTAACAATTGCGAATAGATATATTCTAAAGAAAGAAAAAATGGCATTTAGAAAAAATATACCCAACAGCGCTAAAGCAATGTTATTAATCTCACTAAACTCGCTGTCGGCTGCATCTACCAGCATTCCACTTAAGTAAGGAAATACCATAGAACTCAAGCTGGAAAGCACCAAGAATATCATGCCCACCAAAAAAGTTCCAAAATAGGGTTTGATGTATTTAAAAAGTCTCAAAGACTTAATCAAAGAGGCTTTGGTAATCTTCTTCTTTGCTTCTTTGGATTCTTCCCGCTTTTTTCTTCCGAATGCTGCCATTAGTAATTTTGACAAAAGTAATATTCATTCAGACTAACCATTACATTACCTTTGAATTTAATTTACAATATTGATTAGTGTTTTATAAAAAAACTCTACTTTTGCACTCCCTTTTGAAAAAGAAAATATAGAACGATGAAAAGAACGTATCAACCTTCTAAAAGAAAAAGAAGAAACAAGCATGGTTTCAGAAGTAGAATGGAGTCTGCTACAGGTAGAAAAGTATTGAGCAGAAGAAGAGCAAAAGGAAGAAAGAAAATTTCTGTTTCATCTGAGGCTAGAGCCTAAGTTCTAACAAACGATATTTAAAAGTCCTGCCAATCGGCGGGACTTTTTTGTTTCTAAACCCTTCTCTTAAATCCCTTAATTTTGATATAAAAAAATTTGAAAAGAATTGCCATCAATGGATTTGGTCGAATAGGCCGCATGTTGTTAAGGGTCTTATTAGAGAAAGAAAACACTCAAGTAGTAGCTATCAATGATCTTGCAGACAGCAAGACTCTTGCGCACCTTTTTAAATATGATTCCGTACATGGCGGATTCCAAGGCCATATAGAATCCAAGGAAAACAAAGTCCTAATAAACAAGCAAGAAATTAAATTTTTCCAAGAAAAGAATCCGACTAATCTGCCCTGGAAGCAATTAGAAATTGACATTGTAATCGAATGCACAGGGCTATTTCTAACAAAAGAAGCAGCTGAACAACACCTAAATGCTGGAGCTAAAAAGGTAATCCTTTCTGCACCTGCAAAAGATGAAAGTATCAAAACCATTGTATTGGGTGTAAATGAAGACATTTTGAATGGCGACGAAACAATTGTATCTAATGCTTCCTGTACTACTAATTCTCTAGCACCTTTGGTAAAAGTTGTGGATGACTTATGTGAAATTGAGAGTGCTTACATTACCACCGTTCATTCTTATACTGGTGATCAACGTTTGCATGATGCTCCACATCGAGATTTACGCAGAGCGAGAGCGGCAGCTGTAAGTATCGTTCCTACAACAACTGGAGCGGCTAAAGCCATTACCAAAATTTTTCCGCATTTAGATGGAAAATTAGGTGGAGCAGGAATCCGAGTCCCAGTACCAGATGGTTCATTAACAGATTTTACTGCTGTGGTTAAAAATCCAAAATCTATTGATGAAATCAATGAAAGATTTAGAAAAGTCTCTCAAAATGAATTCAAAGGCATCTTGTCTTATACGGAAGATCCAATTGTATCTATCGATATAGTTGACAATACCCATTCCTGCATATTTGATGCACAACTGACTTCCGTAATTGGCAATATGGTCAAAGTGGTAGGTTGGTATGATAATGAAATTGGTTATTCCAACCGACTAGCAGAATTGATAGATCGGATAGGGTAACACCAACCTCAAAAAGGCCATAATCGTCATTTAATCAAACGTTCTCTTGATAAAATGAATAGATTCTACCTTTTTATAATTGTCTTTCTAATTCAGACTAGTCTTTATTGCCAATACTATCATGGCTCTATTCAATTTAAAGGTAGCTTCGCTAACGATGAAATCTATGCAATTACCTCAGATAACAAACTAAATACCTATGTCACTGGAATTTTTACTGATACGCTTATTACCAGCGATCCATTTCTTCCCAAACTAGGAAGTCACGGTTTAAAAGACATTTTTATAAGTAAAGTTGATCGTTTAAGTCAAATTCTTTGGTTAAAGCGAATTGGAGGAATAGGAAATCAAGAAATAAGCCATGATATTGAGACGGACAATGAAGGGAATATAATTATTTCAGGACACTTCTCCGGGACATTAGACTTTGACCCAGACACCACCGTGCATCAAATAAGCGCTAGAGGTCAATACCTAAATTCTTTTATTCTCAAATTAGATGCTCAAGGCCATTTTGTTTGGGTAAAGACTTTCGATTTTAATATCAGCAAGAGCAATCACAATCTAAGCATAGATTCTAGGGACAATATATATTTCAGTGGTAACTTTTCTGGCACCAAAGATTTTGACCCAGATACTTCCAATCACTTACTAAGCGCGAAAGGAGGAAAAGATGTTTTTCTGATGAAGCTGAACAAAGCTGGTAAATTATCTTGGGTCAAACATTTGGAAGGATTGGATGATGGTCTAGGAATATCAACCACGATGTTTAGAAATAAAGAAATCGTATACATGGGAAGGTTTAAAGGGCTATTTGATTTGGATCCGGATACCAGTAAATTGCTTCATAGATCCTCAAATGCTTGGAGTATGTTTATCTCAAAAATTGACACTTCAGGAACTTTTCAATGGGCAAAAGTTATTGGGGATGGGGTTCAACCTTTAATTGGAGAGTCCATAATTAGCAATGGAGCCAATAATCTTTATTTGGCTGGAATATTTGGTGGAATTCAAGACTTCAATATGGACACTACTCTTTTATTTCAAATGTTTGCTACCACGCCCAATGGAGACATATTTATAAACAAAATGGATTCTGATGGAAACTTTCATTGGGCCAAGCAAATTCAAAGCAAGACCTTTGCAAAAGTTAGCTCACTTGCTATAGATTCTTACGATAATTTATATATCTCTGGCAGATACACTGACTCAACAGACTTTGATCCTGGTCCACGCCAAATATTTGCCCCTACAAATAATATAACCAATCGGGCTGGCTATGTTGCCAAATACGACCCTAATGGAAATTTAAATTGGGTATTGGGGAGGGGTTCATTGGGAATTGAAACCAAAGCGATAACTATCAATGAAGTTGATCAACTTTATGTGAGTGGAATTTATGGAGGCAGAATTGACCTTGATCCTGGTATTGGAACAAACATTCAACATGCACTTATCCCTTATGATACCTTCTTAAGCAAGTTTGTCCAATTAGGTATTATAACTTCCTATAACCAATCTACATTCATTCAGAATAAGAATAATATTTACCCCAACCCAACCAAAGGGAATTTAAATATTCAGTTGGATCAATATTACCAGAATATCAATTTGAGAATTCTAGATATTAATTCGCGTATTGTAAATGATTACCATTGGAATAATTCTAATCTCTTGAATTATCATATTGAAGGGCCGAGTGGTCTATATACTCTGGAACTTCAATTAAATGATGAAGATCCCAAATATTACAAAGTGATTAAGCAGTAATGTATTGCATCCAATTTTGGATGTTTAGATGCTCTCTTCAATTATCAAGCAACTGCGCATATCTTACCATCGTCTCTTTTTAAAACCGATTATTTGAGATTTATTTTCATTTTCTTTTGCCTTATTTCAAGTCTGATTAATGTTGCTCAAAACTCTGTTTGGCTTAATCATTTTGGGGGCCATAATAATGATAAGGTAACTAAGTTAGAGTTTAATAAAACTGGCTACCTATTTGCAGCTGGTGACATTAAATACACTGTAGATTTCAAAAATGGTTCTTTTGATTCAACATTAGATGCTTCAAACGGAAATTGCTTTCTTACTAAAATTGACCCTAGTTCAGGCATGCCTATTTGGGTAAGACAATTTGGTAAAGGAGGACAAGCATATATAAGGTCATTTACATTTGATAATGACAATAATATTTTTTTAGCTGGGATGTTTGCTGGCACGGTTGATTTTGATCCTTCAGCTAAAGTCAAAGAACTTACTTCTAATGGGCCACAAAGTGATATTTTCATCATGAAACTTGATTCAAGTGGGAATTTAAATTGGGTCAAGTCGATTGGTAACACTTCAACTGATTGGGTAACTTCAATAACTATTGATTCTTATGCCAACATTTATTTTTCAGGAAGATACAATTTTACAATTGACTTTAACCCTGATAGTATTGTTAATAATCTAACTACTAACCACAATCCCGATGGTTACGTTTGTAAATTTGATTCTTCAGGAAATTTTGAGTTTGTTAGAAATTTTCCTGGATATAATTACCAATCTTGCAACGATTTAGTTTATGATAATAATGGTTTTTTATTTGTACTCGGAACCTTTGAAATAAATCTAATAACTAAACCTAAAAAAAAAGTAATACGTTCTAATGGAGAGAAAGATATCTTTATTTCTAAAATTGACACTTCCGGCAATAGATACTGGACAAGACAAATAGGTGGCACATCCGATGAATATGGAACGGATATTCTATTAGATCAAAATAGAAACATATACATTACTGGTGATTTCAAAGGAAAATCTGATTTAGATCCTTCTTCGAATCACTATTTTTTGAATGCGATTAACTCCCACCCATCACTTTATGATTCTTTTGTTGCTAAATATGATAAAGATGGTTGGTTTAAATGGGCCAATGGGTATGGAGGTAAATCATTTGAAAGATCTTACGCAATTGCGCTTGACAATCAGCACAATATTTACAATACTGCTTATTTCAGTGATACAGCTACATTTAGCAATAATAACAATCTAAGCTTCGTGGCGATTGGTCATGGCGATTTTTTGTTGAATAAATTTGATTCTTTAGGGACCCATATTTATACTAGACATTTCATAGGTTCATCAGATGCAGTTGCATTTACACTAGCTATTGACACTGTATCTAATATTTATCTTGCTGGAACATTTAGAGATTCTGTAGATTTTGAACCAGGTCCATTATCACTAAATAAAACCTCTAAGAATATGTATGATCTATTCATACAAAAATTAAATCAAAACCCAATATCTGTGAATATTGTAGAATTGAAAGATGCACAAAAAGTTAATCTATACCCAAATCCAACCCGCAGAGGTGTTAATATTCAATTGCAAGAATTAATCAATCTAATTGACATTAAAGTATACGACATGAATACGAGTTTGATTGCGAATTATCAATGGGAAAATCAAAATTTTATTCAATTCGAATTGGATGTTCCTAAAGGAATCTATCTATTGGAATTAAATCTCAATAATGAGAAGCCTCAATATTTAAAGGTGATTAAGCAGTAATTTCCTTATACGTTTCCAGCTTTAATTCCGACCCATCGAATACTGCATAAGTATTGTAATTCATCCATTCTCCCAAATTGATATACCTACTATTGTCTCCAACTTTAAGATCCAAAGGCAAATGACGGTGCCCAAAAATAAAATAGTCGATATGCTCTTTCTGCAAGTATTCTTTGCAATAAATCGCTAACCACTCATTTTCTTCACCCAAGAACTTTTCATCTTCTTCGCGATTTGCCCTTCTGCTTTTTCCAGACCAATAATCTGCCATGGCAATTCCGAAATTGGGATGCAATCTTGCAAATAACCACTGGCAAATTTTATTTGCGAATACTTTTTTGATGAATTTATATCCATGATCTCCTGGCCCTAAACCATCACCATGACCAATAAGGAATTCTTTACCAGCAAAATTTCTTCTTATGGGTTCTCGGTATAATTTCACTCCCAATTCTTTCGGTAAATAATCAAACATCCACATGTCGTGATTTCCGGTAAATAGGGTAATTGGAATGCCTGCATCTGAGAGTTCAGCTATCTTTCCTTGCAATCGAACAAATCCTTTAGGAATTGCTCTTTTGTACTCAAACCAAAAGTCGAATAAATCACCTACTAAAAATATTTCTTCAGCATCTTTTCGAATATCCTCTAGCCAGTTTACAATTCTTTGCTCACGGAGTTTAGAGGAAGACTCATCTGGTGCTCCCAGATGAAAGTCTGAAGCAAAATAGATTTTCTTTGAAGGGGAGTTTTCCAAAATCTAGTTTAATACTTCTTCTAATTTTTGGTGTAAGGCAGCACCTCTTAGATTCTTGCCAATTACCTTACCCTCTTTATCGATTAGCAATGCAAATGGAATGCCCGAAACACCATAATCTTTAGCAGCCTTAGAATCCCAAAATTTTAAATCGCTCACATGTGTCCAAGTCAAATTATCTTGCTGGATAGCACTAACCCATGCATTCTTTGCTCTATCTAAAGAAACGCCATAAACAGTAAATCCTTTGTCTTTGTATTTGTTATAGGCAGATACGACATTTGGATTTTCTCTCCTACATGGTTTACACCAAGAAGCCCAAAAGTCAATCAATACAACTTGTCCTCGAAGTGAAGAAAGTGGAATATTTTGTCCATCAGGACTAGGCAAATCAATTTCTGGCACATCAGATCCAACCGCAAAGCGACTCAATTTTACAACCCGATTGTGGAAGTTCTTGTAATATGGTGAATCGGCATATTTCTCCGCCAATGCCTCATCTACCTTTTGGAAATAAACCATATTTTCTTCTAGCTCAGCTGGCATTTGCTCTATTACAGCAAGATTGGAGAATAAAGTTGGATCCTCATCAATCATGCCCTTCATAGTCGATAATTTTTCTTCTTCTAAAGTTTGAAACTTTTGTCTAAACACATTCACTATAGAATCCATGTTAGGATGATTGGCATATTTCCCAAACTCCTGATTTAAATTTTGCTGCTGCTGAGTCACATTTCTCAACATTTTATTAAATGCCAACATACGTTCCGCATCCTTGGTACCAGTAACCTCCAAGCCATCTGGATCAGCTGCATCTCCTTTTACCACAACTGCTTCTCCTGCACCTAATGGAAGAATTAAGGACAACTCATAACTCAGTGTAATTCTATAAAATGCCTTTTGTTCAGGAACAAAATCAAAACTAAAATTTCCATTTTCATCTACTTTAGCAGTATCTATTGGACCAGCTTTAGATTTCCTCAAGTCAATCATATACAATTCACCAGTATTCAATCCAGTTAGGTTTCCACTTAATATTGATTTTTTCTCCTGACTATTAGCTCCACCAGCACAGGCAATTAAAAAAATACTGAGGCCTATTAAAAGGCTAAAAAAATTTCTATTCATCGATTTAAGATTCTAATTTCTCTTTAATTAATTGTGTTGCAATTTTAGGGTCGGCTTTCCCTCTACTTGCCTTCATAACCTCTCCCATAAACAAGCCCATTAATCCCTTTTTTCCATTTTGATACTCTATCACTTTATCCGGATATTTTGCTATCGCCGAATCAACAAATTCGTTCAAAGCATCTGAATCACTTTCTTGAATCCAATTGTTGCTTTCCGCAATTTTTATTGGATCCATATCTGGCTGTTTCAGCATTTCTGGAAATACCTTTTGTGTACCTACAGAATTACTGATCTTGCCACTTTCAATAAGTTCTACCAATTCAGCAATCTTTTGTGGTGAAATTTGGAATTCTCTTATTTCTAAGGCATTCTCATTTAGGTAAGACTTTATAGGCCCCATTAAAATATTAACGGCCGACTTGTAATTTTTAGTCTGCTTAATGATCTCCTCATAATACAAAGCAAGGAATTTATCTTCAGTCAATAATTCCGCATCATATTGGGATAGATTTAATTCCGATTGGTATTTTTCCTTAAGCTCATTTGGCAATGGAGGTAATTTACTATCAACATCTTGTATATATTCTTGATCTACATATACTAGCTGCAAGTCTGGTTCAGGAAAATAGCGATAATCATGTGCCATTTCCTTACTCCTTTGGGATTGAGTTACACCTTTAACAGCATCAAAACCTCTGGTCTCCATTTCAATTTTGCCACCACTTTCTAAGACCTCAATTTGACGTTTAGATTCAAACTCTATGGCCCTATATACATTTCGGATGGAATTTAGGTTCTTTGTTTCCGTACGTTGACCAAATTCTTTAGCTCCTTTCAATCTAACAGAAACATTGGCATCACATCGCATACTGCCTTCCTCCATATTGCCATCGCATATTTCTAAGTAACGAACTAATTTTCGCACTTCAGTCAAATAATTATATGCTTCCTGTGGACTTCTAATGTCAGGCTCAGATACAATTTCCAACAAGGGAACTCCTGCCCTATTTAAGTCAATTAAGGAGTAAAATGGATCTAAATCATGTATACTCTTACCCGAATCCTCTTCCATATGGATTCTTGTAATTCCAATCCGTTTCTCACTTCCATCTTCTCCTTCAATTATAATCTTTCCTCCATTGCAAAGCGGTGTATCATCTTGTGTTATTTGATATCCCTTAGGTAAATCCGCATAGAAGTAATTTTTTCTTGCAAATCGATTTTCAAATCGAATCTCGGAACCAACAGCCAAACCCAATCTCACTCCATATTCTAATGTTTTTGCATTAAATCTGGGAAGGGTTCCTGGGTGACCAAGACTAATTGGACTAATATTGGTATTTGGAGCAGAACCGTAAGCAGCTGAATCGGAGGAATAAGCCTTGCTTTGTGTCATTAATTGGGCATGAACCTCAAGCCCAACTATAACTTCATATTTATCATAAATCTCCGGAGAAAGCATGCCTGCAAAATTAGCAATTTAAGCAAGGACCTTGGAAGGTTTATCCAATTGATAATGGCTTATGTTTTTTACCATTTCTCTAAACAAGCAACGCAATTTAGGTTCGCTCAATTTTGCAACTTTCTGTACATCATCATGAGAAATCTCAACAATCTGACCATCTACACCCATGTCTGCAATAATCGAAACTCCAAATACTCGCATTCCAGCATGAATAGCAACTATAGTTTCAGCAGTTGTTGACATGCCTACTGCATCTGCTCCAATATATCTAAAGTATTTATACTCCGCTTTACTTTCATAAGTAGGGCCTGGAGTACCAGCATACACTCCTGTCCCTAAATCAAGACCGTGTTTTTCCCCTAAATTAGATGCCAATTCTTGTAATTCTTTGCAATAAGGTTCACTCATGTCTGGAAATCTTGGCCCCAGCTCATCAATATTTTTTCCCCTTAAAGGATTGTCAGGAAACAAATGAATGTGATCATCGATAATCATTAAATCTCCAATCTTTTGATTTGGGTTCAAACCTCCACTTGCATTGGAGAGTAAAAGTGTGTGTATGCCTAAGGCTTGAAAAACACGTATTGGGAAAGTTGCTTCCTTTAAAGGATATCCTTCATAATAATGAAATCTACCCTGAAGTGCAATCACGGGGGTATTATCTACTTTACCGATTAACAATTTACCTTGATGCCCTTCAACAGTTGAAACAGGGAAATGTGGGATTTCTTCATAGTCTATGCGATAATCTATAGACATTTCCTCTTCAAAGCCTCCTAATCCAGACCCCAGAACTATCCCAATTTTGGTATCCTCAATAAACTTATCAGATAAAAAATCAACTGCTTTTTGTATACGATCTAACATAATTTCTTACTTCATTTTCAAAACTCTTTCCTTGCTGTTCATGAAAGTTTACCTTCATCGGTATTGAAAAGATAGGAATGTGCGATAATTTTTCTTGATCAAATTTGGTTGCATCTTTTTCTGTGATAACAATCAATTTTTTTGAGCTTAGCAAACTTTCCGATTTTTTGCCAATACTAGAATAATCGTTTTCACTAAAGTAGTGGTGATCTTTAAAATTAAAACACTCTACTTCTTTTGCATAGCGTTTTAAATGTAACATCAATGGTTTTGGATTGGCGATAGCAGTTACCAATAATACACCATATTTATTTACGTCTTGAAACTCTATATCCAAAGATTCAGCGGATGCATTCAATGGATTTAACTGATCGTATTCTATATATGAAAAGAACACTTTTTGATAGGCGGTTGGTTTAATCATTCCTTCTATTCTTCTTATCTCCAATGGGGAAAGAACATTAGGACTTTTGGTTACAACAATCAAATCTGCTCGTCTTGCAGCACGAATAGGTTCTCTTAATCTGCCTGCTGGCAAGACCAGATCATTTAAAAACAATTTGGAATAATCGGTTAGTAAAACATTTAATCCCGCCTTTACCTTCCGATGTTGAAAGGCATCATCCAATATTATTACATCTGGCGATGACTTCAACTGCATTAATTTTTCAATCCCCCTTCGTCTTTGTTCATCTACAGCAACAATAACCTTTTTAAATTTTTTAAAAATTTGATATGGTTCATCCCCTATGGTTTTGGCATCGTCACTTTCCTTAGCAACTTTAAATCCCTTTGATTTTCTTCCATATCCCCGACTTAAAGTCGCAATTTTCATCTCATTTTGAAGAAGTCTTATAAGGTATTCAGTATGTGGAGTCTTACCTGTTCCTCCTACACTTAGATTACCTATACATATTATCGGAAAGTGGTAAGTTTTAGACGTTAATATTCCAAGATTAAAGGCAATATTTCTTAGGCTGACCCCTATATAATAGAGTAAGCTAAATGGCAGTAAAAGAATTTTAATCAACAGTTGCAAAACTCTACAATCTTCAAGGCTTCGAATATACAAAACTCATTATAGATTTTGGACTAATTTTAGCAACCCAAATCTTACAACAGATATGAAAATCAAAGATGTTATTGCAAGCTTAGAGGAATTTGCTCCGAGCCATTACCAAGAAAATTATGACAATTCTGGACTATTGGTTGGAAATAGACAAGATAAAGTAAATGCCGCTTTAGTTGCTCTAGATTGTACAGAAGAAATAATTGAAGAAGCAATACAAGAAGGATGTGATTTGGTCATTGCCCATCATCCCATATTATTTGGAAATCTTAACCGATTAAATGGAAGCAATTATGTTGAACGAACAATAATTAAAGCCATTAAAAACGATATAGCCATATATGCCATACATACTAATTTGGATAATGTTCTTGCTGGGGTCAACCAAAAGTTAGCAGATACCATTGGACTTTCTGACTGTAAATTACTAAGCAAAAAGCACAATCTTTTAAGCAAATTGGTTTTTTTCTGTCCAGTGGATTCCGCTGAAAAAGTAAAGCAATCCATATTTGAAGCAGGTGCTGGAAAAATTGGAAATTATGATTGCTGCAGTTTTGAAATTTCGGGAGAAGGAAATTTTAGGGCAAATGAAGGAAGTAATCCATACGTTGGGAATAAAGGAGAAATCCATAAAGAATCCGAATTAAGGATAGAGACTATATTTCCTAAATATTTGAAAAACAGAATTGTTTCGTCCATGATAGAAGCACACCCTTATGAAGAGGTGGCTTATGATATTTATGCATTAGAAAATAATCATAATGAAGTTGGAAGCGGTATGCTTGGAAATTTAGAAACAGAATTAGATTTTGAAGCATTCCTAAATCAATTGAAATCTCAATTGAATGTGCCGGTGGTAAAGCATACCAAAATACTGAAAGAAAAAGTCAAAAAAATAGCTATCTGCGGTGGCTCCGGAAGCTTTTTGCTTCAAGATGCTATTCGAAGTGGTGCAGATGTATTCATAAGTGCTGACTTTAAATACCACCAATATTTTGACGCAGAAGATCAGATCGTAATTATTGATGTTGGACATTATGAAAGTGAACAGTTTACCCCTGAATTAATTCAAGAGGTTCTTCAGAAAAAAATTCCTAATTTTGCCACCTATTTATCCAAAATAAATACCAACCCCATTAACTATTCTTAGGTATGGCTAAAAAAGCAGCAGCAGAAGCTACAGTAGAGGAAAGATTACAAGCATTATATGACTTGCAATTAATCGATTCAAAGATTGATAAGATCCGAACCATCAGAGGTGAACTTCCATTAGAGGTACAAGACCTGGAAGATGAAGTTGCTGGATTGGAAACAAGAGTTGGAAAAATTGAGGAGACTACACAATCTTTAGAAAGTGATATTTCTGCAAAGAAAAATCAAATCGAAGAATGTAAGGCGATGATTAAAAAGTATACGGAACAACAAAATAATGTTAGAAATAACAGAGAGTATGACTCTTTAACAAAAGAGATAGAGTTCCAGACATTAGAAATTGAGCTTGCAGAAAAAAGAATCAAGGAATACAAAGCGAAAATTGAAAACAAAGTTGAAATCGCTGAAGAATCCAAACAAAAGCTTACCAATACCAAAGAAGAATTAGAGGTAAAGAAAAGTGAGTTGGATGAGATTATCGCTGAAACTGAAAAGGAAGAGAAGGAATTATTAAAAGAGTCTGAGAAAGCGCAAAAAGTAATTGAAGATCGATTACTAACTGCTTACAAAAGAATTAGAGATAATGCTAGAAATGGTTTGGCTGTAGTTCCTGTTGAAAGAAGCGCTTGTGGGGGATGTTTTAATAAAATACCACCTCAAAGACAATTGGACATCAATACACACAAAAAGGTAATTGTTTGTGAACATTGTGGAAGAATTTTAATTGATCCTAAGATGGCAGGAATTGAGGAGGTTGTAGAAGAAAAGCCAAAAAGAAGAACCAGAGCTAAGGCGAAATAAGCTTTAGAATAAAAATAAAAAAAAGAGGAATCGAAATCGATTCCTCTTTTTTTATGCAATTAATCCAGATCTTAAAATCCAGATAATATTTCATTTAAGGTTTTGCTAGGCCTCATGGCTTCAGTTGTTTTTTGACTATTGGGAAAGTAATAACCATCAATATCCATGCTTTGACCTTGCACAGAATTTAACTCTTCTATAATATTGGTTTCACTCTCGTTAAGGCTTGATGATAAGGATTGAAATCTTTCCCGAATCTGGTTATTTTCATCTTGATTCGATAAAGCTTCCGCCCAATATTTAGCCAAATAAAAATGACTTCCTCGATTGTCCAATTCCTGAACTTTTCTAGAAGGTGATTTGCCATTCATCAAAAGGTTTTCTGTTGCTTGATCTAAACAATCCGCGAGGATTTTTGCCTTTGTGTTGCCGCTTCTATTGGCTAGGTGTTCAAAGGAAACCGCCAATGCTAAGAATTCACCTAAAGAGTCCCATCGGAGGTGATTTTCTTTATTAAATTGCTGAACGTGTTTTGGAGCTGAACCACCTGCACCAGTTTCAAACAATCCACCACCATTCATTAATGGCACTATGGAAAGCATCTTTGCACTGGTACCCAATTCGAGTATCGGAAATAAATCCGTAAGATAATCTCTCAACACATTGCCTGTTACAGAAATGGTGTTTTCTCCAGCTTTTATTCTTTCCAATGTAAATCTAGTTGCTTCTGCTGGAGCTAAAATTCGAATGTCTAAGCCATCCGTATTTAAGTCTTTCAAATAAGTATTTACTTTCTTGATCAATTCTGCATCATGCGATCTATTTTCATCTAACCAAAATACAGCTGGCCAAGCAGTAGCTGTTGCTCTTTCAACGGCTAATTCCACCCAATTTCTAACTGGAGCATCTTTCACCTGACACATTCTCCAGATATCACCAGCTTCTACCTCATGAGAAATAAGCATTTGACCATTATCATCAACCACTTGTACTGTTCCATTTTCTTGGATCTCAAAAGTCTTATCATGAGAACCATATTCTTCTGCCTTTTGCGCCATCAATCCTACATTAGGTACTGTACCCATAGTAGTAGGGTCAAAAGCTCCATTCTCTTTGCAGAATTGTATTGTTTCCGCATAGATTTTAGCATAACTATTGTCTGGAATTATTGCTTTAGTATCCTGCGTATTGCCTGCTTTATCCCACATTTTACCAGAATTCCTGATCATGGCTGGCATAGAAGCATCAATAATCACATCACTTGGAACATGAAGATTTGTGATTCCATTGTCAGAATCTACCATGGCCAATTCTGGACCATTCAGAATGGCAGAATCAATTTCACCTAAAATTCTTAATCTATCTGCTTCATTTAATGCTTCAAGCGATTTAATAACATTGCCTAATCCATCATTCGGATTCGCTCCTATTTCATTTAATATGGATTCGTTGTTATTAAATACTTCTTCAAAAAATACTTTGACCACATGGCCAAAAATGATAGGATCAGAAACTTTCATCATCGTGGCTTTCATGTGTAAGGAGAACAAAATCCCCTCCTCTTTGCATGCTGCAATTTCCTTTCTCAGAAAAGTCAACAACGCTTTTTTACTCATAAAAGTTCCATCGATAACCTCAGCCAATTGCAATGCAATTCCTTCCTTTAAAACTTTAATCTCTCCACTTTCATTTAAAAATTCTATCCTAGCATTCGTTGCATTCTCGATTGTGACAGATTTTTCATTGGAATAAAAATCACCTGAAGTCATGGAAGCAACATGAGATTTTGATTCGGCTGACCATGAACCCATGCGATGGGGATTCTTTTTTGCAAACTCTTTCACTGCCTTTGGAGCTCTTCGATCCGAATTGCCTTCTCTTAATACCGGATTTACAGCACTACCTTTTATCTTATCGTATCTGGATTTAATCTCTTCTTCTTTTTCACCATTTGGATCGGAAGGATAATTAGGAATTTGGTAACCTTTCTCTTGCAATTCCTTAATCGTTGCAGTCAATTGCGGAACTGAAGCACTAATATTAGGTAATTTGATAATATTCGCTTCTGGAGTTTTGGCCATTTCTCCTAATTCTTCCAAAGCATCATTTACTTTCTGATTTTCATTCAGATATTCTGGAAATTTTGCAAGCACCCTAGCAGCTAAAGATATATCTCTTGTTTCCACACTAATATTCGCTTCCTCTGCAAAAGCTTGAATTATTGGTAATAAAGAATGGGTTGCTAAGGCAGGAGCCTCATCTGTAAGGGTGTAAATAATCTTATCTGACATTATATAAAATTTTTATTCCTGAATATTAAAAAATAGCTAAAATCAATGCAAAATTTAGGGTCGCAAAGATATACCTTTAAAAGACATTAACCGTATTCCAAATTGGTGGTAAAGATTAGATTTTACAATGTTTTAGCTGCAACAAGGATTTTGTAAATTCGTGGCTCAAATTAATACACATGAAGAATTTCAAATGGCTCTTTGGAGCAATCGTTGCTTTCCTTTTTGCATGTCAACCAAATGCTAAGGATACAAGCGAAAATAAAGCGGAACCAATGAACACTTTTAATGAAGAAGAATTTAAATCAAAACTCAATTATGTAGATCACCACAGCTATGCTAGAATTGATGAAGCTGTAGTAACTCACTTGAAATGGGATGCAGAAGTTGATTTTGAAGAAAAAATCATCCGTGCTACAGCAACCTATAATATTGAAAACAAGAAGGGTGTTGATACGATCTATCTAGATAGCAGAAACTTAAATGTTCTGCAAGTTAGAAGGGATGATTTCGAAGGAGAATTGGGGTATATGGCCCACAATAAAAGTGATTTTCTAGGTACTGAACTGGCAATTCCAATTAGTGAAAACACCAAGAGTATCAGCATCGATTATGAAACCACCAAAGGTGCAGATGCTTTACAATTTCTAGATCCAGTTCAAACAGCAGGCAAGCAACATCCATTTCTTTTTACACAATCTCAAGCAATTTTGGCTAGAACTTGGATACCATGTCAAGATAGCCCTGGTATACGATTTACCTATGAAGCCGAAGTAAGCGTTCCTCAAGGTATGATGGCATTAATGAGTGCTTCCAATCCAACAGAAGTAAACGAGACCGGAGTTTATCAATTCAAAATGGATCAAGCTGTACCATCTTATTTAATGGCATTGGCTGTTGGCAACATTAATTATCAATCATTGGGCAGTGAAAGTGGTGTATATGCAGAACCGGAATTGATTGATGCTGCAGCTTATGAATTTGCAGATATGCAAAATATGGTAGACACTGCTGAATCACTTTATGGTCCTTATCGTTGGGGTAAATATGATGTGATTGTCTTACCTCCAAGCTTTCCATTTGGTGGTATGGAAAATCCAAGATTAACTTTTGCGACACCAACTATAATTGCAGGGGACCGATCATTAACTGCATTAATTGCGCATGAATTAGCACATTCTTGGTCTGGCAATTTGGTAACTAATGCATCCTGGGATGACATTTGGTTGAACGAAGGCTTTACAGTGTATTTTGAAAATCGAATCATGGAAGAAATATTTGGTGAAGACTTTGCCAATATGTTGGCGTTATTATCATACCAAGACTTGCAAGATGAGATAGAGCAATTGACTGCTGATGGAAGAGTTGCTGACACCAGATTAAGGGTAGATTTAAATGATAGAAATCCAGATGATGGATTGACTTTAATTCCATATGATAAAGGGTTCTACTTTTTGAAATTATTGGAAGAAACAGTTGGAAGAGAAAATTGGGACGCCTTTTTAAAAGAATATTTTGATCGGTTCGGATTTCAAATCATGACTACAGATGCATTTGTTTATTATTTAAACAATATGCTGCTCAACCAAAATGAAGCTTGGGCAAATCAAGTAAGAATTGACGATTGGATTTTTGGTGAAGGCTTGCCAGACAATTGCCCTATTATTAAATCCACAAGATTTGAAAAAGTAGATGCAGAATTGGCAAGTTGGATGGAATCCAATGATGCTAGCAACTTAAACACTAGCGAATGGATGACACCAGAATGGTTGCATTTTGTGAGACATCTTCCTGAAGAAATGAGTTTAGAACAAATGCAGTCTTTGGATGAGGTATACAACTTCACCAATTCTGGCAATTCTGAGATAAAATCTGCATGGTTTGAAAGGGTAATTCCGAATAACTATGAAGCTGCAGAAAGTTCTACAGAAGAATTTTTGATTGAAGTTGGTAGAAGAAAATTCTTGGTGCCTATCTATAAGGCAATCTTGAATTCAGAGAAAGGCTTAGAAAGAGCCCAAGGAATCTATGAGAAAGCTAGGCCAAATTACCATGCTGTATCTAGTGAAACTCTTGACAAAATGTTGAGTTACGAAGGATAATTTCTAATGGCAGGTAAGCAGAAGTTGCAACACTTTGCGGAAATGGAAACCTTTTCGCATGTGTTTCAACCGGAACTCAAAGATGTTTTCCGAACAAATTATTCCATGAAAGGGAAATGGAATGCTGATTTTTTTCGAAATGACAACCCATTAGTTGTTGAATTGGGCTGTGGTAAGGGAGAGTATAGTGTTGGAATGGCCAAGTTGTTTCCAGACAAAAATTTTATCGGAGTCGACATTAAAGGAGCTAGAATGTGGCGAGGAGCAAAAACAGCTCAAGATGAGAATATCTCCAATGTTGCTTTTTTAAGAACCAGAATAGAGTTTATTGAAAGTTGCTTTGCGAAGGATGAGGTTGATGAGATTTGGATTACTTTCCCAGACCCTCAAATGAAGGATCGCAGAGAAAAGAAAAGACTTACAGGTACCATTTTCATTGAGATGTATAAAAAGTTCTTGAAGAATAATGGCATTATTCATTTGAAAACAGACAGTGACTTCTTCTATGAATTCTCCCTAGAAGAATGCAAAAGATTCAATTATACTATCCTGGAGTCATCAAATAATCTTTACGGTAAAAAAATTCATGAGTTTGATGAGGAAACCAAAGAAATATTAAAAATTAAAACCCATTACGAAAAACTATTTACAGCAAAAGGTCATTCTATTCATTACTTAAAATTTAATCCGAATGGCTGAATCGTCAATCAAACTAAGCGAAAAGAATAAGGATTTTTTTGAAGCAGTCTATCAAGTAGTAAGATTAATCCCAAAAGGCAGGGTAAGTTCTTATGGAGCCATAGCAAGTTTTCTAGGAGCCAAAAATGGTGCTAGAATGGTTGGCTGGGCGATGAATGCTTCGCATCAACAAAAGGAATATGTACCAGCACATCGGGTAGTAAACCGTTTAGGAATGTTGAGTGGCAAACATCATTTCAGTGATGTAAATTTCATGCAAAATGCCCTGGAATCTGAAGGCATTGAAGTTATTAATGATCAAATTCAAAATTTTAATTCCTTATTCTGGAATCCAATTGAAGAAATTGGAATTGAGTAATTCTTTCAAAGATTTAAATCTTCCCATTCCTTAATTTTGACGACCTATGGAAGTAAGCATCGAAAAGATAACCGAAGCATTATCATTTGTTATTGAACCAGATTTAAGGAAGGATATTATCAGCTTAGATCTGGTTTCCAATATTCAATATCAGAATGGTGTTGTTTCCTTTGAATTGAAGATTTCTAATCCAGCTATGCACAATAAAAAACGCATGGAAGAGGCTTGTATTCATCAATTGAAAAGATTTTTAGGAAGTGAAATTGAAGTGGAGATTAATATATCAGCGATGGGCAAAGCCCATGAGAGAGCACCAGAACATCGAACCATATTACCACAAGTAAAAAATATAATTGCGGTTGCTTCTGGAAAAGGGGGTGTAGGCAAATCGACTGTATCCTCCAATCTTGCTGCCGGACTTGCTAAGAAGGGATTTAAAGTAGGGATAGTGGATGCGGATATCTATGGACCGTCTGTCCCAGCCATGTTTGGTGTAGATATGGAAAAACCACAAACGATTGAAGTTGATGGGAAAGAATATATAAAACCCATTGAAAATCATGGTGTAAAGATGCTTTCCATCGGATTTTTCTCTACTCCAGACCAAGCTGTGGTATGGCGAGGACCTATGGCTACTAAAGCTTTAACGCAGTTGTTTAAAGATGCGTATTGGGGAGAATTGGACTATATGATCATTGACCTTCCTCCAGGAACAGGAGATGTACATTTAACACTTGTTCAGCAAATCCCATTAAACGGAGCAGTAGTGGTAAGTACACCACAAGAAATAGCCTTGGTTGATGTAAGAAAAGCTTTAGGCATGTTTAGTTTGCCTCAAATTAACGTTCCCGTGCTAGGCTTGGTTGAGAATATGGCTTATTTCACTCCTGAAGAATTGCCCGACAATCAATATTATATTTTTGGTAAAAATGGCGCCAAAGATTTAGCTGAACGAATGAACATTAACTTTTTAGGAGAAATACCTATTGTTCAAAGCATTAGGGAGGCAGGTGATGCAGGAAGACCAGCAGTATTACAAGAAGATACTCCCCAGTCCAAAGCTCTTGAAAAGATGGTTGATAATTGCGTTATCTCCTTGAAGAAACACCAATTCAGAGCACAAACCAATTCGGATAAAAAGTCCTAACATTGCTATTGATAGAAATGGAAAGTTTAACAGAACAAAGTACCATACAGAAAATTGAAGAAGCTATTCAGCAACTTCGACCATTTTTGGAGGCAGATGGTGGCGATATTCAATTGCTTCGAGTTGAAAATAATGTTGCAAAAGTTAAACTTTTAGGTGCTTGTAAATCCTGCAATATGTCAGCAATGACGCTAAAAGCTGGCGTAGAAGAAGCTGTGAAGAAAGCAGTCCCAGAAATTACTTCTATAGAAGCCGTAGAAGAATAGCGTTTTGTTTTGCGTCTTTTCTTTATTATTTCGTCTATAAGGTATGACAGATACCACTATTATTTGGGAATCATTTAAAAATGAACTTTTTGGTTTTATACTTTCAAGAGTTCATGACCAAAATGCCGCTAAAGACATCTTACAAGATGTTTTCTTTAAAATTCACTCTAACATAGATAAACTAAGAGATGAGCAAAAAGTTAGCAGTTGGGTTTATCAAATAAGCCGAAATACCATTATTGATCATTATAGAAGTAATTCTAAAAATATAATAAGCAACGACTTAACAGTTGAACAAAATGTAGAATTACCAATTGAAGAAGCTAGGGATTTTGAGAAATGCATGTTGGGATTTATCGATGAACTTCCGGATAATGACAAAGAAATTTTACAAAAAACTGCAATAGAAGGATTGTCTCAAAAAGACTATGCAAGGCAATATGGTTTATCCTATACGGCAACTAAATCCAGAGTACAACGAGCAAGAAAGAAACTAAAAGAATTATTTTTAAGTTGTTGTAATGTTGTTACAGACTCCTATGGTAACATTATAGAAACCAAAGAAGAAGATTGCAGTTGTGGTTGTTAATGCGTCCCTTTTTAATTAAGGCGTCTAATTAAGGTAAACTTTAAATTATATCAGATGAAAAGTGAAGAAAGTTGCTGTGAAAACGGCAACAATCAATCCAACTGCAATTGTTGTTGTAATTGCAATTGCTGTTAAGCATAAAAGGGCTGGAATTCCAGCCCTTTTTTATTTCTACAACTAATAGAGTTATGCTTTGCGTACCTTTGTCCTTCTAATCGAAAAACCATTGGCCTAAAGAGTCCTTTTATCCGCGGCATTTACTAATTTTCATGAAGATCTCTAACTTTTTTTCCATCCAATATATCATTGCCCTAAGCATCGGCTTAGTCTATTTATGGTTTGGTGCACTAAAGTTTTTTCCTGGCTTAAGTCCCGCTGAAGATTTAGCCAAGAATACAATCAATGCACTTACGTTTAATGCAATACCCGAATCTATATCGATTATTATTCTTGCCATATGGGAAGTTGCAGTAGGAATATTATTGATTACAAGGCTCTTTGTTAAACAAGTAGTCATATTAGGATTGATCCATATGGCTTGCACTTTTGCACCTTTGTTATTGTTCCCAGAATTATCCTTTGCTCAACCACCATTTGGCTATACCTTATTGGGACAGTACTTATTTAAAAATATCATTATAGTGGCGGCATTCCTGGCATTATATAAGTTGCATAAAGAAAAATGAATTCTATAGCTTTTGGTTAAATTTCATGGTTCAATGCAATCTTTGCAGATGCGCACATTTATAACCATAATTTTTCTTTTACTAATTTATAATTCTGCTTTAGCCCAAAGGCATATTGTTACTGAAGAAAGTAAGGTAGAGTTCATCGCTACAAATCTTGGAATTAAATATTATGGAACAATGCCAGAAATCACTGGCAAAATTGCTTTTGATATTAATAATATAGATGCTAGTGACTTTCGAGTGACAATTCAAGTCAAAAGTATAGAAGTAAAGAGCGAAACCATGTATAAGCACTTGATGGGTGAAGACTTTTTTTACGAAGAGGAATTTCCCGTAATTACATTTCAGTCGACATCAACCCAAAAAATGGATAATGAATTAATACTCAAAGGAGAATTGAGCATGAAAGGTAAAAAGAAAACAATTGAGATTCCATTTACACAAGAAGAAGGTTTATTCTTGGGATCATTCGAATTAGACCGGACTGATTTTGAAATTGGCGGCAATGGCTTTATGAATCCAATTGGAGATAAGGTGAAGATCAATATTGTTTGTACAACCAAAGAGAGTTAATATGCCTCATTTTATTATTGACTGTTCCTCTACAATTCTCGAGACAAATTCGGCAGAAGATTTATTGCAGACCGTTCATTCAGCGGCGAAAGAATCAGCACTATTTAATCAATCCATTATCAAAGTAAGGATTAGGCCTTACACTAATCATTTGGTTGATGGTGAAAAGGCTGACTTCATTCATGTATTTGGGAACATTATGGAAGGAAGAACAATCGAACAAAGAGCCATGCTATCTAGATTAGTGATCAAAAAACTTAAATCCAAATATTCTGATGTGCCAACTATTTCGATGAATATTTTTGAGTTTGAGAAAGCGACTTATTGTAATCGTAATTCTTAACTAATTAATAGTCGAACAATAATTTTGCATACCTAACTTTACTTTTATTTATTATACTAATCGTATAATTATCATCTAGCTCACTACACTTGCTGGGAATTAAAAACCCTCCCACATCCTTATTTTTAAACAAAATATTTCTAGATAAATTTCCGTCTTTATCAATAACTGCAGCAACACAGACTACTTTATTATGTCCCAAATCCTTCATCACTTTTAATTTTTCTAAATTGTTAATTTCAAGATTCTTTTCCAAATCACTGTACAAAAGATAAATTAGATCGTTCTTTACTATTGGAAAGAAACCACCTCCTTCTGAATATCCTTTGTTAATCGGCCCTCCATATTGATTGGTAATCCTCGGAATAACAGTTCTATATTTGAACTTACCTTCTTCATCAAATCGCATAACGACTATTTCTCGGTCATAGTTATGAAAATGTTCAGCTGTTATATAACCGCCCTTTTCTTCATTTAAAATGATATTCATTGTATAAATACCCTTAAAATTTACAGTACCATCTTTCTTAATTCGATAACCAAGTGATTCAAAAAACTCATTATCATATGGAACTGAACTAAGATTAGCAATGGTATTATTTCCCATGTCAAATTCAGCTAGAAAAAACCCGTTATATAAATTTTTATTATCTCGTTGAGTTAAATACAATCCTGTAAAAAAAACTTTACCTGACTTTGACGAATTAATATTTGAAATCTGCAAATAGTAGTCTTCAAGTTTAAGTTCATACGATTCCTGAATGATATTATCATTATAAATTGAATGAATTTTAAGTAAAAAAGGATCTTTTTCATCTTTTCTTTCACCAACAATCATTGCCATATTACCATAATTATCAATATATGAATGATGCAATATAGTTTGATCAATGTCTCCAATGAGATTTATCTCCTTTTCATATATTTTAACATCATTAAGATTCTTTCTTGAGATTTTTATATATCGAATCCTTAATATTTTATCAAATTTTTTAGGTCTAATTAATTCAGAAATTAAATAATACTCCTTGTTAGGGGATTGAGAGTATAACCTATTGAAACCATCAGGATATTTGGTTCTAGGAATGTCATAAACTTCTGATAATATTTCATCACCAATCAATTCTCCATTTAAATCGAATTTAGAACATTTGATTTCAATTTTACTACCTTTTGTTTGGCTATAATAATTCGTATTAGGATAGATTACATGTAAAATATTATTTTCAATGAAAGAAATATTTATTTCAGGAGAATATTTTATTTTTTTTGAAAAAATGAGTTCTAAATCAGAGGACATCTTTTCTAGAAAATTATCAGAAGACTTTAAAACTTTAGTGTCATTACTTCTATGTTGTATAGCATAAAATGCATCATCGGACCAACCAATTGATTTTAAACTTCCTTTAACTCTATCTCCTTTTGAAACCGGGCCCCATTTTAATGCAGGCATTTGAGCAAAACATAAACTTGTGCAAAAAAACACTACGAGAATTAAAATAAATCTATTTAACCTTTTCATCCTATTTTATTTAGCGCAATATTATTGATTTACATGCTAATAATCTCACCGATTACTTTTGTTTGCAAATTAAACTTGAATTAATACATTCAATTAAAGTAAAACCCTTTATTTCGCAAATAAATTAAGCGTTTATTTAAAGCTAATTAATGAGATTAAAAAGCACTTTACTCTTTATATTCATGTTAATTATTCATGAATTGGCTATTGCGCAATTCACATATGTTGGAGTTAACACTGGATATAACAATCTTCCGTTTGACAGAGGATTGCTGTCAGGAGAATCTTCAGACAATACAGCGATTAAT
>JGI12316J15310_10000410_pt1 | contig 31339 bp, 29 predicted proteins | sample MarCyaLeptolynsp_FD_15310 | JGI IMG/M metagenome (IMG submission 15310)
GGCGAGATCCAGGTGGCGGGCCCGCTGGTGATGAAGGGCTACTACAAGGCGCCCGAGGAGACCGCGGCGGTGCGCGACGGCGACTGGTTCCGCACCGGTGACCTTGGCCGGATGACCGCCGACGGCCTGCTTTACGTGGTCGGCCGCAAGAAGGAACTGATCATCCGCTCCGGCTTCAACGTCTATCCGCCGGAGGTCGAGGCGGCGATCGCCCTGCACCCGGACGTGGCGCTTTGCGCCGTGGTCGGCCGCCCGGCCAAGGACGGCAACGAGGAGGTCGTCGCGTTCGTGCAGCCGATAAGGGGGCGCGCCCTGACAGCGGAGGATCTGGCGGCTTTCGTCGCCGACAAGCTGTCACCCTACAAGCGGCCGGGGCGGTGGGAGTTCCGCGACACCCTGCCGGTGACGGCGGCGGGCAAGATCCTGAAGCACCGGCTGGAACGATAGCCCACGCGCTCAGACGTCGTGGGTGTAGAACCGCGCCGCCTCGTGGAATCCGATGAGCGGCGCGCGGATGGTGCCGTCGGCGCGTTCTTCGCCGCGCGCCGGGTCGATCGCCTCGATCACGTGGTTCGGCGCGCCCTCGTCCAGGCCCGATACGATGACGTCGAACGTGGTCGCCCGGCGGGTCGTCGGCACGAACCAGTGCACGTTGTCGTGCTCCCCGCTCATGGTCGAGACCGCCCCGGCCGCCAATTCCGAGTCGCCGGTCGGGCGCACCAGGATCGCCCCCGGCTCATCGGCGACCCGGTCGAAGGTCCGCACCCGAAACGCGCCGTTCAGGATCAGATGCGCCGACGCCATGTGGCGATGGGCATGGGGGGTGATGACGTTGGTCGCGTCGAACTCGAACAGGGCGGCGGCGAAGCGCAGCTCGCGGGGGTCGCCGTCCGCGTCCAGGAACCGCACGGAGCGTTTTACCGGATAGCTCGGCAGACCGCGCCCGAGGTCGCGCATCCGCGACCGGGCGATGGCATCGGCGAGTTGGTCAAGATCGACCTCACTGGCCAGCGACTCGACGGCTTGCTGCCACCCCGCGCCGCTGACGGCACCGTCGGCCAGTGCGCGCGCGATCTCATCCTGGCGTCGCAGCCAGGCCGTAACCCGGGTGTCGGCCAAGGAGCTGGCCACGGTGGCGGGGGTCGCCAACGCCGAGAGCAGCGCGTAGGTAGGGGCCGCCAGGAGGGTTGCGGCGATGAAGTGGCGGCGATCCGTCATTGCGCGAGCGACCCCTTGGCTGATTCGGCACGACCGTCGCGATGATAAGCCCGAATGCGGCGCGACGAAGGCGTGAGGCCCCGGCCGATACCGGCCCGAGGGCGGAATGAGAATAAACCGTACTCTGTGTGTCGGTTTGTGACCAAACCTCGTTCCAGGTTACGCTAGCGTGACATCAAGCGGACTTCGCAGCGTCAAGTTCGCGCAACAGCCGGGGCAACCGGCGCACGAGGGAGGAACCTGGGAACGGCGTCCCGCGGCCGTCTTGCGGTCGCGCACCCGGACCCTGTCATCCCACCCTGCCGCAGACCGACCGGTCCGAACCGGACCGGGGGGAGGGCTGCCCGTCCGGCCGAATGCCGGGACGGGCGCGTCGCGAAACCACAGCGAGAGGGAGTTACATGTCAGATCATGCAGTCAAGCCGCCCGATGGGCCGGCGGACATCATCGAAACCGAATACGAGATCGGTCAGGACAACATCCAGCCCAGTGTGGGCCCGTTCGGCCTCGACATCCACAACCCGGTCTTCGTCATCTCCGGGTTGGTGATCGTCGCGTTCACCTTCCTCACCTTGGCCCTGCAGGATCAGGCGGCCGCCGCGTTCGGCGACCTGCGCCAGTTCCTGACATCGACGTTCGACTGGTTCTTCATCGGAGCGGCGAACGTCTTCGTGATCCTGTGCCTCGTCCTGATCGTCACACCGCTCGGCAAGGTGCGGATCGGCGGGCGCGATGCGACCCCCGAGTATTCCTACAGCGGCTGGTTCGCGATGCTGTTCGCCGCCGGCATGGGCATCGGACTGATGTTCTACGGGGTCTCGGAGCCGATCTCGCACTTCTCCTCCTCGGTCGCAGAGGGGGCGGGCTCACCCGAGAGCTGGGCACCGCTCGCCGGCGCGGCGGGCGATCCGGAGGCGGCGCTGGCGCTGGGCATGGCGGCGACGATCTTCCACTGGGGCCTGCACCCTTGGGCGATCTACGCGATCGTCGCGCTGGCCCTGGCCCTGTTCTCCTACAACAAGGGCCTGCCGCTGACGATCCGCAGCGCCTTCTACCCGATCTTCGGCGACCGGGTGTGGGGCTGGACCGGGCATGTGATCGACATCCTGGCGGTGTTCGCGACCCTGTTCGGTCTCGCGACCTCGCTGGGTCTCGGCGCCGCCCAGGCCAATGCGGGGCTGGAGTTCCTGTTCGGGATCCCGGTCAGCGACGTCTCACAGGTGGTGCTGATCGTCGCCATCACCGGCGTCGCCCTGCTGTCGGTTCTGGCCGGTCTCGACGCCGGGGTGAAGCGGCTGTCCGAGATCAACATGGTCCTGGCATTCCTGCTGCTGCTGTTCGTCATCGTGGTCGGCCCGTCGCTGGCGATCCTCACCGGGTTCTTCTCGAACCTGGTGTCCTACGTCGAGTACCTGCCGGCGCTGTCCAACCCGATCGGACGGGAGGATGCGAACTTCAGCCAGGGCTGGACCTCGTTCTATTGGGCCTGGTGGATCTCCTGGTCGCCGTTCGTCGGCATGTTCATCGCCCGGGTCTCGCGCGGCCGGTCGGTGCGGGAGTTCATCATCTGCGTGCTGCTGATCCCGTCGCTCGTCTCCGTCCTCTGGATGACGGCGTTCGGCGGCACGGCGGTCAGCCTGGTTCAGGCCGGCGCGGCGTCGATCGCCGAGGCGGGTCTGCCGGTGAAGCTCTTCGTCATGCTGGAGCAGCTGCCGATGGCGCAGATCACGTCCTTCATCGGCATCGTGCTGGTGATCGTGTTCTTCGTGACGTCGTCGGACTCGGGCTCGCTGGTGATCGACACGATCACCGCCGGCGGCAAGACCAACGCGCCGGTCTCCCAGCGCGTGTTCTGGTGCTGCTTCGAGGGGCTGGTGGCGATTGCCCTGCTGCTCGGCGGCGGACTGGTCGCCCTGCAGGCGATGGCGGTGTCGACGGGTTTCCCGTTCACCATCGTCCTGCTGCTGGCGTGCTACGCCATCGTCAAGGGCCTGATGAGCGAACCGAAATCGGACGACTGACGACCGTCGGCGTCCAACGGGAAAGGGGAGGCTTCGGCCTCCCCTTCTTCTATGCCGTCAGCCTGGCGCCATCCGCCGGGTGACCAGGCCGATACCGAGCGCGGCGGCGGCGATCACTGCCCCGGCCAGCGCGGCGTCCCAGTGTCCGACCCCCATGTCCTCGCTTCCCGGGAAGGCGAACATCACGCCGCCGGCGAAGACCAGCGCCCGCACGGCGAAGCCGGGAATGCCGCTGCCGAAGGTGCCGTAGCCGACGAGATAGCCCTGGGTCGAGGAGGCGATTAGCACCACCCCGGCCAGCGCGCTCGCCAGCACGACGACGACCTGGAGTGGCTCGCCATTCAGGATCAGGGCCGGTTCCAGCACGAAGAAGAAGGGAATGAAGTAGATGATCGACCCGAGCCGCATGGCCGTGAACCCGGCCCGCATCGGGGTCGCGCCCGAGATCGTCGCCGCCGCGAAGGCGCCCAACGCCACCGGCGGCGTGATGAACGACAGCATGCCCCAATACAGAATGAACAAATGCACGGCCATCGGGTCGAGACCCGACTGGGTCAGGGACGGGGCCAGCACGATGGCGAGGAACACATAGGCCGCCGTCACCGTCATCCCCATGCCGAGAACGAAGCTGGTCGCCGCGCCCATCAGCAGCAGGATGTAGACGTTCTCGCCGGCGAGAAGCACCAGATCGGTGGCGATCGAGCCCACCAGCCCGGTCACCGACAGCGCGCCGATGATCAGGCCGATCGCACCGAGGATCGCGACCAGTTCGGCCAGCACCTGCCCGGTTTCGAACAGGAACAGTTTCAGGTCTTTCCAGCCGAGACGCTTGCCGAAAATCTGGTTGGTCACCAGCAGCACGGCGGTCGCGTAGTACGGCGCCAGCGCTTCCTGCTTGAGGTAGAGCAGCAGGTAAATCAGCAGCACCAGCGAGAACAGGTAATGCCATCCGGCGCGGAACACGGCGCCGAGCTTGGGCAATTCCTCGCGCGGCAGGCCCTTCAGGTTGTTGCGCGCCGCGTACGCGTCGATCTGCAGGAACAGGCCGAGATAGTACAGCAGCGATGGAATCACTGCGGCGACGGCGATCTCGATGTAGGGGACGTTGAGGAACGACGCCATGACAAAGGCGGTGGCGCCCATCACCGGCGGCATCAGCACGCCGCCGGTCGAGGCGCAGGCCTCCACGGCGGCCGCCGTCTCCTTGCCGAACCCCGTGCGACGCATGGCCGGGATCGTCAGGCGGCCGGTGGTCAGCACGTTGGTGATCACCGATCCGCTCATCGAGCCGAGTAGGCCCGAGGAGAAGATCGCGACCTTGGCGCCGCCGCCCCGGACATGGCCCAGAAGGGCGAAGGCGAGATCGATGAAAAACCGCCCGGCGCCGGTATGCTGGAGGGCAACCCCGAAGATGACGAAGCCGATCACCAGTTTGCCGAAGGCTCGCATCGGGATGCCGAAGATGGCCTCGGAGGAGAACAGGTAATACTGGCTGAGTTCCCAGAGCGACTGCTGGGCGCCTTGCAGCGGGCCCGGCATCATCTCCGCCACCGGCGGGTAGAACGAGAAGACCAGCACAATGATCGTCAGCGCCATGCCGCCGGTGCGGCGCACGGCTTCGATCATCAGTGCCCACAGCACGAAGCCGAGAATGCGGGCGTAGTCCGGCGCGAAGTACTCCCAGCCGCCTTCGACCGCCGGCACGGCGATCCAGGCCAGGCAACAGCCGAGCACGAAGGTGCCGAAGAACAGGGCCAGGTCGTAGATCGGCGGCGACGGGAGCGTCTTGTCGGCCGCCCGCATCGGGAACACCAGGAAGACGATCGGCAGCAGCAGCGCGACCATCAGATCGAGATAGGACAGGTCGAGAATGACCCACCCGACCATCGAGCCGATGTTGAACAGCTGATAGATCGACAGGATCACGGCCAAGGCGGTCATCACCATGACGACCGCGGTCCACCCCGGTGAAAGAACGCGGTGACGGATCGTGTCCGTCACCGCGTCTTCGGTCTTGGGCTCGCTCATGTGCGAGCCTTTCTCTGCAGGTTGCGCCGTTGGTTAGCGGATCACCGGGTCCATGCCGGCGCCCTCGAGCGCCTCGACCCGCACCTTCCGCCACGTCTCGACGAAGGCGTCCTCATCCGACGGCGCGTCCTTGGTGAAGGCGGTCCACGCGTCGATCAGGACCTGCTGGCGCGCGACCAGCGCGTCGTTGTGCGCCTGCATCTCGTCGGTCCAGGCGTTGATGTCCTTGAACGCCGCGATGGCGCCGTCGTGGTACGGGACGGCCCACTGGAACGTCTGGTTCGCCAGCGCCCACCCGGCGGCGCCCGGCGCGCCGTCCTTGTACATGTCATAGGTCTCGAGCATCGCCTCGGTGATCGACTGCGCCAGGCCGTCGGTCATGTCGGCCCGCACGGTCAGGATCGGATAGGGATAGGCCTGCCCGTCGATGCCCGCCTTGTCGACATTGGTGCCGGCCTTCACGGTGTTCTTGGTGAAGTACGGCGCGACGGCCAGCATCCGCTTCCAGCCTTCCTCGTCGTCATGCGGCAGCGGCGGCCAGATCAGCCCGCGCGGGCTGGAGGCGACCGGCTTGGTGGCGCCGGAGACGGTGATCGCGAAGGCCGCGTCGACCTGGTTGTTGGTCATGCCTTCCCAGGACGCGCCGAACCCGGCGAACTCGACCTTCTCGACATCGTCCCAGGTCAGGCCGGCGAAGGCCAGGTTGGCGGTGACGTTGTGGTTCAGCGCCGGCGCGCTCTTCACCCAGGCGACGCGCTTGCCTTTCAGGTCGGCCATGGTCTTCACGCCGGTGTCGGCGGCGACACCGACCATCAGGCCAGCCGAGCCCTTGGACGACATGATCAGGCGCACCGGCTGCGGACCCCAATCGGGCTTGTCGAAGCCGAACACGGCTTCCTGCGCGAAATAGGTCCCGACGCCGTTGGCGACGGCGTCAACTTGTCCGACCTGCAGCGGGCGCAGGCGCGAGACGTCGTTCTTGCCCGGCCGGACCCGGAGGTTGACTCCATACTTCTCCTTGAACGCCTTGCCGATCGCGACGGATTGGGCGTGACCCGACGAGCCGGTACCGTAGGCCGTCCAGGTTAGCGTCTTGGGCAGTTCGATGTCCGCCATCGCCGAGCCGGCAGCGGTCAGGGCGGCGGCACCGGCGATCGCGGCGATCGCGCGGTTGCGCAGGGTCATGTCCATGGTTTCCTCCGTATGTCCCCTATGAGGCCGGGTTGTGTCCCGGTTCGTCCTGGGGGGAGTATGCCGATTGAGAGTTGGTATACAAGCGTGGCGTCCAACGCAGGACGCGCCGGGGAGGAAGCCGTGAACGAGAAGACCGTCATCACCTGCGCGCTGACCGGAGGGTTCGACACCGTCGACAAGAACCCGGCCGTGCCGGTCACGCCGGAGCAGATCGCAACCTCCGCCCTGGAGGCGGAGCGCGCCGGCGCCGCCATCGCCCATATCCACGTGCGGGACCCGGCGACCGGCAAGGCGTCGATGGACCCGGCGCTGTACCGCGAGACGGTCGCGCGGCTCCGCGATGCCGGCTCCAAGCTGGTGTTGAACCTGACCACCGGGCCGGGTGCGCGCTACATCCCCGGGACCCACGACCCGATGGTGCCGGCGCCCGGCACGACGCTGAAGACGCCGCAGGAGCGGGTCGACCATGTCGACGAACTGCGCCCCGAGGTCTGCACCCTGGACATCGCCACGATGAATTTCGGCGAGCACGTGTTCATGAACACGCCGGCGCACCTGCGCGAGATGGCGGCGCGGATCCGCGACAGCGGCGTGAAGCCGGAGCTCGAGGTGTTCGACGCCGGCCACGCCCGGCTCGCCGCGCAGCTTGTCAAGGAGGGGCTGGTCGAGGCGCCGCCGATGTTCCAGCTCTGCCTCGGCATCCCCTGGGGCGCGCCGGCGACGGCGGAGACCATGACCTATCTCGCCAGCTTGCTGCCCGAGGGGGCGGTCTGGTCCGGCTTCGGCATCAGCCGCATGCAGTTCCCGATGGCGGCCCAGGCGGTGATCCTGGGAGGGCATGTCCGGGTCGGTCTGGAGGATAATCTCTACATCGAGCGGGGCGTGCTGGCCCCGAACAACGCCGTGCTCGTCGAGCGGGCGGTGACCATCGTCGAGGCCCTCGGCTCCAAGGTCGCCACCCCCGACGAGGCGCGCGAGATCTTCGGAATAAGAGGACAGTGACCATGAAAGCCTGGCAGATCGTCTCCGACGGCGGCATCGACGCCCTCAACCTCGCCGACGTCGCGGTGCCCGAGCCGGGACCGGGCGAGGTGCGGGTCCGGATGGCCGCCTCGTCGCTCAACTTCCGCGACCTGATGACGGTGAAGGATCCGGTGGCGCGCAACCTGCCCTATCCGCGCATCCCGAACTCGGACGGGGCCGGCACGGTGACCGCGGTCGGCGACGGGGTGACGACGGTCAAGGTCGGCGACCGGGTCGCGTCGTGCTTCTTCCAGGACTGGCCGGCGGGGCGATGCTCCGTCGCGGTGATGAACTCGGCCCTGGGTGGCGCGCTCGACGGGGTGCTGGCCGAGGAGGTGGTGCTGAAGGCCGGCGGCGTCATTCCCGTGCCGGATCACCTGTCGCTCGACCAGGCGGCGACCCTGCCCTGCGCGGCGCTGACGGCCTGGCACGCACTGGTCGAAACCGGCGGCGTGACCAGCGGCGACACGGTGCTTCTGCTCGGCACCGGCGGGGTGTCGATCTTCGCCCTGCAGTTCGCCAAGACCATGGGAGCCCGGGTGATCCTGACCTCGTCCAGCGACGAGAAGCTGGCCCGTGCCAGAGCGATGGGCGCGGACGAGACGGTGAACTACCGCACGACACCCGAGTGGCAGAGGGCGGTGGTCGACCTGACCGGCGGTGTCGGTGTCGACGTCACCGTGGAGGTCGGCGGCGCCGGCACGCTGGCGCGGTCGATCGAGGCGACCCGCGTCGGTGGGGTGATCGGCCTGATCGGCGTGCTGACCGGCGGCGAGATCAACCCGACCCTGATCATGCGCAAGTCCCAGAAGGTCCAGGGGATCTATGTCGGCTCGCGCCAGATGTTCGCCGACATGAACGCGGCCATCGCGCTGCACAGGATCGAGCCGGTGATCGACCAGACCTTCGCGTTCGACGACGCGAAATCGGCCTACCACGCCATGGAGGCGGCGGGGCATTTCGGCAAGATCGTGGTGACCGTATGAGCCGTGGGTGAATTGACCACCCCCGGCCCGCGTGGCACATCAGGCGCAAACGAACAATCCCACTCCCGGAGGAAACCATGACCGAGGCCTTCATCTGCGACGCCGCGCGGACCCCGATCGGGCGCTACGGCGGCGCGCTCGCCCATGTCCGCACCGACGATCTGGCGACGGTCCCGATGAAGGCGCTGATGGAGCGCAATCCGTCGGCCGATTGGGAGGCCGTGGACGAGGTGTTCTACGGCTGCGTCAACCAGGCCGGCGAGGACAACCGCAACGTCGCGCGCATGGCGCTGCTGCTGGCCGGCATCCCGGCGAACGTGCCGGGGGTGACCGTCAACCGTCTCTGCGCCTCCGGCATGATGGCGGTCGCCGAGGGGGCGCGGCAGATCAAGACCGGCGAAGGCGATTTCGTCATCTCCGGCGGGGTCGAGAGCATGACCCGCTCGCCCTTCGTCATGGCCAAGGCCGGCACCGCCTTCGCCCGGTCGGCCGAGATCCACGACACGACGATCGGGTGGCGCTTCGTCAATCCGGAGATGGAGAAGCGCTTCGGCACCGACAGCATGCCGGAGACCGGCGAGAACGTGGCCGAGAAGTACCAGGTGCGCCGCGAGGACCAGGACGCGTTCGCGTACAACAGCCAGCGCAAGGCCGGCGAGGCGATCGCCCGGGGGCGCCTGGCCAAGGAGATCGTCCCGGTCGAGATCAAGGGCCGCAAGGGCGACGTCACGGTGGTCGACGCCGACGAGCATCCGCGCCCGGACACCACGCTGGAGAAGCTGGCGAAGCTGCCGACCCCGTTCCGCAAGGAGGGCGGATCGGTCACTGCGGGCAACGCCAGCGGCGTCAATGACGGCTCGGCCGCGATGCTGGTGGCGAGCGAGCAGGCGGCGAAGAAGCATGGGCTTACGCCGCGCGCCCGCGTGGTCGCCGCTGCCGCCGCCGGCGTCGAGCCGCGGATCATGGGCATCGGTCCGGCCCCGGCCTCGCAGAAGGCGCTGAAGATCGCCGGCCTCACCATCGACGACATGGACGTGCTTGAGCTCAACGAGGCGTTCGCCAGCCAGGTGCTGGCCTCCCTGCGCGAGCTTGGCGTCGCCGATGACGACCCGCGCGTGAACCCCAATGGCGGCGCCATCGCGCTCGGCCATCCGCTCGGCGCCAGCGGCACGCGGCTGATCCAGACCGCGACCGAGACGCTGGTGGAGACCGGTGGTCGCTATGCCCTCTGCACCATGTGCGTCGGCGTCGGGCAGGGCATGGCCGTCATCATCGAGAGGGTCTGACGGAGGTGTGCGATGGCGACGGTGCGGTACATCGTCCGCGACCCGGCTGAAGCGAGGGATTTCTATGTCTCCGCTCTCGGGTTCGACTTGGTCGAGGAATGGGGCGAGGCCTTCGTCATCGTCGGACGCGGCGACCTCAAGCTCTGGCTGGCCGGGCCGAAGACATCGGCGGCGAAGCCGATGCCCGATGGCGCGGCGCCGGCATCCGGCGGGTGGAACCGCATCGTCATCGAGGTACCGGATATCGAAGCGACCGTCGCGGCGCTGAAAGCGGCCGGGACGACGCTGCGCAACGAAATCACCAAGGGCCCGGGCGGCGCGCAGGTGCTGGTCGAGGATCCGTCGGGCAATCCGGTGGAGATCTTCGAGGCCCGCAAGGACTAATCGGGAAGGAAACGAACGAATGGTGGATGTGAACTCCCCCGACCTCGTCATCGGCGTCGTCGGCTGCGGCGCCATGGGCCAGGGCATCATTCAGGTGGCCCTGCAGGGCGGCATGAAGGTGATCGCCCATGACGCCCGCGAGGGCGGCGCGGAAGCGGGTACCAAGGCCGTGATCGCCCGGCTCGACCGGCTGGTCGAGAAGGGCACGCTGGCGGCCGATGCCGCCGCGGCGATGAAAGGCAAGCTGGTCGCCGCGACCGGCGTCGGGGATCTCGCGCCCTGCGGCGTGGTGGTCGAGGCGGTGTTCGAGGATATCGACGTCAAGCGCGAGCTGTTCACCGCCATCGAAGGCGTGGTGGCCGACGACGCGATCATCGCCTCCAACACCTCTTCGCTGCCGATCGGCTCGATCGCGCGGGTCTGCGCGCGGCCGGAGCGGATCGCCGGCCTGCACTTCTTCAACCCGGTGCCGCTGATGCGTCTGGTCGAGGTGATCCAGGGACCGGCGACGGCCGACGATGTGATCGCCAAGCTGGTCACCGTCGGCGAACGGTTCGGCCGCACCCCCGTGGTGGTCAAGGACAGCCCCGGCTTCCTGGTCAATCTCGGCGGGCGCGCCTTCACCACCGAGGGCCTGACCCTGGCCCACGAGGCGGTGGCGACCCCGGCCCAGGTCGACGCGGTGATGCGCGATTGCGGGCATTTCCGCATGGGTCCCTTCCAGCTCATGGACCTGACCGGGATCGACGTGAACTACCCGGTCTCGATGATCGTGTTCGAGCAGTTCCTCAACGACCCGCGCCTGCGCACGACGCCGGGCCACCGCGCGCTGTTCGAGGCGGGCCGGTTCGGGCGCAAGACCCAGCAGGGCCATTTCACCTACGATGAGAAGGGACAGGTCATCGATCCGTCCAGCCCGGACCACGTCTCGGATGCCGCGCCGGCCACCACCGTGGCGGTCGCGACCGAGGGCGACGAGGCCCTGGCCGAACTGCTGGAGCGGGCCGGCCTGAACGTACGCGTGGATGACGGCGCGATGCCGATCGTCGCGGCCCTGTATGGCGAGGACGCGACCGGCTTCGCCGCGCGCTCCGGCACCGACCACACCCGGCTGGTGGCGATCGACACCACCGGCGACACCTCCAAGCGCGCGACGCTGATGACGGCACCCGGCGCCGTTGCGGCTCATCGCGACGCCGTGGCGGCGGCGTTCGCGCGCTCCGGCATCGCGCCCACGGTCATCCAGGACAGTCCCGGTTTCATCCTCCAGCGCATGCGGGCGATGATCGCCAATCTCGGCTGCGAGATGGCGCAAATCGACTTGGCGACACCGGCGGATATCGACACCGCCATGAAGCTCGGCCTGAACTACCCGCTCGGCCCGCTGGAAATCGCCGAGGACATGGGGGTCGAGCGCACCCACCGCATCATCTCGGCGATCCACGAGGCGACCCAGGACCCACGGTACCGGCCGTCGCTGTGGCTGCGGCGGCGGGCGCTGCTGGGCCTTGGCGTGCATCAGACGGCGTGACCATCCCGAGGGAGTTGCGGGCCCCAAGGGAGTTGCGGGCCCCAAGGGAGTTGCGGGTTGATTCGGCCCGATGCCTCTATAGGCTTCTGCGGTAGCGCGGGATACGGTCCCCATGAGACGGGGAGATATGGGCGGGTTCGAGCTTTCCGGAGAGGTGAGGGAGACCCTCGATCACATCGAGGCGCCGGGACTGCGCGCGGTCATGGCGCATTGGCGGGATTGCCTGGGTGCCAGCGATGTGATGCCGGCCAAGTCGCGCATCGATCCCGTGGCTCTGGGCCCCAGTGGCATATTGCCGTCGATGTGGCTGGTTGAGGTCCCGGAGGAGGGGGCTCCGTTCTACCGCCTCGCCGGGGAGCGTATCGTGAAGGGCCATGGGAAGAACGTTGCCCGGCGGTCGATCTACGAAGCCTACGAGGCGCCGGTGGCGGCGGCGATCGAACAGCGGTGGCGCCGGATGCTGGCTGACCATCTGTTCAGCCATTCGATCGGCGAAGTGCGTTCCGAGACCGGCACCGCCTTCATCGGCGAGCGCGTCGCCCTGCCGCTGACCGATGAAGAGGGCGTACCGAGATTCGTCATCGGCAGCACTCAGGCCCGCCTGCCGAACCATCCCGTCGCCGACAGGGCGCTGAAGTCGTACACGGAGATTCAGAGCACGCTGATGCCGCTGTCGCTGCTGCGGGCGATGGCGTGACGGTCGCGGACCGGCCCGTCGCGGACGTCACTTCCCGAACGCCCGGATCGCGGTGGCGTGACCGCGCACCGTGACGTCTCCGAGGTCCGATAGCCCGCCCGGACCGCCGGCGCCCTCGGCGGTGGCGGCACTGACCATCAGCCGGGTGCCGTGCTCCTTGTTCAGCGCCTCGAGGCGGGACGCCAGGTTCACCGTGTCGCCGTAGACCGTGTAGGTCTGGCGCTCGCGGCTGCCGGCGATTCCGGCGGCGATCTCCCCGGTGTGGATACCGATGCGAATCGAGATCTGCTCCCCGTGGAAGGTCTCCCGCGCCACCGCGTCGAGCAGGGCGTCGGCGGTTTCGAGGGCGGCGGCAGCGTGGTCCGGCACGTCGGCCGGGGCGTTGAAGGCGATCAGTATGCCGTCGCCCTGGTAGTTGACGATCACCCCGCCGCGCCGGGCCGCGATCGCGCCGGCGCGTTCGAAATAGGCGTTCAGCAAGGCGAGAACGACGTCGGGTGACCGGGATTCCGAGAGAGCGGTGAAGCCCGCGATGTCGGTGAACATGACCGTCGCCTGACGCTTCGTGGGCGCGAGGGTGCTGTCGCTCTCGGCCAGCCGCGCGACCACCTCCGGCGGGGCGAAGCGTCCGAACAGGTCGGTGATCCGTCCGCGCGCCTCCTCGGCGCGGATCCAGAGCGCGACCACCCGTCGGGCCCGGTACACGGTGAAGGCGATGAGCGCCGTCAGGGTCATGATCGCCAGACTCTCCACCAGCCGCGTGCTCAGGCTGGCGAAGTCGGGGTGCCGGATCAGGACCTCGTAGGCATACGGTTCGTATAGATTTGCCCAGTCGAGCCGCACGCTCATCGGCCGGATCGCCCAGGCGAAGGCCGAGAGCCAGGTCGCCACGATCGCCGCGCCGCACCACAGGATCAACGCGGGCGACAGGGACAGGGCCGCCGCTCCGACGATCGGCAGGAAGTAGTAGATCCCGTAGGCGTCGAACGCCAAGTGCTGCGGCACGTCCTCCACCACGCTGAGCGGCAGAATGGCGAAGGCGATCCCGACCATCAGGATATCCGCGGTGAAGATCGCGTAGCGATAGAACGGGCGGTCCGAGCTGGTGCCAACGATCCGGCGGTAGGCCAGCCCGAGGCCGGCGGAGATCAGGATCACCGCGGTGACCAGGAGCGCCTGGGTCGACAGGATCGCCGGCAGGATCGAGGCCAGCGCCAGGGCGAAGCCGCGTCCGGCGAGGGCCATTCGAAGCCCGTCATCGGCGGCGCGGCGCAGGCCCTCGGCGCCCGAGGTTTCGTCTGAGACGGTCATGGTCGGGCAGTCTATCGTCGCGACCGCGCAAACCGGCACGGCAAATTTGTCGGCTTCCTCTTCGAGGCACGCTGGGTAGGCTCGCCCGTGGGAGGGTTACCATGCCGATCTGGGCGATCATCGCCGCGCTCGCCGCCTTCGCGCAGACCGCGCGCAACGCCGGCCAGAAATACCTGTCCACCTCCATGTCGGCCTGGAGTGTCAGCTGGGTGCGCTTCCTGTTCGGCCTGCCCTTCGCGCTCGGGTACCTGCTCTACGCGCTCGAGCGGCGGCCGGTCCCGGCCCCGGACCTGCATCTGGAGTTCTTCGCGTGGTGCGCGGTGACCGCGGTGGCGCAGATCCTGGCGACGGTGCTGCTGGTCAAGCTGTTCGGCCTGCGCAATTTCGCCGTCGGCTCCGCCTATGCCCGCACCGAGACGATCCCGACCGCGGTACTGGGGGCCAGCCTGTTCGGCGAGACGATCGACGGCGCCGGTTGGATCGCCATCCTGGTCAGCGGCGCCGGCGTGATGCTGATCAGCCTGGCGCGCCAGGGTGTCGGGCTTGGGGCGGTCCTGGTCTCCGCCTTCAACCGGGCGGCCGGGATCGGGCTGCTGTCCGGGCTGTTCTTCGCGCTGGCCTCGCTGTTCCTGCGTCAGGCCAGCCTGTCGCTCGACGACCCCGACGTCCTGGCGACCGCCTCGCTGACGCTGGTCACGGTGATCGCCATGCAGACGGCGGCGCTCGGAGTGTACATCGTGGCCACCAAGCCCCACGAGGTGGCGGCGATCGCCCGGGCGTGGAAGGCGGCGCTATTCGTTGGCTTCACCAGCGCGCTTGGCTCGGCCGGCTGGTTCACCGCCATGACCATCGAACGGGCATCCTATGTGAAGGCGGTCGGGCAGATCGAGTTCGTGCTGGCGATCGCGGTGTCGATCCTGGTGTTCAAGGAACGGCCAAGCCTGCGCGAGATGATCGGCATGAGCATGGTCGCGGTCGGCATCGTCGTGCTGCTGGTCTATGCCAAATGACGGCATCGGATTAGAGTGGCGCCATGAGCGACGAACAAAATGAGACCCTCGGCTTCTGGCAGCGTCCGGTCACCCGCGGGGTCGCCAACGGAATCGTCTTCGCCGGGTTGCTGATGGCGATGCAGGCGAACGGCATCTTCCAGGAGCCGCGGCCGCTGACCGAGGAGTCGGTGACGCAGCATGTCTTCGCCGGCGTCATCTTCGGCTTCATCATGTACATCATCGAGCTGTGGAAGCGCACGCGCCGGATCAACGCCGAAAAGGCGGCGCGCTTGGCGGTCGAACGGCAGCTCGAAGAGGAGGAGACGCCGGCGGAGGACCGGAAGGACGGGGACGATGATCGGCGCAGCTGAGGCCGCGTTCTACCGCGAGAACGGCTATCTGGTTGTCGAGAACGTCTACGCGCCGGAAGAGGTGCAGGCGATGCGGGCCGCGCTTGCCTGCCTGATCGACCGGGCGCGCGGGCTCACCGGCCACGACAGCGTCTATGACCTGGAGCCGGGCCACACGCCGGAGGCCCCGCGCGTGCGCCGCATCAAGAAGCCGTTCGAGGCCGACCCCGTGTTCCGCGACATGGTCGAGCATCCGAACCTGATCGCGGTGCTCTCCGAGATCGTCTCCCCCGACCTGCGGCTTCACGGCGGCAAGATCAACATCAAGGCCGCGCAGTACGGTTCTCCCGTCGAGTGGCACCAGGACTGGGCCTTCTACCCGCACACGAACGACGATGTGCTTGCCGTCGGCGTGCTGCTGGAGGACGCGACCGAGGAGAACGGTCCGCTTCTGGTCGTTCCGGGAAGCCACACGGGACCGACCTGGGACCATCACGTGGACGGGCATTTCGCCGGCGCCATGGATCCGGCGGCCTGCGACATCGACTTTTCCAAGGCCGTCGCCCTGACCGGGAAGGCCGGGGCCTGCACGTTCCATCATGTGCGCGCGGTCCATGGCTCGGCCCAGAACACCTCGGGGCGCGACCGACCGCTGCTGCTGTATCAGGTCGCCGCTGCCGATGCCTGGGACCTGCGCGGCCTGCCGACCGGCTGGGAGGAGAACGAGAGCCGGATGATCGCTGGCGTGTCGACCCTGACGCCCCGTGTGGTCGACTGCCCGGTGCGTCTGCCCTATCCCAGGGCCAAGCGCGAGGGCTCGATCTACGAGAACCAGACCGCGCTCCAGAACCGCTACTTCGCGTTCGACCCGAAGGTGAGCACGGCGGCGGAATAGGTGGGTTGACGGCAAGGATACGGACGATAACGGGTTTGTTATTGTTCTGATGGAACGATTGAGCTTCCCATCCGCCAGTTTCATCGCCCGGGGGCGACGACCACCTCTCGGTCTTCACTGACCGGGAGTTACCCCAATGGCTGAGTTCAACGTACACACCAAGGAAACCGCGCCCGCGGGCAGCGTTCCGTTCCTCGAGGCGACGGAGGCCAAGTTCGGCTTCGTGCCGAACCTGATCGGCGAGCTGGCGGAGTCGCCGGTCGCGGTCGAGGCCTATCTGGCACTCGCCGGCATTTTCGCCAAATCGTCCTTCACCCCCGCGGAGCAGCAGGTAGTCCTGCTGACCTCGAACTTCGAGAACGAGTGCCACTATTGCATGGCCGCGCATACCGGCGCCGCCAAGCGGGCGAAACTGTCCGACGCCGCGATTGACGCCCTGCGCGCCGGAACGCCAATCCCCGACACCCGCCTGGAAGCGTTGAGCGTCTTCACCCGCAAGGTCGTCACGCAGCGCGGCTGGGTTTCCGAGGCGGATGTCGATGCCTTCCTCGCCGCCGACTTCACCCGCGCGCAGGTGCTGGAGGTCATCACCGGCGTGGCGTTCAAGACGATCTCCAACTACACGAACCATGTCGCCGAGACCCCGCTCGATGCCGTCTTCGCGACGATGGCCTGGGAGAAGCCGGCCAAGGCGGCGTAAGGCGAAGCATCCCCGATCGGCGACGTCCCGGATCGCACTCCGCGCGTCCGGGACGTCGCCCGAGTCCAAGGCCTCTTTCATAACGGCGGCCCGCGGACTACGGTCGGCTCCCACCCGGCCCGAGGAGACACCGTGATCCAAATCTCCAGCCAGTTCGACGGCGGCAACATCGAGGTTGTCGATGCCGCCGACCCGAGCAATGTTCGCCTGCGCATCCGCAAGGACGGCAAGTCGGACTTCTTCCAGTGGTTCTATTTCCGCGTCTCGGGCGCGCGTGGTGTGCCGCTGACCATGACCATCGAGAACGCCGGCGCCTCCAGCTACCCCAAGGGATGGGACGGGTACCGCGCCGTCGTCTCCGAGGATCGCGCCGGCTGGTGGCGGGCCGAGACCCGGTTCGACGGCAAGGCGCTGGTGATCACCCACACGCCGGAGACGGACCTCGCGTGGTTCGCCTATTTCGCGCCCTACACCCTTGAACAGCACGCCGATCTGGTGGCCTTCGCCCAGGCCAGCGGCGTCGCGCGGGCCGAGCGGCTCGGCGCGACACTGGACGGGCGCGACCTCGACCTGCTGACCTTCGGGTCGGGCGAGAAGCCGCTGTGGATCATCGCCCGTCAGCACCCGGGCGAGAGCATGGCCGGGTGGTTCGCCGAGGGCCTCGTCGAGCGTCTGTGCGATCCCCAGGATCCGGTGGCCCGCGGGCTGCTATCGGCGGCGACGATCCGGCTGGTGCCGAACATGAACCCGGACGGCGTGTACCGCGGCAACTTGCGCACCAATGCCGCCGGCGCCAACCTGAACCGCGAGTGGCGCGAGCCGAGCCTGGAGCGCAGCCCCGAGGTTTTCCACGTGGTCCGGCGGATGGAGGAGACCGGGGTCGCCATGTGCCTCGACGCTCACGGTGACGAGGGCCTGCCCTACAATTTCATCGCCGGCTACGAGGGCGTGCCCGACGTCACCGAGGCGCATCTGGCGCCGTTGAACAGGTACCGGAACGAGTTGGCGCGGCTGTCGCCGGACTTCCAGACCGAACACGGGTATCCCAAGGTGCCGGCGGGCAAGGGCAACCTGACGACGTCCACCGGGCACATCGCCAACACCTTCCGGTGTCCGGCGATGACCCTGGAGATGCCGTTCAAGGATGCCGCCAACAACCCGATGCCTGAGGTCGGCTGGTCCCCGGAGCGCTGCAAGCACCTGGCCGGACACTGCCTGGAGACGATGTTGCTGATGATCGACGATTGGGGGAGCGGCCTGTGATCACCGTCTGGGGCCTGAAGAACTGCGATACCTGCAAGAAGGCCCGCACCTGGCTCGAGGGCAAGGGGGCGACCTTCGCCTTCAAGGATGTCCGCGCCGACGGCCTGACCGAGGACCAGATCGCCACCTGGCTGGCCGCGGTCGGCGGCGAGGTGCTGATCAACCGCCGGGGCACGACGTGGCGTGGCCTGACGCCGGAAGTGCAGGCGGCGGCGGCCTCAGACGACAGCGCCATCGCCCTGATGCAGGCCAATCCAGCGCTGATCAAACGGCCGATCTTCGAATGCGATGACGGCGAGGTGATCGTCGGCTTCGCCAAGAAACAGCAGGACGCGCTGGAGGGCCGCCTTTGACCGGCATCGCCCATGAGTGCCGGCATCGCGCATGAGTGACTGGGCCGTCATTGGCGGTGGCTTGGTCGGCTCCGCTGTCGCCTGGGGCCTGGCCCGCGGCGGGGCGACGGTGACGGTGCTGGACGAGGGCGACGACGCCTTCCGGGCGAGCCGCGGGAACTTTGGCCTGGTCTGGGTCCAGGGCAAGGGCGACGGCATGCCCGACTACGCCGCCTGGACCCGGCGCAGTGCCGAGATCTGGCCGGACCTCGCCGCCACCCTCGCCGAGGAGGAGGGCGTCGATGTCGGCCTGCGGCAGCCGGGTGGCCTCGAGGCCTGCCTGGATGCCGATGAATACGCCGAGCGCGAGCTCTCCGTGAAGCGCATGCACAATCAGCCGGGTGTCGGCGGCAACGACGTGCGCATGATCTCGGGCGAGGAGGCGCGGGAGCTTGAGCCCGCCCTCGGCCCGGAGGTCGTCGGCGCCAGCTGGTGCCCCCACGACGGCCATGTCAGCCCGCTCTATCTGCTGCGCGCCCTGCATGCCGGCCTGGCGCGGCGTGGCGTCGACCACCGCCCGAACCATCGGGTCGAGCGGATCGCCCCGCGCGGCGACGGCTTCGCGGTCGAGACCATACACGGTACCGTTCATGCCGACCGGGTCGTGCTGGCCGCCGGCCTCGGCAACGGCAGGCTCGGCCCGATGGTCGGCCTCGACGTCCCGACCGCGCCGGACCATGGCCAGATCCTGGTCACCCAGCGCCTGCCCAGGATGCTCAACCACCCGCTCGCCCGCGCGCGCCAGACCGAGGAGGGGTCGGTGATGATCGGGGCGAGCCACGCCCGCGTCGGCTACAGCACGGCGCTCGACATCGAGACCTCGGCCAGGCTGGCCGCCCGCGCCCGGCGTCTAATCCCGGCCCTGGCCAGGGCGCGGATCGTGCGAACCTGGGCGGCGCTTCGGGTCATGTCGCCGGACGGGTTCCCGATCTACGCCGAAAGCGAGAGCTGCCCCGGCGCCCATGTCGTCACCTGTCACAGCGGGGTGACCTTGGCCGCCGCCCATGCGCTGGATTTGGCGCCGTCGCTTCTGGACGCTACCCTGGCGGAGCGGTTCGCGCCGTTTCATCCCCGGCGCTTCACCGCATGAGGGATCGAGCCTGAGGAGCCGGGAATGCCGTCGATCGATACGCTGATCATTTTCACGATCGCCGCCGTTCTGATGAATCTGTCCCCCGGACCGTCCAACCTCTACGTCATGGCCCGCAGCATCAGCCAGGGGCCGCGCGCCGGCCTGGTCGCCGCCGCCGGGTTGTTCACCGGCGCGCTCGGCCACGTCGCCGCCGCCACCCTCGGCGTCTCCGCGATCGTCATGGCCTCGGCGGAGGCGTTCACCGTGCTGAAATGGGCGGGTGCGGCGTACCTGATCTGGCTTGGCGTCCAGCAATTCCGCAGCGCCGGCGGTCCCATGGCCGGCGTCGGCCCGGCACCGGCCAAGCCGATGGCCAAGGTCTTTCGCGAAAGCATGCTGGTCGAGATCCTGAATCCAAAAACGGCGCTGTTCTTTCTCGCGCTGCTGCCGCAGTTCATCGACCCGGCCGCCGGGTCCGTGGCGCTTCAGAGCCTTCTGCTCGGAGCGATCGTCGCGGTGACGGCGATCCCCTGCGACATCCTCGTCGCCTACGCCTCGGGCGCCGTGGCCCGGAAACTGTCGAGCAACCCGTGGATCGGGCGATGGCAGGACCGGGTGTCGGGTGCCATCCTGATCGGTCTCGGCGCGCTGGTCGCGACCGGTGAGCGGCCGGAGGCGGCGCAATGACCTTCGCGCGCCTCTCCGGTCCGAACCGGGCGGCGGCGGTGCGCCTGACGGTCGATGGAAAGCCGGTGACCGCACGCGAGGGCGATACCGTCGCCACCGCGCTGCTCGCCGCCGGCCTTCAGGCGATCCGGCGGTCCACCGTTAGCGGCGAACCGCGCGCGCCATACTGTCAGATGGGCGTGTGCTTCGAATGCCTAGTCGAGATCGACGGCGTCGCCGACCGTCAGGCCTGCCTGGTGGCGGTGCGCGACGGCATGTCGGTGGTGACGGGCGAGGGGGCAGAGTGATGGACGGCGCGTGCGACCTCATCGTGATCGGCGCCGGGCCGGCCGGTCTCAGCGCCGCCGTCACCGCGCGGGCGCTCGGTCTCGACACCCTGATCCTCGACGAGCAGGCGGCGCCCGGTGGCCAGATCTATCGCAACGTGTCCCGCCTGGCGGAGGACCGGCCGGCCGATCTGTCCTTACTCGGCCGCGACTACCTGCGGGGCCGCGATCTCGCCCAGGCGGCGGCGGGCATCGACCGGCGGGCCGGCGCGTCCGTCTGGCATATCGGCCCGCCGCAGCGCGGCGTCGGACGGCAGGTCGTCTGGTCGCGGGCCGGCGCCACCGAGACGGCGACGGCGCGCGCCATCCTGCTGGCCACCGGCGCGATGGAGCGCCCGGTGCCGATCCCGGGTTGGACGCTCCCCGGGGTGACCACGGTGGGCGCGCTGCAGATCGCGCTGAAGCAGTCGGCGATCTACCCGCGGGGACGCATGGTCCTGGCCGGCAGCGGCCCGTTGCTCATGCTGCTGGCGACGCAATATGCCGCCGCCGGCATTCCGATCGCGGCGATCCTCGACACTACCCCACCGGGCGCGCTGAACCGCGGGCTGACCCGACTGCCCCTGGCGGTCGTGGGGGCGTGGCGCACGGTGCTGAAGGGGTGGAGACTGCGGTCGGCCTATGCCGCCGCCGCCGACCGGATCTGGAACGGCGTGACCGACATCCGGGCCGAGGGCGATGGGCGTCTCGCGCGGGTCCGCTTCACCGACGGCGCCGGCGCGGCGCACGAGATCGCCGCCGACGCCCTGGCCCTGCACGAAGGGGTGATCCCGAACCCGCAGCTGCCGCGCCTGGTGGAGGCCGAGCATGTCTGGGATGACCGTCAGCGCTGTTTCCGTCCGGTTCTGGACCCGTTCGGCGCCAGCAGTGCCGCCGGCATCCATGTCGCCGGCGACGGCGGCGGCGTTCTCGGGGCCGAGGCGGCGGAGGCGTCCGGACGGGTCGCCGCATCGGCGGTCGCCCACGCCCTCGGTCGCATCGCCGAGTCGGAGCGGGATCTCCGCGTGACGCCCGATCTCGACCGGCTGACCGGGTCCCGCTGGCTGCGAGGGTTCCTCGACGCCATGTTCCCGCCACCGGACTGGCTCGGTCGGGTGGCGGACGACGTGGTCGTCTGCCGCTGCGAGGAGATCGGCGCCGGCGAGCTGCGCCGCGTCGCCGGCCAGGCCCAGGGCCCGAACCAGCTCAAGGCCTACACCCGGGCCGGCATGGGCGCCTGCCAGGGCCGGATGTGCGGTCACACGGTGACGGAGGTGCTGGCCGCCGCCAAGGCGACGCCGCCGCCGGCGATCGGCTACTACCACATCCGCCCGCCGGCCAAGCCGGTCACCGTCGAGGAACTGGCGGCGCTAGCGCAATAGTGTCCAGGGGAGGCCTGGACACCCCCCACCGCTTGGCGTGCAATACCGCAATGATCCGCGCCTTCCTTCTCGCCGTGATGCTGTGGGCCGCCGCCGGAGTCGACCGGGCGGCGTGGGCGGAGGAGGCCGTGGACCTCGAACTTGTCCTCGCCGTCGACGTCTCCGGATCGATCGATTCCAGCGAGGCGGTTCTGCAGCGCGAGGGCTACGTCGCGGCCCTGTCCAGCGAGGAGGTTCTGGGGGCGATCACCGCCGGACCGCTCGGGCGGATCGCGCTTGCCTACGTGGAGTGGGCCGGTCTCGGCACCGCGCGCACGGTGGTCGACTGGCGGCTGATCGACGGCCGCGCGGCGGCGGCGGCGTTCATCGTCGAGCTGGAGGACACCTGGCCCCGGACCGGCCGCCGGACCTCGATCAGCGGTGTGATCGAATACGCGCTGCCGATGTTCGAGGGCAACGGCTTCGTCGGCGCGCGCCGCATCATCGACGTCTCCGGCGACGGGCCGAACAACAACGGCACGCCGGTCATGATCGCCCGGGCCCAGGCCGCCGGACTCGGGGTCGGGGTGAATGGGTTGGTCATCCTGAACAACGAGCCGGGACCGCTCGGGTTTCCCGTGCTCGAGGACCTGGACATCTACTTCGAGGAGTGCGTGATCACCGGCCCCGGCGCGTTCGTGCTGGCGGCCGACGGCTTCGTCGATTTCGGCCGGGCGATCCGGCGCAAGCTGGTGCTGGAGATCGCCGGCGTGTCCCCGACCGGGCCGGACCGCCGGGCCGCGGTCCTGACCGGCGGTCGCTGGAGACTGGAGCCCGACGCGCCGCGGGAGCGCCGATCGCGCGCGATGCGGCCGGTTCAGGGCTATGACTGCCTCATCGGCGAACGGCAGCTGCGGGAGTGGCTGCGTGACAACCCTTTTGACCCCTGAGACCGGGGATCACGCCCAGGGGGATCACGCCCAGGGGGATCACGCCCTTATTGCATGAAGCCGCAGCGGTATAGCTGGACGTGGAAGTCGCGCAGCACGCGCTCCTTCTCCGCGCCCGGCACCTGGGCGACCAGCTCGTCCTCGAAGTTCTTCCGGCGCAGGTGCTTAACCACGATCTCGCGCGCCAGTTTCGAGGCCTGCCCCTCCGGCAGCATCTCCGGGCTGCACATGGAGAGCAGCATGAAAGCGCGCACGTGCAGCGGCCGGTTCGGGTCGTCGACCTTCTCGAGGATCTTGTCCTCGGTGATGTAGCGCGCCAGCAGGTGGTCGAGACGGTTGACGATCTTGTTCTTCAGCACCGCGTCGATCGAGGAGCCCTGGACCTTGTGGTAGACGGCGGTGACGGTCTGCATCTTCTTGTTCGGGGGACGGTTGTCGCGGACGATGTGCTTGACCGATTCCGGGCGGACGAACAGTCCTTCGAGCTGCATGGTGATCTCGTCGCCGATGGTCTCGGCCATCGCGCTCTCCGACAGCGACAGCAGGTAGGCGGCCTTGCGCACCGGATCGCCGAGCGAGGGCAGCAGGCGGTTGGTCGCCTCCTTCAGCCCGTTCACCCCGCCCTTGTTGATGATCCGCGACTGGCGCTGGGTCAGGGCCTCCGCCATCGGGCTGCCGCCGAGCAGGCTGTCGTCGGGCATCAGCTTGCCGATCAGTCCCTTGAACGCCTCAAGCTCCCCGTCGCCGCCGGCGCGCGACAGGGTCGCCTTGCTCTCCACCTGGCGGCGGACGCGGTCGACCAGGACGATCTGGCTGTCGGGGAGGGCATCGGCGGCGAACAGGTCGGTCAGGCGGTGGGCCACCGCCTCCGGCGCGTCGTCGGGCTTGCCCTCGGCATCGACCTCGAACGATCCCTGGGCGAGATCGACCAGGGCGCCCAGGGCGGCGCCCAGGCTGTCCTGCAACCCGAGCAGGTCCTGCAGGGTCTCGGCGTTGGTCAGGGTGTCGGAGATGAAGGTGTCGGCGAGCCGGAGGCCGTCCTCGTTCTCGCAGGGTGTCGCCCAGTCGACCGCCTGGGTCAGCTTGCCGAAATAGGAGCGCTGCTGCACCAGCTCGCGGGCCACGGCGACCCGCATCAGGAAAGCGCAATCCTCGTCTCTGGCGTTGGCGGCGATCTTCTCGATGACGCCCTCGAAGCCGTCCTGGCGGATCAACGGGAGCTTCTTGGCGGCGGCGTCGCGGGCGCGCGCGGAGATCGCGTCGAGGAAGCCGAACAGCGCGTTGCGCCGGGCGGTGGCATCTCCGCCCTCCGCCCCGGTCTTGGCCTGAAGGGTCGAGACCTTGCCGATGCCCGACATGATCAGGTTGTCGGCATCCATCAGGCGGCGGAGCTCGCGGAACTCATGCATCACCTCGCTTGCGGTGACGCCGTTCTTGTCGAGATAGGCGCGGAACAGCCGGTTCAGCACCTGCCGTCCGCCGATCCCGTAAAGATCATCGGCGTCGTCGCAGACAGGCGCCTCATCGATCTCGCCGACGAAGATCTTGTCGCTGCCGGCGGCCTCGCGGGTCTTCTCGAACACCACCTGCTCGCGCGCGGTGCCCCCGCGGGTCGTCTCCTTGACCACGCGAACGCCGGTAACGCCCTGACGGTTCAGGACTTTCTTGGCGATATCCTCGGCTTCAGGCTGGGTGTGGGCACTCGTGTCGATCTGCCAGCGTCCCTCAAGCTGGAGATGGACTTCGAAGATCTCGGTCTTTCCCAACATTCCCCACTCCGCGAGTTCCGCGGAACACCTGTGCAAAGCTTAGGCCAAGTCCCTGCGATTGCAAAACGCTGAGATCATTGGCATTTTAGGCAATCGCACGGTATCGCCCCTGCATCATTGATCCGGCCGCACCGTTCGCCATCTATGTAGAGATGCAGGACTTGCCGACCTTCACCGCCGATTCCTCGCTGCCGTTCGATCCGATGACGGCGCGCTCGGTCGTGGACGACGCGATCACCCGCTACATCGATGGGCGGCGGGAGCGGATTCCCGACTTCATCGACACCCATTACGGCTGGAAGGGCGCGGCGCGACTGCACCGCAACGCGCTGGGGCTCGATCTGGTGCGCGCGCCGCTCAACGTGGTGCTGGTGCCGCCGCAGCTCGTCGTCAATCTCTCCGGCTTCGTCGTCGAGCGGTTCGGCGCCCGGGAGTCGGGGCACTGGCTCAAGTCGCGCCGCCTGCTGCTGCGCACCTCCGTCGACCGTGAGATCGAGTGGCGGATGTGGACGGAGTTCCTGGAACTGCCGTTCACCGACGGCGCCCGGATGTCCACCCGGGATGCCCTGGCGGAGGCGATGTTCGCCGACCCCCGCCTGCACCGCGCCCTGGGCGAGCCGCTGGCCGAGATCGCCCGGCACGCCGAGGACCCGGCGGTGCGCAAGCGGGTCGAGGAGACGCTGGCGACCTATACCGGGACCCGCGCGGCGGCTGCCGACCTGGTCGGCGCGATGATGTCCAGCGGGGTCGGCTATGCCGCCGCGCATCAGCTGACGCCGAGCGTGTGGACCCTGGGACCGGTTCTGGCGGGGCTCCTGGCCCATCACATGGCGGTCGCCAGCTTCCCGCTCGGCGCGACCCTGGGCGGGGCGTGGTTCGCGGTCTTCCCGGCCTCGGCGGGCGTGGTGCTGGTCGGCACCACCATGGCGTCGATCGCGGCGGCCGGGGCGATTGTCGCCGCCTTTTCCGGGGTTGTCGCGGATCCGGTCCAGCGCGCGCTCGGCCTGCACCGCCGCCGCTTGAACAGGATGCTCGACACCATCGAGCAGAACTTCCGCGGCGCCGGTCCCAGCGCCTTCACGCCGAAGGACCACTATGTCGCCCGCCTGATCGACGCCGTCGACGTCATCCGCGTCGCCCATCGGGTCGCCACGAGCGGATAGGGCTGGCGCCGGCCGGTCGCCGGGTGTGTACTTTCCGCCTCGTTGTCGATCGGAGGTGCGCGATGGAACCGGGTGTGCTGACGGATGTGACGGTCTCCGAGGACCTCAGGGGCCAGGAGATCGCCTTCGATTCCATTCCCATCGTGGACATCTCGGCCCTGGTCGATGGCAGCGACGAGGCCGGTGTGGCGGCGGCGCTGGGCGAGGCGGCGGAGCGGGTCGGCTTTCTCTACGTCACCGGCCACGGCATCCCGCGCGCCATGGTCGACGGGATGTTCGCCCAGGCCCAGGCGTTCTTCGATCGCCCGGAGGCCGAGAAGATGGCCGTCCATATCGGCCGCTGGCCGGTGCACCGGGGCTATTTCCCGCTGTTCGAGGAGAACACCGATCCGACGATGACCGCCGACCTGAAGGAGGGGTTCGACATCGGCCGCGATCTTGGGCCCGACGATCCGGAGGTCCGCGCCGGCCTGCCGCTGCACGGCGCCAACCAGTGGCCGGCCGACGCGCCCGGGTTCCGGGCGGCGGCGGAGGCGTACTTCGCTGAACTGTGCCGGCTGGGTGAGCGGCTGATGCGCGGCTTCGCCCTGGCGCTGGACATGCCGGCGGACTACTTCGCCGACAAGATCGACCGGCCCCTGGCGCAGCTCCGCCTGCTGCATTACCCGCCGCAGACCGGCCATGTGGTGGCGGATACCATCGGCTGTGGCGTTCACACCGATTACGGCTGCGTCACCATCCTAGCCCAGGACGCCAACGGCGGGCTGCAGGTGCGCAACACGGCGGGAGAGTGGATCTCGGCGCCGCCGGTGCCGGGGGCGTTCGTCGTCAATCTCGGCGATCAGATGGCGCGCTGGACCAACGGCCGGTTCCAGGCGACGCCGCACCGGGTGATCAACGTCTCCGGCAAGGAGCGGTACTCGATGCCGTTCTTCTTCGACCCGAACTGGGAGGCCGAGATCGCCTGCTTGCCGACCTGCCAGGTGCCCGGCGAAGCCCCAAGGTTCGCGCCGGTCCAGGCCGGCCCCTACCTGCAGTCGCGCTTCGACGCGACCTTCAGCTACCGGCAGGAGAAGACCGGCTAGGGACGACGGTCAACTGGCTCTGAGCTTCAGCAGCGCCAGCATCGCGCCGCCGGCGATCAGCCCCCAGAACGCGGCGCCGATTCCGAAGATCGACAGGCCTGACGCGGTGGTGACGAAGGTGACGATCGCCGGGACGTGCTCCTCCGGTTTCGCCAGCGCGCCGGAGGCTGCGCCTGCCAGGCTGGCCAGCAGGGCGAGGCCGGCCACGGTCTGGATCAGCAGGGGCGGCGAGGCGGTCGCGAAGGCGGCGGCGATCCCGGCCAGAAGCGCGATCACCAGATAGGCGCCGCCGGCCGTCACCGACGCGATATAGCGCCGCGCCGGATCGGGATGGGCGTCCGGGCCGGCGCAGAGGGCGGCGGTGATGGCGGCGAGGTTCAGCATGTGCCCGCCGAACACCGCCGTCGCCACGCTGGCGCCGCCGGTCGCGACGAACAGCGGCGAGGCGGCAGGGCGGTAGCCGTTGGCGTTCAGCACCGCGAGCCCCGGAATGTTCTGCGAGGCCATGGTCACCAGGAACAGCGGCAGCGCGATGCCGACAGCCGCGTCCAGGGAGAAGGCCGGCATCACCAGCACCGGGACTGGCCAGGCGGCGTCGAAGGTCCCGGTCGGAAGCGGTGTCGACAGGGCGATCACCATCCCGGCGACGACGACGGCGGCCAGCACCGCGTAGAGTCGGGCGAGGCGCATCATGACGGCCCAGACCCCGATGATCGCCGCCGCCTGCCAGGGCAGGGCTTCCATTGCGCGGACCGGGGCGAGGCAGAGGTCGAGCAGGACGCCCGCCAGCATGGCGCTGGCGAGGCTCGCGGGGATCGCCTCGACCGCGCGCCCGAAGGTCCGCCACAGGCCGGCCACCACGATCAGCGCCGCCGCCACCAGGAACGCCCCGACCGCCTCGGCGAAGCCGCCGGCCGGGAGGCCGGTCGACACCAGCAGGGCGGCGCCCGGCGTCGACCAGGCGAAGCTGAGCGGCATCCGTGAGCGCCAGGCAAGCACGATCATCAGGAGGCCCTGTCCGGCGCACAGGGCGATCAGGCCCGAGGCTGCCTGTTCCGGCGTCGCCCCCACTGCCTGCAGCCCTGCCAGCACCACCGCGAAGGAACTGGCGAAGCCGACGATCGCCGTCAGCAGTCCCGCCGAGATCGGCACGGCGGCGGACGCTTCAGGGGCGGAGGCGGACGGTTCGGCCATGGCGGCACCCTCACTCGGCGTTTGACTTTGACGAGCGGAACCGTAGACTCAAGATTGGATCCAATCAACAACTGGCTTTCAGATGGAAGACGGGTTCGATTTCGCCGGGTTGGCCGCGACGGTGGGCCAACGGGCGCGCACCGCCTCGGAGTTCGTTCAGCGGGCGCTGCGGGAGGCGATCCTGGACGGGCGGATCCCGCCCGGCACCGCCCTGCGCCAGGAGGCACTGGCGGCGGCATTCGAGGTGAGCCGGATGCCGGTGCGCGAAGCGCTGCGCCAGCTCGAGGCTCAGGCGCTGATCGAGTTCACGCCGCACAAGGGGGCGGTGGTCGCCGAGATCTCGGCCCAGGACCAGGCGGACACCTACCTGATCCGCCGGGCCCTGGAGACGGTGGCCCTGGCGCGCTCGATCCCGAACCTGACGCGGGAGGACCTGGACCGGGCCGAGGACCTGATCGCCGACATGGATCGCGAGCCGGATCACGGACGCCTCGGCGAGCTGAACCGGCGCTTTCACCTCTCGCTCTACGCCCGGGCCGACAGCCCGAAGCTGCTGCGCCTGGTCGAGCGGCAGCTGACGGAGCACGACCGGTACCTGCGGTTTCACCTGGCGATGATGGGCCGGGACCGGATGTCCCAGGAGGATCACATCGCCCTGGTCCGCGCCGCGGCGGACCGCGACGTGGAGACCGGGATCGCCGTTCTGCAGCGCCACATCGACGTCGCCGCCGAGGATTCGGCGCGGTTCTTCGCGCGCTGACGCGCCTATGCCTCCAGCAGTTCCGCCAGCCGGGTGATGATGCGGTCCGGTTTCGCCACTGTTTCCTCCGGCAGACCCTTGCCGACCGGGTCGCGCCAGATCGCGTGGAACCCGAGCCGCTGCGGCACCACGACCTCCCAGTCCAGGTTGTCGCCGACGATCCAGGTCTCGCCGACCGACGTGCCGAGCGCGTTCAGCGCATGGGCATAGGCCCGCTCCTCGGGCTTGCCGAAGCCGACCTCGCCCTCGATCTGGACGTGCTCGAAATGACGGGAGAGGTCGAAGCGATCGACCTTGGCGCGCTGTTCCACCGCGTTGCCGTTGGTGATCAGCGCCAGGCGGACGCCTCGACCCTTGAGCCCCTCCAGGGTCTCGACGGCGTCGGGGAACAGCCGGGTGTCGCGGGTTCGCTGCTCGGTGAAGTGCCGGCCGAGGCGGTCGACGAGGTCGTCATCCGCCGGCCATCCGAGCTCGGCGAAGGCGCGGTCCAGGATCGTCTTGCGCGCCGCCAGGATGTTGAGCCGGCCTTCCTTGTGACGGGCGGGGTCCGACCAGAACCACTTGGCGGCGGTGTGGATGGTGACCGCGGCATCGCCCGGTGCCGGGGTGTCCGGCAGCCCCTCCAAGGTCTCCAGTGCCGTGGTCCAGGCCTTGCGCGGATGCAGATGGGCGGAGATCAGCGTGTCGTCGAGGTCGAACAGAATGGCGGTCGGCAGGCCCATGAACGGTCCTTCGGCGAGGGTGGTCAGGCGAACAGCGACTCCGTGTCCCCGGCGGATCCGGCTTCGAGATCCGCGACCGGCAGGGGCGGCAACACCGGTGTCGCCTTGAAGGCGAGGCGTCCCTGGATCCCGGTGCGGTCCAGGGTGTCGTCGAACAGCGCCTTGATGTCATGGCGCATCAGGCCGGGCAACGGTTTCGTGGTGCGGATCCAGAGATCGATCAGGTCGCCGCGGACCAGGCCGTCGAGCCGGAACGGGCCGAGCGCCGTCAGCTCCAGATCGACCAGGAAGGCGGTGCCATCCGGCGCGCCGTCGCCATCCTTGCCGCCACCCCGTCTGCGGCCGCGCGTGAGCAGACGGATCGGGCGCTTCTCGGCGCCCACGACCGGGATCAGGAAAGCGCGCCAGCCGTTGTCCATCGGCTCCGCCGCCCGCTGCAGGGTCTGGAAGTCCTCGGCCAGGGCGGAGAGCAGGCCGCCGCGCCCCGCCTGCTCCAGCGCCCGCGAGGCGTCCTGGCCGAACCAGGAGCGCATGTCGCCGCCCTTGAGAGCCGACATGAAGAACAGCATCGCCGCCGTCAGCTGCGGCGAGGGACGGACCATGGCCTGGGTGATCTGGGCCGCCGCCTGGGGACCGAGCGCGTCCTGCAGCGCCCGCATCGCGCCGTCCAGCGCCGGCCACTCGCGCGCCAGGACCGACAGAGGGGCGGCGCGCTCGGCGGTCGGCATGTCGCCGACCCGGCTGGCGAGCACGTCGAGCGCCACCCGGTCACCGAGCCGAAGGTCGCTGGTCGCGTTCAGGGCGAGGTGGCCGAACGGTGTGGCGATCACCGGGCGGCCCGACTGGGTCACGCCGGCGACGGTGCCCGACAGGACGGTGGCGCCGCCCGGCCCGGCCTGCTGCGGTGCCGGTGCGGTGTCGCGCGCACCGACGTAACGAGCGGCCTCCTCTCCGGTCGCGAGGACGCGGACGGTGACGATCGCCCCGGTCGGCAGGCGCCCGCCGCCGGAGGCGTCCGGCGCCGGGGTCGCGGCGGCGAGGCCGGCGCCGGCGGGGGCCGCGGCCGGCTGTCCGGCCGGTGCTGCGGTCGATACCGGCGTCGCGATCTGACCGAGGCCGGGTGCCTGGGGTGCGGGCGCCTGAACCGCGCGCCCGGTCAGGCCGAGGGCATGGCGATAGGCGGATTGCGCCGCCAGGGCGCTGGACACCGACGGCTGGGCCGGCACCGACGGTCCGGGCGGAGGAGCGGCGCCGGGCGCAGCCTGCGCGGCGCCCGGTGATGCGGCGGGGTTGCCTTGAGATGGCGGCGCGCCCTGGGGAGTCGGCGCTGCCGCCTGAGAGCCGGCGGGGGCGGTTGCTTGTGCCACCGGCGCCTGCGCGGACGGAGCCGGAGCGGCGGCCAGGGGTCCCGCCGGGGGTGCCGCCGGGGAGGCCGCCGGGGTCGCCGCCGGGGTCCCTGCCGGGGTTCCCGCCGGGATCGCCCCAGGGACGGCCGCCGGCGCACTTGGCTGGACGGCGGACGGGCCCGGCACGGTCACCGCCTGCAGGATGCGGCCTACCGTCAGCGGCACCGTCGGGGCCGGACCGCTCGCCGCCGTCGAGACCGCCGGTTGAGCGGCGGCGCCGGCTTGGGTCGCTCCCTGACCGGGCGCACCCCTCACCGTCACGACAAGCTGCGGCGGCTGGGCCGTCGGGTTGCGCAGCTCGATGGTCGCCCGCGTGCCGGCGCGCAGCAGTTCGGCCACCTGGGCGCGGGTGAGGTCGGCGCGGATGTCGCCCTGGGCGGTGCGCAGGGTCACGCTGCCATCGGCGTTGCGGGAGACCGCCTCGGCCTCGATCACGGTGCCGGCGGGCGCCCGCGCGAGGTCCGCCGGCAGGGATTGCTGCGCCTGGGCGGTGCTGGTCGCGGGCGGTGGGGACGACGGAGCGCTACCCGCCTGACCCGGTTGCGCCTGAGCGGATTGCGCCTGGCCGGATTGCGGCTGTCCTGGTTGCGCCTG